>Ga0136612_10000620_pt1 | contig 13272 bp, 14 predicted proteins | sample AntDryUQ224A2306_2_FD_106644 | JGI IMG/M metagenome (GOLD analysis project Ga0136612, IMG submission 106644) | Polar desert sand microbial communities from Dry Valleys, Antarctica - metaG UQ224A (23.06) | ecosystem: Environmental > Terrestrial > Soil > Desert | place: Antarctica: Dry Valley...
CCATGAGCGCGGATGCGAAGCGGATATAGCTGTCCCTCGATAATCCGCGGCGGCCCCGCTTCGCGTTCGAGCCTTCGTGGCGTTGCCAGGCCGACCCAGACCGAGGCGACGAGGGCCATACCGAAAAGCCCGACTCCGGCAACCAGCAGCGACGGCGAGCTGAAGCCGGCTCCACTGACGAGCAGCGCCCCGCCAAGTGCGGCTGCGGTCAGCGCGCCGGACATCGAGGTCGCCAGCGACTACAGCGCCGGGACGCGCTCGAGGGCGTCGTCGATCACGGCAGCGGCTTCGCCCTCGGCTGCTTGGGGTGCCAACAACAGGCGGTGACCGAGCACCGAGTGCGCGAGCGCTTGGACGTCGTCGGGGAGCACATGATCGCGCGACTCGAGCGCAGCTCTCGCCTTCGCCGCTCGAAACAGCATCAACACCGCTCGCGGGCTGGCGCCGAGCTCGACGCGTGGGTCGACTCGCGTCGCCTCGCCGATGGCGACCGTGTAGCGGCGGATCGCATCGCTGCCATGCACTTGGGTGACTGCGGCTTGGGCGGCGCGCACGGTGGCGACGCCCATCACCGCTTCGAGGTCGTGGACGCGATCGTGGCGGGCATGGTCGGCGAGCATGTCTGCCTCGTCGGCGGCGCTCGGATAGCCGAGCGAGACACGGACCATGAAGCGGTCGAGCTGTGCCTCGGGCAGCGGATAGGTGCCCTCGTACTCGGCCGGGTTCTGCGTCGCAACGACGACGAACGGACGCGCCAGCTCATGCTGCTGACCATCGATCGTGACATGGCGCTCCTGCATGCACTCGAGCAGGCCGGATTGTGTCTTCGGCGAGGAGCGGTTGATCTCGTCGACGAGGACGACGTTCGCGAACACCGGGCCGGGATGGAACTCGAAATGGCTTTCGCGCTGGTTGAAAACGTTGGTGCCGACGATGTCGGCGGGCAGCAGATCCGCGGTGCACTGGACGCGGGCGTAGTCGGCATCGATCGAGCGCGCCAGCGATCGTGCCAATGCGGTCTTGCCCACCCCGGGGTAATCCTCGATCAGGACGTGGCCCTCGGCGAACAGCGCGACGAGCACGTCGGCCATCACCCCGTCGCCGACCTTGACGGCACGCTGGATGCTCTCGCGAAGCCGGGCGGCGACCTCGGCCACAGCACCCGGCTCGAGTTCAGGAAGCTCCGACGTAGCCATCGTTAAATGGTACGTCTCCCCAGTAGCCGGGGATCAAAACTGGATACGAAGGGAAGCAAGCGGGCTAGCCGTGGCGGGTGCCGGGGGTACGCCACAGCGCCTGCTTCCGAGGTGCGCCCCGGTCGCGCGGCTCGCGGGCGGCAGGCCATCCCGAGCCGGCGGGCTAGGCCCGCATCGCCGAAAGTAGAGGCCGCTCCGGACGCTGTGTTACGGCAAAAGAAAATGCGGCCCGGGGCCGACCGACTCTGCCTGCCACGCGCGTAGCCTTCGCACGAACGAAGCTTTGTGGTCGCACTTCGAGTGGCGTCTGGCAGCTTGGCTTCCGCCGCCTTCTTCCTCTCTCCCGAACCGCAGGATCAACTTATGCCGGGACTTCGGGAGAGTCAAGGGGCGGGGAAAGACAACCCCGCATTTTGCGCAAAAACGCTCTTACGCAAGCCACCCGTTCGCCGTTCTCAGAAACTAGATTGACCGCAGATGAACGAGCGCGCTAGCAGGATCGCCCTGGTCACCGGAGCATCGAGCGGCATCGGTGCGGCGACCGTGCGCGAGCTCGCAGGGGCAGGGTTCGACACGATTGCCGCTGCGCGCCGGCTTGAGCGCTGTGAGCAGCTGGCGGCCGACGTCGGGGGACACGCCCTGCGCCTGGACGTCTCAGACCCCGACTCCGTCGCATCGCTGGCGGCCGAGATCCCGAGGCTGGACATCGTCGTCCACAGCGCGGGCGGCGCGCTCGGTCTCGGGCCGATCGCCGAAGCCGACGAGCACAGCTGGCGCGAGATGTGGGAATCGAACGTCGCTGGGCTGATGCGCGTGACGAAGGCGACGCTGCCGGCGCTACGGCGAAGCAATGATGCACACATCGTCATCGTCGGCTCGGTCGCCGGCGTCGAGGCCTACGAGGGCGGGGGCGGCTACACCGCTGCCAAGCACGCCGCCCACGCGATCGCCCAGACACTTCGCCTGGAACACCTGCGAGACGGTATTCGCGTCACCGAGATCGCCCCGGGGATGGTCGAGACCGAGTTCTCCCTGGTGCGCTTCGGCGGTGATGCCGAGCGCGCTGCCGGCGTTTACGACGGCATCAAGCCGCTGAGTGCCGAGGACATCGCCGAGACGATTGCCTTCTGTCTCACACGGCCCGCCCACGTCGACGTCGACTACGTAGCAATCAAGCCGACTGCGCAAGCGACGGCAAAGATCTCTCACCGCACTTCGTAGGCCTGCGTCGCAGACCGAGCGGCATGGCGCCAGGATGGCACCCCACTTGCAGCGCCATATGCGAGTCGGGCCGGTGGCGTATCGGCGATGCGTCGCGCAGACGTCAGACGTCGCGCAGCCGGATCGGGCCTCTAGTGGCGCCAGTGACGAGTTGGCGCACCACCGGCTCGCTCGAGCCGAGCGTTTCGGCGGCCGGGCCACTGGTGACGACCTCGCCCTCGTGGATGACGACGACGTGGTCGGCAAGGCGCCTGGCCGAGGGCATGCTGTGCGTAGAAACGAGAAAGGTTGCGCCGGTCTCGCGCTGGAGCTCGAACAACGTCTCGCACAAAAGCGAGAGGCGAACCCCGTCGATGCCGCTGTCGAAGTCGTCGATGATCACGATCCTGGCCTCAAGCGCGAGTGATCGCGCGATCGCGACGCGCTTGCACATCCCCGCCGAGAGCTGGTCGGGCATCGCACCGGCGCGTTCGCGCAGGCCGACTAGCCCGAGGTAGGACATCGCCTGCTCGTAGATGCGCTCCTCCGACCAGGCTTTTCGCTGGCGCAGGGCAAAGGCGATGTTCTCGTAGACGTTGAGGGAGAAGAAGAGCCCGCAGGTGAACGGCAGCGTGCCCTGAAGGACGACGCTCATCTGTTGACGGACCTCGTTGAGCTCGACGTCGGTGAGCCTCGCCAGGTTCTTGCCTTCGACTCTGACGAGCCCTTTGTCGGGCTGGATCAGGCCGACGACGTGGCTGATCGTCACGGTCTTGCCCGCGCCCGAAGGACCGAGCAGGACTGTGATCTCCCCCTCCGGCACCGCGAATTCGACCCCCCTGAGCACCGAGTGAGCGCCAAAGCGCTTGATCACGTCGACGAGCTCGATCGCAGCTCCCGGTAGTGGCTCGGCCACCATTGCTCAAAGCTTAGTCGTGCCTGGCTCTACCATCACGCGCCATGCGCATCGACGAGCTCCTGCAGAACAAACGGCCCGTGTTCTCGATCGAGTTCTTCCCGCCGAAGACCCCGACGGGATTCGAGCTGCTGTTCGACACCGTCGAGACGCTGAAGCCGCTTCAGCCCGACTACGTCTCGGTCACCTACGGCGCCGGCGGCGCAACTCGCGACGGGACGATCGAGATTGCCGAGAGGATCAAGTCAGAGCACGGGATCGAGGTGATGGCGCACCTGAGCTGTATCGGCGAGACCCGAGAAGGGCTGAGCGCGATCCTCCAGCGCTTCGCCGAGGTCGGCGTCGAGAACGTGCTGGCGCTGCGCGGCGACCCACCGCGCGGAGAAGAGGAGTTCGTGCCCCCCGACGACGGGCTCTCGAGTGCCGCCGAGCTGACCGAGTTCATCACCGACCAGCACGAGTTTACGATCGGTGGCGCCTGCTTCCCCGAGGTTCATCCTGAGGCCGAGAGCCCTTCAACCGACATGGCCTATCTGAAGACCAAGGTCGACGCCGGGGCCAAGTTCCTCATCACTCAACTCTTCTTCGACAACCGCGCCTACTTCGACTTCGTCGCGGCCGCTCGCCACGCCGGGATCACGGTGCCGATCATTCCCGGCGTGATCCCGATCACGAGCTACGGACAGGTAGCGCGAATCTGCGATATGTGTGACGCCTCGATCCCCGACCACCTGCGCGGGGCGATGGACGAGCTCGGCGGCGACGTCGAGGCAGAGCGCTTGCTCGGGATCGCCTTCGCGGCCCGCCAGTGCGACGAGCTACTGGCGGCGGGCGCGCCGGGGATTCACTTCTACGCTCTCAACCGCGCCGCCGAGACGCGTGCGGTGCTGGCAGCCCTGCGGGCCTCGCGACCGTGGGAACGCGCTCCCGCCTGAGCCCTGGGTAGGCTCGCGCGGCGATGACGACGACCGAAGGCAGCTTCCGCTTCAACGGTCACCGGATCTCCTACACCGGGTACGGCGAGGGATCCCAAGCGCTTGTGCTGGCCCACGGCCTGTTGATGAACCGCCACATGTACGACAACCTCGCCCCGGCGATGGCGTCAAACGGCTTTCGTGTGATTACGGTCGATCTTCTCGGCCACGGCGCATCCGACAAGCCGACCGACATGCGCGCCTACAACATGCCCGGTTTCGGCGACCAGCTGGCGGCATTGGTCGACCATCTCGGGCTCGACCGACCCGTGGTCGGCGGCACCTCGCTCGGCGCCAACGCTGCTCTCGAGATGGCGGCCCGCCACCCGCGCGTCGCTCGCGGCCTGTTCATCGAAATGCCGGTGCTCGACAACGCGCTGGTCGCCGCCGGCCTGATCTTCCTTCCGATCCTGCTCTCGCTACGCGTCGCCAAGCCGCTGCTGCGCGGGGTGGCCGCGATCACGAACCGCATCCCACGTTCCAACTACATGATCGATCTGGCGCTCGACTGGACCCGCCGCCCGCCCGAGTCCTCGGAAGCCGTGCTCGAGGGGATTCTCTTCGGCCGCACCGCGCCACCGCGCGAGGAGCGCGAACTGATTGGCCTGCCGGCGCTGGTGATCGGACATCCGGCCGACCCCCTGCACCCGTTCACCGACTCCGACATGCTGGTCGAGGAGATGCCGCGGGCACGCCTGGTCAACGCCGAGTCGATTCTCGAATGGCGCCTGCGGCCGAACCGCCTCGACGCCGAGCTCGCCAACTTCCTCACCGACGTCTATGCAGAGGAAAGGGCCGAAGTTCACTAGACGCTCGACCGGGGCGAGCGACGCAGTCGCGGTAATGGCGCCTACGACCTGCCGCCCGTAACGTCCGCCCGACAGAAACGTAGCCACAGGCGAGGCTTCTGTCGGAGTTATTCTTTGGGTCGGCTAAAGGTTCTCCGCTACCCTGCGACGCCGAATGGCGACCAAGGACGAGCGAGAAAAGCGCCGCCTCGAGCGGATCGAGGCCGAAAAACGTGAGGCCTCTGCGGAACGCCGGCGACTGGTCCTCGGCTACGTCGTCGCCGGCGGTCTCACCCTGGCGGTGGTCATCGGAATCGTCATCGTGATCGCCGGCAGCGGTGGTGGCGACGAGGAGACGCAGGTCGACGGCAAGCAGATCCCCGATGAGGCACACATCGAGCTTCAGAGCGGCAGTGCCCACAACTTCACCCCTGACGGGCGCACCGGCACGGCGCCGCCCGACCTCGCACAGGGCGACCTCGCCACAGCCGCCGAAGACGCCGGCTGCGAGCTCATGCTCGACCTCGAGGACGAAGGCAGCACCCACCTCAAGCCCAACGCCGATGAGCCCGACTACGGGACCAACCCGCCCACCTCCGGAAATCACGATCCATCGCAGCAGGCAGACGGCGCCTACTCTGTTTACCCGGACCCGATCTTCACCCTGCACGCACTCGAGCACGGTCGGGTCACGATCCAGTACTCACCTGACCTCTCCGAGGACGAGCAGATCGAGCTCAAGGGCCTGTTCGACGAGGACTTCGACGGCATCCTGTTGTTCCCCAATCCGGAAATGCCCTACGAGGTCGCCGCAACTGCATGGACGCAGATGATCGGCTGCGACAGCTACGACGGCGCGGCGACAATCGATGCCCTGCGCGACTTCCGCGACACCTATCGCGGCCAAGGGCCGGAGCAGGTTCCGATCGTCATTCCCGACTCGTAGCCCGCAAGCGCAAACTGCCTGCAAACCTGCCACTCTGGCCCGTCGGCCTCGCCGCGGAGCGGCGTTGCAGGCGTGCGTGCATCAGGTGCGCGCAAGGCATCGCCGCGATCGGGGCGAATCCATCAACGAATCCGCGTGTTGACTGGAGAGAGTGATTCGCAGAGTCATACATCTGAGCCTCATAGCGCTCGCCTGCGCCTTCGCCTGGGTCGCCGCGCCGGCCCTGTCGTCACAGCCCTATCTGCCCGGCGCCGTCGACTTCGAGCAGGGTCTGCCGCGCGCTGCGGCCGTCGGCGACACGTCGGCAACTGAGGCGGCGGCCAAGCACGGTCGCGTTCATGCGGGGGAGGGCGCGGTCAGCTTCCGCACCGCCTCGATAACCGCGCCCGGGCGTTTCGATCTCGTCGGGCTCGCCGGTGAGATGCGCCCGCTCGAGTTGCGCGCTCGCGATGGCGACGGCGAGTGGACGGACTGGATCGAAACCGCCAACGGAGACCCCGTCTACTTCGGTGGCGCCTACGAGGTTCAACTGCGCACCCGTGGCTGGCGCCCGTCGGGAACGCTTCACTACGTCAACGTTTCAGGCACAACGAGCGAGCTGGGCGGCATGCTCGCGGGGACGCGTCAGGCCCTCAGCTCCGCTTTCATCTCGGCCTCGACCTTCCTTCAACCCGAGGCCGACGCGGCCCCGACACGGCCCGCCGTGGTCAGCAGGGCGGCCTGGGGCGCGAACGCCGGGGCAAGCGGTTGCACGCCGCGAGCCAAGCCCAGCTACGGCACTGTCGAGGCGGCGGTCGTCCACCACACGGTCACTTCGGCCAAGTACACGCCGGCCGAGGCGCCGGCGATCGTGCTCGGAATCTGCCGCTATCACCGCAACGCAAACGGCTGGAACGACATCGGCTACGGCGCCCTCGTCGATCGCTTCGGCACGCTGTACGCCGGTCGCGCCGGTGGGCTCGGCAAAGCCGTAGTGGGTGCGCACGCGCAGGGCTTCAATGCTCAAACGACGGGGATTGCCTCGATCGGGACCCACACAGAACTTCCGATCAGCGCTGAGGCCCGCGAGGCGCTCATTCAGTTTCTCGCCTGGAAGCTTTCGGTCAGCGAGCTCACCGCAACTGGCAAGACCACGCTGACCTCAGCGGGCGGCTCGGCCAGCCGCTACCCAGCCGGGCGCAGGGTGCGGTTGAACAAGGTCATCGGCCACGGCACGGTGGGGCTCACTGCCTGCCCAGGCGAGGCACTCGAGCTCGAGATCCCGAAGCTGCGGCGCATGATCCAGGCGCGCATCGACGCCAGTGGCGGCACAGAACCAGTGTCGCCCGAGATACCGCCGACGGGCGGCATACCCCCGAAGTAGTGTTCAGCCGGCCCGGTAAGCGGGAAAGAAGTCGGCTCCGTCACGCTCGGCGGAGAGGCGGTCGTACTCGCTGGCGTCGCAGACGACCTCGTGGATGAAGAAGGGCAGGTCGGCGTTGGCAAATCCGCGTTTGAACTCCTCGAGGCCATCGCCGGCGGTGATCCCTCCGCCGAGGTTGAGCGCGAGGTCGAGCTCGTCGGCAAGGTCGAGCATCGCCGCGATGACGTTCTTGAACGGTGACGCGCGGAGAGCCGAGTCGGCGGTGCCGCCGAGGTAGTAGTGCAGGATGCCGTCGCTGATCGCCGCGATCGCACCAGCGCCGTACTCGCCCTCACGCGTCGCGGCCACTAGCCAGCTGCGCTCGAAGGAGAGGATCGCGTCGAAGTACTCGCGGGCGAAGAAGTAGCGCTCGGCGGCTGCAGCGCGCGTCATAGTCTGTGCGTAGGCGACGGCGAATGCATCGCGCGCGGGCGCCGTGGAGTCAGGGCCGGTGACGAGCTCACCCCGCCAGCCGTCGCGTACGTTGGCGCGAATCTGCTCGGCCAGACGCGGCCGAAGCCGGCGCTCGCGCCGTGGGTCGTGAAGTAAGACCGTGGAGCGCTCATCATCCGCGGCGAGCCAGGGTGCAGCGGCGAGGCGCTCACGGCCGAAGATCGAGATCAGTCCCGTTTCAGACCACTCGAAGTCGTGCGCGGCGGGTGCGGCTCCAGCTCCTGAAACCGATGCGCCCGGATAGGCGTACGGCGAGACCGCGTCGAGCAGGTCGGAGCCCTCGACATCGCGCACGATCAGCGGCACCAGTGCGAGGCGCCCGGGCGAATCGAGGCGCAGTGTGTGGGTGACCCCCTCGGCGTCAAAAAACGGGCGCGAGCGAAAGAGGTCGTGGCTCTCGGCGGCGGCGCCGCAATCGGCGAGAAGCTCGGCAGTGGCACTCACGCCGCGCGGCGTTCGCGCAGCGGTCTACCACGGCTCACGTCTGATCCCAACCTGTGAAGTCGTCCGCGAGCAGCCCCCAGACCTGGTTGTCGATGCGTTCGTCGCCGCGGCGGATCGCCTGTCGCATCACGCCCTCGCGCTGAAAGCCGAGATAGGTCACGACCTTTTGCGCGGCGTGATTGGTTGCCGGGATCTCGGCGTGGATGCGGTGCGCGTCGTACTCGGAGAAAGCGCGGTTGCACGCCTGGCGTTCTGCCTCGCGCGCAACGCCCTTGCCCCACGCGGATGGATCACCGACCAGCACCGCCAGCTCCGGCCCGAGCAGACGCGAGAGCCCGAACAGCGCGACGAAGCCGACGGCTTCATCGGAGCCGTCGATCGTGATCGCCCACTTGCGGTCGTCGACCGCCTCGATTGCGCGCTGCACCCATCCCACCGCCGCCTCGAGGTCAAACGAGTCGCGACTGCCGACGAGGTCGGCAGTTACCTGCGCGGAGTTGAACCAGCGGTGCACGGCCTCAGCATCGCTGGGGCGAAAGTCGCGCAACTTGACCTCGGCTCTGCTCGCTGACATCGGCTCGGAAAGCTACCCGTAGAGTCCCTGGCCCGTGAGCAGCAGGCGCGCGGTGCGCGCGAGGATCTTCAAGTCGAGCGCGGCCGAACGGTGCTCGACGTAGTAGACGTCGAGCTCGATGCGCTCCTCCCAAGGGATCTCGGCACGACCGTTGACCTGTGCCCAGCCGGTGATCCCCGGTTTGACCGCGAGCCGGCGGCGCTGATGCGGCGTGTAGTCGACAACTTGGGCGCTGAGAGTTGGCCGCGGACCGACGACCGACATCTCGCCCCGGAACACGTTGATCAGGTTCGGCAGCTCGTCGAGCGAGAAGCGGCGCAGCCAGTAGCCGGCGCGGGTCACGCGCGGATCGTCGGCGCGTACCGGTGTGCCGACGCCGACCGGATCGTTGCCCGTGTGCATCGTGCGCAGCTTGCGCAGCTCGAACTCCTCGCCCGCGCGCCCGGCTCGCACGGCGTGGTAGAAGACCGGCCCCCGTGAATCGAGCTTGATCGCAATCGCGGCGATCAGCAGCACGGGCGCTGCGAGCACCAAGCCGGCCGTGGCGATGACGAGGTCCGCCAAGCGCGGCAGTCCTGCACCCGCTTGCGGTTCGCCGGCGCTCATCGAGTTCCCTCCGCCTTCTCCCACGCGCCTGGGGTTCCGAGTCTGATCCTGTCCCAAAGGCCCGCTGCGATCGAGGCCGTAACCAGCACGTAGTAGCGGGCGAGGCGCAACGGGCGCAGCGGGATCGTGCCGGCCAGCGCGGCCGCGATCAACAGCCCCGCCTGGACGGCGAGCGTCGCGACGTACACCGGCGACTCGCCGACCAAGACGAGGTTGGCGCTCAGCGCGGCGAAGTGAAGCAGGGGCGACGCGTAGCGCAGGGCTCGGTGGCTGGCTATCTCGAAGGCGTAAATAGGCCGGTATCCGCGCGGTGAGAGCATTCCATCGCGCACGACCTCGTCGAAGATCCCACGCATCATCCGTCGCTTGCGCGCGAACTCGCCCTCAGTGGTCGCGACCATCTTCTCCTCGGCTGAAGCGCCTGGCGCGTAAACGGCGCGCCGGCCGCGCTTGGCGAGCATGAAAGGAAACGAGAGGTCGTGGCTGGCGGCACCGTGCAGCGGCAGGTAGTCGGCAGCACGCACCGCGTAGATCGCGCCGTTGCCGCCGGTCACGCCGCCGAGGCTCGACTCGAGCCCGCGAATCACCATCTCGTAACGCCAGTAGGCGCCCTCCTGATTGGAACCTCCCTGATCGCTGAAGCGGACCTGGCCGCAGACGTAAGCGACGCTGTCATCGGCAAACGCAGCGAGCAACTCGCGCAGGGCGTTCGGCGCCCAAGTTGCGTTGGCGTCGGAGAACGCGAGGACCTCACCTGTCGCGCACTCGGCACCGGCGTTCTGAGCGGCGATCTTGCCGCTTCGTTCGAGGTCCAAGACGATATCGGCGCCCGCGACGGTGGCGAGTTCGACCGTGCGGTCGGTGGAGCCGTCGGAGGCGACGATCACCTCGAGCAGCTCTTCCGGATAGTCGAGCGCGCGGGCGTTGGCGACCTTCGCCGCGATCACGTCCTCCTCGTCGTTCGCGGCGACGATGAGCGAAACCCGCGGATCCGGGCCGGTTGGCGTCGGCGTCGGCCTGCGCGAGCCCAGGCGCGCGAGCGCCGCGAGCACGAGCGGGTAGCCGAGGTGGGTGTAGACGAGCAGTCCCGCGCTGAGCCAGAAGACGATTTCGGCGGCGAGCATGCGGCAATTATCCGTGGAGGAGGCCGCGGTAGACGTCGAGCGTGCGCTCGGCGATCGCCGACCATGAGTACTCGCCCGAAGCAGCACGTTGAGCCGCGATGCCGAGTTGCTCGCGCGCCGAAGGGTCTGCGGCCAGTTGCGCGAGGGCCGCCGCGAGCTCTTCCGCGTTGCCGGGCTCGACTAGGCGAATCGCACCCGTTGCGCCGACCTCGGAGAAGCCGCCCACGGCGCTGGCGACGACCGGCTTGGCGAAGGCGAGCGCCGTGTAGAGCACGCCCGATTGCTCGATCTGGCGGTACGGCAGTGCGACGACGTCGGCGCGGCGAAAATAGGAGGCGATCTCGGGATCGGTGATGAAGCGCGAGACGAAGCGCACGCGCCCAGAGCAGGCCTTCGCCATGCGCTTGTACTCGGCGAGGTCCATCCTCGGCATGCCGACGATCCAGAGCTCGGCCCCGTCGAGCTCGCGGAACGCTTCGAGCAGGACGTCGACGCCCTTGTACGGGCGCACGAGGCCGAAGAAGAGGATCACCGGCGCCTGCACCGCAGCGAGCTCGGGTGGCAACGACCGCTCGTCGTCGCGATCGGTGAGATGCTCGAAGACGCCGTGCGGCACTCGATGCAGTCTTGCGGCGTCGATCCCGGCATCGCCGAGGCCCGCGACGCCGGCCGCGGAGTGAGCGATGACCGCGTCCATGCGCTTCAGCAGCTCAAGCCAGGCGCGGCGCCTGCGGCCGCTGTCCGGCAGCGGGTCGTGCATCGTGAACACGCGCGGGCGTTTGGGCAACAAGTGGCGATCGAGCGTGGGCAGGCTCGACCACTGCAGGTGGATGATGTCGGCTTCACGCGAGTGCGCGCGAAGCCGTCGCATCCCGGGAACGTGTTCGAGGAGTCGCAGGGCCTGCCTATACCGATCATCAGCCGCTCGTCGCGAGGCACGGGGATAGAAGAGCTCGGTGACGCAATAGTCCTCCGCGACAGGGACGGGGCCGTAGGGGAAGCGCGTCGTCACGAGCTCGACATCGGCGCCCGCGGCGGTCAGCGCCGCGCACAAAGCACGGTCATAAGGTGGCGTATACGCCGGAGGATCGACGATCTGGACGCGCATCGGCAACGATTCTCGCGTGGATCTCACTTACTGCGTCGTCAACACCAACGGCCGCGACGATCTCGTTGCCTGCCTCGAGGCGATCGCGAGCACGCATCCGACCGAGCTTGAAGCGGAGTTATTGGTCCTCGACAACGCCTCTGAGGACAACTCGGCGACAGCGGTTCGCGAGTGGGCCGAGGGCCGTGGAGGCTTCGGCGCAGGACTGCGATTGATCGCCCTCGACCGGCGCGTCGGCAAGGCCGCCAACGACTCGCAGCTTCTCTACGAAGCGCGCGGCGAGTTCTGCCTGCTGCTCAACGAGGACTCGGAGCTGAGGCCGGGGGCGGTCGAGGCGCTCGTCGGTGTTTTGCGCGCCGATCCCGCTGCGGTGGCCTCTGGCGCTCAGCTCCTGGCGCCGGACGAAACGCCTCGGCCTTGCGCTTGGCGTCTGCCGGGACTGCTCACCTCGATCGCAAGCGCTCTGTTTCTCCATCGGGTTTTCGTCGTCCAAAGCGGCGGGCACGAAACACGTGAGGTCGGCTGGGTGCAGTCTGCGGCGATGCTCGTTCGCCGTGATGCGGCCGAGCGCGTCGGGTACCTCGACGCTGCCTTCTTCGTCTACTCCGACGAAACGGACTTCTGCAAGCGCCTCCACGACGCGGGTGGGCGCATCCTCTACGTCCCAGCGGCGAGGGCTGTTCATCACGAGCAACTCGCTACCGATCGCACGCCCGACCAACGACGCCTGGTCGAGTTTCACCGCAACCGCGACCGCTACATGCGAAAGCATCACGGCGCCTCGATCGCCGCCGTAGCTCGCGGCCTCGCCGCCTGGACCTACGCGGTGCGCGCGGTGCTCGCCGCGGTGCTCCCTGACCGCGATTCGGACTTCTACTGGGCCCACGCGCGATCGGCGCTGCGCCCAGCCCGTGGCGAGGGACTGCGCGAAGCTGCCAACGCGTTCAACGAGAAACAGACCCGGCGGGAGGCAGGTCCAGCCGCGAGCTAGGGTGAACGGGTGGCATTCAGCACCGTCGAAGGGCGCGAACAGATCCTCGACGACCTCGCTGCCGCGATCGACCAGATCGCGCTCGCGTCCGCCTGTCTCTCGGCGGCCTACGAAGCGCTCGACGTCGGCACGGCCGACCGCCTCGAGGATGAGCTCTATCGGCCGGTTCAGCGGGCCCTGGGACGAGCGAAGAGAACCCACGGTCAGTTTGCCGAGCGGGTTGCACTTCGAGCGCCCAGCTCGGAAATGGCAGAGCCGAGCCTGCGACGCCTGAGCGTCAAGGAGATCATTCAGCGCGCCGTCGCTTCCGCCTCCGATGCCGACCGCCAGATAGGCGAGCTCCAGGACTCGATGCTGCCGATCGAGGTCGGCGACGCCGAACTGCGCTCGGGACTAGCCGAGGTTCGCGAACTTCTCGTCGTTTTGGCCGGTCGTGCGCCGCAGTTCTTGCGCACGCTCGGGCGCTAGGACGAGCAACCCATCCTTAAACCTCGATCGCACCACCATGGCGGGCCGCCGGGACCTTCGAGGCCAGCTCAATCGCAGCACC
>Ga0136612_10000621_pt1 | contig 13271 bp, 10 predicted proteins | sample AntDryUQ224A2306_2_FD_106644 | JGI IMG/M metagenome (GOLD analysis project Ga0136612, IMG submission 106644) | Polar desert sand microbial communities from Dry Valleys, Antarctica - metaG UQ224A (23.06) | ecosystem: Environmental > Terrestrial > Soil > Desert | place: Antarctica: Dry Valley...
ATTCGCCGGCAACCTTGGACGGCCTTCCAACTTGGGATGGCCTGCGGTCGTGAGCAGGCGCGCATGCACAGGAATTCCGCGCCTCCGGCACTTGCTTCGGCAGGCTGGATCACGCGGCTTGGACCTGTCGACCCTGAGCTCTCTCGACTATTGCAGCGCGTCGAGGCTGCACGCCCCAGGCTCCTCCATCTCGATTGTCACATGGACAATATCCTCATCGCCCGAGGCCAGGTCAGCTGCATCATCGATTGGACCAACGCCTGTGCGGGGGACCCTCGAGCGGATGTCGCTCGGACTTGGTCGCTACTCACCAGTCGATTCGGCGGGGGAGTACGTGCGCGAGCCACGGCGTTCTTGGGCAGCTTCGTAGCCGCCGGTTGGCACCGGGGCTATAAACAGGTTGCCGGAAGCCAACGCGACATGCTCCTCTTCCAAATCTGGGCTCTGACGGGCCGTCTGCATAATGCCCGGGCGGAAGGCGAACGTTATGGAACCAGGTCCGATGACACGGTGGTCGCCAGACGGCTTGCGAATATGCGAGAACAGGCGGGACTCTCTCCATCCCCGCCACTTTGATGCTGCGGCCGCCGGCGGCGCTGTTCTTCAGCGCCAAGCGGCTGTCGGGCAGGCTCAGGGCGCGCCCGCGACCCGGTTGTGGAGCGATCCGGGGCGCGACCAGACGCTGTGGCGGCTCGCGCCGTGACTGTGCGACGCTGCGGCGATGACCGCCGCCGATGAGGTCCCGCTCGCCGTCGCCGTCGTGAGCTTCGAGACCCGTGAGCTGCTCGAGCGCTGCCTGCGCAGCGTCCGCGCCGCGCGGCCGGCGGAGCTCGTCGTTGTCGACAACGGCTCGACCGACGGCAGCATCGAGATGGTCCGGGAGGGCTTTCCGGAGGCGCGGCTGCTCGTCAACGAGGTCAACCGCGGCTATGGCGCCGCGGCCAACCAGGCGCTCACGCAGACGGCCGCGCCCGCCGTGCTGCTGCTCAACAGCGACACCGAGATCGCACCGGACGCGCTGGCGGCGCTCGGCCGCTACCTCGCCGAGCATCCGGCCGTCGGCGTCGTCGGCCCGCGGCTCGTCGGTACCGACGCGCGGCTTCAACGCTCGACCTATCCCTTTCCGTCCGCGGCCGACACCTTCCTGGGAGAAAGCGGCCTGCATCATCTGGCTCGTGCGATCCCGGGGATGCGCGAACGCTCGCTGCGGACGTGGGGTCACGATACGTCGCGCCGGGTGCCCTGGGTGCTCGGCGCCGCGCTAGCCGTCCGGCGGGACGGGTGGGCAGCGGTCGGCGGCTTCGACGAGGCCTACTTCATGTACGGCGAGGAGGTGGACCTGAGCCGGCGGCTGGCGGCCGCGGGCTTCGAGACGCACTACGCGCCCGTCACGACCGTGACGCACGTCGGCGGAGCGAGCACGTGTCGCCATTCGGTCGCCATGCGGCGCGAGTTCGTCGCGAGCCTGCGTCGCTACCTCCTGCGCCACGAGTCGCGGCTCATGGCCATCCGCGTGCTGACGGTCCTGCGGCTCATCACGGCGCTGCGGCTCGTACGGGACGCCGTGCGAGCCAATCTGACACGCGACGAGGCAAAACGGGCGCGGCTGCACGCGCTCATGGCGGGCTCGCGTAGCGTGCTAACTGAGCGGAGGCTGTGGTGGCCGTGAGGCGCGTCTTGATCGTCGCTCCGTTTGCGCCGACGAGCCAGGGGCGACACGGCGGCGCTCGCGCCCTGCGCGGTCTCGCCGACGGGCTGTCCGAACGCCACGAGGTAGGCGTGGTCCATGCGCAGGAAGAGGGTGAGGGCGATGCGGAGCTGAACGCGAGCTGCTCCGTGCTCGAAGCGGTCCGGATCCCGGCCGACGGCCCACGCAAGCGGCGGGTGCGCGCAGCTGCGGGTTTCGCGCGGGGCCGGTCGCTCTGGGCCGCGAGCCTCGGCGTTCCCACCATGACCCGCCGCGTCTCGGCCGTGGCCGAGCAGTGGCGTCCGGACGTCATTCAGGTCGAGAGCGTGCTCGGAGAGACTCTGCGCGGCGTGGGAGAGGCGCCGCTGCGGGTCCTGACCGTCCACGAGCCGGCGGAGCTACGGCGCGAGGGCGTGTCGTTGCGGTCCAAGGGCATGTCGCTGGCTCATCGCGTCGACGGCGCCGTGGCCGTGCGCGAGGAACGGCGCATCCTGTCGCTGGCCGAAGCCGCCGTCGTGCTCACCCGGCGCGATCACGGAATCATCGCACGCGTGGCGCCACCGGTTCTCGAGCTGGCGACGATCCCTCTGGGCTGGGACATCCCGGCGAAACCGCTGGACCCGCTCGGCGCGAATCCACCCTCGATCGTCTTCGTGGGCTCGTTCATCCATCCACCGAACGTCGATGCCGCCGTGCGGCTCGCGCGGGAGATCCTCCCGCTCATCCGGCGTGAGCGACCCGACATCCGGCTCGAGCTCGTCGGCTCGCAGCCGCCGGCCGAGGTCCGCGCGCTCGCCGGAGAGGCCGTGCGGGTCGCGGGCGACGTTCCGAGCGTCCGGCCGTACCTCGACCGGGCGACGGTCGTCGTCGCGCCGCTGGCGATCGGCGGCGGGATGCGCGTGAAGGTGCTCGAGGCGATGGCGGCCGGAAAGGCGTTCGTCGGTAGCCCGCGCGCCGTCGAGGGGCTGTCGGTGCAGCACGGCCGGGAGATCTTCGTGGCCGAGGGTGTCGACCAGACCGCGGCTGCCATCCTGCGGCTGGCCGGCGATGCGCCCGCGCGCGTCGCCCTCGCGCGTGCGGCCAGGGCATGGGCCGAGCGCGAGCTCTCGTGGTCGAAGATGGCCCGTCGCCACGAGGAGCTGTATGCCCGTTTGGATAACCGCCGCGCGATCCGATTAGGACGAGGGTGAGCGCCTCGCCGGCGGTATCGTGGGCGCGTAGCCTGTGGTCCTCCATGCGCCGACCACTCCCCCGCCAGCCGGGGCAGGCCGGCTCCGGCGCGCGCGCTGTTTGAGGCCGCTCGCGTGGAGCGTTGCCCACCGTCTGTTGCCGCCTGCCGCGGGTGGTCAGGCGCGCGCCGGACCGGCCGCCGGCCGTGGCGCTGACGTTCGACGACGGCCCCTCGCCGTGGACGCTGCAGATCTCCGCCGCGCTCGAGGCGCACGACTGTCGCATGTACGGGCAACGCTATCGTGAGTTTCTGTGACAGGTGGCACCCCGATGGGTTGGCTCCGCGCCCGCCTGCCCGGACGGCGACGTCGGCCGCCGTTGCGCCTGCGCCCCGCGGTCGATGCGCTGCGCCGCCGGCGTCGGCCGGTCTGGTTCGGGTCGCTCGGCGCGACGTCGCCATTCGGTGCACATTGGGGTTATGACCGCGGCACGCCGGTCGACCGCTGGTACATCGAGCGGTTCCTCGCCGCCCATCACGCCGACATCACCGGCCGCGTGCTCGAGGTCAAGGACAGCGGCTACACCATGCGCTTCGGCCACGCGGTCACCGAGCACGCGGTGCTCGACGTCGATCCCGCCAACGCGGCCGCCACGCACGTTGCCGACCTGTCCGCCGGCGACGCCCTGCCAAGCGAAGCGTTCGACTGCTTCGTGCTGACGCAGACGCTGCAGTTCGTCTTCGACGTGCGGGCGGCGCTCGCGCAGGCGCACCGCATCCTGCGCCCCGGAGGGGTCCTGCTGATGACGCTGCCCGTCGCGAGCCCGATCTGCGAGGCCCCGCTGACCGACCACTGGCGCTTCACACCGCTGGCGACGGCGCGGCTGCTCGAGGAGGCCTTCGCGCCCGGAGCGGTCAGCGTGCAGGGGCGCGGCAACGTCCTGTCGCAGGTCGCGTTCCTCGAGGGCCTGGCAGCCGAGGACCTGACGCCGGCCGAGCTGGGCGTCGACGACGAGCGCCTGCCGCTCGTCGTCTGCGCCCGCGCCGTGCGAGCCGCGTGACGATGCTCGGGCGGGTGCTCGCCGAGCGGCTGCTGGGACGCCCGCGCGTCCTGCGCCGCGCGCCGGGCGGCCCGGCGGCGGTCGCACTGACGTTCGACGACGGGCCGTCGGAGTGGACCTGCGCGATCGCCGAGGCGCTCGAGGCGCACGGCTGCCGCGGCACGTTCTTCCTGCTCGGCTCGGCCGCGCACGAGTACCCCGAAATCGTCGTCGCGCTCGCCGCCGGCGGGCACGAGCTCGGCAACCACCTGTACAGCCACGCGGACCCCGAGCGCCAGAGCCGTTCGGACATCCGCGCCGAGATCGATCGCGCGGCGGCCGCGATCGGCGCCGCGGCGGGCGCGACGCCGCGGCTCGTCCGCCCGCCGTACTGTGGCGCGCCGCACGCGGTCGCCCGGGCGGCGCAGGGCGGCAGGACGCGCTTCGTCGTCCTGCGGAGCGTCGACCCGGCTGATTGGAGCAGCGGATCCGCCGCGGAGATCACCGAGCGCGTGCTGACGAAGGCCGGGCCCGGCGACATCATCTGCCTGCACGACGGCGTCGCCCCGAACAACAGCGGCACGGACTCGCGTGCCGCCACCGCCGAGGCCGTCGCGCTGCTCGTGCCGGCGCTGCTGGAGCGCGACCTGCGCCCGGTGACGGTCTCGGAGCTGCTCGCGTGAGCCAGCTCGTCAGCCTGATCATGCCCGCGTGGCGGCCGCGATCGGACTGGCTGCACGAGGCCGTCGCGAGCGCGCTGGACGAGCAGGCGTGCGAGATCGAGCTCATCGTCGTCGACGACGGCAACGAGCAGCCGGTCGCCGAGCTGCTCGCGGACGTCGCCGACCCGCGCCTTCGCGTCATGCGCATCGAGCACGCCGGCCCGTACGCGGCGCGCAACGCCGCGCTCGCCGAGGCGCGCGGGCATTTCGTGCGCTACGTCGACGCCGATGACATCGCCGAGCCCGGCAGCACCGGGCGACTGCTCGCGCTCGCCCAGGCGCACGAGGGCGAGGTGCTCGCGTACGGCGCGACGATGATGTGCGACGACGCGCTCGTGCCCCAGCGCCTCGTGGCCGCCGAGACCGAGGGGAACGCCGTGGAGGAGTGCGTGCTCGGCGGCTTCGACGTCTACGTCGTCTCGATCCTCTACCCGCGCGCGGTGCTCGAGCGGGCCGGGCCGTGGGAGGAGACGGCGTTCACGGTCAGCGGCGACTGGGACTACGTTCTGCGCGTGCTCGAGCAGGCGCCGGTGCGGCGTCTCGACGAGATCGTGACGCGCTACCGCCGCCACCCGACGTCGGTCACGAAGAGCTCGCGCGTGGCCGCGGGCGCCGACGCCGGGCGGCTCGTGCTGGAGCGCTTCTTCGAGCGCAACCCGCAGCGGCGTGGAAGCGCGCTCGAGCGCCGCGCGTACACGAACCTGCACCTGCTGCGGGCGCACTCGCACGCGCTCGCAGGCGAGCGCCGGCCGGCGCTGCGCCAGCTCGCGCTGGCGGCGCGGCGCGACCCGGCGACGACGCTCGCCGCCGTCGCGCGCGGCGGGTCGCAGCGGCTCGCCGCGCTCTTCGCGGGTGCGCGGCGGCCGGCGGCCGGCAGTCGCCCCTGAGGCACCGCCGCGAACGGCTCGCCGCCCGGTGGCCGGCGGCGCGCCGGCCGATCTGCGACGGTTCGCGCCCATGGGGACGGTCGCGTACGTGCAGGCGGCTTCGCTGCTCGCGCTGACCGTCTCGGCGCTCGCGGTCACGGCCTGCTGCATCCGGCGACTGCTGCTGCCCGGCTGGGTGGGTGCGCCGGCCCGCCTGGCCGAGACCGTGATCGCGCTGACCGCGGTGATCCTCGCGGCGCAGCTGCTGGGAGCGGTCGGAGCACTGCGCAGCGGGCCGCTCGTCGCGGTCTGCCTCGCCATGGCCGCTGCGACCACCTGGGGCGTACGGCGAGCGCCGGCCCGGCGGGCCGGGCGGTGTGCGGCGCCCCGGCCGGCGTCGGCGGTCCCGCGCGCCGGTCTGCTGCCGTGCGCCGTGGCCGCGGTTGCCGTCACGGCCGTGCTCGTCCGCTGGATGCAGCACACGCTCAACGCCCTGCACGGCGGCATCAACGAGTACGACACGCTCTTCTACCACCTGCCGTTCGCCGCGCGCTTCGCTCAGGACGCGTCGCTGACGGGCCTGCATTACGTCGGCGACGGACCGCCGGCGTTCTATCCGGCCAACGGCGAGCTCGTCCACGCGCTCGGCATGGTGCTGTTCAGCAACGACTTCCTGTCGCCGCTGCTCAACCTCGGCTGGCTGGGGCTGGCGCTGCTCGCCGGCTGGTGCATCGGCCGGCCGTCCGGGCTCGGGCCCGCCACGACCGTGGCCGTGGCGCTCGTCTGCGCGCTGCCCGGGATGGCCGGCCTGCAGCCCGGGTCCGCGAAGAACGACATCGTCGCGCTCGCGCTGCTGCTGGCGGCCGTCGCCCTGCTGCGCAACGGGCGCGGCTCGCGCCGGGTGCTCGTGCTGGCGGCGCTCGCCGCGGGACTCGCCGTCGGGACGCGCCTGAACCTGCTCGTGCCCGTCGCGGCGCTCGGCGTGGCGGTCGTCGCGCTCGAGCATCGCGGCGGCCGCGCGACGGCGGCGGCGCTCTGGTTCGGCGGGACGCTCGCGGGCGGCGGCTTCTGGTTCGCGCGCAACCTCGCCGCGGTGTCCAATCCGCTGCCGTTCTTCGGCGTGGACATCTTCGGCGTGCTGACGCTCCCCTCGACGACGCCGCCCGCGTTCTGCGGCACGACCTCGCTCGCGCACTTCGCCGCGCGCCCGAGCCTGTTCGGCGAGCACATCGTCCCGCAGCTGCCGTCCGCGCTGGGCGGCCGCTGGTGGCTGCTGCTCGCGCTCGTCGCCGGCGGCATCGTGGCCGGGCTGGCGTCGGGGCGCGCGCCGATGGCGCGGGCGCTCGCCCTCGTCGCCGTGGCGAGCGCCGTCGCCTACGTCTTCACGCCTGCGACGGCCGGCGGCCCGGACGGCAGCTGCTTTGACTCCAACACGCGCTTTGCGATCCCCGCGATCGCTCTCGGCATCGTGCTCCTGCCGCTGGTGCTTGCGCGCACGCAGGAGCGCGGGCTCGCGGCGGTCGCGGTGCTGGCGCTGGCGGTCGCCGCGCTGGTCCGTGTGCCGCTCAACCCGGCGCCCGTGCTTGCGGCGGCGGCAGCCGTGGGGGCGGCCTCGGTGCTCGCGTCCGGCGCCTGGCGCGCGCTGCCGCGGCGCGTGCTCGCGACCGGCGTCGCGGCGCTCGCGCTGCTCGCCGGGCTCGCGGGCTGGCACGAGCAGCGGACGTATCTCGATGGGCGCTGGGCGCGCCCGATCCTGCTCGAGCCGGCGGAGGAGGCCTACCGCGTCCTGCGCGACGTCCGCGGCGCGCGCATCGCGGTGACGGGGCTGTCGGCCCACTATCCGCTCTACGGACTGCACCTGTCCAACCGCGTCGAGTTCCCGGCGACGCGCGCCGGTGCGCGGTTCGTCGACCCCGCGGACTGCGCGGCGTGGCTCGCCGCGTTGAGCCGGGGGCGGTACGAGTACGTCATGACCGCGCGCCGGGGCGACCGCCCGCCGGCGGCGGCCGACTGGACGGCGCGTCATCCCGGAGCCACGCGCATCCTCGCGGCCGCTCCCGGTACGACGAACCCGCGCGGCGACCCGTGGAGCTGGCAGCTGTTTCGTCTGGCGCCGGGTCGGTCGCCGGCGGCTCGCGCATGCGACGGCGCTCCGCGCGCCGCTCACCCCAGCGGCGCGTAGACGCGCACGCCACCGGTCGCCGACTCCAGCCGCAGGTGCGCATCGGAGCGTGCGCGGCGGTCGAGCGGGCGGCCTGCGGCGGTCACGACCCAGGCGCCCGGCGGTGGCGCCTCGGAGCTCGCGGGCAGCACGCGCCGGGTGTGGCGCGGACCGAAGAGCGGATAGACGAAGCGCACGGGGCTCGCGTGGAGGTCGACGAGGACCGTGGCGTCGTCGGGAACGCGCTCGAGGAAGCGGTACTCGGCGAAGAACAATCGCCCGACCGTTCGCTCCTGCGCAGGGGCCCCGACGAGGCGCAGCAGATCGCGCGCCGGCAGGGTCCGGGCGCGCGAGGCCGGGTCGACCTCGTAGCTCGACAGGACGACGCCGGCGACCGCGAGCGCGAGCGCCGCGGCGCGCACGGCGTAGCGCATCCAGGACCGCGGTGCGGATGCCGCGGCGAAGGCGATCGCGAGCGCGCCGATCGCGCTCAGCGGGATCGTGAAGCGCGCCCACCAGCGGTACGGCTGGACGAGCAGCACGAGCGCCACGCAGCCCAGCGCGAGGAGCACGGGGCTGCGCCGCCGCGCAAGCACGACGGCCAAGGGGACGAGCAGGGGTAGCGCGAGCCACGGCCACAGCGGTCCGAGGCCGCCGAGGCGCTGCTGGTAGTTGTAGGAGCCGAGCTGCCAGAAGCGGAGGTCCTGCGCCCACGAGCGGACGACCTGCTCGGGCCACGTGCTGCCGAGGACCGCGGGCGGCACGGTGAGCACCTCGTCGACGCGCAGCGGCCCGTCGAACACGCGGACCCCGGCCGCCTCGACTGCGAACGGATGGACGGGATTGCCGGTCTGGATCCAGTTGCGCGCGTACCAGGGGCTGCCGAGCGCGAGGGCGGCCACGACGAACGCGGCGACCGCGCGCGCCGTGGTGCGGCCCGGGACGCGCGCGCTGCGCCAGGACCGGCCGGCCAGCGCCAGCCCGGCGACGAGCAGCACGAGCGCCCAGACGATCCCCGTGCCCTTCGTTCCCAGCACGAACCCTGCGGCCAGGCCGGCGACGAGGAGCCGCTGCGACGCGCCGGTGATGGCGAACCGCACGAGCGCGTGCAACGCCGCCAGCGCGGACGCGGCGACGATGACGTCGGCGAAGTTCGTCGGCGCCTGCACGAGGACGGCCGGCGTCAGGGCGAAGAGCGCAGCGGCCGCCGCCGAGGGCGCTGCGCCCAGACCGGCGCTGCGCGCGATCCCGGCGGTTGCGAGCGACCCGAGCACGGCGAAGCCAATCTGGACCGTGTCGACCAGCGCGTCGCTGCCTTCGAACAGCACCGGCCAGGTGAACATGAGCTCGGCGTTGGCGGGATAGTGCGAGCAGCAGAGGCTCAGCGGCGTCGGGTCGAGGTCGCCCTGCTGAAGCCACGTGGCGACGATCGTCAGGTGGTAGGTCAGCGCGTCGTAGGCGAACGGCGGCAGCACGAGGGCGACGAGCAGCTGCCACGCGAGCGCGAGCGCCGCGAGCGCGAGGATCGCGCTCTCCCAGGGCCTGCGGCGCACCGCCGCGAGCAGGGCTGCGACGTGTGGGCGGCAGGCGCGGAGCCCCGATCCCCGCGCGCGACGCCGCGGCGACGGCGGCGAGCGCCCACAGCAGCTCGACCGCGAGCACGGGCCCCGAACGCAGGAGGCCCGCGGCGCCGCACACGAGCAGCAGCGCGGCGATGCCCGTCACCCAGACGACGCCGAACGTGACGGCGGCGTCGATGCGCGAGTCGGGTCGCAGGAGGCTAGTCGTCGCGCCCGCGGCGATCGCGACCACGGCGGCGGACACGAGCAGCAGCGCGAGGTGCTCCATCAGCGGCCCACGTCAGCCGCGCCCGTGACGGCGCCACCATTGCAGCGAGCCGACCACGAGGCCCGCGAGATAGATGCCCTCGCGCGCCGCGCCGCGGTCGCCGCGGACGATCGGGGGCATCCGTCGCAGGCGGAAGGCGACGTTGCGCCCGAAGCGCCGCAGGATGTGGCGGTCCGTCAGCGACATATGCTTGGCGTAGAACGCACCTTGCCCGCGACCATACGCCCAGTCGAGCGCGACCAGCTCACGCCCCCGCCGCACCCCGCGGTGGTACAGGACGGCCTCCGGGACGAACGCGATCTCATAGCCCGCCTCGAGCAGCCGGAAGCCGAAGTCCGAGTCCTCGGCCGAGGGGAACGCGGCGCCGGCGCCCAGGCGCTCGTCGAACAGGCCGACCTCCTTGAAGGCGCTCCGGCGCAGCGCCATGTTGTTCGGAAACAGCGGGTCGGCGAACGGGCGGCCGGAGAACACCTCGGGCTGCGTGCGGTGCGTCACCGACGGAACGTGACCGCCCGTCGAGCCAGGGAGCACGGTTCCCGTGACGGCGGAGCGCTCGGGCGCGGCGAGCAGCGCGTCGACGAGCCGGCCGAGCCAGTCGGGCTCGACGAGGACGTCGTCGTCGGTGAAGACGAGCACGTCGTGGCGCGCCGCGGCGATCGCGGCGTTGCGGGCGCGGCTCAGCCCGACCGAGCTCAGCTGGAGATGCACGACGTCGACGCCCCCGGCGGCGGGCAGCGCAGCTCGCGGCCCGACGCTCTGGTCGGCCACGACGATCTCGGCCGGCAGCCGCTCGCCGGCCAGGATCGACGCCACCGTCTCGGCCAGCATCTGCGGCCGGTCGCGCGTCGGGATGACAATCGAGATCGCCGGCAAGACCGGCAATCTAACGGCCGTGACCCGCGCGTCTGGCGCTATCCGCGCGATGCCCCCGTGCTGTCCGTCGTGATGGCCGTCCATGACGGCGAGCGCTTCCTGGCCGAGGCGATCGAAAGCGTCCTGGGCCAGAGCGTCTCGGAGCTCGAGCTCCTGGTGATCGACGACGGCTCGAACGACGCGACGCCGGAGATCCTCGACGGTTTCGCGGCGCGCGACCGCCGGGTCGTCGTGCGGCGCCAGGACAACCAGGGGCGCACACCGTCGCTGAACCGCGGCGTCGCGCTCGCCCGCGCCCCGCTCGTCGCGCGGCTGGACGCCGACGACGTCTGCCTGCCCGAGCGCTTCGCCCGCCGGGTCGCGTTCCTCGATCGCCATCCGGCCGTCGCCCTCGTGGGCGGGGCCGTGCGTCTGATCGACGACGGCGGCCGCGCGTTCGAGGAGTCGCGCTACCCGCTGTCGGACGACGAGATCCGCCGCGCCTTCGCGTACACCACGCCGTTCGTGCACTCCGCGGTCATGTTCCGCCGCAGCGCGTTCGACGCGGCAGGCGGGTACCGCACCTGCCTGGTCGAGACCGAGGACCTCGACCTGTGGCTGCGGATCGCCGAGCGCCACGAGCTCGCGAACCTGCCCGACACGGTCGTGGCGTACTGCCTGCACGGCGGCCAGGCGACGGTGCGCGGGCTCGAGCTCCAGGCGCTGTGCCTCGTGGCCGCGCGCCTGTCGGCGCGGGCGCGTGGCGCCGGTGAGCCGGACCCGCTCGCCGACGCGGCGCGGATCGACGAGGCGTGGCTGCTCGCGCACGGCGCCACCACGCGTGAGATCGCGCAGGCGATCGTCGACTCCGCGACGTGGCTCGCGAAGCTCATGGGCCGGGCGGGCTACGCCGAGCAGGCCGACGACCTGCTCGACGCGGTGCAGGCGCGCGCGCGCCGCGAGCCGCACCCCGGTGAGATGCTCGCCGCGCTCCACCGCGCCCGCGCGGCCCGGCGTGCTCTTGAGGGTCGGCCCGTGCTCGCACGGATCGAGCGCGGACGCGCGCTGCTCGCGAAGCGACGACCCTGACCGCGGATCCCGCTGTGGCCACCCGCCCGACCTTCGGTTCGCGCATCGCGGGCATCGAGGGACTGCGCGCCCTCGCGGCCGGGTCGATCCTCGTCTACCACGTCTGGCTGTACTCCTCGCCGGACGAGATGCGGGTCGAGCGCGCGCTGCTCGACCGGGTGCTGCCGGACCTGCAGTTCGGGGTCACGCTGTTCTTCACCCTGTCGGGCTTTTTGCTGTACCGCGTCTTCGCCGCCTCGATGTTGCGCCGCGAAGCGCCGCCGCCGGTGCGTGGCTACCTGCGCAACCGCGCCCTGCGGATCGTCCCCGTGTACTGGGTCATCCTGCTTGTCACGGCGTACGTGCTGCAGACGGCGCTCGTCCGCGAGGGCCCGGACCTGCGCAGCGGGCCGGGCTTCGATGCCGACCTGCTGCTGCGCAGCCTCGTCTTCGTCCAGAACTACGATCCCAGCACGGTCGTCACCGGGATCGGGCCTGCCTGGACGCTGTGCGTCGAGGTCGTCTTCTACCTCCTTCTGCCCGTGCTCGCCCTCGCCGCCTGGAGCATCGCCCGCCGCTCGCCGAGCCGCTCCGTGCGCCGCCTCGTCGCGCTGTCGCCGGCCCTGCTGCTGCTTGCCGTCGGTCTCTCGGGCAAGGCGGCGGCCCGCTTTCTCGTGCCGCCGGTCGCGCCGTACGAGGGCTTTTTGAACGACTGGCACTCGGTCCTCGAGCGCAGCTTCCTCTGCCAGGCCGACCTGTTCGCCTTCGGGATGGTCGTCGCCGTGGCGCGGATCGACTGGGAGGACGGCGTGCTTCGGCTCCCGCGCCACTGGCGCGCGCTCGCCGCGGCAACGATCGTCGCCGGCTACGCGCTCACCGCCCGCGCGACGCACTTCGGCGAGCAGCTCAGCTACTCCGGCTACAAAACGCTGATGGCGCTCGTGTGCGCGCTGATCGTCGCGCTCGTCGTGCTGCCGGCGCCGGAGGCGCGGCCGCCGCTGGTCGTCCGCCTGCTGGAGTGGCGCCCTCTCGTCGCCGCCGGCGCCATCTCCTACAGCCTCTTTCTGTGGCACGAGCCGCTCGTGCGCTTCATGAGCGGCCACGGCCTGACGTTCGGCGGCGCGGCGGGCCTGCCGGCCAACGTCCTGATCGCCGGTGCGGCGGCGGTGGCGCTCTCGGCGATCAGCTATCGCGTCGTCGAGGCGAACGTGCTGCGGCTCAAGGCGCGCACGCACGCGCCTGCCCGACCGGCCTCGCCAGGGCGGACGTGAGCGCCGTCGCAACCGGCGGGCCGGCGCCCTTCGCGACGCCGCGCGGCGGCTACATGAGCCAGCTCGACGCGCTGCGCTTCTTCGCGGCGCTCGGCGTCATTGTCCACCACATCTGGAAGCCGGGGCCGATGCCGGGGATCCTCGCGGAGGCCGACCTCGGCGACCTCGGCGTGCGGCTGTTCTTCGTGCTGAGCGGCTTTCTGATCACGGGCATCCTTCTGCGCGCGGGGCGCGACGGCGACCCGCTCCGGCAGCGCCTGCACGCGATGCGCCAGTTCTACATCCGCCGCTTCCTGCGCATCTTCCCGATCTACTACCTCGTGCTGGTGGTGTGCCTGATCCTCGCGGTCGAGCCCGCGCGCGAGGTGTGGCCGTGGCTGTTCACCTACACGACCAACATCTACATCTGGCAGCACCAGGAGTTCATCCCGAACCTCGGCCATTTCTGGACGCTCGCCGTCGAGGAGCAGTTCTACCTCGTGTGGCCGCTGGTCGTGCTGTTCGCCCCGCGCCGGCACCTGCTCGGGGTCCTGCTCGTGATCATCGCCTCCGCGCTGGCGTACCGGCTCTACGCCGCGACGCAGTACC
>Ga0136612_10000622_pt1 | contig 13247 bp, 8 predicted proteins | sample AntDryUQ224A2306_2_FD_106644 | JGI IMG/M metagenome (GOLD analysis project Ga0136612, IMG submission 106644) | Polar desert sand microbial communities from Dry Valleys, Antarctica - metaG UQ224A (23.06) | ecosystem: Environmental > Terrestrial > Soil > Desert | place: Antarctica: Dry Valley...
CCTGTAGTCGAATGAGTCACGCCATTCTTGTCGGACTAATGTCAGGGACTTCGCTGGACGGAATAACGGCGGCAGTCGCGCGGTTCGACGAAAATGCGAGAGGCGGGGTCACTGCAGAATTGCTCGCGCTTGTCGCTCACGACTACAATCCCGCTCAGCGGGACCAGCTCGTTCGGGCGCTGAACGGCTCGTCGGCGTCAGAATACTGCCGTCTCAATTTTGATCTGGGTGGCTGGCTTGCCGACGCGGCGATCGCGGCAATAGCGGAGGCGGGTATCGCGCGCAGCGACATAGCGGCTATAGCGTCGCACGGCCAGACGGTCTGGCACGAGCCGGGGCATTCGACGTGGCAGTTTGGGGAAGCCGCAGTGATCGCCGAGCGCACGGGACTGCAGGTTGTGAGCGATTTCCGCGTTCGCGACATGGCTGCGGGCGGACAGGGTGCGCCGCTCGTGCCGATGGCCGACGCAATGCTTTTCTCCCACCCGTCCCAGTGGCGAGCGCTGCAGAACCTCGGCGGCATCGGTAACATGACCGTCGTTCCGCCAGGTGGCGATCTGGCCGGTGTGCGCGCATTTGACACTGGACCGGGCTGCGGTGTGATCGACAAGGTGACGAGGTTACTGCGGCCTGACCTCCCATACGACGTCGACGGCCGTCTGGCCGCTCGAGGCAAACCGATCGACAGCGTCGTTGAAAATCTGCTTCGCCATCCATTCTTTCTCGCCGCGCCGCCGAAATCCACAGGCCCGGAGCTGTTCAGTCCCGCCTATACCGATGAGCTGATTGCGGCGTGCCGCCGGGATTCGCCCGATTGTACGGACGAGGACATCATCGCGACCGCGGTTTCCGTTACTGCGCGGAGCATCGGCGAAGCATACCAGAGGTTCGTTGCCGAACCCACGGATGAAGTTGTTCTCTCGGGAGGAGGGGCCAAAAATCCGACGTTGTCTTCGGCGATTGCCGAGGCGCTGGCGCCGCGAGTGGTGAAATCCTTCGATTCCGAGTTCTTCGATGGCGAGGCAAAGGAAGCCGTGGCCTTTGCATTGCTTGGCTATCTGCATCTTCGGGACGAACCAGGCAACGTTCCAACTGCGACCGGCGCGAGGGGCGCCCGGATACTCGGCAAACGTACTCCGGCATGATCACGCACCATCTGACAAGGCGGGATGATGACTGACGCGGCATCGAGAAACCCCCTTCGGCTGTTCGGGCAGCCAAAGATGGCTGCACTTCTGTTTCTGGGATTCTCTTCCGGGCTTCCGCTTTTCCTCACCAGCAGAACCCTCCAGGCCTGGATGACCACGGCCAAAGTGGATCTCGGCACGATCGGCCTGTTCAGTCTGGTCACCCTTCCATACTCGCTGAAATTTCTCTGGGCACCGCTCGTAGATCGATATGTACCGCCGTTCCTCGGGCGAAGACGCGGGTGGCTGTTCGTCACACAGGTGCTGCTGCTGCTCGCAATTGCGGCGATGTCGCTCCACGATCCGCAGCGCGGATTGCAGGCACTGGCGTTCAACGCACTGCTCATCGCCATATTCAGCGCATCACAGGATATTGTCGGCGACGCGTACCGCACGGATGTCCTGAACGAGCGTGAGATGGGGGCCGGGGCCGCCATATGGGTGCTCGGCTACCGCATCGCACTGCTGGTTGTCGGATCGGTTGCGCTGATTCTCGCGGACAGAATCCCGTGGCCTACCGTTTATCTCGTGCTCTCGGCGTTGATGCTGGTGGGAATGGTTGCCGCGTTCCTCGCTCCCGAACCGGTGCTGCGGGACGCTCCGCCGAAAACCCTGACTGAGGCAGTGGTGCTCCCCTTCCGCGAGTTCTTCGGGCGATTGACGCCAGTGCGGGCGATCGTTGTGCTCATATTCATCATCCTCTACAGATACTCGGACGGGTTCGCGGGTGTGATGACGACGCCATTCCTCATTCAGGCGGGATACACTCAGACCGAGATTGGGGTTGTCCTTGGCGGTGTCGGGCTGATAGCAACGATAGTTGGCGCCCTCGCAGGGGGAGTTTTCGTGGGACGGGCGGGCATCAACAAATCGCTGTGGGTCATCGTCGTGCTTCAGGCCCTCAGCAATCTCAGCTACTACGCGCTCTCCATTACCGGACGCAACCGGAGCTACATGGTGGGGGCGATCATCGTCGAGAATTTCACGGCGGGGCTGGTGACTGCGGCGTTGCTCGCGTTCCTGATGACGATGTGCAACAAACGGTTCTCGGCAACGCAGTTTGCGCTGTTGTCGAGCCTGATGGCGGCGAGCCGCGACGTCCTTGTGGCGCCTGCCGGAAAGATTGCCGAATCAACCGGGTGGCCCGCGTTCTTCCTCATCAGCGTGGCGGTCGGACTCCCGGCGCTTCTCCTGCTCGTGTACGTCGCGCCGTGGAACGGTGACACGCCGATAGGCGCCGCTCCACATAGCGGCGAGACCGCGACCAGTCCCCCCTCCCGCTAGGCTGCTGGGGCCTGCTCCTCAAGGCCGGGAATCGTGTAACGTCCGACGACGACGGTGACGTTGTCGGGCGCTCCTGTCTCGATTGCGCGGGCGATCAGGGAGGAGCATAGCGCTTCCAGATCCGGGTTTGCGGCGGCCAGCGCAACCATTTGTGGCGCCGTGATCTGGTTGGAAAGCCCATCGCTGCAGAGAAGTATGATGTCGCCGTTCTGAAGGCGATCGCGCGTGAATTCAGGTACGATCGCCTCCTCGGGGCCCAGTGCCTGGAGGATGATGTTGCGATGCTCGCTCCTCTCGGCCTGCTCGGGCGTGAGCTTTCCGGCATCCACCATTCGCTGCACCAGCGACTGATCCTTGGTCATCTGCCGCGCATTGTCTGAACGAATGATATACGCGCGGCTATCCCCAACCTGCGCGAAGTACACCATTCCCTGGACGACGAGCGCGATCGTCGCGGTCGTGCCCATTCCATGATGGCCGGGGTCCGACTTGGAGCGCGCATGGATGGCTGAATTCGCCTCTATAACCGCGTTCTTGAGCGAATCGGCGATGGGGACCGCACCCTTCAGCGCACCACTTTGCAACCGTTCCCGCAGATGGCGGAACGAAACCTCTGTGGCGAGGTCGCTGGCGACCTCACCCGATACAGCGCCTCCCACGCCATCAGCCACCACGAGCAGCGATGGCGCCGCCTCAACAACCATGACCCCGCCGTCATTCTCGCGGGTAGTCTCCCCGGTGGCGAGATTGCCAAACAGAAACGAATCTTCGTTGCGCTCGCGAATCAGTCCGACGTCGCTGCACCCGGCTATCTCGATGGTGCCCGCGGGCAGTGCGGGAAACTCGGCGGTGAACGGCTCGACCCGGTTCATGAGACGTCGGGCACGGGCAGACAGGGTGATGTATTCGAAGTACAGTGGCGCCACGGCATCTGCGGGAATATAGGTGACGCGAAGCGGGTTCGCCCGTGATGCGTGGACTCCCGCCGCCGCACCGTCTGGTATCGAGCGTGCAATAAGCTTTCAGTCAAGACGACCAGAGACGAATATGACAACGAATAGTTCGCGCCTTCTATTTTTTTCCGCTGTACTGGCGGCCGTTGGAGCCTGTGCACCAAGGGGGCCTTCGGCTCCAGCTCCGGCTCCTGGCCGCGTCCCGGCGCCTGACCGAGCTGCGGCGCCTCCACCTGTTGTGCTACGCGCTCCGCTGCCAGCGGTGAATGCAGCTCTGCCTCCGGTCCCGCGTGTTGCGGGGCCGCTGCAGATCAGGGTCATCTACCCACCCGCAGGCCAGCTCATACAGTCGCGCGATTCCAACTTTGTTTTCGGTTCTGTAGGCAATGGTGACGCGGGCCTGACTGTAAACGGAGTTCTCACGCCGGTGTGGCCAAACGGATCTTTCATGGCGTGGGTTGCCAATCCGTCGGCTGATCTCGCACGCTACGACATCGTCGCTACTACAGGTGTTGACACCGCGCGGCTGGCGCATCCAGTGAAGATCGCACCCCCTGCAACCACGCCTGTCACGCCGGCTCCGGCGGATACCGTCATCCCACTTTCACCGGCCCTCTACGCGGCGCTCATCGGGCCGGCGGCTTATCCGAGCGACACTGACCGCGTCGTCACAGGTTACGCTCTCGCCGGAGGAATTCAGCGATGGTTTCTTGTTCCGGGGACCGTGGTGAAGGTCACCGGCACCAGAGGAAACGACGCGTATGTCGAGCTCGACAATCAGTTGACTATCCGCATTGCGCGCAGTGATCTGGATACCGCCACTGCTGTCTCGCTCCCTTCACCCAGACGGGCGGGCGCGTTCCGCGTTGTTCCGTCGAGTGAGTGGACCGACATTCAGATACCGGTCAGCGATGCGCCGGCGTACCTGGTCGATCAGGATTCGGCATCTCTGACGTTGTCACTCTACGGGACTGCCGCGCCTGGTCCGGGGCAAGTCACTGTGCGGCCGCCAGGCGCCGGATACGTTTCCTCCGTTACTGCTGCAGCGACCGGTCCGCGCATGCAGTACACGATTGCGCTTCCCGGACCGGTGTTCGGGTATCAGCCGTTATGGCGCGATGGAGTATTCACGCTGCGCGTGCGGAGGCCTCCGACAATAGATGCGAGCGCTCCGCTTCGCGGGCTCACGATTGCCGTCGATCCGGGGCACCCGCCGCTTGGGGCAACGGGCCCAACCGGGCTGTGGGAACCGGAAGCAACGCTTCCAATCGGCATTCGAATGCGCGCCCTCCTCCAGGCCAGGGGTGTGAATGTCGTGATGACCCGTACGGCCCCAGACACGGTTGCGTTGAATGACAGGCCGGCGATCGCGAGGCGGGCGAACTCGCACGCGCTCGTGTCAATTCACCTCAATGCGGTTCCGGACGGGATCAACCCGCTGAGAGTGCATGGCACCGCTACCTATCACTACCATCCGCACTCGCGCGCACTGGCCAAGTCGGTTCAGCAAGCGCTGGCGCGCGAGATGTCGCTCCCTGACAATGGCGTCAAGCGAGAGAACTTTGCCCTCGTACGGCAGACTTGGATGCCTTCGGTTCTGGCGGAGGGAGCGTTCATAATCATGCCGGACCAGGAAGCCGCGCTCCGCACGCCCGAGTATCAGGAGCGGTACGCGCAGGGTCTCGTCACCGGGCTGGAGAACTATTTTCGTTCGCTTCCCGGTACGGCGCGGTGATGGCTGGCAGCGTCCCGCACACCAGTTCCGCGAAGATCACCTTTGGGCGCCTTGGTCGAATAGCCGCCGCGGCGATTGCGATTCTCGCGCTGTTCCCGGCCGGGAGCGCTATCGCTCAGCTCGCCCCTGCAGACCGGTGGTACACGCTCGAGACGGAGCATTTCCGCGTGCATTTCACCAAGCCCCTCGAGGCCGAAGCGCGCCGCGGTGCGCTGAACGCTGAGCATGCATTCGCCAGGCTCGCCACAGAGCTCGTGGCGCCGCCCGGAAAAGTTGACCTCGTCATCGCCGACAACGTCGATTATGTGAACGGCTACGCGTCGACGTTTCCATCCAATCGCATCGTGATCTTCGTGAACCCGCCCGTCGATGTGAATGAGCTCAGGAACTACGACGACTGGAGCGTGCTCGTCATCACTCACGAGCTGGCCCACATCTTTCATCTGGATCGCGCCGGCGGAATATGGCGACTGGGGCGGTCGATCTTCGGACGACATCCGGTACTTTTTCCGAACGTGTTTCAGCCGGCGTGGGTGATCGAAGGACTCGCAGTCTATTACGAATCGCGCATCACGGGCGCGGGCCGGCTCGAGGGCCCAGGCCATTACATGATTGCGCGCGCGGCGGCCGAGGCGCATCGGATTCCCCGGCTGGGTGAGCTCTCCCGCGCCACCACGCGATTTCCCGGCGGCGAGACCGTATACGCTTACGGCGGGTTCGTGTTCGATCATCTCTCCCGCACCCGTGGTCCGCGCAGCATCGCGGACTTCATCGATGTCACCAGCCGCTCGGTATTCCCTCTTTCGCTCAACGGCAAGGCGAAACGCGCTTTCGGCATCACGTTCGAGAACGCGTGGAAGCAATGGAGCGATTCGCTGGTTCGCATGGCGCCGGCAATGTCACCGCCGCTGCCGGGATGGCGGCAATTGACGACGGAAGGGCGTTACGTATCCGCGCCCCGGTGGCTTGGCGACACAGCACTCGTCTACTCTGCATCGACAGGCCGCGAGGTTACCTCCGCCTATACGACTTCACCTGCTGGCCGCACGAAGAGAATCGGCAGGCGCAATTCAGTGGGGCCAAACGTCCCGCTGGCGAACGGCGGAATTCTTTTTTCGCAACTGGACTACACCGACCCCTTTCACATCAGAAACGATCTTTATGTAGAGCGCGCCGGGCGGTCAACGCAACTCACGAAGGGCGCGAGATTGACAGATCCCGACGCGCGGAGCGATGGGAGTATTGTCGCTGTCCAGGCGACCCTTGGGTCGACCCGCATCGCGCGGGTCTCGAGCGACGGTCGCGAAATAGCTCCGCTGACTACCGGAGACGCCAACACGCAGTGGGCTGAGCCGCGTTGGTCGCCGGACGGCACGCGCCTGGCGGCGGTCCGGCTCAAGCGGGGTGGCCGCTCGGAGATCGTCGTTCTCGATACCGCTGGCGGGGTGATCGACGTGCTCCTGGAGGATGTCGCAATCGTCGCGTCACCTGCATGGTCAGAGGATGGCGGGACCATTTTTTTCACATCTACACGATCGGGCCTTACGCAAGCGTACACGATACCTTCGTCGGGGCGGGCTGTTGCAACCAGGCTGTCGTCTTCGAGCACGGGAGCGTTCGATCCCGAGCCTTCGCCAGACTCGCGCTCGGTTGCAATGCTGGATTTCCGCTTCGACGGCTATCACCTTGGACTGGCACCGCTACCGGACGCGCACGGGGAAAATCCCGATCCGATTGTGTCTACCCTGCGCCCGAACTGCCCAACCTGCCGGATGGTGTTCAAACGGGGCTGGGCCGAAACGACAGTCGTCATCGGCGACACTCGCCGCTATTCTCCATGGCGGTCGCTCCTTCCGAGATACTGGGAGCCGGTATTCGAAAGCTCGACGGAAAATGGATCCGCGTTTGGTGCCGCCACGAGCGGCTACGACATAATCGGCCGCCACGATTACTACGTGTCGGCCAGCTACAACACCAGATACGGCGAAACCCACGCCTTCGGGGCGTACAGCTACGGAGGTCTGGGACGGCCGTATCTGCACTTCACCGCGGAGCAGGCGTGGGAGCACTTTCCTCTCTTTAACGCTGCCCGGGATGAGGTGGGAGATCTGGCCCGACAGGCGCGCACATTCGGAGCGAGCGCGGTCTTCGTGCGGCCGAAGGTGCGCACCTTCGCTTCGTTTTCAGCCGGCGGGGAGATCGAGTCCCGCGTTCATACGACAGACCCGGACACGCTGCTGCCGCGGCTTCCCGCGATATTTGGAGCACGTCGGAGCTACCCCTCGCTGTTTGCGTCAGGGTCCTGGCTGAATACGAGCCGCCCGGCACTTGCCATATCGCGTGAAGATGGCATCTCGGTCGGTGCAACAGGCCGCCAGCGATGGCAGTCAGGGAACGGCGGCGGCGCGAGCAGAAGCATCGTTGGTGTGATGTCCGCGTATCGGTCGCTCGACCTTCCGGGTTTCGCGCATCACGTCATCGCGATACGCGGAGCCGCGGGGGCCGCGGACGAGAGGACGATAACGGCGTTCTCCGCCGGCGGTCTCAGCGGTGGCAACCTCGATGTGCTTGCCGGTGTGAGCGTGGGCGATGGCGCGCGGACTTTCGGGATCAGAGGCTTTCCCCCCTCGGCGGAGCAGGGTAATCGCGCCTTCGCGGGCTCCCTCGAGTATCGAGCGCCGGTAGCCGCGCCATCGCGCAGAATTCCATACATTCCGATTTTTTTTGACCGGGTCTCGGCCGCCGCCTTCGCCGACGCCGGGCGCGCGTACTGTCCCGCATCAGCGGATTCAACTTCCGTCGTTTGTCGATCCGGGAATATCGACGGGCCGTTGCTGGGCTCAGTCGGAGGCGAGCTGATTCTGGACACGGCAATCCAGTACGACATCCCTGCGCGTCTGCGGGCAGGATTGGCGGTGCCGGTGCTCAACAGGGAGGCGGGCCGTGCGCGGTCCGTAAGCGCGTACCTGACGTTCGGCTCATCGTTCTAGCGTCGAGGGGGAAGTGCACGTGATTCCAGGCAAGCCCCGGGATCTCATAGGAGAAACTCAGGTGGAAAGGCGAGGGGCCTTTTGCATTCGTGATGTTGATACCCTAAACCCCTGCGAGGTAAGCATTTACGTAAGCACTGGCGTGGATACACGATACTGGCTAAACTGCCCACCCCAGTTCGGTCGGGGTTCGTTTCTGAGCGCTGATTTTCTTTTTGTACCTTTCCTGTTGACATCCAGTTTTCTCCGCGGAGAGTTGTATTGATGCCCATTCCAGCCAGTCCTCCAGTCGGGTTCGCCGAGCTCAGCCAGAACGCGCGCACCGTCATCGAGAAACGCTATTTGATCAAGGATGGCGCCGGCAAGCCGACGGAGCAGCCTGAGGAGATGTTCTGGCGTGTGGCCAGAACCGTGGCCGAAGCGGACCGGCGGTACGGGTCGAGCGACGAGGCCGTCACGGAGACGGCTCGGGAATTCTACGATCTCATGACGCAGCGCCGGTTTGTCCCGAATTCTCCGACGCTGATGAACGCGGGCCGTCCATTGGGCCAGCTTTCGGCGTGCTTCGTTCTTCCCGTTGAGGACGCGCTCTCCAACGGGCAGAACGGGATCTACGACACTCTGCGGTCGATGGCTCTCATCCACCAGTCAGGTGGTGGTACGGGATTCAGTTTTTCGCGACTTCGCGAAACCGGCTCGATGGTGCGCTCTACCACAGGTGTTGCGTCGGGCCCCGTCTCGTTCATGAAACTCTACGATGCGTCCACCGACGCTGTAAAGCAGGGTGGAACGCGGCGCGGTGCCAACATGGGAATTCTGCGCGTCGATCATCCGGACATCATGCAGTTCGTGAAGTGCAAGGAGGATCTCACTCAGATCACCAACTTCAATATCTCTGTCGCGATCACGGACAAGTTCATGGGAGCGGTGAAGGCCGGCACGAGCTATGAGCTCATCGACCCCGCGACCGGAGCTGCCGCGGGCGAGCTGGACGCGCGCGAGGTGTGGGACCGCATGATCGATGGTGCGTGGCGGACCGGCGAACCTGGTTGTTTCTTCATCGACGAGGCGAACAGGCATAATCCCGTTCCCCACGTCGGCAGCTACGAAGCGACGAATCCCTGCGGCGAGCAGCCCTTGCTCGCGTATGACGTCTGCAACCTCGGATCGATCAATGTCGGCTATTACGTAACTGACGGCGAGATGGACTGGGATTCTCTGGCGCTCGATATCCACAAGTCCGTTCGCTTCCTCGATAACATCATCGATGTCAACAAGTATCCGCTGCCGGAAATCGACGCGCTCTCCAAGCGGATTCGCCGAATCGGATTCGGCGTCATGGGCTTTGCCGACGCGCTGGTCAGGCTTGGAATTCCGTACAACACAAACGAGGGCGTCGAGTTTGGTCGCAGGCTGCAATCGTTCGTGGATGTCGAGTCCAAACGCGAGAGCGAGCGCCTCGCGAATGAGCGCGGACCATTCCCCGAATGGGCGAGATCAATCTGGGGTCCGGACGAGATCTGTGCCCGAGACGCAAGCGGGGGCCGGATCCGTCAGAAGCAGATGCTCCGCAATTGCAACGTCAATACGATAGCGCCCACCGGAACGATCTCGATCATTGCCGGATGCTCGTCGGGGATCGAGCCACTGTTTGCCGTTGCGTTCATGCGCAACCAGGCTGGCGCAATGATGCCCGACGTCAACGAGGATTTCCTCGAGATCTCGAAACGAGAGGATTGGTACTCGCCCGCGCTTATCGAGAAAATCGCACGGCAAGGTCATATCCACTTCGACGAAGTTCCGGAGAAGTGGCAGCGCGTTTTCGTGACCGCGCATGACATAACCCCGGAGTGGCACGTGCTGATGCAGGCGGCCTTCCAGGAGAACTGTGACTCGGCGATCTCGAAAACGACCAACTTCCCGCACACCGCTACGCAGGAAGACGTTCGTGCCATTTACGAGCTGGCGTACGAGCTGAAATGCAAGGGTGTCACCGTTTACCGCGACGGTTCTCGTGACAATCAGGTTCTTTCCACCGGCGCAACGGTCAAGGCCAAGGCCAGTCGAGAGGAGAATTTCGAGATTCGCGGCGAAGTCGGGGATCTCAAGGGAACAGTCGCCGAGCAGGAGGCCGAGATCGATCGCCTCCGCAAGCTGCTGTTCGAGGCAGAGGCGGAGAATCTGCAGCGTCGGCAGAAGCGTGCGCGGCCGCACACGCTACGCGGCACCACTTCCAGAACCGAAACGCCGCTCGGCACAATGTTCGTAAACATCACCGAGGATGATCTGGGCCAGCCGTTCGAGGTGTTCATCAATCTCGGCAAGGCCGGCGGCGCGGCGATGGCGGATGTCGAGGCGATCGGCCGTCTCATCTCGCTGGCGCTGAGATCGGGGATCTCGATTCAGGCCATTCACCGTCAGCTGCGCGGCATCGCGTCTGACCGCGCGATCGGGCTCGGACCCAACAAGGTGTTGTCGGTGCCGGATGCGATCGGCATCGCCCTGGAGAACTGGATGCGGGAGAAGCAGGGCGTGCAGCAGGAGCTCCTGCGCGCCGAGACGGCTCGGACTGAGGCTACCGGATCTTCAGATTTCGCCAACGCTTCGGCACCGGCCGCAGTCACCACTGGCGGTGCGCAGACGCAATACGATTTCGAGAAAGTGAATCGCGATCAGTCATTCATGGGCACGTGCCCCGATTGCGGCTCGCAGATGGAGTTCGCCGAGGGCTGCGCGAAGTGCCATGTGTGCGGATTTTCGGAGTGCGGCTAGGTAAGTCAACAATTCAGCATGCTGACTGATCAGTTCAGCAGGCTTCTGCGTTTCCCCGGCCTACCGGCTGGGATTTGGCTGAGGCGCCCCTGCGGTAAGAGCAAGTGTGAGTCGCTCTGCCTGCCGCTGATTGTTTGTCAGCAGGACTGCCGCAAGGTTCATCGAACGAATCAGCACCGGTGGCATTTCCCACGGGCTAGGCGTACCGGGTGGCACCGCGGTAACGGTGTCGACACTCGCCATGTCCCTCCCGAGTGCTATCTCGTTCGCGTAGATGAACACCTCGAGCCGAGCGCGGCCGAGCGTATAGACAACCGGCGTCACCGCGAACCACGGGCGTTGTGGCACTTCGTCTCGGACCCGCTTCGCGACGAATCCCGACTGCCGGAGTCGCTTCTCCACGCTGCACACCGCCCACTGGCCCGTTGGGGGACAAGACGGGTTGGCCGAGTTTCCGGATGCAGCAGACTCGTTCACGCCCCCATCCGCGTTCGCGACGGCGGCTGCGGCAGATTCGGCTGGCGGTTCGCGTGAGTCGCAGCCGAGAAAAAGAACTCCAGTCAGAAGCCGGGAGCGTCTCAAGCAAGTCGCAGCATCGAGTCGCAAGAGGCGACCGCCGAGTCAGGCTAACGCCGGTCCTGGACGCTCTGTCTCACGTCGATGCGGGAGGCGTAAAGCTCGTTGCCCGAAATCTGCTGTACCTGGATGCTAACGATGTCGCCGCGCTCCAGAGAGGTCACAGGATACCGCTGCTGCCCGTAGATGACCTGAGTTTCCTGGTCGAACCGCACCGAGCCGCTCTGCCCGTTCTCGGTCCGAATGGAAATGCGCTGACTATTTGTGTCCACCTGTCGTATCTCGGCATCGATCCGGCCCTGTTGCTGCTGGGATCGGCCCGAGCCACCACCGCCGACCGCGCCAAGAATGTCCCCCAACGAACCAAGGGAACTGCACGCGCTCAGCAGCAGAAAAGCTGCTCCTGAAATAGATAGATAAGTCCGCCGCATTGATCCTCCGGCTGTCCGGGAAAGAAGCACATCACCTACACGTAACAGGGCAATCCCGGTGCCAGACTGCGCCTGTTCGGGATTTGCGCGCTCGGCAGCGTCGCGTCAATCAACGGCCTCGTTCGAATTGATGATCGCTCAATCCGTGATTGTCAGCTGAACGGGTTTTTTCAGGTAGACGACCTTCTCCTCGCGGCGGAAGTGGAGCACGCGCATGAACCAGTTTTCCGCGCGAGGCTCTCCCCCATGTTCCATCAGGAGCTTGGCGACTTCGGCGGCCTCATCGGGATCCATCCTCAGGCAGCCGTGCGACGCCGCTTTGCCGAGGCTCTTCAGCTTGTCAGTGCCGTGGATGTAGTAGTCCGGCTGCTGAAAGAACATCTTGACGAGCTTCATCGGGTTGTCCCTTTCTCCGGGAGCCTTCGCCGTCTTGCCCTTCGCCCATTCCTCATCGGGCGGAACCCAGCGCGGATTCCAGACAAGCTTGCGAATCTTGAATCGTCCTGTTGGTGTTGGATGATTGTCTTCTCCGATCGCGACAGGAAAAGCGGCCATCGCCGAATCGTCCCGCATGACGTAAAGACTCCGCTCGGAGAGACTTGCGGTCATTGACAGACTGGGCTGCGCGGCGGCAGCCGTGACACCCGAATCGGGCTGCATGCTCGCCATTCCGGTTGCGAAGAGTGCAACAGCCGGAACTATTCCAGAGTGAAAAAACCGCACTGAACTCAAGCTAGTATCCTGTCATAGATGACCATCGTGAGTACCGCTGACCGATGGCAGTGCTCCCCAAATGAAGCGGCCCGTCAGGAAAAAGGACCGGCTGTGAGCCGGTCCTTCGCCAATCAAGCGGCCGACGCGATCAGTTGCACGCGCGGCAGGCAGAAATGGAAATCAATTCTCGGCGGCGATGTTGATCGATCTTTCGGCGATCTCCGTCAACAGCTTGTCCGTGGTGCCTTCCTCGTCGAGTGTGGTTTGCAGCAGTACCGCCTGATCCTCGTAACCGAGCTGCCGAGCGTATGTCCGCACGCATCCGTATCCGGCCATCTCGTAGTGCTCCACATGCTGAGCGGCGGCGATCAACCCGGCATCCAGCACGTCTGCATCGGGCTTTTCCTTGATCAGGTCCGACCCTTCCTTCAACAGGCCTTCCATCCCCACGCACTTCTTTCCATGGGGGCTCACACCCAGTTGTTTGCAGACGCGTTCGAGCCGCTGCACCTGCCGCTCGGTCTGCTTGAGATGGGCGGTGAATGCGCGCTTCAGCTCCGGGTGCGACGCGGACTTTATCATCTTCGGCAGCGCCTTGATTATCA
>Ga0136612_10000623_pt1 | contig 13229 bp, 15 predicted proteins | sample AntDryUQ224A2306_2_FD_106644 | JGI IMG/M metagenome (GOLD analysis project Ga0136612, IMG submission 106644) | Polar desert sand microbial communities from Dry Valleys, Antarctica - metaG UQ224A (23.06) | ecosystem: Environmental > Terrestrial > Soil > Desert | place: Antarctica: Dry Valley...
GGTCGAGAAGAACTTCCAGCGAATCTAGATCATGCGGCATGTGCCCGGCGGCTTCACGCGATGACCATGACGAGCCCTCCTGCCGCGGGGTCGGCGCAGGACGCGCACGAGCCCTTCAAGGCCCGCGTCGACTCAATCGATCTGGTCCGCGGCGTCATCATGATCCTCATGGCGCTCGATCACGTGCGCGACTACTTCGGTGCCGCCGGAGTCGATCCGACTGATCCCGCCACGACGACTGGCGCGCTGTTCTTCACCCGGTGGATTACGCATATCTGTGCCCCGGTGTTCTTCCTGCTGACCGGAGTGAGCGCCTTCCTCGTGTCGCAGCGGCGATCGACCCGAGACCTGTCGCGGTACCTCCTCACGCGAGGTCTGTGGCTGATCCTGCTGGAAGTGACCGTCATGCGGTGTCTCGCCTGGCAGTTCAATTTCGACTATCAGGTGACGATGCTGACGGTGCTCTGGGCGCTCGGTGCGTCCATGGTCCTGCTGTCCGGTCTCGTCTGGCTGCCGGTGGGTGCCGTGGGGGCCGTCGCGGTGACAGTCATTGCGGGCCACAACCTGCTCGACCGTCTGCCGGCCTCCGCCCTGGGCAGTCTCGCGCCTCTCGTAGCCGTGCTCCATGCGCCGTCGGTTGTATTTTCGAACGGAACCCACGTGGTGTTCTCGGCCTACCCGCTCGTGCCGTGGGTTGCCGTCGTCGCTGCAGGGTACGCCCTGGGGCCGGTCTTCCTCTGGAAGTCAGGTCGTCGGCAGGCATTTCTCGTGCGCCTCGGCTTGACGCTCACGATAGCGTACGTTCTTCTGCGCATTGCGAATGTATATGGCGATCCGCGTCCGTGGATGGCGCACGACTCCGTCTTCCGGTCCGCTCTCGCGTTTCTCAACACGACGAAATATCCCCCTTCGTTGCTGTTCCTCCTGATGACCCTTGGCCCGGCCATGCTGGTGCTAGCGGCCGTGGAGCGGAGGACGCCCGCGTGGCTTCGCCCAGCCGTCACGTTCGGGCGAGTGCCGCTGTTCTATTTCGTGCTCCACGCGGTCGTGATCCATGTGTTTGCGGTAATCGTCTGCTACCTGCGGTATGGCGACGCGCACTGGATGTTCGAGTCGCCGACACTGGCGCAGTTTCCCGTCACCCAGCCGCCCGGCTGGCCGGTTGGCTTGCCGGGTGTCTACCTGGTCTGGCTCTGCGTCGTCGCCACGCTGTTTCCGCTCTGCCGCTGGTTCGCCGAAGTCAAGCGACGGCGCCGCGATTGGTGGCTGAGCTACATGTAGTTCCTGATCTCTGATGTCGTGTTTCGGTTCTCCCCTCAGCGAAGCCAAAACGGCCGCGCCGTCGTCCAATAGCGAATCAAGGAGGATGGAATGAGAATCAGCGCGCTAATGCTCGCCGTGACGTGCATTTTTGGATTGTCGACGCTCGCCGGAGCCGTGCAGGACGGCGGGACGGCAGCGCCGCCCGGACAGGGCATCACAAGTCCCCGGGTGATCCGGGGAGTCAAACCGAAGTACACGGACGAAGCGAAGGCTGCCCGGATCGAGGGGCTCGTCGCCATGGACGTCGTCGTGCTCGAGAACGGGACGGTCGGTGAGGTCAAGGTAACCCGTTCACTGGACTCGGTGCATGGACTCGACGGTGAGGCTGTGAAAGCGATGAAGCAATGGACGTTCGATCCAGGCAGGAAGGACGGCAAGGCCGTCAAGGTGCTCGTGAGCGTCGAAATGACGTTCACGCTCAAGTAGCACGGCGCACGTCGCACGCAGCCCCTGCACGTCGCACGTGCACGTGGCACTTGGGACGTGGCACGCGGCACGTATATAGTCCGAAGATGGCCGGAAAGCCTCCGCGGGAAGTGTGGCTGCGCGGGCCCATCGCCGGGGTTCCTGCGCTGCTGCAACCAGTGGCGCACGGACTCCTGCAGTGCCGCGAAGAGCTGCATCTCCATGTCGGCGCGCTGAACCCTGACGATGTCTGGCGCAGGCCGTCCGGGGCCGCCTCGATTGGCTTTCACGTCCGCCATGCGGGCGGCAGCCTGGATCGTCTGTTCACGTACGCGCGCGGGGAAGGGCTATCTCCCGCGCAGCACGCTGCCCTCGCGGCGGAAGGGGAGCCGGACCCCGCGCCTGGAGCTGCTCTCCGGTTGCTGTCCGCGTTCGACGCCGCAGTCGAGACGGCCATCGATCAACTGCGGACCACGAGTGAGGCCATCCTTGCAGACAACCGGGGAGTGGGGCGGGCGCAGCTCCCCTCGACTGTGCTGGGGCTTCTCTTCCATGCGGCCGAGCATACGCAGCGGCACGTGGGTCAGGTCGTCACGACTGTGCGACTGCTTCCGGCGCTTCGCGGAATCGCTTGACGACGGCCATGGCATCCCGCCCGATTCGCGCTGCGATCGAAAGCGACCTGCCGAGGATTGTCGAGATCTACAACGGCGCCATCCCTGGCCGCATGGCAACCGCTGACACGGCGCCGGTGACGGTCGACGCACGCCTCGTATGGTTTCGGGCGCACTCCGAGGACCGCAACCCGCTGTGGGTGATCGAATCGGGCGAACGTGCGGTGGCATGGCTGGCGCTGTCTCCTTTCTACGGCCGGCCCGCCTACTCGGCGACGAAGGAGGTCAGCGTGTATGTGGATGCGGCGTGGTGCCGGCAAGGGCTGGCCACGGCCTTACTCGATCATGCGATCGACAACGCTTCGTCGATTGGCGTGAAGACGATGCTTGGCTTCATCTTCTCGCACAATGCGCCGAGCCTCCATCTCTTCGGCCGGTTCGGGTTCGTGCGTTGGGGTGAGCTTCCGAACATCGCATGCCTCGACGACGTCGAGCGAAGCCTCTCGATTTTCGGCAAGCGGTTGTGAACGCGCAGATCATCCAGGCCGATCTGAGTCGTCCCGACCATCAGAACGCCGTTGTCGGGATGATCGCCTCGTACGCGGCTGATCCGATGGGCAATGGCGCTCCGCTTCCAGCGGACGTGCTGGAGCGGCTCATCGCTGGGCTGCAGAATCATCCGACAACGCTGATTCTGCTGGCGTACGTTGATGGCGAGCCCGTGGGGATTGCCGCGTGCTTCGTCGGGTTCTCGACCTTCTACGCGCGGCCGCTCGTCAACATCCACGATCTTGCAATCCGTCCGGAGTTCCGTGGACGAGGGGTCGGGCGGCAGTTGCTCGAAGCGGTTGCCGAGCACGCGCGGCTGCTCGGATGCTGCAAGGTGACGCTCGAGGTGCACGAAGGGAACCTGAACGCAAAGCGGATGTACGAGGCGGCGGGCTTCGCCCCGGGATCGGCACGTGAGCCAGGCGGCCGGTGGCTTTTCTATTCCAAGCCACTCTGACGAAACTCCGGCGGGCCTTCGTGGGCTCTGCGCTCCGTGCCCTGTCCAGTTTCGGGTTACGCTTGATGTTGATGCTGACGAAGGAACAGTTCCCCCAGGCGGAAGGGGCGAGTGATTTCACCCGTAATCTTCGCGCCGCCGCGGAACTGCTCGAGGCAATCGTTACCGACCGCGGCCTGCTTTCGCGAGTTCCGGCCGCGGACCGGCGGCGTCTTCTCGACGCTGCCGGCACAGTCTACAACCCCGATGTGACTGCGCGGCGGCGCATGGTGAAGGCCACCATCCGCCAGCGGAAGGCCGAGAGGACCCGCCGGGATGACGAGGTGCTGTCGGGAACGGGCATCCGCACGCTCCGTCGGCAGCCGGTGTTCACGACGCCGAACGCGCTGCCACCCGCCAGCGTCGAGGGGCTGGATGAGCACCACGCGGGCCCCGGCCCGTCCGCCGCCCAGAACTGCTACGTCTGCAAGCAGGACTACTCGCTTATCCACCATTTCTACGACCAGCTGTGCCCCGCCTGTGCCGATCTGAATTTGGCCAAGCGGACGGAGCGCGCGGACCTGCACGGCCGCGTGGCCCTGCTATCGGGCGGACGCGTGAAGATCGGCTACCAGGCTGGGCTGAAGCTCCTCCGGGCCGGCGCGCGGCTCATCGTCACGACGCGGTTCCCTCGCGACGCGGCGGCGCGCTATGCGCAGGAGCCGGACTTCGAGCGCTGGCACGACCGCGTCGAGATCTTCGGTCTCGACCTGCGCCATATGCCGAGCGTGGAGGCGTTCTGCGCAGAGCTGCTCGCCACGCGGGACCGGCTGGACTTCATCATCAACAACGCGTGCCAGACCGTGCGGCGGCCACCGGCCTTTTACGAGCACATGATGGCAAAGGAGGCCGCGTCGCTCGCGGAGATGCCCGATCGGGTGCGGCGGCTCGTAGGCGCGTACGAGGGGCTGCGCGCCTCTCATATCGTGTCGGAGGGAGCCCGTTCCCTCGCGGTCGGCGCCGTCGGGGACGGGCCCGGCGCGGGGACCGCCGGCCTGACGCACGCCGCGGCGCTGTCGCAGGTCGCCCTGCTCCCCGGCGAAGCCTGCGGTGTGGATGAGCATTTTCCCGTCGGGCGCGTCGACCCCGACCTGCAGCAGATCGATCTGCGCGACCGGAACTCCTGGCGGATGCTGATGGCGGACGTCCCGTCGATCGAGCTGCTCGAAGTGCACCTGGTGAACGCGATCGCTCCTTTCATCATCAACGCGCGGCTGAAGGCGCTGATGCTCCGGACCCCGGAACGGGACAAGCACATCGTGAACGTGTCGGCGGTCGAAGGGCAGTTCTACCGGAAGTTCAAGACCACGCGTCATCCGCACACCAACATGGCCAAGGCGGCGCTCAACATGATGACGCGCACGTCGGCAACCGACTACCATGCCGACGGCATCCACATGAACAGCATCGACACCGGCTGGGTCACCGACGAGGATCCAGCCGAGATCGCCGCGCGCAAGACGACTGAGCACCGCTTCCATCCCCCGCTGGACATCGTCGACGGCGCCGCACGCATCGTCGACCCGATCATCACCGGCGTGAATACCGGCGAACACGTCTGGGGACAGTTCCTCAAGGACTACCGGCCGGTGCCTTGGTAGCTGTCAGCTCTCAGTTCTCAGCTGAATCCGCTTTTCTGGACGAACCATAGACGGAGTGCTGAGATCTCAGACCTGAGTGTTGAAGTCTGTTACTGATAGCTGATAGTTGAGTCACAAACCGTTATGTTGAGAGCTGGCATCGTCGGTCTTCCCAATGTGGGCAAGTCCACACTGTTCAATGCGGTTACCCGGACGCGAAAGGCGGAGGCGGCCAACTACCCGTTCTGCACGATTGATCCGAATATCGGCGTCGTCAGCGTTCCGGATGCGCGTCTCGCGCCCCTGCAGAAGATCGCGAAGACGAATGTCGTGATCCCGGCGGCCATAGAGTTCGTGGACATCGCGGGGCTCGTCCAGGGCGCCAGCCAGGGGGAGGGGCTCGGGAACAAGTTCCTCACGCACATCCGCGAAGTGGATGCGATCGTCCAGGTGGTCCGCTGTTTCGAGGATCCCGACGTCCACCACGTGTCCGGGACGGTCGATCCGGTCAGGGACATCGAGGTCATCAACACCGAACTGATGCTCGCGGATCTGGAGTCGGTGAAGAAACGCCGCGAGCGCGTGAGCAAGGACGTCAAGCGCGGAGACAAGGCCTCTGCGGCGGAAGAGGCGGTGCTTGCGAAGATCGAAGCGGCCCTCGATTCCGGAAAGCCGGCTATCACCGTCAAGCTCACGCCCGAGGAGCGCGCCGTGTCGGTGCCGTTCTTCCTGCTCACCGATAAACCCACAATCTTCGCGTGCAACGTGAAGGAAACGGACCTCGCGACGGCTGATGAAAACCCGTACGTGCGGCGCGTTCGCGAATACGTCCAGACGCACCTGGCCTGCGAGGCGGTCGTGATCAGCGCTCAGATCGAAAGCGACCTGGTGGATCTCGCACCCGACGAAGCGGAGGCGTTCCTGAAGGAGCTCGGCGTGCAGGAGAGCGGCATCGGCGCGCTCATCCGGTCGACGTATCACCTGCTCGGACTCCGCACGTACTTCACGGCCGGCGAAAAGGAAGTGCGGGCGTGGACGATTCACGCAGGCGATACCGCGCCGAAGGCGGCTGGCGTCATCCATTCGGATTTCGAGCGCGGCTTCATCAAGGCGGAGACCGTGGCGTACGACGATCTGGTCCGGTGCGGCTCTGTGGCGGTCGCTCGCGAAAAAGGCCTGTACCGGATGGAAGGCAAGGAGTACGTCGTCGCGGACGGCGATGTGCTGTTGTTCAAGTTCAACGTCTAAGGGCGCAGCCCCGCCAGGCGGCGACCCGGATGTCGTGGAGAAAGACACCGAGATGAAGGCCTCCATCCTCGCGCTCTCCGCGTTGGTCGTCTGCGTGGCGGCCGCCGCCGCCCAGGATCAGCCGCTGACGCCAAAAACTCTCGAGGCGGCGCTCGCGTCAAAGCCCGCCGGCGCCGATGCCGATGCGCTCGTCCAGCAGATCCGGGCATCCTTCGGGGGCGCCGAGGCGCTCGTGAAAGGTGCCCCACCGAAAATCGACGGGATCTCGGTCGCCTGGGCGATAGAGGTCCCGGTACCCCCTCCTACGGGTACACCAGTGCGTGTGGTGGCGGACGTTGGCGGCTTCGTCCTGCCGCTGGCGCGTGTGGGTGAGTCCAGTGTCTACGCCGGTGTGGCCACGCTCGCGCACGGCACGGCGCTGTCCTGGCACTACGAGGTTGGTGACCGGCGCGCCGGCGGAGGGCAACTGGAGGTCTACGACATCCCCCCGGATAGCCGCGAGCGGCCGGCCGTGCCGAAAGGGACTCTCAAGCAGATGCCTGCGTGGGAGAGCAGGATCTTCGAGGGCACCTCCCGCGACTGGTGGGTGTACGTGCCTGCTCAATACAAGGCCGGAACACCGGCAGCCGTCATGGTGTTCCAGGACGGCCTCAGCTACAAGGACTACGTCCCGACGGTGTTCGACAACCTGATCGCCGAAGGAGACATGCCGCCAACGGTCGGGATCTTCATTCAGCCCGGCCGATTCAAGGACGGTCGGGCGAACCGGAGCTTCGAGTACGACACCCTGTCGGACCAGTACGCCCGGTTCCTGCTCGACGAGATCCTGCCGGAAGTCGAGAAGGGCGTGACGCTGCGCCGCGACGCCGCCGGCAGGGCGGTCGCCGGCGCGAGCAGCGGCGGGATCTGCGCGTTCACGGTCGCATGGGAGCGCCCCGACCAGTTCAGCAAGGTGTTGTCCTGGATCGGCAGCTTTACGAATATCGCCAGCGGAAAGACCGTGCGCGAGGGAGGCCACAATTACGAGGCGCTGGTCAGGAAGACCCCGAAGAAGCCAATCCGCGTGTTCCTGCAGGATGGCGAGAACGATCTCGATAACGCCAACGGGAACTGGCCGCTCGCGAACAAGACGCTCGCGAGGTCACTCTCGTACGCCAGGTACGATTACAGATTCGAGCTCGGACAGGGCTTCCACAGCCATCGCCACGGCCGCGCGATCCTTCCGGACACCCTGCGGTGGCTCTGGCGACCCGCCGAACCGTGACCAGTTTCTACCTTCTGACATTCGGCGTTCTGCTGATCTACGGCTTTCATCGGCTGACGTCCTGGATGCACGCGCGAGACTGGATACGGTGGAAAATGCGTCGTGGAACGAGCAGCGGCCTGGGCAATGCCGTGCTCGGCGCGCAGGTCATCTTCCAGCCCCAGGTTCGCGAGGTGCTCGAAATTCGCCTCGACGAACGGGGACAGGCCGCCGAATCCGGCGATCCGCCCGAACCGGGTGTGGCTGGGTGGGAAACCCCGCTCCCGACCGACGAAGTCCCAGACGTCGCCGCGGTCGAGGATGCGAACACTCAGGGTGACCGGGACCGTGTGGAGCCGAGGTCATGATGCTCGTTCGTGTGCTGCTTCTTGCCAGTTTAGGTTCGACCCTCGCAGGAAGCGCTTCTGCCCAGCAGAATCGGATAGACGTCGTCACGCCGATGGCGCCGGAACTTGCGCACTACGGGCCGTACGACATCGGGGTGCGCACGCTGGAAGTGACCGACAGGAATCGCATCGATGTTCTGAAAACCACGGCGGGAGCGCCCGCCGCACGGTACGACCGCACCCTGACCCTGGAGGCGTGGTACCCGGCGCAGCCACATGCGTCGGCACGGCCCCCCGGCGCGTACCGCGCCATCACGCGCGACCCCTCCGTCACGGCCACGTTGCACGGCAAGGCACAACGGGATGCACCGCCGGTGGCGCCTGCCGATCCCTTTCCCCTCGTCATCGTCTCCCACGGCTACCCGGGCAACCGGTATCTGATGAGCCACCTCGGCGAAAACCTGGCGAGCAAGGGTTTCGTGGTCATTTCGATCGACCACCCGGACAGCACGTACGACGACCAGAAAGGCTTTGGCAGCACACTGTACAACCGCCCCCTCGACCAGTTGTTCGTCCTGAATGAGATTGCCAGACTTGCGCGGATCCCGGGCAGCTTCTTGAGCGGTCTCGTCGACGCCGGGCGCACGGGGCTGGTCGGGTACTCAATGGGTGGATACGGCGCGGTCAACGTGGCCGGGGGCGGATTCAGCACGGCCAGCGAAACGCTGCCGATCGCGCCCCCGAACAGGCTGCTGGCCGAGCGCGGATCGGCCGCGGCGGAGTACCGGAAGAGCATCGATCCACGAATCAGAGCGGTGATTGCCATCGCACCGTGGGGCATGCCGGCGGGCTTCTGGGATGCCGAAGGGTTGAAGGGAATCAGAACACCCATTCTGTTCGTCGCGGGCAGCATCGACGAGGTGGCGGGATACGAGAAGGGCGCCAGGGCGATGTACGAGGGGGCTGTGAACGCCGAGCGCTATCTCCTCACGTTGCTCAATGCCGGCCACAATGCTGCCGCGCCTATCCCCGCACCGGCCGAGACCTACGTTTTCTCGGACGTACTCAAGGCGTTTCCCTTCATGCATTACGCGGATCCCGTGTGGGACACGACGCGCATGAACAATATCCTCGACCACTTCGCAACCGCGTACTTCGGCCTGCATCTCAAGGGGCAGGAGGACAAGAAGGGGTACCTGGTTCCGGCCGGTAAGGACGGCACGCCGTGGAAGGGATTCAAGCCGCGCACGGCTGTCGGCTTGACGCTCGAACACGCCACCCCAACGCCGTAGCATCCCGGACGCGTCGCACGTCGCACGCAGACAGGTTGCACGTGGCAGCTGGCACGCAGGCATTGACACGCCCCGCGGTCGCGGCTGAGAATGCGACTCCTATGAAGAAGATGTGCCGAATCGTTGTACCCGTCGCCCTGTTCACCCTGGTCGCCGGCCCCATGCACGCCGGCCAGGCCGCCGCTCCGCAGAGCGGGACGGCCCCCAAGCCTGCCGACACCGAGGTCTGGGAGCCGGTTCCAAAGGTCGTCACGCCCGGATCCTCGACCAATACCGCGCCCGACGATGCGATTGTGTTGTTCGATGGGAAGAACCTCGACCAGTGGGTCTCGGCGAAGGACAAGTCGCCCGCCCGCTGGACCGTCGCCGATGGCATCTTCACCGTGAACAAGCCGACGGGCGACATCGAGACAAAGCGCAGCTTCACCAACTATCAGCTGCACCTCGAGTGGCGCACTCCCGAAGGGATCACGGGAACGGGGCAGGCGCGCGGCAACAGCGGTGTGTTTCTCGCCGCCATTCCCACGGAGGGGGGTGGCTACGAGCTGCAGGTGCTCGATTCGTACGACAACAAAACCTATCCGAACGGGCAGGTGGGGAGCATCTACAAGCAGTCCATCCCGCTGGTCAATGCCAGCCGCAAGCCTGGTGAGTGGCAGTCCTACGATGTCATCTGGACTGCGCCGACGTTCAACGCTGACGGGTCGCTCGAGACACCGGCGTACGTGACGGCCCTCCACAACGGTGTGCTCGTGCAGAACCATTTCGAGCTGAAGGGGGAGACGCTCTACATCGGCAAGCCCACGTACAAGCGGCACGGTCCCGCCCCGATCAGACTGCAGTCCCACGGGGATCCCAGTCCGCCGATCAGCTTCCGCAACATCTGGGTCCGCGAACTGCCGCCCGCCGCGTCGAAGTAGCGCGGTTCTGTCTGCAGAGGACACGGCATGCGGTACGTGATGCGCGAACGGCTCTTGTCCTGGGGGGACGACTTCCACATCCGCGACGAAGAGGGCCGCGACCTGTTTTTCGTCGATGGCAAGGCGTTCGGCATCGGCGACAAACTGTCATTCCAGGACATGGCCGGCTCGGAGCTCGCCTTCATCAGGCAGAAGGTTCTGGCCCTCAGCCGTACCTACGAGATCTACCGCGCAGGGACGCTGGCCGCCGTCGTCAAGAAAAAGCTCTTCGGCTTCATGCACCACCGGTTCACCGTCGATGTGCCGGGCCCGGACGATCTCGAGGCGACGGGTAACTTTCTCGATCACGAGTACACGTTCAGGCGCGGCGACCGCGTCGTGGCAACGGTGTCGAAGCGGTGGTTTTCGCTGGCGGACACGTACGGGATAGAGATTGAGCCCGGCCAGGACGATGTGCTGATCCTGGCAAGTGCCGTCGTCGTGGACCAGGCCTGCCATCCCGACGACAAGGGGCACTGACGCTGCCCGGCCTCCCGCCGTCACGATGAACGAACGCATCCATGCGCTGGTCGAGACGATCTGGGAATACCACCAGCTGCATCATCCGCTTTCGACTGCCGACGCCTTGCTCGTGCTCTGCAGCCACGACCGCCGCGTCGCCGAATACGGGGCGCAGCTGTTCCTGGAAGGATGGGCGCCGCTGCTGATTTTCTCCGGGGGGCTCGGGTCGATCACGGGGCGTCTCTGGAGCGAGCCCGAAGCGGATCAGTTCGCCGCGATCGCATGCGCGATGGGAGTCCCGCGCGAAAGCATCCTGATAGAGAACGCGTCGACCAACACCGGGGAGAACATCTTGTTCACGCGGGACCTGCTCGCCGCGCAGGAGCTTGCCCCCAGGACGTTCATCCTGGTGCAGAAGCCGTACATGGAACGGCGGAGCTTCGCGACGTTCCGCAAGCTGTGGCCCGACCGGGACGTGATCGTGGCCTCGCCGAAGGTCACGCTGGATGATTACCTGGCCCGATACTCGAACGACGCGCTTTCAGAGGATGAGGTCATCTGCATCATGGTGGGCGATCTCCAGCGGATCCGGGTGTATCCAGAGCGGGGCTTTCAGATTCAGCAGGACATGCCGCCCGAGGTATGGGAGGCGGGTCGGGAACTGATTCGCGCAGGCTACGATACGCGTCTGGTCTCGTCCGCGCTGGATTGAAGGTCCACGGCCGCCCATGGTACCCATGATACTGGTGCCGCCATCGATCGCTCAGCCGCCGCCGCGTTCATGCCAGGGCCTCCGCGCCGTTCTGCTGCTGACACTCTGGGCGCAGCTGGCAAGCGGGTGCTCGCAGCCATCGCCGGCCCTCGGCCCCACTCAGCCATCGCCTCCGCCGGGGACATCCTCCATCCGAGTGCTGATGCTCACCGCGACCGCGGGATTCCGTCACGACTCGATTCCCGCGGCACGTCAGGTGATGACCGCGCTCGGCCCGGCAAACGGTTTCACGGTCACTGCCACCGAGGATCTCGCCCTCCTCACCACGACCGCACTTGCAGGCTATGACGTGTTGTTCTTCGCGCTCACGAGTGGAGAACTGGCGCTGTCGGCGGATCAGAAAGGGGCTGTCCTTGCCTTCGTCGCCGGGGGCAAGGGCTTCGTCGGGGCACACAGCGCGGCCGACACGCTGCACGGGTGGCCGGAGTACCGGCAGCTGGTTGGTGCCTCGTTCAAGGAACATCCCTGGACGGCTCCCGGCAGGGTGGCGGTCGAGGATCGTACGCACGCCACGACCGCCGGCCTCGGAGACGTCTTCGAGATTACCGAGGAGTTCTACACGTTCACCGACAACCCGCGGCCTCGTGTGCATGTGCTGCTGCGGCTCGATCCGGCATCCGTCGGCGCCGCGGGGGACTACCCCCTGGCCTGGACGCTGTCGTACGGATCTGGCCGGGGCTACTACAACGGGCTCGGCCATTTCGACGCCACATGGCGGGACCCGGGGTTCCAGCGTCAGCTTGCGGCTGCCATGCGGTGGGCGGCCGGGCGCTGAGACCGCCTGGCGAGCCGAACATAAGGCTGATCGGTAAGTCATTGGCCATGTAAGATTTGCGCTTGACGTCAGCCCTGTGACGGTTTACAGTCGAAGACATCCCAGCACGTCGTCGTCTTAGAGAAGTCCAAGCGAAAAGGGCTAGCCCCAGACGGGGCGGCAAAGCTGTAAGCTCCGCGCGCGGAGTGATTTAGCTGCCGAACTTGGAGTAACTATGTCCACACGTCGCGCCGTACCTGCTTTTCTGGCTGTCGTCTTCGCCATCGTGTTCTTCGGCCTCGGCAACTATCTCGCCGCACGTCAGAGCGCGAATGCCGAAGAGCACGTCGCGGCGCTTCGGGCTGAGGTCGAATTCCTGCGCCGCCGCCAGCTCCAGCAGCACGCGGCCGGCACGGCGGGAACCGTTCCCCTTGCCGCGGTGTCCATGATGGACAATGCCAGCCGTGCCTCCATCATCGCCGACGTGAAGCGCGAGCTGTCCGCGGAGATGGGACTTCTGCCTCTCACGCTGCTCCGCGACCGGCGCAACAGCTTCGTCGAACTGAATTCCTTCGACGAGAAGGGTGCCAGCAGCTACGGGACCGCGGGGTACCTGGGCAACGGATACTTCATCACGGTGAAGCACGCCGTGATGGCGCTCGGCCCCGAGGGCGAACGGGATGCGCGCCGGATTGATGCCGTGCGGCTCACGTACAAGGGCAAGGCCCTCACGGCCAGGATCGTCGACTACGGCGATGCGCGCGCCGAGGTGGATCCCGGAGACTGGGCGATTCTCAAGGTCAAGGAGTCTGTCGACCTTCCCGCGCTGAACGTGGATTTTTCGTATACCTTCGACTTCGCGGACCCGATCTTCAGGCTCGGGAACGACTACTCCAAGGGCATCATCGTCTCTACGGGCTACGTGGGCCAGAGAACGGCAAACGATCTGGTGACGTGTCTGGTTGACGGCCACCCCGGCGTGTCGGGCGGCGGCGTGCTGAATCGCGACGGCGACCTTGTCGGGATTCCAATTGGCCGGATGCAGGGAGATTATCGGTTCTCGTTCATCCTGCCGCTGCGTCCGGAGATGCTGCGCAAGGTGAAATGACCGATCAGGTCTCGTCCGGCTTCTTCCGTAGCGCCTCGAGCCGCCGCTTGATTTCTATCTCGAGCCCGCGTTCCACC
>Ga0136612_10000624_pt1 | contig 13226 bp, 10 predicted proteins | sample AntDryUQ224A2306_2_FD_106644 | JGI IMG/M metagenome (GOLD analysis project Ga0136612, IMG submission 106644) | Polar desert sand microbial communities from Dry Valleys, Antarctica - metaG UQ224A (23.06) | ecosystem: Environmental > Terrestrial > Soil > Desert | place: Antarctica: Dry Valley...
ACGGCGATTTTGCGACGAAGGCATAGTCGACACTATGTCGAGGAGCGAAATTGGCGTGCAACGAAGCAGACAGGCCGCTGTCCGTCGTCTCACGGCGAAGGTCTGTGAGAAATGCGGGCTAAGATTGGTTGTGAATCAAAGCTCCTCGCCGGTCCCACCAGGGACCCTCATCCGCCCTCACGGGCACCTTCTCCCGCGGGGAGAAGGGAGATGCTTAGCGACTGTGCGTGTGACAATCACGGTATCCTCGCCTCGATGCCGAAGGCCCCCTCTCTTTACGCGGAAGTTGCAGTTCCGCTCGGCGTTTTCGACACGTTTACGTATTCGATCCCTGACGAGCTCAGAAGCGGCGTAAGAGTCGGCTGCCGGGTCGAGGTCCCCCTCGGTACGAAGCTGACTACCGGGTTCGTGACCGGCTTCGTCGATGCGACCTCTGTCCCTTCGAAAAAACTGCGCTCGATCAAGTCCCTTCTGGATGAGGACGAACCGGCACTTCTACCTGAGATCCTCGAGCTCTGCAAATGGGCTGCTGGCTACTACCTGGCTCCTCTCGGCGAGATGATCCGAACGGCATTGCCCGCCAACATGGCCTCGCGCGGAAAGCGCATCGTCCGCTTTTCCGGCAACGACGAACTGGTCGCGACCGCCCTGGCTGACGGCCGGATTCTCGTCGAGGATGTGTCACTTCTCGACGGCGTCAGGGGTCGTGAGCTGCTGGTACGGACGATCACGGACTCGATCCCGCTGGCTCACCGTTCCATCTCGCGGCTTCGGAATGCCGGCCTTGTTTCCGTCGTCGAGTCGTTCCGCGACAATGAGGGAGTGCGGCAGGACCGCTTCGCGGTGCTGAAGAAAGAGGAGGTCTCGCTTCCCCCGAGGCAGCAGGAGGCCGTCGATCTTCTGATCGCTCGCGGGGGCGAGCTCTCCATGCGCGCTCTCGCGGTACAGAAGGTCAGCGACTCCACGATCCGAACCCTCCTCAAGAAGGAGATTCTGGCGATCGAGCGGCGTCCCCGAAAACACACGCTTGACGCGTTCTTCGCGTCTCTCGATGCAGTCGAGATCGGCACCGTCGTCTATTCGACCGAGCAGGTGGCGGCGATCGAGGCGGTCAGGAAAGAGCTCGGAACCTTCGCCCCGTTTCTTCTGGAAGGGGTGACAGGGAGCGGCAAGACCGAGATCTACATCGAGCTGATGCGAGAGGTCGTGAGGCGCGGGGAGCAGGCCATCCTTCTGGTTCCGGAGATCTCGCTCACACCTGTATTCGCCGCCCGTCTCAAGGAACGATTCGGCGATCGCATTGCGATCCTCCACAGCAACCTTTCGGCTGGCGAGCGCTACGATCAGTGGTGGCGGGCACGCCGCGGGCTGGTCGACGTCGCCATCGGGCCTCGCTCAGCGCTCTTCATTCCATTCGAGCGACTCGGTCTACTGGTTGTAGATGAGGAAGGCGATTCCGCCTACAAACAGGAAGAGACTCCTCGGTACAACGCCCGCGACGTCGCCGTAGTTCGCGCCCGCCTGCGCGGAATCCCGATCGTCCTGGGGTCAGCCACGCCGTCACTCGAGTCGCGCGAGAACGTGAGTCGTGGAAAGTACCAGATGCTGCGGCTCAGCAAACGGGTCGAAGCTCGTCCTCTTCCGACGGCAGAAGTGATCGACATCCGAGGAGAGAGAGGGGAGAAGGAAGACCGCGGGCTCATCATCTTCAGCAAAAGGCTCCAGCTGGAGATGTCGGAAGTGTTCTCTCGAGGTGAGCAGGCCATCGTGCTAATGAACCGGCGTGGCTATGCGCCGTTCCTTCTCTGTCGCGAGTGCGAGAACGACTTCCGGTGCCGCGACTGCAGCGTCACGATGACTGTGCATCGGCGATCGGGCCTGCTCATCTGTCACTACTGCGGTCAGCGCAAGCCGATCCCGGTGAGGTGTCCTCTTTGCGATGGCGAGGTGCTGCAACCGATCGGTTTCGGCACGGAGAAGGTCGAAGAGCGATTTCGTCGCATCTTTCCCGATGTTGCGGTCGACATCCTGGACCGCGACTCGACCAGAAAGAAGGGCGAGCTCGTAAGAATCCTGAGGAGGTTCCGCACCGGTGAGAGTCAGGCATTGATCGGAACGCAAATGCTCAGCAAAGGCCATCACTTCCCCAACGTCACGCTCACGGGAGTCATCAACGCCGATGCAATCCTCGGGTATCCCGACTTCCGTTCCGCGGAGAAAACGTTTTATCTGCTCACGCAGGTCGCGGGAAGGGCGGGGAGAGGAGAGCTTCCCGGGCGCGTTCTCATTCAATCAGCGTTTCCGTCACATCATGCGATCCAGCACGCCCTCCGTCACGACTACGAAGCCTTCTTCGAAGATGAAATGCAGTTCCGCCGGACGTTCCATTACCCGCCCGTCACGGGGATGATCGCCATCCTCTTCCGCGGCGAAGTCATCGAGGCTGTCGAGAAAGCTGCTGCGACGGTCGGAAACGCGCTGGAGGATTCGACACGGTCACTGCGAGGTGTGCGTATCCAGGGTCCGGCACCGAGTCCGCTGGCCAGGATCAAAGGCGTCTTTCGATATCAGATCCTGATTCGAGGACGCGAGCGGGTGAAGCTCAGGGACGCGGTCGCACGTGCTGCGCTCGGGAAAAAGTATGCGGGAGTCGAGATCATCGTCGACGTCGACCCCATCAACATCCTGTGAGCCTCGGAGCGCCGCCTTCCCGGCGGCCGTACCGCCGGCTCCTACCGGACCGGCGGGCCCGCGCACACTTCTTGCCTCGCTTCGAGTCATGGTGACTCGAACGCATGGAGCTCGACCGTGAGAATCGCCCGAGCATGACTGAAAACGCCGAAGCTGTTTGTGCCAGATGCCACGCGCCGATCATTCCTCCGGCGAGATTCTGCGGGAGCTGCGGAGCGACTGTACCGGTTTTCAGGCCCGGCCAGATCATCGACGACCGGTACGAGGTGATCGAGCTGGTCGCGGAAGGAGGAATGAGCGAGGTCTACAAGGTTCGTCACCTTCATCTCGACGAGATCCGCATGGTGAAGATCATGAGAGGGGGAGTCCTCGCGGAAGAAGGTCAGCAGCTTCGCTTCCAGCATGAGGCGAAGCTTGCCAGGATGGTGCGTCATGCAAACGTAGCAACGCTTCATGACTTCAGCCGACTCGATGACGGCAGCTTCTACATGGTGTGGGAGTATCTGGACGGGCAGACCGTTCAGAACTGGGCCGCTTCGAATCGTCAGATGACCTGCCTCGAGGCGATCGATGTCGCGATTCAGGTGCTTGACGGTCTGCAGGCGATTCACGATGCGGGGATCGTCCATCGCGATATATCACCCGACAACATCATGGTGGTGTCCGAAAAGAGTCGCGATGGGAAGAACGAACGACTCATGGCGAAGATCATCGACCTGGGGATCGCGAAGAGCCTCGACGTTGAGTTGACTTCGCCCAGACGAACAGAGACAGGAACGTTTATCGGTAAGGCCAAGTACGCGTCGCCCGAGCAGGCCGGACTTCTCAGAAAAGGGGAGGCAATCGACCCGCGAAGCGATGTCTACTCTCTGGGAGTCACGCTGTACGAAATGCTTACGGGTACTGTCCCTTTCGAATCGTCGACATTGGAGGGATACCTGCTCAAGCATCTTCGTGAGACCCCTCCTCCGATGCGGAAAGCCGCCCCGCATCTCGCATTGCCCAGGAGTCTTGAAGACGTCGTCAGCAGAGCTATGGAGAAGGAGCGCGACCACAGATTTCCCACAGCGACAGCTTTTCGCGAAGCCCTTGTGGCAGCACGAGCACACGTGGTTACCAGTTCAGAACCGAAGAAACCATCGCGATTCAAACTACCTACTTTGTCGGTCGCCGTTCCACACGGGCCCCAGGACATGACCACCGAGCGGACAGGAGTACCGGCGAAGGTTGGCGATGCGGGAACGATCGCCGCGTCGTTGCCTCCCAGGCCCGAGGGCGAACGCTCGGCCGAGCGCGCACTCGAGAACATGCTGCCCGGGGAGTCAGGCTCGGGCGCTCAGCGGCTTCCCATTTTCATTCTGGTAGCCGTTGTGATTCTCGCAGCCGCGGCACTCGCTTTCTGGAAGTTCAAGCCGGCATCAGGTGCTCGAAGCGAGACCAATCGGGCAGCAACCCGCCGAGAGCCCTTGAGAGCGCCAGAACCCAGAGAAGCCGCGACACTTTCTTCGATCCCTGTGTCGAACACTCCGGTGAGCGAAGCAGGGATGCCGGCAAACGTCGAGGGAGGGCTCATTCCGGCGACAAGCGAGCGACCGGCTCCCACCGTGGATGCATCGACGCCTGCCTCAACAGTTCGTGAGGAAAAACCCGCGAGTTCCACGCCGCCGCGGCCGGAGGCGGCTCTCAAAGTGTCCGAGGGTGAAGCGACCGAGATCCTTCGAAACTGGATCGTCAGCCGGAAGTTCTACCCGGCGGACTCGGCATGCATCCAGGTTCGCAGCCTGGGCTTCAAGAACGCGGGCTATACCGCAGAGGCTGTGTCGGGTGGATGCAATCCCGCGACGCCGTCCGGTTCCGTCGTAGGAAAGTGGCGCATCGACGCGGCGACCGGGGAAGTGTTCGTTCAGAATGCGCGGGGACGTTACGTAAGTCCGTAATGGAGACAGGAGCGCTAAACGCCTCAGGCGATGGGCTGGAGAACCTGTTCGTTGAGGGGATGTTCGAGCCGAATCGTGTCGGCCAGCAGTCGTTCATTCAGATCGGGATCGATTTTCGCCACGAGTACGATGAGTCGCTCGAGGTGAACGCCGATCATGAGTACCGATGCGAAGATTGTTTCGGCATGCGAACGGTCAAACAAATGGAATGGCGCCCGCCGTCCGTACTCATCCGCATGAATGGAATCAAGCGCGAGCAGCGCCTGATCGAAAGCAGCGGAAAGCCGCTTTCCCATTTCCTGCTGATTGTGACCGTTGATGCGGGTGTGCCTGATCGATTCTGAAAACTTCTCGATGCATCGAGCCAGGGAGCGGAATCCGTTCTCGACATCTGCGGGCGTCACTGCTCCACGCTCGTAGGCGGACGAAAAAAGCTTCTCCGCGATTGACCTGTAGTTCTTCCCGATCCTCTCTCTGGTACGCGCCAGGGTGGGGATGTGACGCATCACTTCGTTCTGTCGCTGCTGTTCCATTGTCGATCTTCCATGAAGTCAGTTAGTTAGCTCAAAAGATGCGGTTTTGTCATTTGCCCTCGGGCCATTCATTTGTTAGGTTCGCCCACATGATCGCAGACGAGACCCAGTTCGAGGAGCCGATCCTCAGATTACGCCGCCGCATCGACGAGCTGACTGGTGACAACGGAGAAGGTGCAGATCCCGAAGAGATCGAGCAACTCCGCGGTGAGCTTAGCAAAGTCACGAAGAATATCTACGAGAACCTTACTCCCTGGCAGAACACGCTTGCTGCACGGCATCCTCTCCGGCCCTACACGCTCGACTACATCTCGTACATGTTCGAAAACTTCGTGGAGGTTCATGGCGACCGCCGGTTTGCCGATGACCCGGCCATCGTTGCCGGCTTCGGAAGCCTGGGCGCAGAGTCGTGCGCCATCATCGGTCACCAGAAGGGACGCGATACGAAAGAGAAGATCATCAGGAACTTCGGGATGCCACGTCCTGAAGGTTATCGAAAGGCTCTGCGAATCATGCAGCTCGCTGAAAAGTTCCGGATGCCGATCTTTACCTTCATCGACACGACCGGTGCGTATCCAGGCGTTGGAGCCGAGGAGAGGGGGCAGGCCGAAGCGATTGCCGTCAATCTCCGCGAGATGGCGGCGCTCACAGTACCAATCATCGTCACGGTGACGGGCGAAGGGGGAAGCGGCGGGGCTTTGGCTCTGGGAGTCGGAGACAGGATCCTGATGCTCGAGCACGCGGTGTATTCGGTAATCTCTCCAGAGGGTTGCGCGGCGATTCTCTGGAAAGACCCGGGAGCGGCCAAGCAGGCGGCCAAAGCGATGAAGATCACGGCGAAGGACCTCAAGGGGCTGGGCGTGATCGACGAGATCGTTCCCGAGCCGGAAGGGGGCGCGCACAACGACCATCGCGGAGCGGCCGCCCTGCTGCGAGCTGCGCTGGAGAGGAATCTCAAAGACGTCAGGAAAACCAGAGAAAATCTACTGCCTGAAGAGCGATACAAGAAGTTCCGTAAGATGGGCTTTTACGAAAAAGCCTGACCATGCCGATTTACGACGAATGGATTCTGAGAGCCGATCAAAAGCCTGACTACCACGTTCCACTCGAATCGCCCCTCATCCGCTCGATCCTGCAACGTCGAGGTGTCACCTGCCCTGAGAGCTTTCGGCGGTTTGTGTCACCCTCCCTCGAGGACCTGCACGACGGCGCGTCGATCCATGGAATGGACACGGCATGCGAACGGATCTTTCGAGCCATTCACGATCGTGAAGCCATCCTGATCTATGGCGATTACGACGTTGACGGCGTCACGTCAATTGTTCTTCTAACGACCGTACTCAGGCGCCTCGGAGCGGATGCAGGCTACGTAATCCCACACCGTCTGCTGGACGGATACGGACTGCGGTCCGAGGTCCTCGAGAGGGTGGAGCGGGAGCGAAAGGTCAAGCTCGTCATTACAGTCGATTGTGGGATCACGTCGGTCGAGCCGGTGCGTAGTGCAATCGCGCGTGGAATCGACGTAATCATTACCGATCACCACCTCCCTCCCGGAGATCTTCCTGCTGCAGCGGCCGTCCTGAATCCCCGACAGCCGGGCTGCTCGTACCCCTTCAAAGAGCTGGCCGGTGCCGGCGTCGCGTTCAAGCTGTGTGGCGAATTGCTCAAACGGTCCGGGAGCTCGATGTCGCTTCTCTCGCTCCTGAAAATCGCAGCTCTCGGAACAGTGGCGGACGTGGCCCCCCTCATCGGCGAGAACCGGACCATAACCAGCCTCGGCCTGCGAGGACTCACGGAATCGAGGAATCCTGGTCTCACAGCATTACTCCGCACAGTGGGACTGGAGGGTCATGGCGTCCGTGCCAGCGACATCGGGTTCAAGCTCGGTCCTCGAATCAACGCTGCCGGCAGACTCGCTTCGGCCGATACGGCGATTCAACTGTTCGCCGCCAGGAGTGAGGCCGACGCCGAGCAACTGGTTGAGGAGCTCAACCGTCTGAATCGGGAGCGTCAGGCTGTCGAACGAGAGGTCCGCGACGAAGCGGAAGAGCAGGTCGCTCGCAACGGCATCGAGAACATTCTCGTCCTTTCCTCCGAGAGCTGGCATCGGGGAGTTCTTGGACTCTCTGCAGGCCGGCTTGCTCAGAAGTACCACCGGCCAGTGCTGATGATCTCGATCGGCGAAAACGGATGTGTAGGGTCGGGCCGGAGCATTCCGGGAATCAACCTTCACGAGGCGCTGGGGCGGGTCGCCCATCTGTTCACACACTTCGGCGGCCACGAGTTTGCCTGCGGATTCTCACTGCCGGCCGGGAATCTGCTCGAGCTTTCGGCTGTGCTGAGATTGCAGTTCGAGGCGCGCGACAAGGAGTCGTATCGCCGCAGCGCCTGGATCGAGGGGGAGGTCACCACGCGCGCGTTGACGCGCCGGTTCATGGCGGAGCACCAGAGCCTCGAGCCCTTCGGTGCGGGAAATCCGCAGCCTCTTTTCCTGCTGACGGGTCTGTCAGTCACCGCCAGCAGGGAGTTTTCAGAAGGTTGTCACAACGTGACCCTCACTCGAGACGAACGATCCGTAGACGCTGTGATTTGGCCTTCTCAGGCAGAGCTACTGCCGCTGTTCCGCAGCGGCGGGGATGTCGACCTCCTGGCCCGTCTCGAGCCTGACCGCTACTCCCGCGAAGGGATGAGGCTCGACCTTGTGGACGTGGCGGCGTCAGGCCAGATGATCGTGAGGAACGAATCGATGGAGCAGGCTGTTAGCTCCTGACGATCGATGCAACGTACTGTCAGAGCCCTCCGGTTCGTAATCCCCTTCGCGTTCCTCAGCTTCCTCGTCCTCATTTTTGTGAGTTACACAGCGAACTCACGGAGGGATAACGCGCCAGGCGAGGCGATCACCTCGAAGATCAGGCCAAACGAACCCATCCGACTGGTCGCCGATGTCTTTGACGACACCCAATCCCTGGGCGGCAGAACAATCTCGAGAATTCGGGCGCGCAGGACGGTCGGCTTTGCCTCCGGCTGGACGACACTCGAGGGCGTCAGGCTGACTCTCTACCGGAAAGATGGGGGAGAGTACGAGCTCACCGCTGAGCAGGCCCAGTTCAACTCGAAGACAAAGGAAGCGGAAGTCCAAGGTGGTGTGCAGGTCCGTTCCAGCGACGGCATCGAGCTCATCACCGAAGCGATGAAGTTCGACGGATCCAGTCTCGTCAATGACATTCCGGTCAGCTTCAAGTTCGATACGTGGCAGGGCCGCGCGGGCGCGATCTCGCTGAATGTCGAGGACCAGACTCTCCTGCTCGACAAGGGAGTCACGGCCACCTCCAGCTCGGGTAGCCTTCCTCAGAACAACGTAAAGATTTCTTCGAATCAGACCCTGTTCCGGCGCAAGGATGGAGTGGCGGAGTTTCGCGGCAAGGCAGTAGTCGTGCGCGAGCTAGACAGGATCGAGAGCGACACCGTAGAGGCTCGACTCGACCAGAGCCGGAAAACCCTGGTTGCCCTCGAGGGGAAAGGCAACAGCAGAATGTCGCTGGCCAGAAACTCGATCCTCACGTCGGGGGCCTCAGACGCGGGCACGCTGCAGGCGGATCGCTTTCGATGTGACATGACGGCCGGAGGCGCAGTTGCAGCTGTTCATATCTTCGGTGAAAAAGGGCCGGCGCGAGCAGACCTCGAAGGACCGCCTCGACGACACATCGACGCCACGAACTTTGTGGCGACGATGACCGATCAGGTGGTGACTGAGTTACAGGCGAACGGAGCCGTTCATCTCATCGAAACGGGACAGGATCGTCGCAAGATCGACAGTGACAACATGCGGCTCTTCTTCGACAAGACGACACGATCCGCGGTCAGCGGAATGTTGCAGGGCTCATTCAGATACGACGACGGAAAGAACCAGGCAACGAGCGAGCGGGCCGATTACGACATCCTGGGAGACAGGGTGGTCATGACAGAAGTCCCCGGCTCCGCGCCGACTCTCCGTTCCGGCGGGCATTCTCTGAAGGCAAACAGAATTGAGCTTTCCCCGAAAGAGTCGGTTCTCAGAGCGACAGGGAATGTCATCTCGCAGCTCGAGTCGAAAGGAACGCTCACGGCGACGTCACCCTCTGCAGGCGGAACCAGTCTGTTTCCCGGAGACAAGCCTGTCTACGTAAACGCAGATACTCTGGTCATCCGGCAGGCCGTGCGATCGGCCTCGTTCTCAGGAAACGTTCGCGCCTGGCAGGACAACAACACTTTGTTCGCTTCCGAGCTGCAGGTTACCGGGGCGGGAGATCAGATTGACGCCCGAGGCGGAGTGCGGGCGCTGCTGTACAATTCGCCCGGCGAAGTGCGGAAGTCGCCTCTTATCGCGCGGGGCGATCAATTGTCGGGCAGGAAGGTCAACCGCAAACTCGACCTCATAGGCGCTGTTCGAGTCGAGGATGGTTCGCGCGTTCTGTCATCGGACAGGGCCACATTCTTTTTTGACGCTACCCGGAAAATCGAACGGGTCGAAGCGGAGTCGAACGTAGTGATGACTGAAGCAGTAACCAAGCGAAAAGGGTCGGGCCAGAAAGCGGTTTATCAGATCGCGAAGAAGTTTCTGACGCTCACGGGGTCCCCCGCTGAGATGACGGACCCGCAAGGCAGCGTCCGCGGGCAGCAGATCCTGTTCGACCTCGCGAAGAACAAGGTGGATGTCATCAGCGCCGGGACTCCCAACGAAGCCAGCTACCGCCCATGACAGGAGATTCCCTTGACTGAGCAGGCTCTGCTCGAACGAGAGAGCTCAGACGACGAGCAGGCCTCGCCGCGTCAGGATCGTGCCCTCCGGCTCAGCGCCGATCATCTGCTCAAGGTCTACCGAGGCCGTAAGGTAGTCAAAGACGTCTCGGTCGAGATCGCACAGGGTGAAATCGTCGGACTGCTCGGTCCGAATGGAGCGGGGAAGACGACCACGTTCTACATGGTCGTGGGATTGACACGCCCGGATGCCGGGCGTGTGATGCTTGGTGACGAAGATATTACCGAGCTTCCGATGTACCTCAGAGCGCAGAAAGGAATAAGCTACCTGCCTCAGGAGGCGTCGATCTTCCGCAAGCTCACGGTGGAAGAGAATCTCCTGGCGGTTTTCGAGACGATGAATCTTCCGCTGGCAGAACGCGATCGCAGGACGCGCGCGCTCCTCGAGGAGTTTCACGTTTCGCACATCGCCCGAAGTAAGGCGTACACTTTGTCGGGAGGGGAAAGACGGCGTGTCGAGATCGCTCGCAGCCTGGCAATCAACCCGGCATTCATCTTGCTGGACGAGCCGTTCGCGGGGATCGATCCAATCGCCGTATTCGACATCCAGAAAATTGTTTCCGAGCTTCGTGACCGAGGGATCGGCATTCTCATAACCGACCACAACGTGCGCGAAACTTTGAAGATCACCGACCGCGCCTATATCATCAAGGAAGGTGAGATCTTTCGTCAGGGCAGACCCGAGAGTCTGTCCGCGGATGCTGAGGTCCGGCGGATCTATCTCGGAGAGGCGTTCAATCTGAACTGACGACTCCGGCGCGCAGCAGAGCGTCGCGAAGTCGTGACTTCATACACACATGGCACTAGAGCAAAAACTTCATCTAAAGCTCTCGCAGAAGCTGATCATGACGCCTTCGTTGCAGCAGGCGATCAAGCTGCTGCAATTGAGCAAGCTCGAGCTTCAGGAAGTCCTCAATCAGGAATTGCTCGAGAACCCCCTTCTGGAAGAGCTTGCTGAAGAGAACAAGCCCGAAGAGGGCGACCCACCCGAGCAAAAGACCGCTGAGGAAGAAGCAAAGACGGAAGAAGCCGCGGACAAGGAGAAGGACTCCTTCGACGAGATCGACTACGACGCCTACTTTCAGGACTACATCGAGTACGGCTACAACCCGCGGATGAACGAGGAGCACGATGAGTTTCCCATCGAGAACACGCTCACACGTCCCCCGAACCTGGCCGATCATCTGACGTGGCAGCTCTCGATGTCGGACGCCTCTCCGGCGATCAAGGCCATCGGGCTCTTCATCATTGGGAACATCGACGAGGATGGCTACCTTCGGGCCTCGCTCGAGGAGATCGCCGCTTCAGGACCTTATCCGGCACAAGAAGCGGAAGAGGCACTCAAGCGTGTGCAGTCGTTCGATCCGATCGGAGTCGGAGCGCGCGACCTCCGTGAGTGTCTGCTCCTTCAACTCCGGCATCTGGAGATTGAAAACGAGCTCGTGGAGCTCATCATTCGCGATCGCTGGGACGATTTCATGAATCGCCACTTCGTGCAGATCGCCAAGAGTCTCGGGATCGAGATGAAAGCGCTCGAAGTGATCGTGGATGTCATCAAGCATCTCGATCCGAAGCCGGGACGGAAGTACAACAACGAGCGCGCCATTTACGTCGAGCCGGACGTTTACGTATACAAAGTGAGTGACGAGTACGTCATCGTCCTCAATGAGGACGGAATGCCCAAGCTGCGGATCAATGGCAGCTATCGGCAGATGCTCAACCACATCGATTCCAAGCAGGATGGCGAGACCGTCAACTACATCAAGGACAAGATCCGGTCAGCGGTCTGGCTCATCAAGTCTCTCGATCAGAGACAGCGCACCATTTACAAAGTCGCCGAATCGATCATCAAGCATCAGAAAGAGTTTCTCGAGAAGGGGATCGACTTCTTGCGCCCTCTCGTCCTCCGAGACGTCGCCGATGACATCCAGATGCACGAGTCGACCGTATCCCGGGTGGTGTCCAACAAGTACATGCACACTCCGCGCGGGCTCTTCCTCATGAAGTACTTTTTTCACAGCGGCATCGACTCCGAGTTCGGAGAGGACATCTCGAGCCTGACCGTTAAGAAAAAGATCCAGGGTTTCATCGACGCCGAGGATCCCAGGAAACCACTGTCCGACTCCAAAATCATGAAGATCCTCAATGACGAGGGCATCAACATCGCCCGGCGAACCGTTGCCAAGTATCGAGACGAGTTGAATATCCCTTCATCCACCGATCGTAAGCAGATTTTCTGAGGAGCGTGAATGACAACCGAAATCAGCGGCCGAAACTACGAGGTCACCGACAGGATCCGCAACTTCATCGAAGGCAAGCTGGCCAAGATCACCAAGTACTTCGATGACATCATCGAGATCCGTTGCGTGCTCAACGTGGAGAAGTATCGTCACATCTGCGAGATCATCGTGATCGGCAGACAGAACGACCTCAAGGCCGTGCAGGAAGGCGAAACGATGGAAGAAGCAATCAATCTCACCATCGACCACCTCAAGCGCCAGGGACAGAAAAGCCACGAGAAGATCCGCGATCATCACCGCGGTGAGAGCCCGATTCCGCTGGAGGATGAAGAGATTCCCCAGACCTAAGCTTGGTGGCCGGACATCAGATGGCGATTGAGATCACTGGCCGCAGCTACGAAGTTTCCGATTCCATCCGGAAGCTGATCGCGGCGAAGCTCGAGAAAATCACCAAATACTTCGATCGAATTCTCGAGATCCGATGCGTGCTGAGCGTGGAGAAGTACCGCCACCACTGCGAGATCCTGGTGCACGGCAAGGATTACGACTTGAAAGCCGGTCAGGAGGCGGAAACGATGGAAGAGGCGATTCAGCTTTCCGTCGATCACCTCAAGCAACAAGGTCAGAAGATCCACCGGAAGGTTCGAAGCCAGCACAGACGTCAGCAGAAGGTGGTGAATGATGCCGGGCCCGGCAATGCTCAACCCGACAAGATCAGTGAGGGACCACCACCAACGCCCCGGATCATACGGACCCCCCACCTGCCGATCCGCCCGATGTCCGTGGAGCAGGCGGCGATGCTTCTGGACGACTCGAGGAACGAGTTCATCGTTTTCCGTGACCTGGACACCGACAAGGTGACGGTGATCTACAAACGGCGCGATAACAACTTCGGCATGATCGCGCCGGAGTTCTGAGTTTTGCCGGTTGACCAGGAAGGAAACGAGGCTGTCATCCCGAGCTTGGGCGGGAGGTTGGGAGGGGCGAGGGACCTCGCAAGCTTCCACTCGGACTATTCAGAACGTAAT
>Ga0136612_10000625_pt1 | contig 13204 bp, 9 predicted proteins | sample AntDryUQ224A2306_2_FD_106644 | JGI IMG/M metagenome (GOLD analysis project Ga0136612, IMG submission 106644) | Polar desert sand microbial communities from Dry Valleys, Antarctica - metaG UQ224A (23.06) | ecosystem: Environmental > Terrestrial > Soil > Desert | place: Antarctica: Dry Valley...
ACCACAGACAGAGCGAAGAGCAGGTCCGGAAGTATCTGGCTCAGTTCTCCTTCTTCGGAGAGGACGTGTTCAAGAAAACGAAAGACCTCTCCGGCGGCGAGAAGGGGCGGCTGGCACTCGCCAAGATCATGTATGTCGGCGGCAACGTGATGCTGCTCGATGAGCCGACGAACCATCTCGATGTCTATACGCGTGAGGCGCTCGAAGAGGCGCTGGAGCAGTTCACAGGAGCTCTGATCGTGGTCTCGCATGACCGATACTTCATCGATCGCGTGGCGGAGAACATCATCCTCGTCGAGGACGGCGCGGCCGAGGTCTACTCCGGGAACTACACTGAATTGATCGAGAGAATGAAATCGGGGCAGGTCGCGCCGAAAGCTGCATCGCCTGCCCCATCCCGGCCAAAGGTCGCTGCCCCACCGAAGATCCCCTCGACTCCCGTCGATCGCGCCGAGCAGAAGAAACGCGAGAAGCGGATCAGGAAGATCGAAGAAGAGGCAGCGCAGCTCGAGGAGCGGATCTCCTCCGCGGAGGGGGAGCGGGAGCGCAACGATCTGCTTCTATGCACGGAAGAGGTGTTTCGCGACGGAGCGCGGTCGAAGAAGATCCAGGCGCGCAACGGCGACCTCAAATCGATGATCGAACTGCTCTATCGCAAGTGGGAGGAGCTCACGAAGGAGAAAGAAGAACTGGAAGCTACAGCAACGCAGGCCCGCTGACCGGATCTCCTTCCGCAAATCGCTCCGGCCGCAGCGCGTGCACATCGACGGAGGTCGCCTTCCCCTCCAGGATCATCTCTGCTGCGATCTGGCCAATCGCCGGCGCATGCATCACGCCGTGCCCTGAGGATCCGTTGGCGAGAAACAAGTCTGGAATGGACGGGTGCCAGCCGATGATGGCGTGCCGGTCCGGCGACATCTCGTAAAACCCGGACCAGCAGTGTGCAGGATCGATCGCAATGTCTTTCAGGACGGGCAGGCGGTCATGCGCGTGGCGAAGCAGTTGCGACAGCCACTTCGAGTCATCGGGTGGATTGTCGGGCTGGAGCAGCATCACTCGGCCGTCCCGAACGCGCGCGTGGAAGCCGTCGCCGGTCCAGATCGTCATTGGCATCGACTCAGGCAACGCGTTTGTCGGGATGGTGCACGCCACCCTGCGGCGGAGCGGGACCACCGGGACCGGCGCAAGCTCGGCCGCCCAGGCGCCGCCGGCGTTGACGTAGGTGACGCCCGGCTCGAGAGACCGCAGATCGGTCTCGAACTCGAACCGGACGCCCAGCCTGCGGGCCGCGTCGGCGTAGCCGCGAAGAATCTGCATCGGCCGGATGAAGCCGTCTGTCGGGCAGAACGCGGCTCCACGAACTTCGGGGTCACGAATGGCCGGGTTGATCTCGAGAACTTCCCGGCGGTCGATCATTCGGGGCTGGTGCGATCCGCCGGCGTGCTGAACCGCCTGGGCTGCGACCAACTGGTCGTGCTCCTCATCGGTCCGGATCAGGAAGAGATATCCGTCAGGCCGATAGCCTGGATCGGCGCCGACCTCGTCTCGAAAACGGAGGAGCTTCTGGAGTGAAAGAAGGGATAGCTGGACGTTTACCGTAGTGCCGAACTGACAGCGGAAGCCGCCCGTCGCCTTGCCGGTGCTTCCCTCACCCAAGTCCCGGCCGCGCTCAACGACTCGGATATCACGGCAACCTCGCTCGGCGAGGTGCCAGGCGATACTCGAGCCGATCACTCCCGCGCCGGCGATGACGATCTTCATGTCAGATGGAACTGTACCCTGCGCAAGGCAGCGTAAGATCACGCGGTGCGCGCCGCAATCATCGCCATCGGCTCGGAGATGCTGGGACCGAGCCGCTCTGTACTCGTCGGTTCCACGCGGACCTTCTGTCAGCCGAGCGAAAGTTCAACCTGCTCGGTTACGCAAAGGCTTCGGGCGTTTTCCGAACCAAGAAATTCAGCGCTGGTGTATCTCGGACCGACACGGTAAGAGTTACAAGGGGTGACCTTTGGTAAGACGTTCGATCGTGCTGTCGTCGTTGCTGCTGTTCGCCTACGCCGCCTCGCCCCAAACTCTTGAGCGGGTATTGGTGCCGGTGAACCCTGGCGATGTGCCGGGAGCTAACGGGTCCATCTGGCGGACCGACTTGATCATCACCAACGTGAGCGACATGCCTCTCACCGTGACGGGATACCTGTCTTCCTCTTTCTGTGGGGTGCTTTGTGCTGGAGCTCCGCCGCTGCCTCCTAAGGTCAGCGTGATCGTGGATGAGATGCTTAGATGTGATACTCGCGGGGGGTATCTATTCGTCGAACAGTCCCGAGCGGCAGACCTGGCAGTTTCGCTGCGGTCGCGCGATCTAAGTCGGCGGCTGGAAACGTGGGGGACAACCGTGCCGGCAGTGCGGTCAGCGGATCTCTTCAGCGGTACATTCGGCATCAATGACGTTCCGATGGAGTCGCAGTTCCGGTCCACCTTGCGCGTTTACAACGTGGATCCGACGGGGGGTGTTGTCACCCTGAGGTTCTACCAGACTTTGACGCATCCGCCGCGGGGTTGGCCAACTTTTCCCCATGGGAATCCAGATCGGCTACTGCTCGAACTGCAACCGGCTTTCATCGTGCCCACGTCTGGAGGAGGAACGGCTTCGTGTCCGTCCTTCTTCGAGATCGCTCTCGATCAGTATCCGCAGCTTGTAGGTGTCGCCCGGATGCGTATCGAAGTCGCTGCTCGAGATGCGAGAAGGTCGTACTGGGCGTTCGTGAGTACCACGCATAACACGACGCAGCACGTCACGGTTCTCACTCCCGAGTAGTTGGGGTGTCAAAGAGCTTCGAAAACGGCGGATCTTCGGTTCGCCGTTTTTTGTCTCTACTCGCTACAGTCTGCTCGCGTAAGATCGAGCGCTGCATGCGCGCCGCAATCATCGCCATCGGCTCGGAGATGCTGGGACCCAGCCGGCTGGACACGAACTCGCTGAAGCTCACCAGTGCCCTCGAGGAGTTCAACATCGAGCTGGCTCGAAAGTCGGTCGTGGGCGACAGCCTGGACGATCTGGCCGATGAGATTCGTTACGCGTTCGATCGGGTTGATGTACTCATCGTGACCGGTGGCCTGGGGCCTACCGAGGATGATCTGACACGTGAAGCGCTCGCGAAAGCGTTTGGCTTCGAGATGGATGTTGATCAGTCGATCATCGAACGGATCGAAGCGCGCTTCGCGGCGCGCGGCTGGAAGATGCCGGAGGTCAACAAGCGTCAGGCCCGGGTGTTTCGCGGACAGACCACACTCACAAACGAGCGAGGGACTGCGCCCGGATTTCATCTTCAGGTCGATGGGAAGAACGTCTGGGTTTTTCCGGGCGTCCCACACGAGATGGAGTGGATGTCGGCCACCTATCTCCGCCCATGGCTTGAATCGATCGGCGGCTCGAAGCGATTGCGGCGCGTCCTGAAAGTGTCCGGCCTGACCGAGTCGGGAGTGGAGGAGCGACTCAAACCCTTTTACGACGCTCACAAAGGGGAGGCGCTGACGATCCTCGCATCGGGAGGGCAGATCGAGCTGCATCTGCTGCAATCCGATCCGGAAGAAATCGCATCGCGTGAACGGGAACTGCTCGATATCTTCGAGCATCGTGTCTTTGGTTTTGATGATGACCTCCTCGAGTCGGTCATCGGGAAGTTGCTGCTGGAGCGAAAGGAGACGCTTGCGACGGCTGAATCGTGCACTGGAGGCCTTCTCGGATCGCGCATCACTGACATCGCCGGAAGCTCTCGCTACTACCTCGGTGGAGGCGTCTGCTATACGGCGGGCGCGAAGACTGACCTGGCAGGAGTGAATCCCGAGCTCATTCGGGAGCACGGCGAGGTGTCTGAGCCGGTAGCCATCGCGCTGGCGGCCGGAATCCGCCAGCGGTTCGGGACCACCTGGGGCGTCGGAGTGACCGGCATCGCCGGCCCCGGCGGCGGTACAGAAGCCAAGCCGGTGGGTACCGTTCACATCGCCGTGGCCGGCCCCGCCCAGGTCAAGCACCGCAAGCTGTTGTGGGCCGGTCCGCGGTCGGTCATCAAGTGGTACTCGACGCAAGCCGCCCTCGACCTCCTGCGGCTGGTGATCCTGCGCCACGAGCCGTAGACGGGGTCAGAGCTTTGCTTTTTGCTTTGCCTGTACAGCCCGAAGGAACTCCACAGCTTGTGGGCAAAGCAAAAAGCAAAGCTCTGACCCCGTCTACAGCTTGAAGAGGGGCATTCTGGTCCGGACAGGCAGGAGTGCCTATCCTCCACGCTACCAGCTACGTCCTCCACAGCCTGACCCCGTCTACAATCGGTGGAGCATGCTGGCTCGGATCGATTCGCTCAGCGCACGGCTGGGGCGTTGGCAGGATCTCATCGCTTCGCTGCTGCTTGCCGGCCTGGTGACGGTGTGGTTCTGGCACGTGCTGTTCGGCGGCCAGCGGTTCTACGCGCGCGACATGTACGGGTACCACTACCCAATGAAGAAGATCGTGCGGGACGCCATGATGAGCGGCGAGCTGCCGTTGTGGAGTCCCTATTTTGGTGGAGGACAGCCGGTGGCCGCCAATCCGGCCTGGGAGCTGTTCTACCCGCCGCAGTGGTTGATCCTCCTTCCCGACTTTCACCTCGGGATGACTCTGCACATCGTCTTTCACTTCTACCTTTGTGCGCTGGGGCTCTACTTTCTGATCCGATCTCTCGGAGCCGGAAGCATCGGATCAATCCTCGGCGCGATGGCCTTCACGCTCGGCGGTCCGATGATCTCGTTGATCCGGACCCTTCCGCTCCTTTTCTCACTGGCCTGGGCGCCTCTCATTTTTCTGTTCGTGCGCCGCTACCTGCTGACGCGCAGCCCGCGCGATTTTCTCCTGGCCGCGGCCGCCGGGGGAATGCAGGCCATCGTGGCCGAGCCCACTACCATGCTGCAGACCTGGCTCGTGGTGGGAGGGTACGGTCTCTATCGGGTGCTGAGCGAGCCGAAGCCGAAGAGGGGACGGGAGCTCCGCGACGTCGTGCTCGGCTCGGTCCTCCTGTTGATCGCGGCGCTGGTAGTCGCGGCGGCTCAGATCGTCCCGATGCTGGACTTCATTCCGGACTCCGTACGGTCACAGGCGCTGGATTACAAAACCATGGTGGCGTCGTGGAGCCTTGCTCCATCGCGTCCTCTGGAGATGTTCTACCCACTTCTGTTCCAGTCTCTCTCGAACGTCAACGGGATGCAGTGGATCACGACGCTCTATCTGCTTGGTGAGCCGTTCGTGGCCAGCTTCTACATCGGAGTGGTGGTGTCGATCCTCTTCGTGGCCGGTCTCGTAGCCTGGCGCCGCGGGGCGGGCCTGGTGCTGACAGTTTTCATCGCCCTGTACATCGTGGCGATCGGAGAGAACACCCCGCTGCTGCGAATCCTTTACGACATCGGAGTGTTCAAGTCGATGCGCTTTCCGGAGAAGTTCGCGCTCGGTGCGGTGCTCGTGGCCGTGATCTGGGGCTCACTGACTGCCGACCGGCTGTTTCGCGGGGATCGGCGCGTCTGGCGCGCCACTCTCTACGTCACCCTTGGCTGGTTCGGTCTGGCCCTGCTTCTCATTGCCGCTTCGTATGGCTCCTGGGGACTGTTCTGGGTACTCACCTTCGTTCGAGGTGCGGTGATTCTCGCCGTGCTGCTGGCCATCAGGCGGAAAGTTTCGCCCGTGTGGGGGCTCGTGCTGTTGATCCTCACCGCATTCGACATTGTGCACCTGCGGAACCAGATCAACCCGACCGTCTCCCGCGAGTACTTCACTCCACCACCGGTCAGCCGGCAACTGAGCCCGGACAAAGACAGTTATCGAATCTTTCATTCGGCTGAGTGGGACTGGAAGTACGCCATGCCCCACGCGGACGCCTACTTTTACAATCCCATCGGTCGCTGGTGGTCGTTGCGGAACTCTCTGATGCCGCGCAATGGTGCTTACTGGGACTTCCGGTACGCGATCGATACCGATTACGACCAGACCTACCTGACGCCGACTGCTGACTTCGTCACTGCCTACCGCATGTTGCGGGACAGCGGCCGCATCGGGTGGGAAGAACCACTGATGGCGATGTCGAACGCCAGGTACCGCGGCAGTTTCCGCAGTTTCGCAGATGAGGCGCAGCGCACAGGCGGCCGTTTCGAGGAGATGCAACCGGTCCAGTTTCTTCCAGCGGAGACGAAGAACCCGCGGTACTACTTCGCCGACCAGATGGAACCGGTTGCAGACCATACCGACTTTGCGCGCAAGGTGTTGAACGGCTCATGGAGCCGGCGGGTCGCGTTTGTCGCCGGCGAAAGCTTCAGACCGGCTGCCGGGAAAGTAATGAGTGCCCGCGAGACGTGGCGGACCATCCGGATCGATGCGGAATCAGCCGGCCGCTCACTTCTGGTGATGAGTGTGACGCCGCACAAGTACTGGCGCGCGCGCGTCGACGGTGTCGCGGCATCTCCGCGAGTCGTCAACATCGGCTACCAGGGGCTGGTGCTCGGGCCGGGCAGGCACGTCATCGAGATGACCTACGCGAACCCGCTGGTCCTGCCGTCGGTGGTTGTGTCAGCGGTAGCACTGCTGGCGATCGTCACCGGAACTTTACTCTTCCGTAAGGTCCCTCTCCCATTCGAGCCCGATCCAGTCCCGCTGCAGACCGTGCCACAAGCTGTTGTCGCACCTGCGAAACGGGAGAAGAAAAGAAAGCGTTGAGACGTCAGCCCTGGCGCAGGCGAAGCACGTTGCTGATCACGTCGTTGTAGAGGACAACGATCATCAGCGCCGCCAGCGCAGCGAAGCCGAGCTGCTGGATTCGTTCTTTCGCTTTGAGGGAGAGATCGCGGCGCGCCGCTCCCTCCACCAGAAGGATGGCGATGTGACCGCCGTCCAGCACCGGGATCGGAAGGAGATTCATCACCCCGAGCTGCAGCGAGATCATCGCCATCAGAGCGATCACTTCCATCCATCCCCGTCGCAGCATGTCGCCGGAGATCCGGGCGATCGAGATCGGGCCGCTCAATTCCTTCACGCTGCCCTCGGAGCGGAACATGCGCGCGATCGCGCCGAAGGCCAGGCGCAGCATCTTCCAGTTCTGAGCAAGGCTTTCTCGAATCGCCGGCAGGAGCGTCAGCTTGCGGATCTCTGTGGGGGGTAGGAAGCCCCGATAGGGATCGCGCGGGTTGAAGTCCTGCTTTGGGAACGAGGCGGTGAACGCCTGTGGACCGCGAGCGAGGCCGAGGGCCAGCGCGGCGCCAGGCGCCTTGCTGATCGTCTCGTCGAGCTGGGTCATGTCGGAGATCGGTTTCCCGTTGACGCTCACGATCCGGTCGCCGGTGCGGATCCCGGCGCGTTCCGCCGCGGAGCCAGGGGTGACGCGTCCCACCAGCGGTTCCAGGAAAGGCCGGATCCCGGCGCGCCCGACCGGGCCATATTCGCTCTCCTCACGCTCGGGAGTGAGCATCGTGGTCTGGGTCTGGCCATCGCGGACGTAGGTGACCTGCAGCGGTGTGCCGGCGTTCATCGTGATCGAGAGCCGGAGGTCATCGAATTCCTTGATGATCTCGTCGCCGACTTTGACGACGCGATCGCCCGGCCTCAGTCCAGCCTTCGCGGCTGGTTTCCCTGCGAGCACCTCACCGATGACCGGGGTGATGGTCCGGAACTCGGTGCCCACCATGACGATGCCGGTCATGAAGACGATGGCGATCAGGATGTTCATCGCCGGGCCTGCCACGAGGATCAGGAAACGCTGCCACTTCGGTTTGGCAAGGAACTCGTCGGGCGCACCAGTTTGTTCATCCTCGGGGGTGTCGCCTGCCATGCGCACATACCCGCCCAGCGGGATGAGGGAAATCCGATAGTCGGTGTCGCCTCGCCGGAACCCGAGCAAACGCTTTCCGAAGCCGAACGAGAAGACCAGCACCTTCACGCGGAACAGTTTCGCGAACATGAAGTGCCCGGATTCGTGAGCGAAGATCAGAAATCCAAGTACTAGGATGAAACCGGCTATGTTGGTGACGAAATCGGACATGGCGCTCTCAGCGACGAATTGCAACATCGATTCCGCGCGCTTCATTGCGTGCCCAGGCATCCCAGTGGAGGGCATCCTGGACTGAAGTGATCGGGGCGATGCTTCCGGCGTGCCTTTCCAGCACGCGACTCACAATCTCTACGATCGAGAGGAAGGGAAGTTCTCCCGCCAGGAACCTTTCCACGGCGATCTCATTGGCGGCGTTGAGGACCGCCGGGGCCGATCCACCCGCGCGGAGCGCCGCATAGGCGAGTGCCACCGCGGGGAAGCGGTGCGTCTCGACCGGGAAGAAGTCGAGAGAGCGCATTTTTGCCAGGTCCAGTCTGGCAAACGGTGCCACCACCCGCTCGGGGTAGAGCAGCGCGTACTGGATCGGGAACTTCATGTCGGTGGTCGATAGCTGCGCGATGATCGACCCGTCGACGTACTCGACCATCGAGTGAACGAGAGACTGGGGGTGGATCACGATGTCGATCCGGTCGGCCGGCATGTCGAAGAGGTGATGGGCTTCGATCACCTCCAGCCCCTTGTTCATCATCGTGGCGGAGTCGATGGAGATCTTGCTGCCCATCGTCCACGTCGGATGCTTGAGGGCGGCCTCGATGGTGATGTCATCGAAGGTGTCGAGCTCGCGATTCAGAAACGGGCCGCCTGACGCCGTCAGAATGATCCGCTGCACCTCCAGATTCGTTCCGCAGCGGAGGGCCTGATGCACCGCGTTGTGCTCCGAGTCGACCGGCAGGATCTCTCCGCCGTGATCGCGGGCGGCGCGTGTCATGACATCGCCCGCAGCAACGAGGACTTCCTTGTTCGCGATCCCGACCCGTTTCCCCGCAGTCAGCGCAGCGAAAACAGGAGGGATGCCCGCCGCCCCGACGATCGCCGCTATGACTGCATCGGCGGAGGTGAGTGTGGCAACGCTCGAAGCTCCCTCGGAACCCCAGGCAACGGCTACGTCCTTGCCAACCAGCGCCCGGATCCGCGGCACGTCGGATTCCGATCGCACCGAGATGAGCTCCGGCCTGTACTTCCGGACCTGCTCGGCGAGGAGCTCCACGTTGCCGCCCGCGGCCAGTCCGACCACGCGCAACTCATCGGGGAATGCGTCCACCACGCCGAGGGTGCTGCGGCCGACACTGCCGGTGCTTCCGAGGATCGAGATCGAGCGCATTTTGCTTTCGATGCGGCGGCTGGTTACCCGGTGATGATATTCAACGTAGTCACCCCGTGCCTGGTGAACGCCCAGTAGATGTACAGGATCGGGGCGGTGAAAAGGATGGAATCGAACCGGTCGAGGAATCCGCCGTGACCGGGGATGAGGGTGCCGGAGTCCTTCACTGCGGCGGATCGTTTCCACATCGACTCCGCCAGATCGCCGATCACTCCGGCAACGGAGAGGACGGCGCCGACAATGATCGCGTGCGTCACCGGGAACTCCTTGAAGAAGGTCAGGCAGATCACGATGGCGCAGATGATGGAGGTGGTCATGCCTCCAATCAATCCCTCCACCGTCTTCTTGGGGCTGATGAGCGGTGAGAGTTTCCGCTTCCCGAACCGCTTCCCGACGTAATACGCGCCGGCATCCCCGATCCAGACGACGAGCATAAGGAAGTAGACCAGTTTCGGCCCCTCGGGGAAGTCATTTCGAAGCCGGATCAGGCAGCCGGCCAGCATCCCCACGTACATGGTTCCCATCACGGCGACCGCACTGGCAGGCAGTGATTCCTCGACGTCCCGCCTGCTGAATACGTAAGAGGCCGGAATGGCCAGCAGGGTAATGAACATGCCGATCTCGACGGAGAGATCGTCGAGCACGAATGCGGCGATGATGATCAGGGTGATGGCCATGCAGAGGACCACCGGGATCTGGTAACCCTTCTTTTTGCCGAGGTTCAGGAACTCGTGCAGGGCCAGAAGCGCGATCAGCGCGACAATGCCGTTGAACAGGTATTCGTGGCTCCAGCCAACGATCCAGACCGTGAGCGGAACTCCAACCGCTGCGGTCAGCTCGCGGGTATATCTGGTGAGGAATGGAGGCGAGTCCGTGGTCACGCGCGGTTTTCGTCCGCCTCGATGAACATCTCGGCCTCCGGCTCCTCGACCCCGCCGTAACGCCTGTCCCGCGACTGAAAGTCGATGACCGCTTCGTAGAGGTGCCGCTTCCGGAAGTCAGGCCAGAGCACCTTGGTGACGTGAATCTCTGCGTAGGCGATCTGCCAGAGCAGGAAGTTCGAGACCCGCAACTCGCCGCTGGTGCGGATCAGCAGATCGGGATCATCGACATTTGCCGTGTACAGATGATCGGAAAAGAAGCTCTCATCGATCACGGCGTCCATCATCTCGCGCTCGCGCAGGAGTGCCATGATCCGGTTCACGGTGTCGACGATCTCTGCACGTCCGCCATAATTCAGAGCGATCTGGAAAAGGAGCCCGGTGTTCTTCGCGGTCTGGTCCTGGGCGTAGCGGAGCTCCCGCTGAACAGTCGGGTCGAGACCTTCGACGCGGCCAATGGGGGCAAAGCGGATGTTGTTGTCCATCAGCGTGGCCAGCTCTTTTCGGAGGTACTCCTTGAGGAGCATCATCAGGGTGGCTACTTCGAAGCGGGGGCGTTTCCAGTTTTCCACCGAAAAGGCGTACAGGGTCACCACGCCGAGCTCGAGCCGCGCTGCGGTTTCTACGATCTCGCGGACGGAGGCGATTCCCGCGCGATGGCCTTCGACGCGAGGAAGGTTGCGAGACTTGGCCCAGCGGCCGTTGCCATCCATGATGACTGCCACATGCCTGGGGAGTCTCTTGAAGTCGATCTTCCCGAGCAGATTCTCCTCGATCGATCCCGGCTCGGCCAGTCTGGAGAGGTCGATCATGCGAGCGGTGATGTTAGCACCTAGTAGCGTACGTCAAGCAGGGTCAAGCCTTTGGGTGGCGCAGTCCACCGCGCGGCCTCAGGCGACGGTCCCATCGACCTGACGAGCGCGTCCGTGCCGAGCTTGCCGCGGCCTGCCTCGATGAGCGACCCGGCCATCCTCCGGACCATGAAGCGGAGGAACCCGTTCGCCGAAATGAAGATTCGGATGGCCTGGCCTTCGCGCTCGACCGTCGCTTCCTCGACGGTCCGGATCGTCGAGCTGACCTCCGGGCTGGCTACGGTGAATGCCGCAAAATCGTGCTCGCCGATGATGACCTGGATGGCCTCGTTCATCGTTGCCACGTCGAGCGGCTGAGCCACGTGCAACTGCGTGTGCGCGCCGAACACGTCCTCGACATCTGAGTTCCAGATTCGGTAGACGTAGCTCTTGCCGGTTGCATCGAACCGGCAGTGAAAATCGCCGGCGACGGTTTCCGCCACGAGCACCCTGATGTCCGGCGGGAGCAGGTCGTTCAGCCCCCGCGCCAGCCCCCGCGGCGCGATCTCGAACGGGACGTCGGCGTGCGCCCGCTGCCCGGCGGCGTGCACGCCGGCATCGGTCCGGCTGGCGCCCTCGATGCGGATGGTCGCGCCGAACATCTTCGTCAGCGCATCTTCGACGACCTGCTGAACGCCGATCGCGTTCGTCTGCTTCTGCCAGCCGGCGTACGCGGTACCGAGATACTGGAGGGTGAGAAGTACGCGCATCAGCTTCAGGGTAGCTCGACTTCTGCGCCACCGCTTCGCGGCGCGGCGGCAGAGCCGCCGCACTCCAAAGATTGTTCGCGTCTACTGGCTACCGCGTCCCTACCTCAGATCCTGAGCGATGATCTGTTCCCGGGCGAAGCCGCTGGTGTTCGAGATCTGGTCGATGACGCCGATGGAGATCTTGTTCAACCCTTTTTCCATCAGCAGGTCGAGCGAGTAGGTGTAGTACTTCCCCTTGGCGCGGCTCATCTCTGAGGCCGGGATGCGGAGCTGATGCGACTTGCGGGAGACGTCGGACATGTCGCCGTTCTTGTCGGCGACCGTCACGTAGACATCGAACCCGCCCACATGTTCGCTCTCTCCCTGGGGGAGCAGGGTGATGTTGTCCATCGGAATCTGGATCTCCAGTGGAATGCGATAAAGCCCGTCCTCGACCGGGACCGGCGACGTGGTTCGGACCAGGATTCCCAGGTCGTTCGCTTTGGTCCGGTAAAAGAGATTGGCGATGACGCGATCGCTCATTTCCGCAAACGTCGATTTCTCGACGAACGTCTGGCGGCTCCTGACGATGTACCTGTTCGGATTGTTCTTCAGGCGGACTCGGACGTAACGCTGACGATCGACGCGCTCCGTGCTGGCGCGATAACCGAGCGAATAGTAATTGTCCATGTCGCGCTGGATGCGCTGGAAGGCCAGGGCGAAGTTGTTGGTGCCGACCGAGGCCTGGCCGCCGGTCATGTCGGCCATCAGCTGAACGGACTCGGTGCTGTTGCTGGCCGCCGAGTAGGAGACGCTGATCGGGGTAGGGGAGGAATGCTCGGCGCTGAATTCGCTCCCGGCAGAAAGACCGGCGGCGTGGATCGGATAGAGCGTGATCGAATTCGCGTTCGCCGCTCGCGCGATCGACTGGATCGTCGCCGTGGAGTCGTACGACATCCCTTCGAGCAGTGTGCCTGTGCCCTGCCACTGTTTCTCGCGCGATGTCTCTTCGATGAACTGGAACATCTCCCGGCCCGGCTGGATGGGGAAGCCTTCCGTGGTCAGGATCAGGATCTTTTTGCCTTCCACACCGGCCAGTGTGCTCATGAGGCCGTTGATCGATGACGCGCTCTGACGGAGATCGTGCTCGATCGATGATGCGTAGGTCCGCGCGGTAGCCACCGCTTCCTCGTAGCTCCGGGCGTCGCGAATCCGCTCCTCGGTCTGTTTCCGCTCGCTCATGTTCGTGGTGCCGAGCGCCGACTCGCCCGCGATCGCATCGAGCGTCTGCGAGATTTGGATCGGATCCTTCGTGAAGGGCACGCGCACCTTCATGCTCCGGTTGAACGTCGCCACCATCGCTTCGTCGCCTGGACGCATCGTGGTCTGAACGAAATCCTTCATCTGCTTGAAGACCCGGTTCCGATTGAACGGAGCGAGGGAGAGGTTGTCGATGTAGAAGATCAGCCGCCGTTTCATGTTGTCGGGAATGTCGGCAGCCTTGAGCGGGGCGGCCGGGTTGGAGACGGCGGCCTGCCGGGAATCGCCCTCAGCCGTTACGGGG
>Ga0136612_10000626_pt1 | contig 13202 bp, 13 predicted proteins | sample AntDryUQ224A2306_2_FD_106644 | JGI IMG/M metagenome (GOLD analysis project Ga0136612, IMG submission 106644) | Polar desert sand microbial communities from Dry Valleys, Antarctica - metaG UQ224A (23.06) | ecosystem: Environmental > Terrestrial > Soil > Desert | place: Antarctica: Dry Valley...
ACCGCGAGCAGCGCGTACTGATGCTTCGATACGGGCTGGGAGACGACCGCTCGCGAACGCTCGCCGAGGTGGGCAAGTTGCTGGGGCTGACTCGGGAGCGCATCCGACAGATCGAGAAGGAGGCGCTCAGCAAGCTCCGCCAGCCCAGCCGAGCTGCGGCCCTCCGAACGCTCCTGACGTAACCCGGCAGGCACACCGCCGTGCAAGCGCCCTCCAACCGCCACAATCGGTTGGGGGGCGTTTGTGCGTAGGCGGCGGCGGTCGTTTCACCCTTGATCTCACCCCTAAGGCGCTAAATCAGGTGGAGCTACCCCCTGGACATGGGCTCCAGGTATTCGGGCGACGGCCAGATGGTGTCCGCCGCAGCGACGTTGTAGCAGTCGTCCCCCTCGTGTACCCACGACTCCACGCAGCCTGCGAACAGATGTAAGCTACAGGAGCCAGCGCCCCGGACGCGGAACGTTCGCCCAACGCATCGCCGGAAGACGTGCCTGGTGTGCAACTCGTCCATTTCGTCCGGCATCGCCTCAACGTCCGGCGGCATGCGTTGAAACCGGACGACGTCGCCCGTCGCGAACAAGGGACCACCTGCCGACCCGTTCGACTACGAGGTGCGCGAGGCGCCGGAGAGGCGAGGGAAGTCAGTCTCGAACCGGCGGCGTTCGCGGTCGAGCTTGATGGGAACTCGTCGGACGCTGTCAATGGGTGCGGAGGTGTTCAAACTGTCCACCTTCCGGTTGATCCGCTTCCAGCGGGTCTCAAGCCTGGACAGCGCGCGGTCTCGCTCAGCGTCCATCTCCACCACCAGTTCCGCGAAGTGGTGGACCGTGCTTCGGTTCACACCTGCGATGCACCGCCTTCTCTGGAGACTGTAGTTCTCCCACACACGACGAACGCCGGCGAGTTCCTCGTCAATCTCCTTGGAGAGTTCCATCCATGGTGGACAAAACCCTCCGTTGCTCATCACCTTGTACGCCAGTCGCATCTCGGGATCCGCGAACGGGTTCTCCTCCATATCTTGCGGCGCGCCCTCGCCGGACAAGTTGTCGAACTTACCCTCGCGTCGTGCCTCGCGGATCTTGCGTTCGACCAGACTACGAAGATTCATCGGCGTCCTCTCTTTGGCGGAGTGTACAAAGCGGCGTCAATTTCGAGGTACGGGTTTGGCTGTTGATTGTCGGCCATTGGACCTGCGATCTCCTCTTGCAGCGTTTGAATCGCGAGCCGTTGTCCGACCCACATGAAACGCTTGAGCGCCGTCGTGCTGCTCACCCACTCCCAACTAACGTGCTCGGGCGTGAGCGACACGTCGTCGTTGTTGTCAACGAGCACGCCTATCGAGGGTACGAGGAACACAACGTCCTCCTCCGGCGAGAAGAAGCTGTTCACGTAGTCTATGTTCCACATGCCTGTGGGCGTCAGGCCGGTCTGCTGCTCCAACTCGCGCACGGCCGCGCGGACCGCCGTCTCCTTGCGCTCGATGCGGGCGTGCACGACCTGCCACGTATTCCCGAGCGGCAGGTTCGGCATGCGCTTGAGCGCGAGGTACTGGGAACGGTCCTCTATGACGCGGAACGGGTACACGTCCACAACTGCGCCGGCCAGTATCTTGGGCATACTTGGGTCTTCCGTTTGCTTTCCCGACCGCCCCGACTAGCGAGGCGTGAGGGGTATGAAGGTCTTATTCGAGATGTTCCCGGCGGGCCGATTCTTGAGCGTGAGCACACTTATCCGGGCGGCGGCCTGCTCGGCGACGTTGCGGATGGAGCGAGCTTGCGGCGAGTCCGGCGCGGTGATGAGCAGCGGTAGTCCTGTGTCGCCCCCTTGCCGTATCGCGGAGTGCAGCGGCACCTCGCCCAGGAAGGTCAGGTCGAGCCTGCGCGCTGTGTGCTCCCCGCCGTGACCGAAGATCTCCGTTCGCCCGTTGCAGTGCGGGCAGACGAAGTAGCTCATGTTCTCGACGAGACCGAGGATCGGCACATTGAGCTTCTTGAACATCTCGACCGCCTTCGCGGCATCCGAGAGCGCCACGTCCTGCGGGGTCGTTACGATAACCGCGCCCGTAAGCGGTACGGCCTGCGCCAGCGAGAGGGACGCGTCGCCTGTGCCGGGCGGCAGGTCGATGATCAGGTAGTCCAGGTCGCCCCACTGCACTGTGCCGATCAGCTCCTGGATCGCTTTGCCGACCATCGGGCCGCGCCAGACCGCAGCTTCGGAGCCCTGCAGGAAGAAGCCCATACTCATCAGCTTGACGCCGTGGCTTTCCGCCGGGTGTATCTTGCCGCTCTCGGAGCGAGGAGGCTTTTCGACGCCCATCATCATCGGTATGTTCGGGCCGTAGACGTCGGCGTCGAGCAGGCCCACCCGGGCGCCGCTCTGCTGTAGCGCGACGGCGATGCCCACGCTGATGGTGCTCTTGCCGACCCCTCCCTTGCCCGAGGCGACCGCGAAGGCGTGTGCGACGCCGGGCAGCACCTGGCGGGTCTGCGAGCCGAACTTGGGCGCCACGCGCGAGTTGAACTTCACATCAATGTGCTCGACGCCCGGCGCCTTCTCCACCGCCGCGCGCACCTCCGACTCGATCCTGCCCTTGAGCGGACAGGCGGGAGTTGTGAGTACTACTGTAAACGAGACCGCACCGCCTTCAATCTTCAAGTCCTCGATCATCTTCAGCGTCACGAGGTCCTTGCCAAGCTCCGGCTCCTGAACAGTGGCGAGCGCAGCCATTACGTCCTCGGCTAGTACAGCGGTCTTCTTCTCCCTGCGGAACATCCTTTGTCTCCTGTCAGGCCGCGCGGGCGCCGCCGTTGAGCGCGCGCCGGCGAACGATGCGGTTGGACCCACGGTGTAATGGTCCGCGCGTGATTTCGCTATTCGTTGCGTACACTGTATTTTAGTGGTTGCGGCCCTGCTTGAGCAAACCGACTTTGCAGCTTCGAGTCGCAGCTCGTGCGTGGGCGGCGCCGACCGCTCGGACGAATCGCTATTCGGCGCCGCCCGTCCAGTCGAATACCACCCCGAGCATGTCGGGATCTGCGGCTGCGAGCCGGGCGTAGATCGCGGGCGCCTCGTCGGGCGGCGAAAGGTGCGACACAACCTCACGAAAGCGCAGCTTGCCGTAGCGCATGAGGTCGAGCACGCGCGTGGTCTCGTTCGGCCCGAAGCCGCACGTGACGGCGATAGTCGGCTTCTTGTGGTGGGTGGCATGGAAGTCGAACACAACCGGGTCGGGGTACCAGCCCTGCATCAAGAACGAGCCCTCCCAGCGCAGCAGGTCTATGCACGGCGCGAACTGGTCGGACCTGCCGGTGGTGTCAATTACAACGTCCGCCCCCTGGGGCCGAAGCGAGCGCACCACCTCGCCGAGGCTTTCGCGCGAGGGATTGACTATCACGTCGGCGCCGCACTCGCGACTCAGGTCGAGACGTGCGTCGCTGAGGTCGGACGCGACGACTATCGCGCCCCGAAGGCGGGCGAGCTGTGCAACGCCCTGTCCGATCAACCCCTGTCCGTTCACGACCACGAGGTCGTCCGGAGACACTCTAATCATGTCAACCCCCCGCAGCCCGACCGCCGGCAGCGCCGCGAGCGCCGCCCCGACAGCGTCCACTCCGTCCGGCACATGTACGGGTGGATGGGCTATCGATGTGGATGCGAGCGCCAGACCGACGTGCGCTCCCATCCACGAGGGTAGGAACCCGTCGGGCGGTCTGCTCGTCGTGAAGAGCACCTTGTCTCCCACTTCGTAGCCGCTCGTTGCGGGGCCGACGACCTCCACCACGCCCACGGATTGGTAGCCAGGTACGACGGGGAACCGCACCTCCGGCCGACGGCCAGTGAGCGCCCATATCTCAGTGCCCTGGCTCACGCCGCTGTACTCAGTGCGTATCACAAGTTCATCCGGCTTCGGGTCGGGCAGGTCGTACTCTTGCAGTTCGACCTGGTTTACCTCGGTAAAGACTATGGCGCGGGAATTCGGCATCGGCTTCCTCCTGAATCTGTGGGGGCTGAGTCGCACTGGGCGTGACGGAGTCATTATACTGGGGTCGGCGGCCGGCACGTCCTGGCGTCGGGATGGTGATACTGATGCGTTGCGAAGGGGAATGACATGAGGCTTGATGGAAAAACGGCTATCGTGACCGGCGCCGCGAGGGGCATTGGCCTGGCCGCCGCGCACCGGCTGGCGACGGAGGGCGCAAGCGTCGTGCTCGCGGACCTCGACGGGGACGAGGCGTCGCGGCGGGCGGAGGCGCTGCGAGGCGACGGCTTCGCCGCAACGGGCGTGCGTTGCGACGTGTCGAGCCTTCGGGACGTTGAGGCGCTGGTTAGGATCGCCGAAGAAACGTACGGCGGGGTGGACATACTCGTGAACAATGCGGGCATCGCCGGTCGCGCGGCGCCGATCGAGGACGTGACGGACGAGGACTGGGACACGATGATGGCCGTGGACCTCAAGAGCGTTTTCCTCTGTTGCCGCGCTGTGATACCGGGTATGAAGGCTCGGGGCTACGGTCGGATCGTGAACGTCGCCTCGATCGCCGGCAAGGAAGGCAACCCGAACATGATTCCGTACTCGACGGCGAAGGCGGGGGTGATCGGGCTGACAAAGGCGCTGGCGAAGGAGGCAGCGGGGGCGGGTATATACGTCAACGCGATCTCGCCCGCCGTGATCCACACACCGATCCTCGACCAACTGACGCCCGAGCAGGTGGACTACATGGTCCAGCGCATACCGCTGGGCCGAACGGGCGCGCCCGAGGAGGTCGCAGCGCTGATCCTCTGGCTCGCGTCCGACGAGGCAAGCTTCACGACGGGCCAGTGCGTGGACATCAGCGGCGGCCGCGCGACGTACTGAGTTGGCGGATCACTTTGAGCGCGCCTGGGACGGCGGCCCCGCAGCAAACGAAATTTCGTTTGCCACCACTATTGGTACAAGGAGGCTCGTATGACCCGAACATCCCTCTCAACTGCGCTCAGCCGGATGCGGGTGGTCGTGTTGCCCGCGCTGCTTGCTGCAACAGTATTGGGCGCCGTGGGCGAGCACAGTGTTTCTGCACAGATAGGGGAGGACCGGATTGATATTAGCTCCGGCGCCGGCCTCACCACGTCGAACAGGCACAACCTTGCGCTGTGCGTGGACTCTCTCGACCCGACAATCTCTGACGAGGAGCTTAGGCAGGCGGTGCTGGATTCGCTCGAAAGAGTCGAGCGGCACCCGGACTTTCTGCGGTCCGGCCGGGGCAGGGGCGACACGATGGTGGACATTGGGTGCTCCGGCCCGGCTCGCTACAACGAGCCAGGCTTCAGTTGGGAAGAGGGGAGTACAAGCGCCGAGCCTATACCTACAGTGGATGTGCCTAGCGAGTACCTTGCGTTCGTGTTCCTTGTGCCCGGCGACGACCCAATCGGTCGGAACCGTGTGACAATCCAGGAGTATTACAAAGACGGCGAGGTCTTTGCGGTCGTTACGACCGTAGTCTATCTGACGGGCGACGATCTCGAACGAGACGACGCCAGGGTGGAGTATCTGACTCGCGCTGTAGGGCTGCGAGAACTCGACCCCGAAGAGGACGAGGCTGTGAAGGCGTACGTTGAGCGCGACGCAGGTACAGTGTACTCGGGCGACCTCGACGCCGGCCTCGACCTGTTGAAGCCGGGCTCGAACGAAGCGCCTGGCGGTATGCCCAAAACCGGCGCAGGTGGAACGTCGTCCGTCCTCGCGCCGTGGTGGGCGCGCGTGGGCGCCGGCAGGATCGAGTAAGAGGTAGGCGTCGGGCGTCCCCGAAGCAATAGACCGAGCTACCCGGATGGTACACGCGGAGCAGCGGCGTCCGCCCTGTTGAGCGCGAACCGCATTGACATCTGGTGGACAGCCGGCGGAGTGCGTCGAATCTATGCGTACACCGCTTGGTATACTGTGAGCGTACACACTTTACGTATTCTATTGGGTACTCACACCGTTTCTCAGGGGGAAAATGTCCACACCAACAAGCGATACCTACGAGTTGCACCAGGGCGTCGGGTCCATTGACGAGGTGCGAGAGTCGCTCCGACTGCGCGGGTACATCACCGACCGCGACCTTGCGACCTCGCTCTTTCTCTCGCTTCGGCTCGGCAAGCCGCTGCTGCTCGAGGGCGAGGCGGGCGTCGGCAAGACGGAAGTCGCCAAGACGATGGCGGCCCTGTTGCAGACCGACCTTATCCGATTGCAGTGCTACGAGGGGCTCGACGTAAACCACGCGGTGTACGAGTGGAACTACGCAAAGCAGATGCTCGAGATCCGGCTGCTGGAGGCCGAGGGGTTGAATCGCGACTACGCGCTCAAGGAGATCTTTGGGCCGGAGTTTCTCATCAAGCGGCCGCTGCTGCAGGCCGTCGAGTACACGTCCGAACGAGAGGGCGCTCGTCCCGTCCTGCTCATTGACGAGATTGACCGGGCGGACGAGGAGTTCGAGGCGTTCCTGCTTGAGCTACTCTCGGACTTCCAGATAACAGTGCCCGAGATCGGCACGATCAAGGCGGCCCGCCCGCCCGTCGTGATCATCACCTCGAACCGGACGCGCGAGCTGCACGACGCCCTTAAGCGTCGGTGCCTCTATCACTGGATAGACTATCCCTCCGTCGAAAAGGAGGAGGAGATCATTGGGGCGAGGCTCCCCAACGCACCTGCCGGACTCGCTCGGCAGATCAGCCGCTTCATGCACGAGATCAGGCAGATGGACCTCTACAAGACGCCCGGCGTCGCCGAGACGTTGGACTGGGCTGCGGCGCTGATGGCGCTCGACCAGGACGCCGTCCACGCCGACGCGACCAACGCCACGCTCGGGGCCTTTCTCAAACACCAGGAGGACGTGTCGCGCGTCCGGGGCAAGGTTGCGGCCGGCCTCGTTGCGGCGGTGATGGGTGGCCGATAGCCCAACGCTGCACGACGCAGCGGCGGGCGGTGAACTGCTCGGCAGAGTGATCGGCTTCGGGCGCTACCTGCGCAGGCTCGGTATGCCCGTGACGCTCGGCCAGGTGATGGACACGGTGCGCGCCATCGAAGCGGTGGGCCTATCTCGCGAGTACTTCCGGCTGGCCGCTCGCACAACGCTCGTCACTCGGCGCGACGACGGTGCGCTCTTCGACGAGGCGTTCGACCTCTACTGGAGGCGCTCCACATTCGAGGACGCTTCACCTCAGTCCGAGGACTCGTTCGGGCACGATCAGTCGAGTCCCGCTCAGACCGAGGCCGAGCAGCGTTCAATCCCCTCCCCTCGCGAGTTCGACGCGATGGACCAGAAGATTCGCGAGGGCGGCTCCGACGTTAAGCGTCCGGGCCGTATCTCGGACAACGAGCCACAGGACGACGACGAGGACCACGACGTCGAAATGGTTCCGCTCTATAGCTCATCCGAGTTGCTACGCTCCAAGGACTTCGCCGAGTTCACCACCGACGAGGAGGTGCAGGCCCGCCGCTTGATGGAAACCATCACCTGGGAGACCGGTATGCGCCGCTCGCGTCGGACCACCAGCGCGACCAAGGGCGTGTACCTCGACCCGCGTCGCTCGCTGCGGTCCGTCCTCAAGAGCGGTGAGATGGTCGACATAGCCCGGCGCAAGCCGAAGCTCAAACCGCGCAAGCTTGTGGTGATCTGCGACATCAGCGGCTCGATGGACCGATACTCGCGCCTGCTGCTACAGTTCCTGCACACAGTTCGGCACGGCGACAACCCTGTCGAGGTGTTCGTTTTCAGCACGCGGCTGACCCGCATCACCCGACAGCTACGCACCCGCGACATCGACGGCGCGCTCTCGGCGGTCGCACGTGAGGTACACGACTGGGCGGGCGGCACCCGCATAGGCGAGTGCCTGCGCACGTTCAACACCCAGTGGTCGCGCCGAGTGCTGCGGCGGGGCGCCGTCGTGCTGGTGATCAGCGATGGCTGGGACCGGGGCGACCCCGACCTGCTACAGCGCGAGATGGACCGGCTGCAGAGAGCGAGCTACCGACTGATTTGGCTGAACCCACTGCTCGGCTCAGCGTCGTATCGCCCGATGACGCGGGGCATCCAGGCCGCACTGCCTTACGTGGACGACTTCCTGCCGGTCCACAACCTCGACAGCCTTGAGTCGCTTGCGAGGACGCTCTCGAACGTGTCGAGCCGCCGCCCAGTCCGCAGGCAGAACACACCGCCCGCGCTCGCCTCCTAGTAACAGACTCGCTTGAGCGGGCCGTTAGTGTACTATGTAGCAGGAGAGCGCGACGGTAGCCGCAAGGAGGAACCGACCTTGAAGCACTTACGCTCGTTTACGGCGGCGATGCTGCTCGTCCTGATCCTGGTCGCCCCCACCGGCGCCGAGGACGACGGCGAAAACTACGATGTCGATGTTACGATACTGTCCGGTGAAAGCGTCACCTACTACTTCGGCCCGAACGCACCGACGGACGGCGCCATACTCGGCGACGAGCTCGTCTTCAGTACGGACGATATTGATGAGGCATACTTTAATGCGTCATTCATGGTGGACGGGCAGAGCGACCCCGCTACATTTCCAGGGGCGTCCTGCGGCCCCTACAAGTGGACTACGGAGATCCTCGATCCTGACAGAAACGTGATCGGCGAGTTCAAGGCAACGCTCGACTGCGAGTCCGTTCCTCAGGTGTTGACCATCTACAACGACACGTGCGTGAATATCAAGATAAGCCGTATCTGGAGCCGGTCCGGGGGAACATCGCTACCGAAGCCCACAGAAGTCTACAGCGGGCGCGGTGATTGGTGTGTGGACGGCCCGCCTCAGCAACCGCCCGAAATGCCCGACCTCGGCGGCGGAGGCACGGCTGGCAGGGGACAAGCTCCCATCATCGTTGCTCCGCTGATGCTGTTGTGGGTATCAGGCAGAGTTGCGACGGCGCGCCGCTAACTCGCGGTCAGTGCGTGGGTTGCATTGTGGGGGACGAGAGGTCTGCATCAATTGTGATCGCTGCTTCCTAGAACCTGCAAAGGCGTCGCCGCCCGAGGCCCCGTTTTTGCTACTACTTTTGCGACAGGCCGATGCAGCAGTGAAAGGATCGCCGCATGACGCAGACCGGTGTATCCGGACAGCTTCCCCTCCGCCCGTTCGGCGGCACGGGGCTGAGCGTGACCAGCCTCTGTATGGGATGCGCGCCGCTTGGCGACATGCCCGAGACGTTAGGCTACTCGGTGGGCGACGACCAGGCGATGGAAACGCTTCGAGCGCTCTTCGAGAGTCCTATCAACACGCTGGACACTGCCGCAGCCTACGGCGATGGCACGGCGGAGCGCCGGATTGGCGAGGCCCTGCGAGCGCGTGGGGGTGCACCGGAGGGATTTGTGCTCGCGACAAAGGCCGATCGCGACCTTCAGTCGGGGGACTTCTCGGGCGACCAGATGCGTCGCTCGGTTGAGCGCAGCCTGCGGCTCCTCGGTCTCGATAGGCTGCAAGTCGTCCACCTGCACGACCCGGAGCACACGACGTTTGAGAACGTCACGGCGCCGGGCGGCGCGCTGGACGCGTTGGTGCGGCTCAAGGAGGAGGGCGTCATTGGCTGTCTCGGCGTCGCCGGAGGCCCAATCGAGATGGAGATACGCTACGTCGAGACGGGGGTGTTCGACGCTGTGGTCACGCACAACCGATACACCCTCTTGAACCGTTCCGCCGAACCGCTGCTCGACCAGGCTCACGCACGCGGGATGGCCGTGCTCAACGCGGCGCCGTACGGCAGCGGCATCCTCGCCAAGGGGCCGGACTCCGGCGCTCGCTATGCCTACCAGGAGGCGCCGGACGAGACCGTGTCGCTCGTGCGACGGATAGCCGAGGTCTGCGATCGGTACGACGTGCCGCTCGCCGCCGCCGCGCTCCAGTTCTCGCTGCGCGACGCAAGGATCACATCCACGGTCGTCGGTATGACCCGGCCGGAGCGCGTCGCCCAGACGCTCGAACTGGCGATGCTGTCCACGCCGGACGACCTGTGGGCCGAGCTCGACGCACTGCCCTACTCGACCGACGACCCGGAGGCGAGCCGCTGGTAGAACTGGCCGGTCGGTGGGGATCGGCGCGGTGGGCGGCGAACGAGCCAGAATCTTATCGGTAGATAGGAGAGACCATGTTCAAGATACTACGATCCGCACTGTTGCTAGGAGCACTACTCTTGCTTGCCGTTACGGCGGCTCCCGGCGGAGTTCGGGCTCAGAGCGACGACGATGTAAAGACCTACACCATTCCAGGCGACCAGGTGTTCCCGGAGGGAATCGCCTACGATCACGACACTGGCGACTTCTTCGTGAGCTCGACAACGAACGGAACGATTTATCGCGGCAACGTTGACGACTCGGAGTTGAAGGTCTTCCTCAAGCCGGGCGAGGACGGGCGCACAACCGCTATCGGCCTGGAGCTCGACGCGAAGGGTCGGCTCTGGGTGGCGGGCGGCCCGACGGGCAAGGCGTGGGTTTACGACGCGGCGAGCGGCGAGCTTTTCGCCACGATCTCGACCGGTGAGACTGGAATGGAGAACGTCTTCCTCAACGACATCGCCGTCGCGCCCGACGGCGCCGGCTACATCACGGACTCCGTGAGGACGGGAATCTACAAGGTCAAGGTGGACGAGGACAAGACCTACGTCAAAGACATATTCCTCTCGGACGCCTGGGGCCCGAAGGACGGCGGGCCGCTGAAGTCGGAGGAAGGCTTCAACATCAACGGCATTGTCGCAACCGACGACGGCAAGTACCTGCTGACCGTTCAATCGAACACGGGCAATCTATACCGCGTGGACGTTGACACCAGCGAGTCCATGCAGGTGGACCTCGGCGGCGCGACGCTCGCTGCGGGCGATGGGATGATACTCGACGGTCAGACGCTGTATGTCTCACGCAACCAGGCTGAGCTCATCGTCCGTGCGGAGTTGGCAGACGACTACTCGAGCGGCGAGGCCGACGACGGCTTCACGAACGACGCATTTATGTACCCCACGACGATCGCCAAGACGAACGGGCGCCTGCTCGCGGTCAACTCGCAGTTCGACAAGCGAGACGCCGGGAACCCCGAGCTGCCGTTCACAGTAGTAAGCGTGCCTATCCCCGGCTACGAGATGCCGGACGGGCCGCCCGACACCGGCGGCGGCGGATCACAGCCGATGGGCTCGTCGTCCGCCGGCACGGCACTCGGTGCGGCGCTCCTGCTCGCCGGAATTGGGCTTATGCACAACAGGCGTCGTCGGGCCGCGTAGCGTGCGATACACAGCGTGGCGGCATCCGTACGCCCGAAGGAGCCCTCACGCCCGGCCCCTCTCCCGACTTCGGGAGAGGGGAGCCGACGTCAGCCGGGACGAGGTGGGTAGCTGTGTTCCTACGGCTGTCGAATCACGGCCATGTTCACGCAAACCTGGTATACGCCTCATCTAACGGGAACGCCCGCGCGGACGGTTCGCGCGGGTCGCGATGAGCCGTCGCCGTACGGTCGTCGAGGGTCGGCGGCCTATCTCCGCTGAGGGGTTAGACTTGAATCCTACGGCGTTGGGCCGTATTATTGCAGTATGATTACGCCTGTTCAGAGCCCGTGCGCGCGGCTCGAGGTCGTCACCCACGGGGGCGCCCAGACCTTCGACCTCGGCGCCCGGATCGCACCGCACCTCCGCCCAGGCGACGTACTGCCCCTCTGGGGAGACTTTGGCTCGGGAAAGACCACGTTCGCGCAGGGCGTTGCACAGGGGCTGGGGATCGCGAGCCCGGTGGTCAGCCCGTCGTTCGGCTTGGTCCACGAGTACCGCGCGCCCGCTCCCTTCAACTACGACCTGTACCACCTCGACCTGTACCGTATCGAGTCGCTCGCCGAGGCGCTGGCGTTCGGCGTGGACGAGCTGCTCGGGGGCGACAACGTGTGTCTTGTGGAGTGGCCGGACGCCGCAGCCGATGCGCTACCGGGCGACCGGCTGGAGGTTTGGTTCGAGCACGTCGGCGAGCACAACCGCTCGCTGAAGTTCCGCGCACTCGGCGAGCGCGCCGCACACACGCTGACCCACCTCCAAGCCTCGCTGCCGAGCGGCTACTGATGCTGCTTGCCCTCGACACCTCAACAGAGTACGCGGGCGTGGCGCTGTACGGCGAGGAGGGCGTCCTGGCCTCTACAGTGTGGCGGTCGGTTCGGATGCACACCGTCCAGCTACTGCCGACCGTTGACGCCCTGCTGACGCGAGCGGGCTTGTCGCCGGCGGACCTGACGGGGATCGCCGTCGCGCTCGGACCCGGCTCCTTCACGGGGGTGCGGGTCGGGTTGGCGACCGCCAAGGGGTTGTCCGCCTCGCTGGGGCTGCCGCTCGTCGGCGTCTCCACGCTGGAGTACACGGCCCAGCCCCAGAGACACCGAGGGCTGCCTGTCTATGCGTGCGCCCGGCTGGGGCGCGGGCGAACCGCCGTCGGCAGGTACACGGAGTGTGAGTCGGCGGCTCAGACCCAGGAGTGGGTGCGAAACCTGACCGACGCGGACTTCGGCGAGCTCGGGGCCGGCGTTTATTGCGGCGAGCTGAGCGACGCGGTACGGGAAGTGCTTAATGACGTGGCCGGCGCAGTCGTCGTCCCCGCCGTCGAGGGCGCCCGCAACCCTGCGGTCCTGGCATGCCTTGGTTGGGAAAGGCTTACACGCGGCGAGGCCGATCCCGCCGCCGCGTTGCAGGCGGTGTATCTGGGAAGCGTCAATCAGTAGGAGAGCGCCTGGGTGCCGTACGTCATTGAGCGAATGAGCGAGGCCGACGCCGCCGACGTCGTGGCGGTGGACCGCCGCTGCTTCAACGCGCCCTGGCCCGCGAGCGCGTATCGGCGGGAGGTCGCGCATCCTGAGAAGAACCTGTATGTTGTGATGCGGCGCGTCGGCGAGGGTCCGCTCGAAGGGTCGCAGCCACAGCCGAAGGTCGGCATCCTAACGCATATCCTCCCGTTTCGGCGCGACGGAGGCGAGAGGAACGACGCGCCCATCGTGGGGTACGCGGGGCTGTGGATCGTTGGCGACGAAGCGCATATCACCACTATCGCCGTATTGCCGGAGCTTCGCGGCAAGTACCTGGGCGAGAAGCTACTCGTTGTTTTGATCGAGCACGCCCGCGAGCAGGGCGCCCTGTGGATGACGCTCGAAGCCAGGGTGTCGAACCAGGTGGCGCAGGCGCTTTATGCCAAATACACCTTCAAGGAGGCGGGCCGTCGCAAGCG
>Ga0136612_10000627_pt1 | contig 13186 bp, 8 predicted proteins | sample AntDryUQ224A2306_2_FD_106644 | JGI IMG/M metagenome (GOLD analysis project Ga0136612, IMG submission 106644) | Polar desert sand microbial communities from Dry Valleys, Antarctica - metaG UQ224A (23.06) | ecosystem: Environmental > Terrestrial > Soil > Desert | place: Antarctica: Dry Valley...
TCCTGCCTCGTGCCGGCTGACGATGGCCAGCCCAGCTAGTACGGAGGCAGCACCGGCCAGCAGCAAGACACCGGACAGGGCCAGCACCCACAGGCTCGCCGAGCCGCGATCAGCCGTACTCGTCACAGCACACCGCCCGAAGCCCCGGTCTGCCGTACTCGTCATCGCACACCGCCGCCCGAAGCCCCGATCCGCAGCTCTTGTCACCCTCCGGCGTCCTCGGCCGTGGCTATTCCTGGTTCGAGTGCTGCCGTGGCGCTATCAGACACCGTCATCGACGGTCCCAGCCCAGGAAACAACGGGACCTCCGCACTGACCTTGACGGTGACGGTCTCCCCGTCCTGTGAAACCGACACCGTGCTCGCCTCCGGTGCCGACGATGCGGCGATCGCTTGAACTGCCGCGCTCGATTCGCCTCGGGCCGCGGCTCGGGCACCCTCGCGTGCGGCATCGGTGCATCGCATCTGTGCGGTAACAACTGACACCGCGGCGAGCGCCGCGGCCAGGACGAATATCAGAACCGGCAGCACGACCGCAGTTTCGGCGGTCACCATTCCCGCCTCGCCGAGACCGCGGGCGGCGCGCCGGCTGAGGATGTGTCGCTTCGGACGCCCAACCGAACTGCTCACGATGCAGATGCAAGGCAGGCGTGAGAACGCTGCCCTGCGCTCCCGTTGGGCAGCTCGATGCGTTGACCCGGGTGTCGGTCCCCGCGTCCGTACTGAGCGGTCGATGGTTGACATAGCCGATCAGGACAGCGTCGACAACGCCGAGTCGATGAGGTCCTGCAGCGCCGACACGATCGAGTCACCGGTCACCACCTGGTACAGAACTGCGGCGAACGCACAGGCAGCGATGGTCCCGACGGCGTACTCGGCAGTACTCATGCCGGCGTCACTCCCGTTTCGATGCCACCGTTCCCGCACGGTGGAGCCCGCCGCAGCACCGATGGCCAGCCAACCGAGTAGGACGGCTGTGCCGAGGCTGAACATGAACTGGGCGACAAGGGCAACTCTCTTTACCATGTCCGCCCTCCTTTCCGTGGATCTCCATGCCAGACAACGTGTCCGGGCGTGCCAAGCATTGCCGCGGATCGGGGATCCCGGTCGTCGGTTCGGACATCTGTGGACAACCCAGGGTCGGGATGTGGATATCCCATCGATCTGTCTCAGCCGAAGACCCGACCTGCGATTCCGGCCACGACCGGCATGACGCCGAGGCAGACAAAAGCCGGCAGGAAACACAGGCCGAGCGGGGCCATGAGCACAACGCCGGCGCGCTGTGCCCTCATCAGCGCCTGCTGACCGGCGGCAACTCGAAGCTGACGCGAGACCGCCTCCAGGCGAGCCGCGACGGCACCGCCGGACTCGCCGGTGACGACGAGGGCTCGGGCCAGCGGACCGTACGCCGGGTGGGCGAGCCACTCCTCCCAAGCTGCGGCTGGCTCGCTACCGAGCTCACAGGCTGCTGCGACCTGGGCCAGGACGACGCACACTCCGGGAATCCCGGACGGTGGGGTCATCGCGCCTCCGTGACGAGGTCGACCCGAGCCGCTCAGGTTTCGGGCGACTGATCGCATGGCCGACGAGGTGGGCATCCCCGCGCGCAGGCACACGGCGAGCAGGTCGATGGCGAACGGCAGGCTCCCGCTGGGGTCCCCTTCCTGGCGAGTCCGCCAGTCCGGCCATCGGATACCGGCGAGGCGGCCGAAGCGGCCAGGTCCGGAGCGGGTCGGCGTAGACACGCCGCCCAGCAGGATGAAGCACACACCTCCCGTCGCAACCGCGATTAGGCCCCCGGCAACTGACGGCAACGTCGCGAGCACGGCAGAGCCCGCGAGCGCGCCGAACACAAGCGGCCGCCGCCGTGGATGAACAGCCAGCGCAGGCGCGTCCGCCTCGACGACACCGGGCTGCTCCCCGGCGTCTGTACGTGGGACGTGTCCGCGGCCAGCCCCAGCCGGCTCAACGTGCGCCGCAAGGCGGCGGAGTCGCTGCCGCGCTACCGCGCGAGATGCCGGCCAGATCATCAGCGCGCAGGACAACAGCAGTAGGGATAGCGCATGTGGCGCCGCAGCCGGGATCATGGCTCACCCGTCGCCGATCGCCGCGGCAGTGATCCGGCGACTCCAGGCCAGCCCGAGGAGCTCCAGACCCACACCGCCCAACAGCAGTGCGGTTCCGAGCGGTGTGCCGGTCAGGACGTGTAGCGGATCGGCGCCGATCCCGCTTCCCATGACCAACCCGAGAATCGGCAGCCCGGCCAACAGTGCGACGGTTGCCCGATGACCGGCGGCCGCCGCGCGCAGCTCTGCGCGCTGCTGACCCGATCGCGCCAGATCGGACTCCACCGCAGCGACGACGTCGGCAAGAGCACAACCAGAGGCCTGACTCAGGCGCAGCCCGTCGACCAGGCGAGATTGCCAGTCCGAACCGGTATGTCGCCGCCCGCGGGACCGGCTTGCGAGCGCTGCACCGGCCGGAGCCCGGGCACGAAAGGACGGTGGCGCATCGGCGGCTGCGGGCGCCCGGCCGCGGTCCACATCGTCCACCTCGACCGCCAGGCGATCACCGAGCTGCAGGGAGCGGCCCAGCCGGCCCAGCACATCGCCGACGCGCGGGTGACCACAGTGGCGACCCGCGGAAGCCAGCGCCTCCCCTCCGGAACGCCCGGCACGAAGTTCCGCGACCACAACGCCGAGTCCTTCGACGGCTGCGTGCTCGGCTCGCGCATCAGCACGTGCGTGGCTTGCTCGAAGGATTCCTCGCCCGATTGTCATGCCGATTGCGATCACGACGAGCGCCATCGGCCATGACCAGAGGTGGGCCAGGATGATCAGGGCAGCAGCACCGACAAGGGACCGGCTCAGCCACCCCGATCGGGACCACCCCGCCCGTGGCTCGCCTGAGCCGGCCAGCCTCCTCGCGGAACGGGCTTTGGGCATCGCCCGCCCCCCCTCGCCGCCGTGGACGTCGGTGCCGTGGACGTCGGTGCCGTTGACGTCGGTGCCGTTTCGTGCGCTGGCCATCGCGCGGTGGAGCCGGATCGAAGCGAGCGAACGAGGCCAGACCAGGAGTGCGAATCCCAGAAGCACCAGTACCGCGGCATGACTCAGCACGACCACACCGTCCGGACCCGCAGCGCGCCTCCGATGGGCTCGAACTCAGCAATCTCGGAGACCGTTCGGCCCTGCCTGGTCCTGGCCAGATGCACGACCGCGTCAAGGCCGGCGACCATCTGGCTGTGCACGCCGGCCCGGTCCAAGCCACCCATGGCCCCGAGGGCTTCCAATCGGGCCGGCACTTCGGCCGGCGAGTTGGCGTGCACCGTCCCGCAGCCACCCTCATGCCCAGTATTGAGCGCGCACAGCAGGTCAGCCACTTCGGCGCCTCGTACCTCACCGACCACTACGCGATCGGGACGCATTCGCAGCGCCTGGCGAACCAGGTCCCGGAGGGTCACCGCCCCAGCACTCTCGACATTGGGCGCTCTGGCCACCAGTCGGATCACGTGAGGATGGACCGGAAACAGCTCTGGCGCGTCCTCGACGAGCACCAGCCGCTCGGTGTCAGGGACCAAGGACAACAGCGCACCCAGCAGCGTGGTCTTTCCCGACCCGGTGCCACCGGTGACGAGGAACGAGCGTCGATCGGTGATCAGCTGTTCGAGCAAGCTGGCGGCGGCGATGGGCATCGTGCCCAGATCGACCAGATCTGCGAAGGAGAACCGGCGACGGCCGAGCACCCGCAGGCAGATGCACGGGCTGTCGGCGGCGATGGGCGAGAGCACTGCATGCAGGCGAGTGCCGTCCGGGAGCGTCGCGTCGACCCATGGGGTCGCGTCGTCGAGCCGTCGACCGGCCAAGGTGGCTAGGCGTTGGGCGAGTCTGCGGACCGCGCGGGCATCAGCGAAGCGCACGTCGGTACGGATGAGTCCATCGGCCGTGTCAACCCACACGTCGTCCGGACCGTTCACCAGAACATCAGTGACGCCGGGCCGGCGAAGCAGGGGTTCCAGCGGTCCTGCGCCGACCAGTTCGTCCTCCGCGACGCGGATAAGTGCGAGCAGGTCCGCATCGTCGATGAGGGAGCCGGCTTCGACCCGGACCAGTTCGGCGACCCGGGCGCGACCAGCCGGCACATCGAGGCTGGCCAATCTCGTACGTACCCGGTCGACGATGAGGTCGACGTTCACGCTGCCGCCGCCTGCCGCTGGGCCGCCAGTTGCCATAGGTCTAGGCAGGATCTGGCAAGCCTGCTCCGACGTCGCCGTCCTGGCGGTTCACCCTGGCGGCTGTCCCTGACCAGCTGTGTCTCCTCGCGAAGGCGAACAAGCACCGGGAGCCCGACCGTCGATGCCAACGCCACGTCATCGACGTCGGACCCAAGCCCCACCCGCACGACTATCCCGGAGTTGCTTGCTGCCCAACCTAATTCGGTCGACAACGATCTCGCGGCCAGGACACCGCCAACGGTTGCCGAGCAGACCATCAGACGCAGATCCGCGACGGCACCGACCCACCTGGCCATGTCTGGCGCCGCGCGTGGGAGATCCAGCACCACAGGTCCGCCCGTACGGACCGCAGCGGTGACGACGGCCGACAGTGCCGGCAGCGGGACCGGCCCCGACGGATGACTGCGCGCCGAACTCAGGAACCGCACGCCGTGCGCTTGGGGAAGGCCGTCCAGAATCGCCGTGCTGGAGAGCCGACCCGAGATCGTGGCGAGGTCGGGCCAACGTGGTCCCGGTACGTCTTCAGCGCCCAGCGTGATGTCGATGCCGCCGTCCCACGGATCGGCCCCGATCAGCACCGGCTCATGCCCCGAGCCGACGGCGCTGAGGGCCAGCGCCACTGCCAGGGTGCTCGCCCCCGCTCCCCCGCACCCGCCGATGACCGCGATCAGAGTGCCCAGCGGCCCCGGTCCACTCGCAACATCCGACAGGCGCTCGGCGAGCCAAGCCAGCCCGGCCGGCACCTCGAGCACCTGTTCGACGCCGATGCGCACCGCCGCGGCCCACAGCGCGACCGAGGGTGAACCCGGCGCAACGATCAGAACCCCTGATCGTCTGGGCAGAGCCAATGCGCTGACCTGATCGGCACAGCCGGCGTCAATCACCACCAGGGCAGCAGCCGCCCACGGACCCTGACTCAACTCGCCCGGATCGATCGTCTGAGCCGGCACTCCGGTTGTCGCCGCCAGGCGGAGGACCTCGTCGCGAAGCTCGGACTCGGGACCGATCACCAGCACCCGGCAAGCGCCAGCGGGGACGGCGGCTTGATCCGGGTGGCGTGCTGGCACCGACCCAGCTCAGCAGTGCGACTCCACACAGAGAGGGGCTGCCGCGAGATTGTGGACAACCGCAGGCCCTGTGGATCCAACGCTGGACGGAAGCATTCGGCGCATCGTGAGGGCCGACCCGGCAACTCATATCACGGCGCGCCCGCCGCCCGTACGATCTTCGCGATCTAAGCTCAGCGTGTGGGCCGGGCCGCCGCTTTCTTCGACCTCGACAAGACGATCATCGCCAAGTCGAGCACTCTGGCCTTCGGTCGCCCGTTCTTCGACAACGGTCTGCTCAATCGGCGCTCGGTGCTGAAGTCCACCTATGCCCACCTGGTCTTCATGGTCTCCGGCGCTGACGCCGACCAGATGGAACGCATGCGCAAGCACATCACCGCGATGTGCACCGGCTGGGACGTCGCGCAGGTACACGACATCGTCCATGAGACCTTGCACGAAATCATGGATCCCCTCGTGTACGACGAGGCAGCTGAGCTGATCGAGGCCCATCGCAGTGAGGGACGCGACGTCGTCATCGTGTCGAGCAGCGGACTGGAACTGGTCGGCCCGATCGGCGAGATGGTCGGGGCAGACCACGTCATCGCGACTCGGATGGTCGCCGACGAGGGGAAGTACACCGGCGAGATCGAGTACTACGCGTACGGGCCGAACAAAGCTGCCGCGATCGCTGATCTGGCCGTCGAGCGGGGGTACGACCTGGCCGACTGCTACGCCTACAGCGACTCGATCACCGATCTGCCGATGCTCGAAGTCGTCGGACATCCCACCGCCGTCAATGCCGACCGTGGCCTGCGCAAGATCGCGCTCGAGCGGGGCTGGCCGCTGCTGATGTTCAACAAACCGGTAACCCTGCGATCCCGTTTCGGCGCCAGTCGTGCTCCAGCCGTGACCGGTGCTGCAATCGGCATCGGGGCGGCCGTTGCCGGGATCGCCTGGTACGCGGCCAAACGCAGGGATCGGATCGCCTGAGGGCCGCCATGTCGGAGGCTTTCGTGTTGGGCGCGGCGTGGCTGGCCGTGCTAGCCATCACCGTGACCGCGGTTCTGTTCGGTCAGGGCGCTCGGGTGCCAGGTCGCCCGCCACGTGACGCACGGGCCGCCCGAAACCGTCGGCTCGGGACGGCGCTGTCGATCAGCGGTCCGATCGCTGTGGTCCTGCTTGCGCTCGCAGCCGCAGCCCTGACCGATGCCTGGCTCGTCGTGGCAGTCGTCGCATTCGCGGCCGTGGCAGTGGTGTCGCTCGCCGGGCTCTTCCTCGCTCCGCACTGACCTGGTCTCCTGCACGTTATGCGCATAACGTGCAGGAGACCAGGTCAGTGCGGAGCGAGGAAGAGCCCGGCGAGCGACACCACTGCCACGGCCGCGAATGCGACGACTGCCACGACGAGCCAGGCATCGGTCAGGGCTGCGGCTGCGAGCGCAAGCAGGACCACAGCGATCGGACCGCTGATCGACAGCGCCGTCCCGAGCCGACGGTTTCGGGCGGCCCGTGCGTCACGTGGCGGGCGACCTGGCACCCGAGCGCCCTGACCGAACAGAACCGCGGTCACGGTGATGGCTAGCACGGCCAGCCACGCCGCGCCCAACACGAAAGCCTCCGACATGGCGGCCCTCAGGCGATCCGATCCCTGCGTTTGGCCGCGTACCAGGCGATCCCGGCAACGGCCGCCCCGATGCCGATTGCAGCACCGGTCACGGCTGGAGCACGACTGGCGCCGAAACGGGATCGCAGGGTTACCGGTTTGTTGAACATCAGCAGCGGCCAGCCCCGCTCGAGCGCGATCTTGCGCAGGCCACGGTCGGCATTGACGGCGGTGGGATGTCCGACGACTTCGAGCATCGGCAGATCGGTGATCGAGTCGCTGTAGGCGTAGCAGTCGGCCAGGTCGTACCCCCGCTCGACGGCCAGATCAGCGATCGCGGCAGCTTTGTTCGGCCCGTACGCGTAGTACTCGATCTCGCCGGTGTACTTCCCCTCGTCGGCGACCATCCGAGTCGCGATGACGTGGTCTGCCCCGACCATCTCGCCGATCGGGCCGACCAGTTCCAGTCCGCTGCTCGACACGATGACGACGTCGCGTCCCTCACTGCGATGGGCCTCGATCAGCTCAGCTGCCTCGTCGTACACGAGGGGATCCATGATTTCGTGCAAGGTCTCATGGACGATGTCGTGTACCTGCGCGACGTCCCAGCCGGTGCACATCGCGGTGATGTGCTTGCGCATGCGTTCCATCTGGTCGGCGTCAGCGCCGGAGACCATGAAGACCAGGTGGGCATAGGTGGACTTCAGCACCGAGCGCCGATTGAGCAGACCGTTGTCGAAGAACGGGCGACCGAAGGCCAGAGTGCTCGACTTGGCGATGATCGTCTTGTCGAGGTCGAAGAAAGCGGCGGCCCGGCCCACACGCTGAGCTTAGATCGCGAAGATCGTACGGGCGGCGGGCGCGCCGTGATATGAGTTGCCGGGTCGGCCCTCACGATGCGCCGAATGCTTCCGTCCAGCGTTGGATCCACAGGGCCTGCGGTTGTCCACAATCTCGCGGCAGCCCCTCTCTGTGTGGAGTCGCACTGCTGAGCTGGGTCGGTGCCAGCACGCCACCCGGATCAAGCCGCCGTCCCCGCTGGCGCTTGCCGGGTGCTGGTGATCGGTCCCGAGTCCGAGCTTCGCGACGAGGTCCTCCGCCTGGCGGCGACAACCGGAGTGCCGGCTCAGACGATCGATCCGGGCGAGTTGAGTCAGGGTCCGTGGGCGGCTGCTGCCCTGGTGGTGATTGACGCCGGCTGTGCCGATCAGGTCAGCGCATTGGCTCTGCCCAGACGATCAGGGGTTCTGATCGTTGCGCCGGGTTCACCCTCGGTCGCGCTGTGGGCCGCGGCGGTGCGCATCGGCGTCGAACAGGTGCTCGAGGTGCCGGCCGGGCTGGCTTGGCTCGCCGAGCGCCTGTCGGATGTTGCGAGTGGACCGGGGCCGCTGGGCACTCTGATCGCGGTCATCGGCGGGTGCGGGGGAGCGGGGGCGAGCACCCTGGCAGTGGCGCTGGCCCTCAGCGCCGTCGGCTCGGGGCATGAGCCGGTGCTGATCGGGGCCGATCCGTGGGACGGCGGCATCGACATCACGCTGGGCGCTGAAGACGTACCGGGACCACGTTGGCCCGACCTCGCCACGATCTCGGGTCGGCTCTCCAGCACGGCGATTCTGGACGGCCTTCCCCAAGCGCACGGCGTGCGGTTCCTGAGTTCGGCGCGCAGTCATCCGTCGGGGCCGGTCCCGCTGCCGGCACTGTCGGCCGTCGTCACCGCTGCGGTCCGTACGGGCGGACCTGTGGTGCTGGATCTCCCACGCGCGGCGCCAGACATGGCCAGGTGGGTCGGTGCCGTCGCGGATCTGCGTCTGATGGTCTGCTCGGCAACCGTTGGCGGTGTCCTGGCCGCGAGATCGTTGTCGACCGAATTAGGTTGGGCAGCAAGCAACTCCGGGATAGTCGTGCGGGTGGGGCTTGGGTCCGACGTCGATGACGTGGCGTTGGCATCGACGGTCGGGCTCCCGGTGCTTGTTCGCCTTCGCGAGGAGACACAGCTGGTCAGGGACAGCCGCCAGGGTGAACCGCCAGGACGGCGACGTCGGAGCAGGCTTGCCAGATCCTGCCTAGACCTATGGCAACTGGCGGCCCAGCGGCAGGCGGCGGCAGCGTGAACGTCGACCTCATCGTCGACCGGGTACGTACGAGATTGGCCAGCCTCGATGTGCCGGCTGGTCGCGCCCGGGTCGCCGAACTGGTCCGGGTCGAAGCCGGCTCCCTCATCGACGATGCGGACCTGCTCGCACTTATCCGCGTCGCGGAGGACGAACTGGTCGGCGCAGGACCGCTGGAACCCCTGCTTCGCCGGCCCGGCGTCACTGATGTTCTGGTGAACGGTCCGGACGACGTGTGGGTTGACACGGCCGATGGACTCATCCGTACCGACGTGCGCTTCGCTGATGCCCGCGCGGTCCGCAGACTCGCCCAACGCCTAGCCACCTTGGCCGGTCGACGGCTCGACGACGCGACCCCATGGGTCGACGCGACGCTCCCGGACGGCACTCGCCTGCATGCAGTGCTCTCGCCCATCGCCGCCGACAGCCCGTGCATCTGCCTGCGGGTGCTCGGCCGTCGCCGGTTCTCCTTCGCAGATCTGGTCGATCTGGGCACGATGCCCATCGCCGCCGCCAGCTTGCTCGAACAGCTGATCACCGATCGACGCTCGTTCCTCGTCACCGGTGGCACCGGGTCGGGAAAGACCACGCTGCTGGGTGCGCTGTTGTCCTTGGTCCCTGACACCGAGCGGCTGGTGCTCGTCGAGGACGCGCCAGAGCTGTTTCCGGTCCATCCTCACGTGATCCGACTGGTGGCCAGAGCGCCCAATGTCGAGAGTGCTGGGGCGGTGACCCTCCGGGACCTGGTTCGCCAGGCGCTGCGAATGCGTCCCGATCGCGTAGTGGTCGGTGAGGTACGAGGCGCCGAAGTGGCTGACCTGCTGTGCGCGCTCAATACTGGGCATGAGGGTGGCTGCGGGACGGTGCACGCCAACTCGCCGGCCGAAGTGCCGGCCCGATTGGAAGCCCTCGGGGCCATGGGTGGCTTGGACCGGGCCGGCGTGCACAGCCAGATGGTCGCCGGCCTTGACGCGGTCGTGCATCTGGCCAGGACCAGGCAGGGCCGAACGGTCTCCGAGATTGCTGAGTTCGAGCCCATCGGAGGCGCGCTGCGGGTCCGGACGGTGTGGTCGTGCTGAGTCATGCCGCGGTACTGGTGCTTCTGGGATTCGCACTCCTGGTCTGGCCTCGTTCGCTCGCTTCGATCCGGCTCCACCGCGCGATGGCCAGCGCACGAAACGGCACCGACGTCAACGGCACCGACGTCCACGGCACCGACGTCCACGGCGGCGAGGGGGGGCGGGCGATGCCCAAAGCCCGTTCCGCGAGGAGGCTGGCCGGCTCAGGCGAGCCACGGGCGGGGTGGTCCCGATCGGGGTGGCTGAGCCGGTCCCTTGTCGGTGCTGCTGCCCTGATCATCCTGGCCCACCTCTGGTCATGGCCGATGGCGCTCGTCGTGATCGCAATCGGCATGACAATCGGGCGAGGAATCCTTCGAGCAAGCCACGCACGTGCTGATGCGCGAGCCGAGCACGCAGCCGTCGAAGGACTCGGCGTTGTGGTCGCGGAACTTCGTGCCGGGCGTTCCGGAGGGGAGGCGCTGGCTTCCGCGGGTCGCCACTGTGGTCACCCGCGCGTCGGCGATGTGCTGGGCCGGCTGGGCCGCTCCCTGCAGCTCGGTGATCGCCTGGCGGTCGAGGTGGACGATGTGGACCGCGGCCGGGCGCCCGCAGCCGCCGATGCGCCACCGTCCTTTCGTGCCCGGGCTCCGGCCGGTGCAGCGCTCGCAAGCCGGTCCCGCGGGCGGCGACATACCGGTTCGGACTGGCAATCTCGCCTGGTCGACGGGCTGCGCCTGAGTCAGGCCTCTGGTTGTGCTCTTGCCGACGTCGTCGCTGCGGTGGAGTCCGATCTGGCGCGATCGGGTCAGCAGCGCGCAGAGCTGCGCGCGGCGGCCGCCGGTCATCGGGCAACCGTCGCACTGTTGGCCGGGCTGCCGATTCTCGGGTTGGTCATGGGAAGCGGGATCGGCGCCGATCCGCTACACGTCCTGACCGGCACACCGCTCGGAACCGCACTGCTGTTGGGCGGTGTGGGTCTGGAGCTCCTCGGGCTGGCCTGGAGTCGCCGGATCACTGCCGCGGCGATCGGCGACGGGTGAGCCATGATCCCGGCTGCGGCGCCACATGCGCTATCCCTACTGCTGTTGTCCTGCGCGCTGATGATCTGGCCGGCATCTCGCGCGGTAGCGCGGCAGCGACTCCGCCGCCTTGCGGCGCACGTTGAGCCGGCTGGGGCTGGCCGCGGACACGTCCCACGTACAGACGCCGGGGAGCAGCCCGGTGTCGTCGAGGCGGACGCGCCTGCGCTGGCTGTTCATCCACGGCGGCGGCCGCTTGTGTTCGGCGCGCTCGCGGGCTCTGCCGTGCTCGCGACGTTGCCGTCAGTTGCCGGGGGCCTAATCGCGGTTGCGACGGGAGGTGTGTGCTTCATCCTGCTGGGCGGCGTGTCTACGCCGACCCGCTCCGGACCTGGCCGCTTCGGCCGCCTCGCCGGTATCCGATGGCCGGACTGGCGGACTCGCCAGGAAGGGGACCCCAGCGGGAGCCTGCCGTTCGCCATCGACCTGCTCGCCGTGTGCCTGCGCGCGGGGATGCCCACCTCGTCGGCCATGCGATCAGTCGCCCGAAACCTGAGCGGCTCGGGTCGACCTCGTCACGGAGGCGCGATGACCCCACCGTCCGGGATTCCCGGAGTGTGCGTCGTCCTGGCCCAGGTCGCAGCAGCCTGTGAGCTCGGTAGCGAGCCAGCCGCAGCTTGGGAGGAGTGGCTCGCCCACCCGGCGTACGGTCCGCTGGCCCGAGCCCTCGTCGTCACCGGCGAGTCCGGCGGTGCCGTCGCGGCTCGCCTGGAGGCGGTCTCGCGTCAGCTTCGAGTTGCCGCCGGTCAGCAGGCGCTGATGAGGGCACAGCGCGCCGGCGTTGTGCTCATGGCCCCGCTCGGCCTGTGTTTCCTGCCGGCTTTTGTCTGCCTCGGCGTCATGCCGGTCGTGGCCGGAATCGCAGGTCGGGTCTTCGGCTGAGACAGATCGATGGGATATCCACATCCCGACCCTGGGTTGTCCACAGATGTCCGAACCGACGACCGGGATCCCCGATCCGCGGCAATGCTTGGCACGCCCGGACACGTTGTCTGGCATGGAGATCCACGGAAAGGAGGGCGGACATGGTAAAGAGAGTTGCCCTTGTCGCCCAGTTCATGTTCAGCCTCGGCACAGCCGTCCTACTCGGTTGGCTGGCCATCGGTGCTGCGGCGGGCTCCACCGTGCGGGAACGGTGGCATCGAAACGGGAGTGACGCCGGCATGAGTACTGCCGAGTACGCCGTCGGGACCATCGCTGCCTGTGCGTTCGCCGCAGTTCTGTACCAGGTGGTGACCGGTGACTCGATCGTGTCGGCGCTGCAGGACCTCATCGACTCGGCGTTGTCGACGCTGTCCTGATCGGCTATGTCAACCATCGACCGCTCAGTACGGACGCGGGGACCGACACCCGGGTCAACGCATCGAGCTGCCCAACGGGAGCGCAGGGCAGCGTTCTCACGCCTGCCTTGCATCTGCATCGTGAGCAGTTCGGTTGGGCGTCCGAAGCGACACATCCTCAGCCGGCGCGCCGCCCGCGGTCTCGGCGAGGCGGGAATGGTGACCGCCGAAACTGCGGTCGTGCTGCCGGTTCTGATATTCGTCCTGGCCGCGGCGCTCGCCGCGGTGTCAGTTGTTACCGCACAGATGCGATGCACCGATGCCGCACGCGAGGGTGCCCGAGCCGCGGCCCGAGGCGAATCGAGCGCGGCAGTTCAAGCGATCGCCGCATCGTCGGCACCGGAGGCGAGCACGGTGTCGGTTTCACAGGACGGGGAGACCGTCACCGTCAAGGTCAGTGCGGAGGTCCCGTTGTTTCCTGGGCTGGGACCGTCGATGACGGTGTCTGATAGCGCCACGGCAGCACTCGAACCAGGAATAGCCACGGCCGAGGACGCCGGAGGGTGACAAGAGCTGCGGATCGGGGCTTCGGGCGGCGGTGTGCGATGACGAGTACGGCAGACCGGGGCTTCGGGCGGTGTGCTGTGACGAGTACGGCTGATCGCGGCTCGGCGAGCCTGTGGGTGCTGGCCCTGTCCGGTGTCTTGCTGCTGGCCGGTGCTGCCTCCGTACTAGCTGGGCTGGCCATCGTCAGCCGGCACGAGGCAGGA
>Ga0136612_10000628_pt1 | contig 13186 bp, 12 predicted proteins | sample AntDryUQ224A2306_2_FD_106644 | JGI IMG/M metagenome (GOLD analysis project Ga0136612, IMG submission 106644) | Polar desert sand microbial communities from Dry Valleys, Antarctica - metaG UQ224A (23.06) | ecosystem: Environmental > Terrestrial > Soil > Desert | place: Antarctica: Dry Valley...
CTTCCGCGGAAATGCGGGCCACCACCGGGCCGCGCTGGACGGCGAGGATGTTAGCGACCGGCCGCAGCGCCCTGGCCGACATCACCCACACCGAACAGATGAGCGCGGGCGGGCCGCTGTTTCCCCCGTCCGCTCCCGTGGCGCTCCGGGTGATTTTGTCCGGAGAGGTGGCCCTGGCCGACGCCGCCGCAGGCGGCGAGGTCCTCGCCAGGGCCGGGGACGTGGTCGGAGCCCTCTGCATGCTCTCGGGCAGGCCTCTCAATTATTCTGCCGCCGTGGTCAGGGGCGGTCTCGCGCTCCGCATCGATCGGGAAGATCTGTTCGACCTGGTGGCGGAGCGGCCTGCCCTGCTGCGCCAGCTGTTCGAAGGGATCTTCCGGATGGGCAGCGATGCGGCCGTCCCGGCGCTGCGCTGAGCCCGCGTCTCACCGGCTGGCGCCAGCGGCGCGGCGGACCGCATCCACGATGTGCCGGGCGGAGATGCCGTAGCGATCGATCAATTCATCAGGCTGGCCGCTGCGCGGGATCTCGCGCACCGCCAGCCTCCGCACAGCGAAGCCGCCTTCGGCGACGGCCTCGCTGACGGCGTCCCCGAGCCCCCCCGTTGCATAGTGATCCTCGACGGTGATGACGTTCCCCCGGGTCGCCTTCGCCGCGTCCAGCATCGTCTTCGCGTCGATCGGCTGGACCGAGTACGCGTCGATCACGCGGATGCTGATGCCTTCTGACTTCAGCTGGTCGTACGCCTTCAGCGACTCGAAGACGGTCACGCCTGCCGCGATGACCGTCGCCGTGTCGCTGTCGCTCTGTCGGAGCACTTTCGATCCGCCGATCGGGAACGTCTCGTCCGGACCATAGATGACAGGCGTCTTCGGTCGCGACGTGCGCATGTACGCCATGCCCTCGCGCCGCGTCATTTCGACCACGAGCCGCTCGGTGCTCATCGCGTCACAAGGGTAGAGAACGGCGCAGCCAGGGACGCTCCGCATCATCGCGAGATCTTCGAGCGCCATCTGCGAAGGACCGTCTTCCCCGATCGACACCCCGCAATGCGACCCCGAATACTTCACGTTCGAGAAAGAGACGCCACCCATGCGAACGAAGTCGCTCGCGCGCGTGAGGAAGCATGCAAACGTGGAAGGGAACGGAATGGCTCCGCGAGCCGCAAGACCCATGGCAGCCCCGACCATCACCTGCTCTGCGATGAAACTCTGAAAGAAGCGTTCCGGCGCGACCTTCTCGAACTTGTCGCTGAAGGTCGAATTCTTGACATCGGCGTCGAGTGCGACGACCCGTGAATCGAACTTGCCGACGGCCGCAAGGCCCGCGCCCCACGCTTCGCGAGTCGCAATCGAATCCCCTTTGGCGTATGCGGGCGCCGGCATCTTCGAATAGTCGGGCCGCGCGTCCGGACGGCTCTTCGAGCGAGGGCCCTCGATCGTGAGCTCGAGTTTCGCGTCACCCGTCATCCGCTTCTGCAGCTCCGCGACGGCCGCGTCCGCCTCCTCCCCCTTCTTGAGGGCCTTGCCGTGCCACCCAGACTTCCCTTCAATCGCGGCGAGGCCTTTGCCCTTGAGCGTCCGGGCGAGCACCATCGACGGGCGACCCTTCGTGGCGCGCGCTTCGGCAAAGGCCTTCTGCAGCGCGGGAATGTCGTGGCCGTCGGCGACCATTGTGTGCCAGCCAAAGGCGCGCCACCGCGCGGCAATCAGCTCCATCTCGTGGCCGAACTGTGTGTCCTGGCTCTGGCCGAGCCCGTTCACGTCGATGATGCCGCAGAGGTTGTCCAGCTTGTGAAGCAGCGCGACGTCCGCTGCCTCCCAGACCGATCCTTCCGCCATCTCACCGTCGCCGCAGAGAACGTAGGTGCGATACGCGGAGCCGATACGGCGCGCGTTGAGGGCGGTGCCGATCGCCGCGCAGATGCCCTGGCCCAGCGAGCCCGTGGCCACGTCCACGAACGACAGCCGTGGCGTCGGGTGCCCTTCGAGATCCGATCCAATCTGGCGCAGCTTCAGCAGTTCCTCGCGCGGGAACAGCCCGGCAGCAGCCCACGCGGCGTACAGGACCGGTGCCGCGTGCCCCTTGGAGAGGATGAATCGATCGTTGTCCGGGTCGCGCGGATTCTTTGCGTCGAACCGCATCTCATCGAAAAACAGCGTGGCCACGATGTCGGCAGCCGAGAGGCAGGTTGTGGGATGGCCGGTCCCTGCCGCCGTGGTGGACCTCACTGAATCGATGCGGAGCTGTGTGGCGGCGTTCTGAAGGGCGGAAAGAGATGTGCTCATGGTCAGAGTCGCAACGTGCGACGGGCAACGTGCTATGGATTTACGTGCTGCGTGCGACGGGCCCTGCAGCACCACGTGCGAATCCGGCAGTGTATCACCGGACCCCGGCGGCGCGCACCGCGAGCAAGTAGTGCGCGGCCTCAGGTCCGTGCCCCGCGGCGAGCGGCGCCATCGCCGCCAGTGTCCGATCGGCGAGGGTCGTGAATGCGGGATCGCCCGACGCGTCGGCCAGCCGCCGCAGCGTGCCCGTGAGATCGCAGTTGGCCGCGAACGGCTTGAGGCGGCGCCGCATCAGCCCGAATGCGGGCTCCGGCTCGTCCGAGGCACGGTCGAAGAAGCCGCCCCCCACATCGTCCCACATCAGCCGGATCGCGTAGTGTGCCAGTTCTTCCGCCATCATTTCGTAGACGACGTTGCCCGTCAGCGCGAAGGCATCGAGGCTTGCGCCCGCCATCGCGAACTGGTCCGCGAGCAGACCGCGAACCCCGGGGCGCCCGTCGAATGAGTGCGCCACGCCGGCCCCGGGTTTGTAGCTCGCGAGCAGCACCCGCTCGAATGATTTCAGCGCGAAGTCCCGCAACCCGTCGTCGTCGAAGACGCCGGCGGCGTGCAGTGCCGCTGAGACCATCGCGGCGTTCGCGTCAGCGAACAGCACGCGTCCGACCTGCGGGGCCGTGACGGCCCGCCGGGCGTCATGAGTGATGACGCCGTAATACCGATCGTCGGCCTGCTGCGAGCCCCACCACCCGCCGTCGACCGGATCGGCGAGCCATGTCTGCACGTAGCGCAGGACGTCGGCCGCCCGTTCGGTGAACCGCGCAAGTCCGAACGCCGCGCCGGCATCGAGATAGAGGCGCAGCAGCGCGGCATTTCCGTCGAGCATCTTCTCCGAGTGCGGCGACTGCCAGTTGCGCCGCGCCGCGTAACGGAAGAACCCGCCGTCCACCTCGTCGTAGAGTCCGCCCCAGCCCATCGCGTCGAGGCTGGCCTCCGCGATCGCTCGGTACGGGGAGTGTTCATCGGCGCCCGCGAGTTCCAGCGCGAGACGAATCGGGGCAACGAGCGGGAACTTCGGCTCTCGGCCGAAGCCGCCGTTCTCCCCATCATAGGCGCCGAAGACGGCGTCGGAGAGGATCGCGAGCGACACCGGCGCCGCTGGCGTGCACGGCGCCGACAGCGGTGGGAGTTCTTCGACGAGTTCACCTGTGCGTGCGGCGAACGCCTCCGCCACTTGCGCCAGCACGGGCAGCATGCGATGCACCGGGACGAATGTGCCACCGCCCAGCACATCCCCGCCGGGTGTCAGGAACGCGGTGGTGGGCCAGCCCCCGAGGCTGTACCGTTCGCTCACATCCGGGCGAAGGTCCGCATCCACGCGGACCGGAACGAACCGATTGTTGATGAAGGTGGCAACCGATGGGTCCAGGTACGTCGTGCGGGCCATTTCACGACACGTCTGGCACCAGGTCGTGGCGATGAACAGCAGCACCGGCTTCCGCTCCTCGCGGGCACGAGCGAAGGCCGAGGCGCCCCAGGGGAGCCACGCCACCGTGTTGGATAGCACCTGGAAGGCCGGCATCTGACCCCGTGATTATAATGAGGAGATGCTCGTGCTGCGATACGCCGGCCTGCTGGCGCTGACGCTCTGGGTCGGCGGCCTCGTGGTGCTGGCCGGGATTGCCGCTCCGTCGATCTTCGACGTGGTCGAAGGGCAGGCCGCAGGCAACGGCCGTCTTCTCGCCGGGGCCATTTTCAGCGAAGTCCTTCGACGATTCCACCTGCTCAGCTACGTGTGCGGTGTCGTACTCGTCGGGACGCTCCTCGCCAGGCGGGTACTTGGTCCACGCCCCGTCCGTTTCGCCGTCCGGCTGGGGATTGCATGCCTCATGTGCGCAGCCATGCTCTCCTCCGGGATGATCGTATCCGTGCGCATTGCGCGAGCCCAGTCGTCAATCGGGGCCGCTCCTTCGAGCCTCCCACCCAACGACCCCCGCCGGGTCGCATTCGGGCGGCTTCACGCTCTCTCGACCGGGCTGCTGGCGGTTCCGGTGTTCGGCGGCCTTGTTCTTCTCTTCCGGGAGCTGAAGGATTGAACTTCGACGGCGTGCTCGCCAGGATCCAGACCGCGATCGCGGCGGAGCCAGGGGCCGGGCGCGCCCTCGAGGGCGTCGTCGCGGTCCTGAAAGACAGTTTCCCGCGCTACACGTGGGTAGGCATCTATCTCCTCGAGGGAGACGAGCTCGTCCTGGGTTCGTTCCTCGGCAAGCCGTCCCCGCACACCCGGATTCCACTCGGGCGCGGCATCTGCGGCGCCGCGGCCACGCAGAAAGCCACCATCATCGTGGACGATGTGAACCTGGACCCGCGGTATCTGGCGTGCAGCATCGAGACCCAGTCGGAGATCGTGGTGCCGATCATGGACGGCGGGCGCGTGCTCGGGGAGATCGACATCGACGGCGATCAGCGGGGAGCCTTCGGCGCCGCAGATCGCGAGCTGCTGGAGGCGGTCGCCACGTTAATCGCGCCGCGCCTCGTTCACCATCGAGCCCTGAAATCCTGAGCGGTTCCTCATGTCCCACGTCATCACGCTGATTCCGGGCGACGGCATCGGACCGGAGGTGTCGGCCGCCGTCGTGCGCATCCTCACGGCGGCCGCGGTCGATATCGACTGGGATCGGCACGAAGCGGGCGTCACCGCGTTCAAGAAGTACAACCAATCGCTGCCTGTTCAGCTGCTGGATTCCATCCGGAAGAACAAGGTCGCGCTGAAGGGCCCGGTCAGCACCCCCATCGCAGAAGGGTTTACCAGCGTCAACGTGGGCTTGAGAAAAGCGCTCGACCTGTACGCGAACCTGCGCCCGGTGCGCAACCTCGCGGGAGTCGAGAGCCGCTTTGCCGGCGTCAACCTGATCATCGTGCGGGAGAACACCGAGGACCTGTACGCGGGGCTCGAGCACCAGATCATTCCCGGTGTCGTTGAAAGCCTGAAGATCATCACCGAGAAGGCGTCCACGCGGATTGCGCGGTTCGCATTCGAGTACGCGCGCGCGAACGCCCGGCGCACGGTGACGGCCATCCACAAGGCGAACATCATGAAGTTGAGCGACGGACTGTTCCTCGAGAGCACGCGGAACGTGTCCCGGGACTTCATCGACATCGCCTACGACGAGCGCATCGTCGACGCCGTCTGCATGCAGCTCGTCATGCGACCCGAGAAGTTCGACGTCCTCGTGCTGCCGAACCTGTACGGGGATATCGTGTCGGACCTGTGCGCCGGCCTGGTCGGCGGGCTCGGGGTCGTACCTGGGGCAAACATCGGGATCGAGTCGGCGGTTTTCGAAGCGGTGCACGGCAGCGCTCCGGATATTGCCGGCAAGAACCTGGCGAACCCGACCGCGTTGCTGCTCTCCGGCCTCATGATGCTCGACCACATCGGCGAGGCGGAACGCGCCGGGCGAATCCGGACGGCCCTGACACGCGTTCTCACAGCGGGCGTCGTCCGAACCCACGATCTCGGCGGGCAGGCCTCGACCACCGAGTTCACGGATGCCATCTGCCGTGAAGTCGAGAGATAGACCTCAGGAACTCCCTGAAACCCGAAATCCTTAGAAAATGCTATGAGTCTGATATAGTCCGCCCGTGATGCTCGATGACATCACCCAGGCAGTCCTCGCGCGCGAGGAAGTAGCGCGCTATCTGCGTGGCGGCCCCGGTCAAACGGAGCTCGAGGCGCGCGAGCGGATCCATGCCTACCTCGACGAACTCCGAACGACGCAGCGATACCCCATCTACCGTGCGCTGAAGCATCCGCTCTATCCCATCCTCCGGAAGATTGAACGGATCGTCGAGCATATCGAGATCGCGCAGCAGGCGACGCGCGCGGGGCGTGTCATCTACATCTCGAACCACAAGAGCCATGTCGACTACCTGGTCGAGCCGCTGGTGCTCGACGACAACGGAATCCGGCCGCCCGTCATTGCCGCGGGCATCAATCTGTTCGGCGGCCCGCTCGGGCTGATTCACCGGCATGTGACGGGTGCGATTCCCATTCGCCGGAACACAAAGGACCCGGCATACCTGGTGACGCTCAAGGCATACGTCGCCGAGCTGCTCCAGCGCCACGACCTGCTGTTCTACTTCGAGGGGGGGCGGAGCTACTCGGGGGAGCTCAAGGCCCCGAAAACCGGCCTGCTGCATGCCACCATGCAGGCCGACGCGGGAGCCGTCGTCGTACCGATGGCGGTCGCCTACGACGTGGTGCTCGAGGATCACATTCTCGCCCACCAGGCAGGCAAGGGGCGGGGACGTCCATTCGCGCGGGAGGTGGCGGAGATGGTGCGATACGCGGTGGGCTACCAGTCGCGCGCATTCGTCACGTTCGGCGAGCCGATCAGCCTGGCGGGATTCGATCCCGAGGCGCGGCGCGAAGTCATGGCGCTGGCGCATCTCACGCGCGAGTCGGTGGGGCGGCTGTACAAGGTCCTTCCAACGGCGGTGCTCGCCGCGGCGCTGAAGCCGTCAATCACCAGGCGGGAACTGGAGGCGCGGGCCGAAGCCATCATCGAGACCGCTCGGGCTGCCGGAGCCAACATGGGGGTCACCTCCGGCCGGCAGGCTATCGAGGAGGGGGCCGGGCCGCTGGAGGCACGCAACATCATCCACGTCGAGCGCGGCGGCCGGTTCCGCGTTCGGGAGCGGACCGTGCTCCGATACTACGCGCGCACGATCCAGCATCTCCTCACCGGAGCGAGGCGCCCGCCCAGAATGCACTGATGATCGCGCACGTCTCGAAGGCTTTTTTCCAGACGCTCGCCGCGAGCCGGGGACTGAAGCACCTCGCCTCCCGCTACGGCATGCGACGGCCTGACAGTTTCGCGCGGCGGTTCATCGCCGGCGAGACGGTGGAGGAAGCCATCGCGGCAGCCCTGACGCTGGAGCTCTCCGGACTGACGCAGACGCTCGACATGCTGGGGGAGAGCGTGGCAACGATGTCGGAAGCCGACGCCGCCACGCGGGGCTACCTCGCGCTGATGGACCAGATCGTCGCTGCCAGTATCGGCCGGAACATCTCCCTCAAGCTCACACAGCTCGGCCTCACCGTCGACCGGGCCACCTGCGTCGACAACCTGCGGCGCGTCCTGGACCGTGCGGCGGCCGGGGACTTCATGGTCCGGATCGACATGGAGAATTCCCCCTACACACAGGTGACGCTCGAGATCTTCGACACGATGTGGCAGCAGGGATACCGGAACGCCGGCGTCGTGCTGCAGTCCTACCTGCCTCGCAGTCTGCCGGATGCCGTGCGGCTCATCGAGCTCGGCGCACGGATACGGCTGGTCAAGGGGGCCTACAACGAGCCGACGGGGATCGCCTACCAGGACAAGAGGGATGTGGATTCTGCGTTCGTCGAGATCATGAAGCTGCTGGTCGCGGGGGCAAACTATCCCGCCATCGCCACTCACGACCCGGCAATGATCGCGGCGACGCGGGAATTCGCGGCCCGACGCGGCATTCCTCCGGCGCGGTACGAATACCAGATGCTCTACGGGGTCCGCCGCGACCTTCAGGCACGGCTCGTCGCCGAGGGGTATCGCGTTCGCGTATACGTCCCATTCGGGCGTGAATGGTTCCCCTACTTCATGCGCCGGCTCGGCGAAAGACCCGCGAATGTCGGCTTTGTTCTTCGGGGAATCCTGAGGGAAAGATAGCCCGACAGTACGTCGCCGCCCTCCCTCACTGGGCACCGCGATGGCCATCTCCCTGCCTCAACCGGCTCCCCCGCTACACATCGGCTGCCCCGACCACAGCCCAACGGTGAGCTCATCCTCTTGCAAGTGTATGGCTCAGCAGGTGATACGGGCTGGTCGTCAGCACTGGCACACCCTTTGATATTCCTGAGGTTGTCGCAACGTCCGTGTGGGACTCAGCGTCATAACGGCCAGAGAGAGACACAGGGAGATCGTTCATGGTGACCAACTACCCTCAGCAGCTCACGACCACCGCGCACGCCGCCCACGACCAGCTCAACAGCGTCGTCGTGCGGGCGATGGGACGCCTCGGTCAGCTGTTCTGCGGGCTTCGCGGCCACGATTCGGTTCTGCATTTCGAAGGAAACCGCGTGAACATGCGCTGCACATCCTGCGGCCACGACACGCCGGGCTGGGAAATCACGGGACGGGGTCCACGCCGACGATATGAGGGGGACGCGCGGCGTCACCTGCTGAACACGCCGCGGCTCGTGTTGCGGAAGAGCGCATAAATCCCGCTACCAGCCGCCGGCCTCCAGCTTCCGGCAGCGTTTGCTCGCGGTCGAGCCGACCAGGCTGGACGCAGGCGCGGAGCAGCAATCATCGCTCTGAGCTGAGAGCCGATAGCTCGCTATAAGTAAGTCATCGAGAACGCCGCGAGCACGTCGCGGCACGCGATCACGTCGGCGACCCGGACGTACTCGTCCCGGCTATGAAGGCCCGCACCGCCAGGGCCGAAAAGGACGCTCGGGATGCCGGCGCTCCCCAGGATTGCGGCGTCGGTCCAGAAGCTCATTCCCACCGGTTCGGCCGCCACCCCGAGGGCTTTTGCCGCGTGCGCGAGGGCGCCCGGCAGGGGATCGTTTTTCGGCACCTCGTACGCCGGCCGCGCGAACCGGAGTGTGGCCTCCGCGGCAAAGTCCGGATCTTCGTTCCTCAAGTCGCTCAAGATCGTCTCAATCTCTCCGAGGAAAGTGTCACCCGTCTCATCCCCGATTGTGCGGCGCTCCAGCCGCACCGTGCATACATCGGGATAACTGCTCCATTCGCGCCCTCCGGCAATCGTCGACGCGTGAAGCGAGGCCACGCCCATGAGAGGGTGCGCCGTTCGCGACTGCAGACCGCGGTCGAGCTGCTCCAACCGATGAAGGATGCGGCCCATGCGCAGAATGGCATCACGCCCGTCAGCGGGGCGGCTGCCATGCGCGGCCCGACCATGCGCCTGTATCTCGACCCATGCGAAGCCCTTGTGCGCGACGCCCACCTGAAGGTCGGTCGGTTCCGTCACCACGGCGGCATCGGCGCCCCACCCGCGCGCCAGCGCATCGGCACCAATACTCGCGTACTCCTCATCGATCACGGCGGCGACGATGAGTCGCCCCTTCCGGAATCCGCGATCGTGCGCGAGACGCGCGGCATCAATCATTGCCGCGAGTCCCCCCTTCATGTCCTGCGCGCCGCGGCCGTACAGGCGGCCGTCGCGCTCCACCGGATCGAAGGGCGCGGACATCCCCTCGACGCCCACGGTGTCCATGTGTCCACAGAGCATCAGCGAGCGCCCCCGTTCGGAACCCTCGAGCACACCGACGACGTTCCGCCGCCCGGGCACGACTTCCTGGAGCGTCACGTCCAGACCGAGGCGGCGCAGGTGGTGCGCGATTGCGTCACCGATCGCGCCCTCCCCCGCGGCCCCCGCCACGAGCGACGGGTTGACCGAATCTATGGCGACGAGGTCACGAAGCAGCGCGATGGACGAATCCCGCATACGTATCAAACGTGCCACGTGCAGCGTGCCATGTGCAACGTCCGGCCTGTCAACGCGCAACGTGCGACGTGCGGCTTGTCCAGACGCGACGTGCCACGTGCGGCTTGTCCACGTGCGAGGTGCCACGTGCGGCCGCAGCCTGCGTATATCATGCGGATCAATGACTCTGGCGGGACGCGTGGCGGCGATTACAGGCGCTTCGTCCGGGATCGGCCTCGCCTGCGCGCAGCAGCTGGCGGCGGCGGGGTGCGCGGTCGTTCTCAACGCCCGGCGCGGCGATCGACTCGACGAGGCGGTCCGGACCATCCGGTCCTTCGGCCACCGCGCAGACGCGCTCGTCGGCGACGTGACCTCTGAACCCGACATGCTGCGTCTTGTAACGCACGCGCGCGAAACGTTCGGTCGCCTCGACATCATCATCTGCAACGCGGGGTTCGGCTACTACGGCACGGTCGAGGACACTCCGGGCACGACGATGCGGCGCCTCATGGAGGTGAACTTCCTCGGAACGTTCTACAGCGTGCGGGCGGCGCTCCCCGTCTTTCGCGCACAGTCGGGCGGCCACGTGATCATCATGTCCTCCATTGTCGGCCAGCGCGGAATTCCGCTGATGAGCGCGTACAGCGCCACCAAGGCGGCGCAGGTCGGTTTCGCGGAGGCGCTTCGCAGCGAATTGGCGGGGACGGGCATTCACGTCAGCCTGGTGTATCCGGTTTCGACCGACACCGAGTTCCGTTTTGCGATGGAACGGGACTACGGCCACTCGGTCGAAGGCGTGGGCCCGAAGCAGTCCGTCGACCAGGTTGCCCGGGCCGTCATCGCCTGCCTGAGGCGACCGCGGCCGGAAGTGTATCCACACAGGATGTCGCGGGCGCTCGCCATCGTGAACGCCGTGGCACCAGGCTTCGCCGATACGCTCGTGCGGAAGTACGCGCGTCGGCGCCGCGGCGCATGATGGGAAGACCACAGACGGGGAACCGGTACGCGCAGATCCCCGCCGGGTCGTTCTCGATGGGCAGCATCGAAGGGCAGGAGGACGAAGCTCCGGTCCACGTCGTGACGGTCGACGCATTCGAGCTGGCCATCCACCCCGTCACGCGTGCCGAATACGCAGCCTTCATCGCGGCGACGCATCATCCCAGGCCCCGGGAGTGGGAGGCGGCCGAGTACCAGCCGGCCGACTACCCCGTCGTGGGCGTCAGCTGGGAAGATGCCCGCGCGTATTGTGCATGGAGGGGCGACGAGCGCCTGCCAACGGAGGCCGAGTGGGAGCGCGCCGCGCGGGGGAATGTGGAAGGTCGCCGGTACCCCTGGGGCGACGGGATTCCTGCATGGATCCCGCAGCAGGGCCGCGGCCCGCTCGCGTCGCCGTGGCCCGTGACGCTGGGCGACCCGAATGGATTCGGACTCTTCGGAATCGCCGCCAACGTGCACGAATGGTGCGCCGACTGGTATGCGGGAGATTACTACGCCATTTCGCCGGCCCTGAATCCCGGCGGCCCCGACGCAGGGCTCAGGCGCGCCTCGCGCGGCGGATCATGGCGCCACGCCGTGACCATCAGCCGGACATCCTCCCGAAGCCGCCTGGACCCGTCTTTTCGCTACACGGATTATGGATTCCGAGTCGCCCGCAGATCCTAGCGTCCTCGGGACCGTGGTGGACATCGCCAACCGGGCGCATGACGCGGGCGGCCGCGCCCTGATTGTCGGCGGATGGGTGCGCGACCGTCTGATGGGCCGCGCGTCGAAGGATGTCGACGTGGAGGTCTACGGCCTTGCCGCACCGATTCTGCACGACCTGCTTTCCCGTATAGGCCGCGTCAACACCGTCGGGGAGAGCTTTACGGTCTACAAGGTGGCAGGCATCGACGTCGCGCTGCCGCGCCGCGAGTCGAAGACGGGCCGCGGGCACCGGGGCTTCGAGGTCACGGGCGATCCGGCCCTGCCCATCGCGGACGCCTCGCGCCGCCGCGATTTCACGATCAACGCCATCGCCTGGGATCCCCTCACCGGCGAATACCTCGACCCCTGGAATGGCCGCCGCGATATCGATGCGAGGATCCTCCGCGCGGTGGATCCCGTGACGTTCGCGGAAGACAGCCTTCGCGTGCTTCGCGCGGTCCAGTTTGCAGCCCGCTTCGAGTACACGGTCGAGCCGGCGACGCGGTCGCTCTGCGCCGCAATCCCGCTGGACGACCTTCCCGCGGAACGCATCTCGGGGGAGGTGGAGAAGCTGCTGCTGCAGGCCGCCCGACCCTCGATCGGACTGCAGTTGGCCCTGGAGCTCGGGGTCGTCGAGCGGCTGTTTCCGGAATTGGAGGCGCTGGTCGGATGCGAGCAGGAGCCCGAGTGGCACCCGGAAGGGGACGTGTGGGTGCACACACTGCTCGTCGTCGACGAAGCGCGCAAGCGAATCCACGACCTCGACCGGCCCCGGCAGCTGGTCGTCACACTCGGCGCACTCTGCCACGACCTCGGAAAGCCATCGACGACCGCGTTTCTGGACGGGCGGATCCGTTCCATCGATCACGAGCAGGCTGGCGTGGAGCCCGCGACCGCGGTGCTCGACCGCCTCAACGTACACACGGTGGCCGGCTACGACGTTCGTCTGCAGGTGCTGGGGATCGTCGCGCACCACCTGAAACCGGGGATGTTCCGGCAGGCGCCCACGCCGGTCTCAGACGGGGCCTTCCGGCGGCTGGCCCGGAAGGTCGACCTGGAGCTGCTCGCCCGCGTGGCAAAGGCGGACTGCCTCGGACGCGGCGGCGGATTCGACTGCTCCGCGATGGACTGGTTTCTCGAGCGCGCGCGCCAACTCGGCGTTCAGCACGCCCCCCCCCTTCCACTCGTGAAGGGCCGGCACCTGCTGGCACTCGGGCTCGCACCGGGACCGCATGTCGGCAAAATCCTCGAACAAATCTACGAACGGCAGCTCGACGGCACGATCACATCACTCGACGAAGGCCTGGCCTTCGCGCGCGACCTGCTCCGCTAGTGGTTGCGAATACAATCGGTCCGGATGATCTCAGGCGCACCGCGGCGAAGGGTGACACTCATATTCGCGGCGGCCCTGTTCGCCGGGGCTGCGACTGCCTCCGGACAGGACGTACCCCTCGAAGACCAGCCGATCGGACGTTTCGTCCTCGACGCGAGGGCGGCATTCCCGAAGTTCAAGCAGGACCCGAACATCGCGCGGGGCATCGGGGTCACCGCGCTGAACCTCCCGGCCCGCGCCCTTGGATTCGTCGTCGGGGCTCACTGGTATCCCGCGCGCGTGGGGCCCATGACGCTCGGGCTCGGTGGCGAGCTCATCATGGCAGGCCGGAACCGGACGCTGCCGGCTGTGGCGGAGGCCGGGCTCGCCGGACCGACGGTCCACAGCGAGC
>Ga0136612_10000629_pt1 | contig 13186 bp, 12 predicted proteins | sample AntDryUQ224A2306_2_FD_106644 | JGI IMG/M metagenome (GOLD analysis project Ga0136612, IMG submission 106644) | Polar desert sand microbial communities from Dry Valleys, Antarctica - metaG UQ224A (23.06) | ecosystem: Environmental > Terrestrial > Soil > Desert | place: Antarctica: Dry Valley...
GATCCTCGTGTCGCCCTCGACTTGCACTCGGTACGCGACACCTGGGCGAAGTGCTACGTCGAGCGAGAGGTCGCCCTCGACGAGAACACCCGCCCCTCCCTCGAGCGTCGAGTCGCCGTACAGTCTTGCGTCGCCGCCCACGTGGTGGAGTCCCGTCACAGAGCGGGCGTCGCCCACCTCGAGGTCGCCCTCCACCCGATGCACTTCGAGCTCGCCCACAGATCTGATGCGCGCATCTCCGGCAATGTGTCGAACAACGCTCGGACCGCTCACGTCGCGCACGTTTGCGTCGCCCTGCACAGATTCCGCCGTCAGGCCGCCGACGCGGTTCACTTGCAGGTCTCCCTCCGTCCGCCGGACGGTGCACGCCGCCGCGACCTCGGCTACATCCGCGTCGCCGTTCACGTGCTCAAGCAGCAGCTCGCCCACGTTCGAAATCCGAACGTCACCGTGGCATTGATGGACGAGGCACAGCCCCTCGACATCGGCTGCGGACAGGTCTCCGCCCACGTGATGCGCCTCGACCGAGGCAAGCGACCGCAGTTCAGCGTCGTCGCTCAGGTGGTGAAATGTCGCCGGTCCCACAATGTCCCGCACTCGTGCGCCGCCGCCGACCCGATCCACTCTCAGCTCGCCCACCCTCGCTACTCGCACGTCTCCCTCGGCGTCGCCGATCGTGCATGCGCCGGAGACGTCCGCAACATCGAGCCGACCCTGCACCCGCTTAACCACGAGCGAGGCGAGCCTCGTCAGTCGTGCGTCTCCCTCCAACCGCATGACGACGACGGACGTGCCGAGCGGCGCGAGGAGGCTCAGGTCGCCGTCTGCGTCTATCTCCAGGACGTTCTCGTTCTCCGTCACTGTCGGAGTCCGGTCGGCGCCGAGCTCCACCGTGCTTCGGTCCGCACCCTCGAACTTCAAGTCCCCGTCGCACGTGCGGACGATGATCGTAGGCGTATCGCCCAGCGTGTAAGTGACTGTGTTCATCTGCTTCCTCCTGTGCTGATACTTACGTTGTCCTGTAAATCCAGGCGGCGACCCACTCCGCCGCCGCTCCGTGTAGTGGTACGCCGCCCTCATCCGACCTGAGCCGGATGGGTCTATCTAGTGGAGAGCAGCCTATCGGCCTCCTCCGGACTCAGTTCGCCGCGTGCGACCGCCTCGAGTATCCCCAGCGGCGACGCGAGGTCTTTATCCGTCCCGGCCTCGTGCTCCGCCGCCCGCCCGGGGCCGTCGTTAAACGACGGGGGCGGCGGCGGGATGGGCGGAGCGGGGGGCTGCATCGGCGGCGCCCCCTGCGGCTGCCCAAAGCCGAATGCATCGGAGGGCGGCGGCGGCGGCGTTCCTTCCCACGCGTTCGTCGGCGGCGCCTCGCCGGTCGTGGGGATGTTGGTTGTGTTGAGTCCGCGACTGTGAAGATTGATGGACCCCTTGCTCGTGCGCAGGGATACCTCGACGTCGGGCTCGCCCTCACCCATGCTGCCGACCATTCGCACCCCGCCGAAACCCATCGGTCCCGAGCGGCCCACCTGCACGAGCGGTACGTCAGAGTGAACCTTCCCAAAGCTGGTAGCGGCGTCCACCCGTGCGCGGACATCCTTCGGCAGCTCGAGCGTGATGCCGCCCATCGTGGTCGTCAGCTCGTACTTGCCGGGGTTTAGCGCTGCGGAGCAGCTTATCCCGCCCATAACGGAGCTCAGTCGCAGCCCGCTCACACTGCCGCCCTCAACGCGTATTCCGCCGCTCGCCGTTGCGGCGCGCACGGTAAGCGATCGCGGCGCCGCGATCTCGATCTGCCCGTGTCCGGTGTTTAGCTCCACCTCGCCGCCGATCCCTGTGAATAACAGGTCGCCGGCGCCCGTGGTCGCCGACAGCCTGCCGGAACCGTCGAGCACTTCGATCCTGCCGTTGCCCGTCGTGAGGACGGCGCGCCCGCTCAAACGCTCGATCCGCACCCTGCCGTTGCCGGTCTTCGCTTGTAGATCGCCCTCGTATCCGGCGATCGTCACCTCGCCGGCGCCCGTGGTCACGTCCGCCTGGCCCTTCGAGTCGCGCAGCGACGTCGCGCCGTTGCCAGTCGTCAGGTCCACCCGGCCGGCGAGTTGCACCGCCTCGACCTTGCCGAGCCCTGTGCGCAGCTCAACTACCTCTACACCCTCGGGCAGCGTGAGCACCAGGTCGAGCCTGTCCTTGAGAAGTCGTGAGGTGCGCTGCCGGACCACCAGTGCGGCGCCGTCCCGCTCGATCTCAGGCGGCTCCCCGGAGTCCGACGTCCAGGAAAGCCCCCACCCGGCCGGTGAGACCGATGCGGCGATGTTCCCCTTCTGCACTCGTACGAGTAGCTCGGTCGCTCCCTCCGCCGCCGTTGCGAACTTACTCCGACCGCTTTCCTGCCGTTCCGCTTCGCGCCCTGCGTCATGTCCACCGTGCGCCGCTGCGGGCTCTCCGTGCGGCGCGGAGTGATCCTCTACCGGGTCTGTGTCGGAATGCACGCTCATCTTGTCTCGCCTCCTAACTGTTGTATGATCTCCATGCCTCTCGCCGCCCCGACCTCGCCTCGGGCGATCGCATCCAGAACCTCTCGTCGGGTGGAGTACTGAGACGCGCTGGGCTGCTCCCGCTCGGTCTCCTCGTCTCTGTGACTTGTCTGCTCGTCCCACTCGGCGTCAATGGTGAAGCGTTGGGCGCTCGAAGCCTGTCGCATGGCCTCGCGTATGGCGGGCCCCGCCTGCTCCATCGCCTCCCGCACCGCAGTTGAGACCATCGGGCCGATGTCGGGCATGGCGGCCCGCACCGCCGCGCCGACACCCGATGGGGCGTCCACTCGGCCGGTGTTGCGCTGCTCCTCCGTTCCGAGGCGCTCGATGATCTCGTCGAGCTTTGCGCGCACCGTCGGGTACGACACGCCGAGCCGCTTCTCGACTTCGCTGAGGTTGCCCCTACTCGTCACGAATATACGCAGAAAAGTGCTCTGCTCCTCCGTGAGCGCGCAGAAGTCGCACGGACGGTATCGGGCCTGCACGATGGTCTCACACCTATCGCATTGCACCTCCGTGATGTGCAACGGGCCTCCGCAACTTGGGCACTGTTCCAGTATCTTTCTTGCCATGTGTCACCTCCTTACGAAGATAGTACTCGACAAACTTACTAAAGTCAAGCGTTTAATACGAAATAGCATGTAATCACTGAACATTAGTCGAGTCACCTCGGTTTGTCGCTGAAGCGGCGTCCTCAACCGGCGCTGAGGCGCCCACGGCGTCGGGGGTATTGAATGAGAGGCGTCGCGGGCCGTACGTCAAGACGACAAGTGCGCCCGGTAGCGGACGGCGGTCGGGATGAAAAGCAAGCTACTCGTCGCCGACTGATGGTTGCAGCGACGTGCGCGCTCGCCCCTTACCGCACGGCAAGGTGGGTGTGGACAAATCATCAGCCCTGTTTCGGGTCAGTGGTGTGGGGAGCGGCTCGGTGGGGCCGCAAACGCAGGAGTCGAACACCGAAAGCACCGGCCGGTGCACCGGTGCTTGGAATGCCGGTACGGGCGAGGCTAGTCCAGGAAGAGCGAGACGAGCCGGGCCAGCGCGTAGGCGAGGAGTGCGTATACGATGATGGCTACGAGCGAGCTGAACTCGATCTGAGACCCGCCGAGCTGGGGTTCGTCGAACAATGTCGCGAACGGCGCCACGAAAGGCGCGGTAATACTGTAGATCAGCGTGGCGAAGCGGTTATTGTCGTTTGCCGCCAGCAGCTTTAGCACCGCGCGAATCCCAATCAGCGTCTCCAACACGCCGAATATCCAGTAAATCAAACGTGTCACGCGGGCCAGCCTGCGATTGTGTTGACGCGTCAGGAGCGGATTGGTGTAGCGGTCGTCATAGACCTCGGGCTCGACGTACTCCTCGTCATACCCCCCTGGAGGCACGGGCTCTATGCGACCCTCCCTACGCGTCGCGTCTAGTTCGTCGTTGTTTCTGTTGTCCGGCCTCATGTCCAACCTCACAATTATGTCTTTTGGGTCAACGATAGGTTACAATAAAGCCAACGGTTAAGGACCAGCCGCGCCAGTATGCCAAGTATCACGCGCAAGCGTGCATTTTGCAAGTCGCACAGCCGGCGACCATCTGGGTGGAACCGATCGGTCGCCGCACGCGTCATTAAGTTGACGGGGTACTTCAAGTTCGGCCGACGACGTGCGAGCGTTTCAAACTCGCGTCGCTGCGACGTTTAGACGTACAATAGATGTAGCGCCGTTCGGCAATTGCAATTCCGACTTCGAGAGGTAGTGCTGTAACAATATGAGCAAAGTTGAACCCTGGGATGGGCGGTATGAACGAGACGCGGCGGCGGCCAGGCGTTGGGGCGCGCTGACAAACGCGACCCTCGTTGCGATCGCGGCCGTGATGATCTTGTTGGCCCTTTCAGCCTTTGGGGCGGTTTACGTTGCGCGCTACAACGGCGAGATCTACCCTGGTGTGAGTGCAATGGACCTCGACCTCGGAGGCAAGACCCCCGCACAGGCCCGTGAGTTACTGCTCCAACACACGTCGGATTACGTCCGAACTCCACTTACACTCCGACACGGCGAACGTACTTGGCGAACCACTCCGGCCGAACTCGGTTTCAAGCTCGACGTCGAGCCCATCGTTGCGCAGGCCTATGGACGTGGGCGAACGGGCGGAGCGCTGAGCCAGTGGCGGCGACGGGCGCCGCTCATACACGGAAACGTCGCCGTCGCCCATCGCTACGCCCTGAGTCGGGCCGACGTGGAGGGCTACGTTCAGAGCATTGGAGCGAACCTCGCTGCGGCCCCTGTGGACTCACGCCTCACCTTGCGACAGGACGGCGTCTTCATCGCCACACCCGACGCGCCTGGCAGCCGGCTCGACGCCGAGGCCGCCACAAACAGCCTCTACAACGCAGTCGCCGCACTCAAGCCCGACGAGCTCGTGCTGCCGGTGCGGACCATCGCACCCGCCCAGACACGAGATGCATGGCGCAACCCCGGCGCGCTCCAGGCGTACGCCGCCGTCGAGCCAGTGGAGCTCCAACTGCGAGACCGCGCCTGGTCGTTGAGCGCGGGCCTGATCGCTGGAACCATCGTCGCCCAGCCGGGACAGAGCGAGGTCGTCGGACGCTTCGACAGCGCCGCACTCGTCGAACTGCTTCGACCCATCGCGGCGAACGTGAACCGAGCTCCTCGCAACGCGACACTCAAAATATCCGGAGCTCGCCCAGTGCTCACCCAGGAGGCAGCGGGCGAGCGGGTGGTCGCAGATCCAACGGTCAAGGCGCTACTCGCGGCGCTCGCCTCCGACCACAGCGCGCCTGTGACTGTAGAAAGCCTGCCGGCTGCGCTCACCGCTGCGGAGCTCGCACCCGCAAAGCAAGAGCTTGAAACGATACTCGGCGACGACGTAGCCGTCGAGTTCAAACAACAGCGGTTGGTAGTGCCCACGTCGCAGCTCGCCGAGTGGGTCTCCGTGCAGACTGAGCCAGGCCAATCCGGGGAGACCATCGTGGTGATGCGAGAGCCAATCAGTGAATACATCGGCTCCCTGGCGCCGAACGTATACCGCGCTCCAGTGAACGCCGACCTATACATTCGAGACTCCATGCCGGTGCTCAAGGCGGACGCCGTCGGCAGGCGGCTCGACCTCGAGGCGTCTGTGGACGACTTCGTGTCGTCCCTGACGGGGAACCACGTCATGTCCCTCCGCACACTCGCCATACCGCAGACCGTCACGGCGGCCGACCTCGCGCCCGCGAAGGCGGCCCTGGACCAGATGCTCGGCAAAGACCTCACGATCTCGCTCGACGGTGCGACTTGGAACGTCCCCAAAGCGCAACTCGCGGAGTGGGTGTCGGTTGCCGTCAACCATGACACCCGGTCGGCGAACATCGCTGTGAAGTCGGGGCTCGTACGAGCTTACGTGAAGACCCTTGCTCCCGCCGTGTACCGCCCTCCGGTTAACGCCGAACTCAGTGCGCAGACTGGCGCCTCGGTGCTTTCCGCAGGCTCGGAGGGCAGGCGGCTCGATCTCGAACCGACGGTTACAGCCGTCGCCGAGTCGCTTTCCGGCGACCACTCCGCGACAGTTGCGATCTCCGTCGTGCCGCAGTCGCTCACCGCAGCAGACCTTGCTCCCGCCAAGGAGACGCTCGACACGCTGCTCAGCGCCGACCTCGTAGCCACCCACGCCGGCCGCAGTTGGACGGCGACCCGCCAACAGTTGGGCGGGTGGATCGAGGTGACACTGAACCGCAGAACGCGGTCGGCGACCGTTGCAATCAAGCCCGAACCTGTGCGAAATTTTCTGACACAGCTCGCGCCGCAAGTGTACGTGAATCCCGTACAAGCCTCGCTATCCGTACGCAATGGAAAGTCTGTGCTTGTGAACGAATCCGTGGGGAAGCGTCTCGACGTCAATACGACCGCGATCGCGATCTACCAGGCCTTGTACGGAGGACACACCACCACACTCGCGATGAGCTCGGTACCTTACCAGCTCACAGCCGCCGACCTGACCCCCGCACGGCGCAGGCTGGACACCCTGCTCGCCGGACCCATTACACTCAAACTCGACGGACGCACCTGGACGATCCCGGTAGCCACGCTGGGTAGCTGGGCGATCATTGCCGAAGACCGGCGGACCCGCATTGCGACGGTCGCACTCGACGAGTCCGCCGTCACAACGTGGATGGGCGGACTGTCTCCACAGGTCTATCGCGCACCCGCCGATGGACAGATTACCTGGGACAACGGGGTAAAGGTAACCAGGCCGAGCGCCGAAGGCCGTGTCTTGATGCCGATTGCGTCCGCCTCCCGAGTGAGGAACATCGCCTTCACACCGCAGCGCGAGGTTAGTCTTGCGGTTCGCAGAACTCAGCCCGCGACCAGCACAAACAATCTGCCGGCGCTGGGTATCCGCGAGATAATCGGCGAGGGTAGCAGCGAGTTTACGGGCTCACCGCCAGAGCGGGTCCACAACATCCACACCGCAGCGGGCTACCTGCACAACACAATCGTACCGCCTGGCAAACTGTTCAGCTTCAACGACGCGATCGGGCCAATCGCACTCGACACCGGCTACCAGGAAGGGCTCACGATCGTGGGCGACGAGACGGTGGCGGGCGTCGGCGGTGGAGTGTGCCAGGTCAGCACCACCGCGTTCCGAGCCGCGTTCTGGAGCGGCGTGCCGATCGTGGTCCGCAACCAGCACTCGTACACCGTCGTTTACTACACGTTGGACGGCTCGCCCGTCGGATTCGACGCGGCGGTCTATCAGCCGTATCTGGACTTGCAGTTCAAGAACGACACGGGCAAGCACATACTTATCCAGACGTCCTGGTCCAGGAACCAGCTTTGGGTGACGTTCTACGGGACGAAGACGGGACGAACCGTGCAGCGGTCGGCGCCGTACATCACCAACCGACTGCCTCCCCTCCCCGACAAAGTCGTCGTGGACCCGAGTCTCCCGACCGGCGCGCGCGAGCAAAAGGATTGGGCTCACGAGGGCCTCGACGTGTCCTTGACGCGGACGGTTAGCAAGAACGGCAAGGTAATGTTCACAGAACGGTACTTCAGTCGGTACAAACCGTGGGGCGCCGTGTATCACGTCGGACCTCCGCCGCCCGGCGCACCTATACTCGATACTTCGACCAGCGGCCACGGCTAACGCACACCGGTGCAGGGGCGACGAGGAACGGCGAGGACGCAGTACAAACTGGGAGGCTCTACGCAGTTAATTTTACGGCTGGGTCCGCCGCTGTCCAGCCAGGCGTCGCCCTGTTACTTGGCTGCCTCGCCGGAGGCCTCGGCGGGCGCCTCTCGCTTCGCTGCTTGAGCGGGCTTGATGAGGGACTGCGCAGGGCTGCTGTAACTAACCTCGAGGGAGCCGTCGTCACCGAACCTGAGACGAGTGACTGAGCCACGCTCGGGGTAATCCGCCGCCCGGATCGCTCGCATGCTCAGCGCTATCCCCTGCAAACGCACTCTTGCGATCATCACCGGGTCGGCGTGGCTCACGCACACGACGGTCTCGCCGGCATGACGACGCCTCAGCCGATGGATGAAAGCCTCCATACGGTCGGCGATAGCGTCCATCGTCTCGTCGCCAGGCGCCTTGAGAGGCTCATACAGGTTCGCGTCCGCGCCGATAACCGTCCACGGCGTCCCTTGCCAAGTCGTGCCTACCTCGATCAGGGCGCGCGCAACCCGCACTCGCAGCCCTGGGTGGCGAGTGGCGATAACCTTCGCCGTCTGGCGGGCGCGCAGCATCGGGCTCGAATAGATCGCCGTCGGATGCAAGTTCGCCAGGTATTCGGCGGTCGCCTCAGCCTGCGCCTCTCCGTCGTTGCTGAGCCGAAAGCGCGGCAGCCTGCCGTAGAAGATCTGATCTGGATTGTGTACGTCGGTATGCCGCACAAGTAGTATGTTCGTATCGTTCAATTCGGGACTGATTCCTTCCCACTGTCGTGCATCCTGCATCGCACACACGTCGGTCGGCGCCGCGGTCGCAGCTCGAACCGTCGCGCACGGCTACTTCACTCGTCCTGGTACGCGAGTGCGGCGTCGAGTTCCTCCACACCGCAGATGGGCGTCATCTCTCGATAGAAGTCCTCATCCGACACGCCCATTCGTTTCGCCTCGGTGTACCATCCCCGTATCCGCTCGCGACTCTCCAAGCGGTCGGTCTCCGGTTCGTTGTTCATTACCCAACCTCCCACGTCCCACTGGCTGGAACAGACGCTCTTGTGACGTACCGGGTATGTCTTGCTACTATCATAAACCCGACCACCAACGATGCGAGGTCGGCGACGCCGGGCGACAGACGCACGCGGGCGAGGTTCCGGATGAGGACGGTCGCTCACCCACCCTCGCCTCGGCCATACTCTTGCGTAATAAAATGTGTGCGCAGCGAGATTATGCTCCGGCGTTCGGGCCGGAGGGATCTGCGAAGCGGGTCGAGCAAGGTTCGCAGTTCACGAGCAACGTAGAAAGGTAATCCAGTGGCGACGATAAACGTTCAGGGCGAGCGTCGGATAGACTGCGCCGACGGCAGGCGATTGGTACTCTGCATCGAGGACGCCGGAATAGACATATTGCACAGGTGCGGCGGCAACGCTCGCTGCACCACCTGTCGTGTGGAGATACTCGACGGCGAACCCGGACCAATGAACGACCTGGAGAGGGAGAGGCTCGCTCAAGAAAACGACCTCGAGCCGGGCATCCGCCTCTCGTGCCAGATACAGTCCCAGGCCGATATCTCGGTGCGCGTCGTCAACCGCTTGAGCGAGAGCGGCATGGACGACGCCGGTCCTCGTCCAATCGAATGGTGAGGATGCGCCCGTGGTCGCGTGGCGAGGGTAGGCGGCGCGACGTTAGGCGGAGGGAACGGCGACTCGAAGTCGAGCGGCGAAGCGTGGCGATGAGACGCGAGACCACATCCACGTGTGTAGTGCACGGCCTGCGAGAGCAGTGACCGCCCCCGTGACGGCACAACTAAGGAAACGCTCCGGCGAGCCCTCGATGAAGATCGGAGACCCGAGCAACAGGATGCAGTAGCCGGCCTCGAGCAGCCACTCGCCCAGTCGAAGAGGTAGCGGCGGCGCCGGCAACAACCGTCCGTCGTGTGCGCCCACAAGCTCCGCAGCCGCTCGCTCCACAACGGACCTCGCACGCGCATCCATGTACTGGAGCCTGCCGGCGCCGAAGGGACCCGGGTAAAGATAGATCTCGAGCGTGCGATGGGTGTCGGGAGACCACCAGTCGGAGCCGTCGGGGAGCAATCGGACATACGCAACATCGAGCCCGCGTAGTAGTGGATTCGTCAGCGCCCGGTCTAGCAGGCTAGCAAAATCGTCTCGCTCCATCATGGCGGTAGTATACCGCGTTAGCGCGCCCGGCGCCGGCCAGCCTGCCGACAGCGTCGAACAGCGCGGCTCTCAGAATCGAGCGAGACTCCCGCCGAAGTTTCACGAGGGTCTGCATGGGAAAAAGCAGCGGGGTTGCGTACCCGTACGGCGCACAGCTAGAATCACACAACACAGGGATGTTCCAAACCATTTTGCTCCGCCCTGCGTATACAAAGCAGACCGGCAGAATGAATCATCCCTGCGGCGCCCGCACAGTAAGGAGTGCTATGAACGGGCTACAACCCGCAGACGAAGATCTGGTCGTCCTGGTAACAAGGGGCGACGACAGCGCGATAACATTGTTATACGACCGTCATGCTCGCGCGGTGTACTCATTGACGCTGAAGGTAGTCCATAACAAAGAGGTGGCGGAGGAGTTGACACAAGAGGTGTTTCTCCGCGTTTGGCAACAGGCCTCAACCTATCACAGGGATAGAGGCCGGTTCATCAGTTGGGTGCTCGGGATCGCTCACCACATCGCGATAGACGAGCTTCGGCGCCGGAAGTCCCGGCCGCAACAGGTGTATGCGCAGCCGGACGACTCGCGCCCCATGTTCGACGTTGCGGACCAATCGCCGCTACCGGACGAAATGGTCATGGGCGGACTCCGGCGCGAACGGATAGTCGAAGTTCTGGCGGAGTTGCCACGCAACCAGCGCGAGGTAATCGAGCTTTCATACTTCGGCGGGCTCACCCAGTCGGAGATCGCAGAACGCACTCATGAGCCCCTCGGTACAATAAAGACAAGGACTCGTCTCGCGCTACAGAGGCTGCGAGGCAAGCTTACGGAAGAAGGCGAGCGGCCTGAGAATCTGTAGCTTCGGCGCATACACGGCGTAAGGGACTGCATACATCGGCATAGACATCCGTGGAGAAATAGACAGGGCTTGGAAAGAAACGATGGAAGTGGGAGTCAGACACGAAAGCCGTCGCGAATTAGAGGAGCTGGCCGCTGCGTACGCCATCGATGCGATGGACGCCGTTGAGCGACAGGCGTACGACGCTCACATTCCCACCTGTCCTGATTGCCAACAGGCCGTAGACGAGATGTGCGAAGCAGCGCTGATGCTGGCGTTGAGCGTCGAACAGGCGGACCCGCCCGCTCGAGTCAAGTCTGGAATGCTGCGAATGGTGCAGGCCGCGCAGACCCGCTCTGCGCGCAGGCGGTCTCCATTGCAAGGCATGAGGTCGTCGTTGCGGTCACACTTCCTCGGCGGGCGTACGCTCGCGCTGGCGAGCGGGTTTGCAATAGTCCTACTGCTGATCGCAGCCGCCGGCGCACTCGCCTGGCAGCAAAGTCAGATGAGCGAACTCCGCGATCAACTGGCGACACAGCAAAGCATGGTCGCACAGCAGAAGACCCGTCTCGACCAGCAGGATGCGACGCTCGCTACACAGGCGACCCAGATCGAACGCCAGGCTACGACGATGCGCACACTTACATCGCAGGTCCGCACCAAGCAGGCGGTGGACAAGCTTGTATCTTCGCCCGGAGCGGCGGTCGCGACGCTCGACTCTGGTCGAGTCACCGCTCACCTCGTATCGGCGCCCAACAATGCAAAGGCGTACCTGGTGGTGAACGGATTGCCGAGGCTCGCCGCAGGCCGGGACTACCAGGTGTGGTTGATGCGTGATCAAAAACCGGTCAGCGTCGGCGTGTTTCACCCCATGGGGAATGGTCGGTGGGTGCTGAACGCGCCCGCGCCGTTGAAGGCGTTCAGTTGGATCGGGATCACCGATGAACCGCGCGGCGGCAGCCCCGCACCCACCACCAAGCCTCTGCTCGGGACCGACCTGCAGTAGCCGCCGGAATCTACCGAAGCGCAAACTGCGGGTCGCGCTCGCGAGGTTGGTTGAACCACACGTCGTCGCACGCGGCGGACTCCTCCTCGTCGAGCTTCAACTCCACGCCGCGCAGGCTGTCGCGCAGTTGCTCCGGCTTGCTCGCCCCCAGTATTGCGCTCGTGATGCCGGGTCGGCCGAGCACCCAGGCCAGCGCCACGTGCGCCAGACTCCGGTCGCGAGCCTCAAAGAAGCTCGCCAGCCCGTCCACCGACTTGAAGATCGCGTCGTTCCAATAGCGCCGCTGGTACATCTCGCCGCTGTTCTTCAGGCTGAACCTAGTGTCGGACTGTACCTCCTGCACCTGTCGGTATCGTCCGGTGAGCATGCCGCCTGCGAGCGGATTGTACGCGATCACGCCTACGCCCTGCGACACGCATAGCGGAACGATCTCGTCCTCGATCATGCGGAAAAGCAGATTGAAGCGCGGCTGGTCGCACTCGAAGCGAGCCAGGCCGTGCTTGTCGCTGGTCCAGAGCGCCTCGGCGAGCCGCCACGCAGGGTAGTTCGAGCAGCCGACGTAGAGCACTTTGCCGTCCTGCACGAGGCTGTCGAGCGCCCGCATCGTCTCCTCGATGGGAGTATCGGCATCGAACGCGTGTACCTGGTAGAGATCAATGTAGTCGGTGCGCAGCCTTCGCAAACTTTGCTCGCAGGCCGCGATGATGTGCTTGCGGCTCAGCCCTTCATCGTTGGGCCGCTCGCCCATCCTGCCTCGACACTTCGTCGCGAGCACGATGTCTTCGCGAGCGTTGCGGTCCGTCAGCCAATCGCCGATGATCTCCTCGGTCTTGCCGTTGTCGGTTGGATCGCCGCCGAGCGGGTACACATCGGCGGTGTCGAAGAAGTTCACGCCGCCCTCGACAGCGGCGTCCATGATCTCGTACGACGTCCGCTTGTCGGCCTGATTGGCGAACGTCATCGTGCCGAGGCATATCTCGCTGACCTTCAAACCTGTGCGGCCCATTCGCCTGAACTGCATCCAATACTCCTCGCTACACTTGCAGCTGATTACATCCTAGAAATCTCCGCCGCCAAAGTCGCCGCCGCCGCCAAATCCGCCCCATCCGCCGCCGCCGCTGTCTGAACCGCCCCAGCTTCCGGATGAACTTCCCGAGTTTGCGATCGCCGATCCTATGATCCACGGCAGTGCCCCGCCCATTCCGCCATCACTCCCGCCGCCGCGCCCGCCTCTGCCGGATTTGCCGAATATAGATGAAAGGATCATAAACCCTACGATTACCGTTAGAAGGCAACAAAACAAGCTGTAAAGAGACGGCGAAGTGCGCTCACCGCGACGTTTTGGTTCAGGCGTCGCTTCGGCCGCGGGCGTCACGCCGCTGCGTCGTTCCTCGATCGTGCGAATATACGCGTCGATCGTGTCCGAAATACCTTTGGCATAATTGGCCTTCTTAAATTCCGGGACAAGAAA
>Ga0136612_10000630_pt1 | contig 13180 bp, 13 predicted proteins | sample AntDryUQ224A2306_2_FD_106644 | JGI IMG/M metagenome (GOLD analysis project Ga0136612, IMG submission 106644) | Polar desert sand microbial communities from Dry Valleys, Antarctica - metaG UQ224A (23.06) | ecosystem: Environmental > Terrestrial > Soil > Desert | place: Antarctica: Dry Valley...
CCTCCATCTCCTTGATGCGGTCCTGGGCCTTGGAGTGCTTCTCCTTCGCGTCCGTGGCCTTCTGCTGCTCGGACCGCTCCTCGGTCTCCTCGGCTTCCTCCGCCATGGCAGCCTCCTCTCGCTCGGGTCTGCTGCCGAGCCTACCCGGCTCAGCCGAACGTGAACGCGAAGGCCCCGACGCCCGCCTCGGGCCCGAGCTCGAGGCTGAACTGACGCGCACGCGGCAGCGCGACCAGCGGGTAGAGCCGCTGCCGCGTCACGGTGACCGTGCGCAGCGGGCGCCCGTCGACCTTGACGGTGACCCGGCGGGGCCGGTCCCCGCGCGACGAGAGGACGAGGAACACCTTGGCGGCCTGGACCCGGGCGTCGATCCGCGCGCCGGGGCCGGCGGCTACCGCCGACTCGTCGTCCACGGCCCAGCGCCCGGACAGGGAGAAGTGCGAGAGGGGAAGCGCGCCGCGGTGGGCCGGGTAGGTCCGCGTGCCTGGCGTCGGCGCTACGGGGAGCCAGCGCTCCGCGCGGGCCGCGCCGAGATAGGTCTCGGGCGTGGCGACTTCGGTGCTGGGCTGCTCGCCGCGTGCGGTGGTGCGGGCGCCGGGGGTGCGCCCGGCCTCGGCCAGCAGCGCGCGCACGGCGGCCTCGGTCTGCGCCTCTCCGCCCTCGCCGAAGTGCGTGTAGCGGACGTTGCCGTTCGCGTCGATGAGGTACTTGGCAGGCCAGTACTGGTTGCCGTAGGCATTCCAGGTGCCGTACTCGTTGTCCTGGACGACCGGGTAGCGCAGCCCGTTCTATGCGATCGCGTCGGCCACGTTGCCGGGGTCACGCTCGAAGGCGAACTCGGGAGTGTGGACGCCGACGACGGTGAGCCCGACGCGGCGGTACTGCGAGTCCAGGCCCTTGACGAACGGCAGTGTCCGGATGCAGTTGATGCACGTGTAGGTCCAGAAGTCGATCAGCACCACCCGGCCCCGCAGCCGGCTCAGGGAGACCGGGGATCCGCCGGTGTTGAACTCGCGCTGGGTGTTGGTGAAGTCGGGCGCCGGCCCAAGCACGGGCAGCGGCGGCGTGTCGTCCGCGACCGGTGCGGGTGTGCCGGCCGACGGCTTCGGCTCGGCCGCGGCGCGGGCGGAGTCGAACCTCGAGCGACCGCGCAGGTCGGCGAGGCGGTCCTCGACGGCGCCGGTGCGCTCCAGGCTCTTGGTCGGGTTGGTGAGCGCATCGGGTACGTGGTTGGCCAGGGCGGTCTGGAAGCGCACGTCGAGCGAGAGCGCCATCACGATCGCGGTGACCACGAGCACGCCGCCCAGGGCGCGCTGGAGGGTGGGGCCACGCCCGGCCCGGCGGACCCGCTCGGCCACGCGGCGACCGCCGAGCGCGTAGAGCAGCAGCACTGCGCCCAGGCCGGCGGCGTAGGCGAGCCCGACGCCGACCAGGCGCGCCGAGGTGCCCTGCGAGGCCGAGACCGAGATGACGCCGGCCAGGATCGGCCCGGCGCAGGGCGCCATGACGCAGCCCAGCGCGCCCCCGACGCCCAGGCCCGACCAGAAGCCCAAGCCTTTGTGCTTCGGGCCGAAGCGCGCCAGGCGCGAGAGCGGCGCCTCGATGCGGTCGCCCAGCGCCGGGACGAGCAGGGAGACGCCGAAGAAGAAGAGCACCAGGACGGCGAAGGTCCGCAGCACGCCGCTGCCCGCCCCGACGCCGTCGACCACGGTCGCCAGCCCGACGATCGTGATCGTGAAGGTCACGACGAGCCCGATGGCGATCCCGACCGGCCGCCGCCGGCCGCCCGCGGCGCTGGCCGACAGCAGGGCCGGGAGCACGGGCAGGACGCAGGGCGTCACCGCCGTGCCGGCCCCCGCCACCAGCGCGAACGAGAGGAGGATGATCATCGCGAACGATTCTGCGCGCGCGGGGTTGCGATCGGATTAACCGCGCGGGCGTGCCCCGTACCCTGTCGGCATGGCCCGATCGTTCCCTGTCCTCGCCTGCCTGGCCGCACTGGCGCTTGCCGCGTGCGGCTCAGAGGACACCGGGCCCGCCGCTCCCCCGCAGGCGGCGGACTCCCTCTCCAGCCAGGCCGACGCGCTGCTCGGCGGCGGCGCGCCGGCCTTCCGGGCCCAGCTCGCCAAGCTGCGCGGCACCCCGGTGGTCGTGAACCAGTGGGCCTCGTGGTGCGGGCCGTGCAAGTTCGAGTTCCCGTTCTTCGCGGCGCTGGCCAAGCGCTACGAGGGCCGAGTCGCGTTCCTGGGGGTGAACTCGAACGACTCGGCCGAAGCGGCGAAGCGCTTCCTGGCCGAGCACCCGACGCCGTTCCCACACTTCTCCGATCCCGACGTACGGATCGCGCGGACCTTCCGCGGCGGCCTGGCCTGGCCCACCACGGCGTTCTACGACGCGTCGGGCAAGCTCACCGACACGCACTCCGGCGGCTACGCCAGCGAGGCCAAGCTGGAGGAGGACATCAGGGAGTTCGCGCTGCGGTGAGCCTGGCGCCGCTGGCCGCGGTCGACTCGCCCTCGCTGGCCCTCGCCTTCGCGGCCGGGTTCGTCTCCTTCGTCTCGCCGTGCGTGCTTCCGCTCGTCCCGGGCTACCTGGCGGCCGTGACGGGCCACGTGCCCGACGCCGAGCGCCGGGTGGATCCGGCGACGATCGGTCGATCGCTTCTGTTCATCGCGACCTTCTCCGCGATCTTCATCGCGCTCGGGCTCAGCGCGACCGCGCTGGGGGACGTCCTCTTTGACTCCAAGCCGACCCTCGAGAAGGTCGCGGGGGTGACCATCATCCTCATGGGCGTCCTGTTCATCGGGTCGGTGTGGGTGCTGCGGCTCAACCGCGAGTGGCGCCCACCCGGCTTGATCGAGCGGGCAGGCCGTGGCGGCCCGGTCGTCGCCGGCGCGGCGTTCGCCATCGCCTGGACGCCGTGCGTGGGCCCGACGCTCGGCGCGATCTTCGGCCTGGCCTCGACCTCGACCGGCACGGGGCGCGGCGCGGTGCTGCTCGCGGTGTACTCGCTCGGCCTCGCCGTGCCGTTCCTGTTCTCCGCCGTGGCCTTCGACGCCGCCCAGCGCTCCTTCGGGTTCTTTCGCCGCCACTACGCGGCGATCCAGGTCGGCTCCGGGCTCGTGCTCATCGCCGTCGGCGTGCTCATCCTCACTGGCGAGTTCTTCCGCATCAACGTCGAGGTCCAGGGCTGGCTCGACGACCTCGGGATCAACTTCTTCCAGGACGTCTGAGCGATCAGCAGAATCTAAAAACCTAGAGAGGGTCTGACCCCCTTTAGGTTCAGGACGGCTCAGCGCGTGTCGCGCCGGTCGCCGCCCTCGTCGACGCCCGCGGGGCGGCCCGCGCGGGCGGCGGCGATCCCCGCGCGCAACTGGCCGGGGGAGACCACGCCGATCACGTGGCCCACCACGCGGCCGCGCGTGTCGATGAAGAACGTCTCGGGGAGGCCGGTCGTGCCGAAGTCGCGCGCCACATCGTTCCCCCGGTCGCGGATCGTCGGGTAGGTGATCTTCAGCTCGCGCAGGAAGTCGCGCGCGTCGGACGTGAGGTCCTGCATGTCGAGCCCGACGAAGGCGACGCGGTTGCGGCTGGCCCGCCAGCCCGCCTCCAGCACGGGCGCCTCGGTGCGGCAGGGCACGCACCACGAGGCCCAGAAGTTCAGGACCACCGGCGTGCCGCGCAGCTCGTCCAGGCGCAGGCGGCCGTCCGCCAGGGCAGGGGCGAGCGCGCCCGTCGCGGCGCCGCGTTCGAGCACCGGGAGATCGACGGCGGGGGCGGCAACCGGCTCGGAGCGTGCCAGCGCGTCGTCGATCGTGGTGTCGGCCGACTTCGTCGTCAGGCCGTAGGCGAGCAGCGCGACGAAGGCGATCCCGACGAGGATCGCCGCGGCACGCCCCGCGAGGCGCAGGGGGGAGGTGCTACGGGCCTGAGGCATCGATTGCGTCCGGTGGGGGTTCGATCCGCACGGGACCATTGAAGCGGAGAAAGCGATGGTCCACGAAGCGCGCGCGCGCCACCAGGCGCTCGCGCAACACGCGCGCGGTCGCGAGGTCGATGGTCAGCCGCACCCAGACGGGGGTGGCGGTGTCGGCGAAGGCGACCTCGGCGAGGCGCCGGCCCCCCGCTCCCCGGGACGGGCGCAGCAGGGCGATCGAGCGCGCGTAGGGCGTCCAGCGAAAGAAGGACCGGGTGGTGAAGGGGACATCGCCGGGCAGCGGGGCCACGGTCCAGGGCTCTCCGCGCCGGCGCCGGTACTGGCGCGGCCCGATCTCCCGCGTCTCGACCCCCAGGTCGGTGGTGTAGGCGAGCCGGTCAGGCGCCTGGAGGCGGTACGTGGTGACCGCTCTGGTGCCCGGGCCGCTGGTCACCGTCTCTTTCTCCTCGACGGATCTCAGCCCGCGCATCGTCGCCTCGGCGCGCGCCAGCAGCGCGCGGGCCGCAGCCTCGCCGCCCGGCTGCACGCCGGCGGGCAGCACGGTCTCATGGGCCCGACCGCGCTCGGCGGTGGTCACCCGCAGCTCCGGCGCCGCGTCCACGACATACCTGTAGGCGCCGGGTGCGATCCGCCGCGCCGGGAGCCCGTTGACCCGCACCGGCCCTCCGGCCGGGCGCCCGCGGAAGTCCAGCAGCCGGATCTCGCCGGCCAGCGTCACGGTGCGGCGGGCGACGGTCGCTGCGACCACCCGCGAGCCACCCTGGCCGGCGACCGCCAGCACCCCGGGGCCCGGGGCCGGCAGCGGGCAGGGGTCACACGCGGGCAGGGGGGAACGCTGCGCCGTGGCCGCGTCGAGCTGGCGCGGGGGCAGCGGGAAGACGGCGAGCAGGCCCGCGGCGCCGACGACACCGAGCGCGAGCAGGCTCTCGGCGCGCAGCAGGCTCCAGTGGCGCCGCTCGACGCGCGCGTCGCCGGCGCCCAGCTGCGGGCGGAGGCGAACGGCGTGGACGTAGGCGATCGCCCCGATCGCGGCGACGAGGAGGATCTTGGCGAGCAGCACCGCCCCGTAGGTGGTCCGCCAGAGGTCCGAGACGCGCCCGAGCTCGACGATGGCGTTGATCGATCCGGCGACGACGACGACAGAGAAGGCGACAAGGGCGAGGCGGCTGAAGGGTGGGAGCACCTCGCGCGCGACCACGCGCCGCGCGCCCTCCGAGCGCCGCAGCGAGGGGCCCCAGACGAGCCCGATCGCTGCCGCGCCCCCGAGCCAGATCGCGCCGCCGAGCAGATGGGCGGCATCGGCGAGCAGCGCGACGGTGCGCGACTCGGCCGAGTTGGCGTGGCCCGAGGCGACCAGGCAGCCCAGGGCTCCGGCGCCCAGCAGCGCCGCGACGCGCGGCCGCCGGCGGGCGCACAGCGCGGCGAGCCCCGTGAGGACGACCAGGCCGATCCGCGCCAGCCCGGCCGTCCCGCTCAGCAGGTAATCGCCCAGCGCGGCGGCTGAGACCCGCCCGGCGGCGGTGCAGGCGTCGATCAGCGCGACCGCCGCCGCCACGGCCGCGGCGAGCAGCCCGAGCTCGGCCAGAAGCGCGCCGGCGCGCCCGCGCACCGCCCGGGTCTCGGCTCCCTCGCCCGGGGTCAGCCAGCGCGATCCGAGGAAGGCGCCGGCGAGCAGCGTCCCGGCGAACAGCAGCAGCGCGACGTGCAGCGCGAAGCGGGCCGGCGCGCGCACCCAGCCGCCGCGGGCGAGCGGGCCCGCCTCGGTGGCGCCCTCGCCGCCGGCCGCCGCCACCCGCACACCGAAGCCGAAGGTCCCTTCGAGCGGATGGCCGTCCTCCGTGGAGACCGAGCGCCAGGTCACGCGATAGGCGCCCCGCTCCAGCGCACGGCGGGGAAGCAGCGCCAGCCGGGACCCGGCCTTGACCACGCGCGCCGCGACCGGCTTCCCGTCCGCGGCCGAGACCAGCTCGGCGTCCGAGAGGCGCTCGTTGAGCGGCTCGGTGAAGCGCAGCACGATCCGGCCGGGGGACGTCTGGACCCGCGCGCCGGGCTCGGGATCCGAGCCGATGAACGCGCCGTGGGCGTATGCGCCGGGCGCGGCCGCCCCGAACAGGGCGAGAGCCGCGACCAGCGCGAGGGCCGGCCTCAACCGCCGATCTGCGACATCGTCCGCTCCGGCTGGACGAAGCCGGGCTCGGACACGTGGTGCTTGAGCTCCTTGCGCCAGACCGCGTCACGGATGATCTGCTCGAGCAGATCGTCGGAGGCTCCGGCCCGCAGCGCCCCGCGCAGGTCGGTCTCCGAAACCGAGAACAGGCACGTGCGCAGCCGCCCGTCCGCGGTGATGCGGATGCGGTCACAATCGCCGCAGAAGGGCTCGGACACCGGGTTGATGAAGCCGATCCGCCCGCGGCCGTCGGCGAACCGGTAGGTGCGCGCGGTGGCGCCGGGCTCGCGCGGCTCGGCCTCGAGCGGGAACTGCGCGGAGATGGCCGCGCGGATCTCCTCACCCGTGAGGACCGCGTCGGGCGTCCACGCGTGATCGGCGTCCAGCGGCATGAACTCGATGAAGCGCACCTCGTAGGGGTGCTCGCGGGCGAAGCGCGCGAACGGGAGCACCTCCTCCTCGGTGAAGCCGCGCATCGCGACCGCGTTGACCTTGATCGGGTGGGCCTCGGGATGACGCGCGAGCGCCTCCAGCCCGGCCAGGACCCGGGGCAGCGCGTCCCGGCGGGTCATCGCGAAGAAGCGGTCGCGCTGGAGGGAGTCGACGGAGACGTTGAAGCGGTCGATTCCGGCGGCGACGAGCGCCCCGGCGTCGCGCTCGAGCAGGTAGCCGTTGGTCGTGAGCGAGAGGTCGCGCACGCCGGGCACCGCCCGCAGCATGCCCGCGAGCACCGGGAACTCCCGGCGCACGAGCGGCTCGCCGCCGGTGAGGCGCACGTCGCCGACGCCCATGCGGGCCAGGACGGTCACCAGGCGGGTGATCTCCTCGAAGGAGAGGATCTCCGACCGCTCCAGCCATGGCAGCCCCTCGGCCGGCATGCAGTACTGGCAGCGGAAGTTGCAGTGGTCGGTCACCGACAGGCGCACGTCGCCGATGAGGCGGCCGTGGCCGTCGCGGAGCGGCTCGGGGACCATGGGTGAAGGGTACCCTTGCCGCGCATGCGCCCCCTCGCCACCGCCTGCGCCGCCGCTCTGCTCGCGCTCGCCGCGTGCGGTGGCGCCAGCGACGACGCGCAGGTGCGCGAGACCGTGAAGCGCTTCGGCGACGCCACGGCCAAGCGGGACTACGCCGCCCTGTGCGACGACGTGCTCTCCCGGCAGCTCGTGACCCGCATCGCCTCGATCGGCCTGCCCTGCGAGGACGCCCTGGCCCAGGGCCTCAAGGGAGTGCGTCGGCCACGCCTGGAGGTCAGGCGGGTGCGCATCCGCGACAAGCTGGCGCTGGTCGAGGTGACCAGCGGGGCGACCGGTCAGCGCGGATCGCTCGACGTGCTGCGCCTCGTGCACGACGACGACGGCTGGCGCATCGCCTCGCTGTCGGGCGCCCAGCCGCCCGCGCCCGTGCGCGAGCCCTGACGCCTGGCCTGACACGAACCGCCTACAGGCGCGGCGGCCTCCTGCCGATGTCCCCGTAGCGCCGCTTTCCGGCGCCAACGTCGCTCATGTTCACACGCCTCCTCACGATCGTGCTCCTCGGAGCCCTGGCCCTCTACGCGGTCATCGCTGTCGCGCAGCCGCTTGGCGTCACGCGGGAATCGCTGTGGGTGGACCTGTTGCACAACGGGCTCATGGTCAGCGCCGCCCTGGTGTGCTTCGTGCGGGCCGGGCGCCTGCGCGAGGACCGCCTGGCCTGGTGCTTCGCCGGCCTGGCCCTGACGCTCTACGCGGCCGGCGAGCTGACCTGGAGCATCCACTTCCAGGATCAGGCCGACCCGCCCGTCCCCTCGCTGGCGGACGTCTTCTGGCTCGCCTACTACCCCACGATCTACGTCACGCTCGTCCTGCTGGTGCGCTCGCGCGTGTCGCGCCTGCACTGGTCGCTGTGGTTCGATGGGCTCGCCGGCGCGCTGGCCATCGCTGCGGTGGGTGCGGCGCTGGTGTTCCAGCCGGTCCTCGACGCGACCGGTGGCAGCCCGGCCGCCGTGGCGACCACCGTCGCCTATCCGCTCGCGGACCTGCTGCTCATAGGCATCGTCGTCGGCATGTTCGGCCTCACCGGGTGGCGCCCCGGCCGAGCCTGGACGCTGCTCGGCGCAGCCCTGGCCACCAACGCCGTGGCCGACAGCTTCTACTCCTATGAGACGGCCAGGGGAACCTGGGTGGACGGCTCCTTCGCCGACGTGCTCTTCCCGGCCTCGGCCCTGCTCCTCGCGGCCGCCGCCTGGCAGCCCGGCGAGGACCGCCGGACGCTCGATCTGCACGGCCGGCGCCTCATCGTGGTGCCCGTCATCTTCGTGGCGCTGGCCTTCGGCGTCACCGTGTACGCCTACGTGGGCCGGCTCAACCCGCTCGCGGCGTTCCTGGCCATGAGCGCGATGCTCGTGGTCGTGCTGCGGACCGTCAGCCTGTTCATGGACAACGCCCGGCTCCTGGAACGCAGCCATGGCGACGCCCGCACCGACGCCCTGACCGGCCTGGGCAACCGCCGGGGACTCCTGGAGGACCTGGACGAGCAACTCGCCCAGGCGACTCCCACCGAGCCCCGCGCGCTCGCCCTCTTCGACCTCAACGGCTTCAAGCGCTACAACGACGCCTTCGGGCATCCCGCCGGCGACGCGCTGCTGGCCCGGCTCGGCGGCAACCTCGGCGCGATGGCCCTGCCCTACGGCTCGGCCTACCGGCTGGGCGGCGACGAGTTCTGCCTGCTGCTGCACGACACGTCCCTCGGCGTCGAGGCCCTGATGACCGCCGCCGTGGAGGTCCTGACCGAGGAGGGCGAGGGCTTTGCCGTCAGCGCGTCCCACGGGGTCGCGCTGCTGCCCATCGAGGCCCGTAGCGCGGCCGCCGCCATGCAGCTGGCCGACCAGCGCATGTACGCCTGCAAGGGCGGTCGCGCCGAGTCGCCCGGCCGCCAGGCGCGCAACGCGCTGCTCGGGGTGCTCCACGAGCGCGAGCCCGAACTGCACGAGCACACCACCGAGGTGGCCCGCCTGGCGCTCGCGATCGGCACCCGGTTGGGCATGAGCGCCGAGGAGCTCGACGAGCTCGCCCGCGCCGCCGAGCTGCACGACATCGGCAAGGTGGCGATCCCCGACGCCATCCTCTCCAAGCCCGGTCCGCTCGACGCCGCCGAGACCGACTTCATGCGCAGCCATACGATCATCGGCGAGCGGGTGCTGGCCACCGCCCCGGCGCTGCGGCCGGTGGCGCGGCTCGTGCGCTCCAGCCACGAGCGCGTGGACGGGCGGGGCTATCCCGACGGCCTCGCCGGCGACGAGATCCCGTTCGGCGCGCGCCTCATCTCGGTCTGCGACGCCTTCGCGGCGACGATGGCCGAGCGTCCCGACCGCCCGGCGATGGATCGGATGGACGCCCTGCTCGAGCTCCAGCGCAACAAGGGCTCGCAGTTCGACGCCCGCGTCGTGGACGCGTTCTTCGAGGAGGAGGCGCGGCTGGTGCTGCCGGCCGCGAAGCTCGAGCTGGATATCTAGCCGGGAGCGTCGCCGTCGGGCGCGCCCGCTCGCAAAGTCGCCTCGAAGTCCGTGCGCGGTATCGGCCCCACGCAGGGGGACGTCGCGCCCGCGTCGGCGTAGCGGGCGATCCCCGCCCGCACGTCCTCGGCCTCCCCGACCGCGGTCAGCGCGCCCAGGAACTCGTCGGAGATCGCGGACTGCATCTGCTCGAGGTCGCCGCCGGCGGCGTCGTAGGCGGCGACCTCGGCCTCGAAGCCCGAGCGCTCGAGCATCGCGCGGTAGAACGGCAGCCCGAAGTAGGGGAGAAGGTCCTTGCGCATGGCCGCGTAGGCCTGGTCGGGCGCCTCGGTGAGGGCGGCCGGCACGGCGGGGACGATGTCGAAGCCCTCGAGGCGCAGCGCCGCGCGCTCGCGGCCCTTGGTGACCTCCGGGACAACCACGTTGCGGATGTAGTCGGGGTTGCACAGCCACAGCAGGACCCCGTCGGCGACCTCGCCGGCGAGCCGCAGCATCGCGGGCGACAGCGCGGCGATGTAGATCGGCAGGTCGGGGCGCGGGTCCAGCCCCGCCAGGCGGAAGCCGGTCTGCCACTTCTCGCCCTGCGGAGGGTCCTCGCCGCGCAGGATGGCGCGGACGATCTCGACGTACTCGCGCATCTCGGCCACGGGGCGATCGATTGTCTGGCCGTGCCAGCCCTCGACGACGGGACGGTGCGACACGCCGAGCCCGAGCGTCAGCCGGCCCGCGGACAGGTCGTCGATCGTGGCGGCGGTCTGGGCCATCGTAGCCGGGGTCCGGGTGTAGATGGGCACGACACCCGTGCCGATCCGGATGCTCTCCGTGGCCAGCGCGTAGGCCGTGAGCACGGTGAGCGACTCGCGCCCGGCGATGTGGGTGACGTAGACCGCCTCGTACCCGAGGGATTCGGCGAGCCGCACGCGCTCGACGGCCTGGTCGAGTGAGCGGCCGGTCGAGATGAAGCACCCCAGCGCCATGCGGCGCGCAGCCTATAGCCTCGGAGTGGATGCGCCACGAGCGTCACTACTCCCACGCGGAGGCCACCGGACTGCTGGGCTGGGTTGCCGAGCAGCTCGGCGTCATGCGCGAGGCCCGGGCCGGCCTCACCGACGAGGAGTCGCGCACGGCCCTGACCGGCGCGGCGCCCGGCAACGGCGGCGGCGCTCCCGGGAAGGCCGTCTCCGAGGCCTTCCTCGCGCTGCGCAACGCGCTCGCCGAGCTCGCCGGCCGCGAGATCGTCGTCCGCGACCTCGACCGCGGCCTTGTCGACTTCCCGTCGCTGCGCGACGGCGAGGAGGTCTACCTGTGCTGGGTCGAGACCGAGGAGGACGCCATCACCGAGTGGCACGGGCTCGACGCCGGCTTCGGGGGCCGACAGCCGCTGTAGGAGCAGCTCGGGCGCCCTCAGCGGCGCACGAGCACCCAGACCAGCGCCGCCGCGAAGCCGATCTGCCCAAAGGCGAGCGCGGTGCCGAGATTGGCCGCGCCGAGGGCCGCGGCGATCGCGGAGGCGGCCGCGAACGCGCCGAGGACGATGAGCAGGTCGCTCCGCACCCCGTCAGTCTGCCCGATCGAGACCGCGGTGCTTCATCTGGAGCACCGTGCCGTACTGGCGCTGGGTGAAGCGCTCGGGGTACAGGGGCTCGGCCGGCGCCGCGTCGAGGTAGATGCGCCCGATGCGGCCGAGCAGGTCCGGGCGGATCGCGCGCACGGTCAGGATCTCGTAGTCCTCGGTGTCGAGCTTGAGGACGTCGATGTGCTTCTCGCGCTCGAGCACCGCCTCCAGGACGTCGTTGATCGCGCGTGTCTGCACCTCGATCGTCTTCTCGCCCGGCCAGCCCAGCCCGCCATAGCGCCCCGTCGGCTCGAGGCCGAACGCCTCGCGCCCGGCCGTGTCGGAGACGGCGGCCTCGTCGAGCTCGTAGCGGTCCTCGAATCCGGCGAGGTTCTCGCGCAGCCGCGGCAGGTTGCGCGGGTCGGGCTCGAAGAGATGGACGCGGGCGCGGCGGTTGCGCGTGAGGAAGTACAGCGCGCTCAGGCCGATGTTCGAGCCGACGTCGACCACGACCTCGACGTCGTCCCCCGCGGGGTAGTCCATGCGGCAGAAGACCTCGGTCGCGGTCAGCAGGTCGTCGTGGGAGCGCAGGGTGGGGCGCATCACGCCCAGCGGGGTGCGCACGGCGATCCGGTGGGGGTATGTCCCGCGGCCCAGCGCGTAGCGCCCGAGCCCGTCCAGCGGCTTCTCATAGGCGGTGAGGATGCCGCGCAGGCAGGTGAGCTGGTGGCGCTCGAACGGGGCCCGCGCGAAGGAGCCCAGCGGGCGGCCGGCGACGGTCAGCTCAGCCATCGGCGGCCCAGGCCTCGAGCGTGCGGCGCAGGGCGGGGACGTCGAGGGCCGGGTCCTCGGTGTCCAGGCGCCGCTGCGCCTCGCGGCGGCCCCCGAGCGCGCGCAGCCCGCGCTCGCCGTGCTCGGCCACGAAGTCGGCCAGGGCGTGGCGGCGCCGGGCGCGCGGCCGGCGCGCGGCCACGTCGGCACGCGCGCGGTGGGTGTCCAGTGCCCCGACGAGGTCCGCGATGCCCTGCGGGGGCGGGAGCGCCGAGACCGTGACGACCTCCGTGTCGCCCGCGCCCAGCGAGCGCAGGGCCGAGACGAGGTCGCGCCGTGCCCGCTGGGCGATCTGGCCGAGGTCGGCCTTGGTCACCACGAGCACGTCGGGGGTCTCCATGATCCCGGCCTTGAGGAACTGCAGCACGTCCCCGGAGCCCGGCTGCACGATCACCGCAACGGTGTCGGCGACGTCGGCGACATCGGTCTCGGACTGGCCGACGCCGACGGTCTCGATGACCACGACGTCCCAGGCGGCGGCGAGCGCCTGGGCTGCGGCCCGGGTCGCGGGCGCCAGGCCCCCGAGCTGGCCGCCCGCCGCGGTCGAGCGGATGAAGACGCCCGGGTCGGCCGGATCGACGTCGATGCGCGCGCGGTCGCCCAGCAGGGAGCCGCCCGACAGCCGGGAGGAGGGATCCACAGCGAGCACGGCGACCGAGCGCCCGTCCGCGCGCCACGCCTTGATCAGCTCGGACAGCAGGGACGACTTCCCCGCCCCGGGCGGCCCGGTCAGACCGATCACGTGCGCGCGCGCCTCCCCGCCCAGGCGGCCGGGGGCGACCTCGGCCAGGAGCGTGTCGATCTCCCCGCGGCCGGCGTCGGTGCGCAGCTCGACCAGGTTGAGCACCGCGGGCGCCGCGGTCAGGTCGCCCTCGCGCAGGCGGGCACCGAGCTCGGCGCCGGTCGGCGCCGGGGTGCGGCTCACGCCGAGGCCGCGGCTCCGTGGTGCTCGGCCACGAGCGCCACGATGTCGCGCATGATGCGGTTCAGGTCGAAGTCCTTGGGCGTGTAGACCGCCGCGACGCCGGCCTCGCGCAGGGGCGCGACGTCGCCCTCGGGGATGATCCCGCCAACGACGACCGGGGCCTCGCTGCCGGCCTCGCGCAGCGCGTCGATGACCGCGGGAATGAGCTCGCGGTGGGAGCCCGACAGGATGGAGAGGCCCACGACGTGCACACCCTCCTGATGGGCCGAGGCGGC
>Ga0136612_10000631_pt1 | contig 13180 bp, 8 predicted proteins | sample AntDryUQ224A2306_2_FD_106644 | JGI IMG/M metagenome (GOLD analysis project Ga0136612, IMG submission 106644) | Polar desert sand microbial communities from Dry Valleys, Antarctica - metaG UQ224A (23.06) | ecosystem: Environmental > Terrestrial > Soil > Desert | place: Antarctica: Dry Valley...
CGAGACCGGCGTCGGCAGACTGTCGGCGATCACGAGCGCACTGACGACGGCGGTCTTCGTGCTGTCGTATGTCGTGGTCGTTACACGCCGCACGTATCGCCCCGCGATCGGGAAGGCCTTTCTTCCGGGACCGCTGGTGTCGGGACGAACCAGCCAGGTCTTGTAGACCGCACCACCGCTGAGGGCCGTCAGATTACGCAACGTCACGCGCACGGAATCCGGAACGCGGACCGTGCCGGTGGCAGGCGCGAACACCGTTGCCGATCCGCCAGGAAGTGCGACGGGAGCCAGGTCACCGGTGATTCGCTGCACCTGTCCCTGAACGCCGGCGGCCGACACCGGATCACCCCTCGCGCACCCGACTCCGCCGCCTATCATCGCAAATCCGGCAAGCCCGAGCACGACCTGTCGCACTGGAAGCGTCATGATCATCGTCGTCCTCAAGGGGCCCGGGGCTCTTCGGGACGACTCGGCACGAAGCTGAATCCGACCACGAATCGCAGGTTGTGAATCGTGCGTTCTTCCGGCGGAACGCTGGTATTGACCGCTGGAAGCCGAGTATTCTGGAAGGTTGTTCCGACCGGATTGAGCTCGTCGCGATCCCAGTTGAGAAACACGAAATCGCGAACGTCCGCCTTGATGACGGCGCTCCTGCCCAACCGGAATCCGAGTCCACCACCAAACTGGAGGTGGCCGTTGGTGAAGGTCCGGTTGCCATCGTTCTGCTGCGGATCGAGGGTCAGGCTCGTGGCGCCGCCACCCACGGACACGAAGGGTGAGAACCGTCCCATTTCGAGGTCCAGCGTCCCCTGTAAGCCATACATCAGCGCTGTGACCCGCTGGCTCACTGCGTACACTTCGGATCTCGCACCATAGTCAAAGAGCACGGACGGGAAGTAATCGCCCCGGGTGGTGGGTCGCGCGGCGTGAAGATAAAACCCCACCGCCATCGGTCCGGCGATCGCGTAGTCAGCCGCGAGACCGACCGTGGGATTGTATCGTGTGTCGGTAAAGCGGCCGTCGCTCGCCGCCTTCTTCATGGCGAGCCCGCTCGACTCGTCCCAGGACATGATACCGACCGATGGCGTCACGCTGAACTGACGGGCCGTTCGCTCCTGCGCAACGCCCGTCGTCGCCGCGACGAGGCCGAGAAGCAATGCGCCGGAAAAAGTCAGACGTCGATGATCCATGAATCCCCCGTAGTAGCGCGTCAACCGCGGCAGGCGCAGCCGCGGCGCAATGTCAGAAGCCGAATTCGAAGCCGAAATGATTGCTCGCCGGCAGCTCGCCGGCTCCGGCCCACGCGTAGTCGAATTGCACGTGACGCCCGGCCAACGGGAGACGAAGTCCGCCCCCGATGCCCGTTCCCCGGTAGTGCGGCTGATAGTCGTCGTTTGCTTCGTTCATCCACCGGTGGCCGAAGCGAAAAAACGCCAGGTTCCGGAGGCCCAGCTCAGCGCCGAGCGCGAACTGGAGATCCGTGTCAACCGACTGCGCGAAATCCCCGACGGCGCGCAATGACAGTCCTCCCAGCTGAGGCAGGATCGCCTGCGGCAGGATCGATTCCGAACGTCCAGCCACTTCCGACAGAACGCTGAAGCGGAACGTTGCCGGCATGTCCGCTGCTTTGGTCTGGACGTTGACCCGGACGAGACCATTGCGCAGTTCATCGAAGGTGTTGCGCGTGAGGCCGGAACCGGTAAACTGACCGCGCGATCCCAGATTGGTCAGCGACGCACCAATGGTCGATCCAAACAGTCCCGTGCGGAATTTGACACCAAGGTCCACGCCCGCATACGTGGAGCGCACATCGGTTAGACCTTCCGAGGCATACTTGAGACCGCCACCGACGTTGAGCCGATCGGTGATCCGCCGCGCGTATGAGAGGGTCGCCGTTGTCGCGCTGTATGAGAACACACGGCCCGCGGCCGGATCGCCACCCTGAGGATAGTCGTACGTCGTGCGAACCATGTCGCCCGACCCGAACTGTCCGATCTGAAGGCCTACCGCTCCGCCGAAAACGGGCAACAGCGCTCCGCCCCAGGTGAACTGCAGTCCGTCTTTCCCGTAGAGCTCTGCGTAGTTGATTCCGCCCGCAACGCCCGTGATTTCAGCGGAGCCGGCCAGGTTGTAGTGCAGACCTGAAAACCCTTCCGCGAGGGCACCGTACGCGCCGGCCATGCCGAGTGCGCGCGCACCCAATCCAATCTCGAGGAAGTTGGCTCCGCGCGTTCCGACGCGGCTGATCGTCGTGTTCCCCGATGAGATCAGCGACGTCCCAATACCCGGCTGCGCCTGCACGCGAGCGCTCGAAGCACTCAGCAGCATGGCAGCGACTGCAATCGTTCGACGATTCATGTATGGCTCCTCGTCTTAGCGTATCACGACAAACTTGATCATCCGCGAGCCAAGCGGGGCGCCTGACCCACTCTCAGCAGTCAGCATCGCGAGGTACATTCCGCCCGCGATGAAGGTGTTTTCACGAGTCCTCAGGTTCCAGAGGAGGTCACCCGTGTCATTGAGATCGGTTTCCACCCACCTGATCTGCTGCACGAGCTGTCCGGACACGGTGTAAATCCGCAGTACCCCGCGAGGCGGCACGTTGGAGAACAACAGCGGTCGGAACAGAGCGCTGGCAGTCGACGTAGGATCGTTGTATTCGCTGAATCCCAGATACGGATTGGGCACCACACGCACATTACGCAGGTCACGCTTGATCTGCACACACCCGGAATCGGAGGCCCTGGTGCACCCCGCGGTGAGATTTGCGCCAGCCATCGTCCCCGCGACGGAGAAGCTGAACTGCTGCGCGGTGGTGATTCTCGGGTTGATCAGAATCGACTGCTTCGTTCCCTTCGGGGTGGTCACGAACACGTTGCCATTGAATCCTCCGGTGCCAACCGACAGCAAGGCCAGTGGATTGCAGGTCGTCCGCGCGGCGCGGCTATTCGTGCATTCGAGGACGATCCGGGTCACCGTGCGCACGAGTGGTCCCGTATCGGTCAACCTTTCGAGGAACACCAGCTCGTCGCCTGGAAGCCAGACATCCAGTGGCACGGTAACCGTCAAGGTGTCGCGGCCCTCGCCAAGGAGCCTGATTCTCGTTGAAGCCGGCCGCTTTCGCATGACCGCGAGAACCGGCCGGTTAAACGACTCGTTGACGATGCTGAAAGGCAACCTCGCCGCGACCAGACTGTCCGCCGTGAAACCCGTTCCGAAGGCTGCGATAGCGGCCGAGTCGGATACCACCGTGGTTTGCGCCACTGCTCGCTGCTCCAGCGAGCTGGTGAAGGCCGCCTGAGTGGCCGCGGGATTCGCGAAGTCGAGCCGGAACGGCTCGCCCGGTCCGAAGGGCGTGTCGAGATAGGTAAAGGTGTACTTCCCTCCCTGACCGGTCGCCGGAACCACCAGCGTCGTCGTGTTGATCCGGACGAATGGAGCGACGAGAGGTCCGATCGGGCGGCCCAGCGCATCGACGAACTGCTCGCCGGCCGTCACGTTGAACACCAGCGGATCAGCAGCCGCGAATCCGACCGTGAAACCGGGAAATGCTCCGCTGCTGAAAAAGGTTTCCGGCGTGGCTGACGGCGTCAGCTGGTTCGTCACCAGGATCGCCTCATCACCAAGCGACACGACCGCCTTCACCCCGGCTGTCGCCGGACCGAGGGTAGAAGTAACCGTCCGTATGGCTCCGCCGGTGACCGGTGTGATGGTCGTGGTGCGCACGGTGGCGCCGTTCAAACCCGGACCACCCAGCGCGGTCGTCGTGAATGTCGTCGCCGCGGTGCCCTTGAAGCCCACGACGGTCGATGACGTCTTCAGCCGAGCTACCTGATTCTTGTCCAGCGAATCCACCACGGTCACGTTGACCGAATCAAAGAACTGAATGGTGTACGTTCCGGCGCGCGGCTGCCGTGATTGACTCGTGATCAGCACGCGTTCCTTCGGTACCGGACCGGCCGTCGTCGCTACGACAATAAGCGGCCGTGTTCCGCCGGCCTGCGTCGATGTGGGGACGTAGACGGTAGAAACATTCGGACCGCTCGACGCGATTGGATTGAACAGCGAAGGCGAGAAATTGATCGCCTGGTTCAGGCAGTTCAATTTGCAGAAGTAGGTGAAGCCGCCTCCGGTTTTCGGGACACTGTCGATCGCGTCCCCCGTGAGCAGGTTCAGTGTCGGTCCGCGGCTTTTCCCGACCAGCACGTAGGTGTAGGTCGTACCACCATTGACGTTGACATCGGTGAAGGTATTCGGGAAATCGCCGTTCGCGTCGCGCGTCAGTGTCGCGTAGGGCAGGAACCCCAGTTGTGCGAAGGGACCCGACACGGAACGGGCCGGCTCGCAATCGGCAGAGGTGGTATACGTCGCGCCATTATCGCACGACTTGAAAATGAACAACGCCTCGAAATTACCGACCGCAATATCGGTTGTCGCGTCGCGGAAGCGTCGCGTGGGCGTGCCAAACGGCAGCGCAAAGAGACGCAGGCTGTCGGCGAGGAACGGATTGAGCTTGAGCAGGCGCTCGTCGTCGGAACCGACCGCCGCAGCGTTCAGCGCTTCGGCCTTGCTCAGCAGAAATGGATCCGTCGAGCGTTCGGCCGTTTCCGTGAACGTCAGCGTGACACGAGCCGTTCCGAAATTCCCACCCACGACATCGACGGCCGCGATCGTGTCGCGCGGTAATACGTCGGGAGCAAGATAGAAGTTGAGATAGTGGTTGATCGCGGCCGATACCTTCGCGGCGAGCCGAATGGAATCGGACTTCGCCGGCCCGCAGCATCCGGCAGTGACCGCTACCACGAAGGATACGGTGTCACGCGAGCGAAGCTTGATGGGCCCGACTCCGCTGATCTGCATGGAATTCGCATAGCCGTTCAGCAGTGCAGGCAATCCCGGCGAATGCGGCATCGTGTCCGACCACAGACCGGAACACGACGTTCTGACATCCGTGCCCCCCGACTTCGACGTGCAGGTATCGTAGTACAACGTGTCGGACACGCCATCGTTGTTGTAATCCCATTGACCGACGGTGCCGGTCGCCCCCGGTACCCAGCGATTGAAGCCACCGCGCTGGGGAAATTGCGTGGGAAGGGGACCGACGGAGCCGCCGTTCGACGGAAAATCGGCCGAGCGGAAAAGGTGCCAGAGGTTGGTGGCCCCAACCTGGAAGGCAAGATCGGTCAGTGACGCATTGTCGCCGATCACGTGCTTCTCGATCGAGGAGACCATCCCGAATGCCCGTTGCGGAAAGTCTTGAGAGCTCCCGATGACATCGCGTACCTGGCGTGCGGCGCACGCGCGGAAGCCGCAATGATGTCCATGATTGAAGGTGATGGTGTCGTCCTTCAGGCTGGCGGGTACGGCGATCTGGCTGAAGGGCGAAGAAGGCCGGCTGAACAATTTGTTCCGAAGATCGCCGATGGGGCTCTTGAGAATCAGGATGACCGCCGAGCCGAGTTGCCAGGCACTACCCGAGCTGGGCGGGGTGGCCCGAACGACCGTAATGTCGGTGGCGCTGGCTGCGCCGTTGCACTTTCCCTTTGGTCCAGGCTGCTGGGAGCAGGTGCCTGTCCAATAGGTACCCCCATCTTCGGGGCGATAGTACACGGGCGTCTGCTGCGACGTAGCCTGCAACCCGCTCGAGAACGCGATGTACAACGAATCGTAGTCGATACCAACGCCGTACAGGTCCGCGGAGTTGTTGGTGATCAGAATTTCGTACCACGCGACATCCTGCAGCGACGGCAACCCGTAATTGAAAGCGTCGACCCGCGCTTCCAGCCCAAGGGGATATCCCTCCTTGTTTGGCGGAACGTCGGCGCAATGACTTCCCCGAAGGGTTTTCCGGACGACCCGCCCGAACGTCCGCTGCGAGCCTGCGCCGCACAGATCATCCTTGTTGTAATCGCTGAAGCTGCCGTACGTCTGGAAATTGCCGTATTGCCGTTCGAGTGTTCCCGTGGGAGCAAATTCGGGGAACTTCCACGAGTCGAACCGGAAATTGGACGGATTTGCCTGTGCGGCATTCAGAAACACCCGCTGCTCCACCGGCCTGGTCCCCTGCCACCCGCGGGTGCCCCACGTCTGGGGACAGTCAGAACCGGCCAGAAGCGGGGTTCCGGCCGGCAGGAAGAAGCTCCCGCTGATCGGGAACGCATTCCCCCGATGGTCGAGACAGCTCCGATCGGAGGTGGACTGCAAACCCTTGAAGAGGGGCCCGAGCTGATTATCGCTCGGCTGAAGATTGTCCCCCTGAGTAGCCACTTCGCGCGCGCTGATCCAGTTGAAACCGCGGCCGTTCGCCAGGGCCAACCCGGCCCCCGCCGCTCCGGCTAACGCGATGATCTTCGCCCTCTCGCTCGGCGGTGTTCCCCAGGTCAGTGAGAATCCACTCACACGGGCATTTCCAAATGAGGTGTTGAATGGACGCAGCGCCGGATCGGTGAAATTGTGCATGAGCCGGCGGAAATTGTCGATAACGCCGGCATTGGCCAGCGTCATGATGTAGAGACTCGGTGTCCTGATGGACGATTCCGCGTAATCCGCGGCCCCAAACAGATTGAAGCCGCGCGCTCGGCGCAGCTCCTGTTCGGTCAGCGGTACGGGCTCGCCATCGGGGCCAAGTTTTTCGCCCCGTCCCTGCGCAGCAGCGCTGGTAGCGAGAGCCAGGAGGACGGACAGGAACAGAACGCTTCGACAGACAAGTCGTCGCATGGGCTCACTCTCCTCGAAAGGAACGGTGGAGGCGGCATCTGCCGCCTCCACGGAGTTGACTAGAAGCTGACGCGAATACGGCCCAGCACGGCGCGCCGATCACCGTAAAAATAGGCGCGGTCGAAATACGTCGACGTGAAGTCGTCCGGGTTGCTCGAGGAGTTGCCCGCGCGCCGGCGCCCCTGATCGGGTGCACCGGTGGTGCATTCTCCCGTGGACGCAAAAACCTGAACGCAGTTCTTCCGATCGAGCAGATTATTGACCTGAACCGACAGGTCATAGGTCACGTTCGCGATCCGGAGCCCCTTCGACAGCTTCAGGTCGACCTGCGACGTCGAGGGACCACGCGCCTCGTTTCGGTCGAGCTGCGAGAACCCGCTGCCCACGAAATCAATGATCGGCGTGTAGGGGAAGCCGCTGGCCGCACGCACGGTCAGCGACGCGGCAGTATGACGGAGGAGCCGAGCACCGGGAAAGGACATGGGTTCATCCCGCACGCGGCCAATAAGCGAGGCATTGAAGTTGTGCGCCTGATCGATGTCGCTGGGAACTTCGGTCAAATTCCTGGCGTCGCCCTGGTTGACACGCTCGAGTTCCCGTTCGGTATCAGAGGCGTTGGTCCTGGCGCGACTGAAGCTGTAGTTGACGTCGAAGCCCCAGAAGTTGGTCACCCGGCGACGCATCTGCACCTCCGCGCCCTGCACCGTCTGAAAATCCTGATTGACCAGGACGGTGTAGCTGGGAGTGCTCGTGCCACCGTACGTGACGCCCGGATCGAAGAGCTGAACAAAGCCGTTCTTGCCCACGACCTGGCCGCCGGTCCGTGATCCCGTCAACCCGGATTGGTTCTTGTTGTACAGTACCACTCCCAGCGCGTAGCTCTGAAGAAATTCAGAGTTGTAGCCCATCTCGTAGGTCGTCGCCCGCTCGATCTGCAGATTCGGGTTGCCGATCAGTCCAACCGCGGATCCCTGTGAGTTGAGGACCGGGCCGGTCGTCGTGCCTTCCCGCACGGTACCAATACCGGTGTTCGTGAGCAGATTGTTGAGCAATGGATTCTGCGAGTAGCGCCCGAAATTGAAGAACAGGGAGGAGCGCTCCGAAATCGGGAAGCTCAGCCCGATGCGAGGACTGAACTGCTTGCGTGCCTTCGCCGATGCGAAGTCGTCAAACGACGCGATCCGCCCGGCAACCTGAAGATCCGCGTTGGCACATCCGCCGGTGGGAAGCGGAGTGGGCGGAGTGAGCAGCGTATCGCGTCGAACACCGTTCGCGTCGACGAACGGAAAGCGCACACCGTTCGCCCACCGCGGGTCGTTCGGCGCATTGCACACCGTCAATGCGGTCGTTCCATTGGTAGGATCGATGGGATTCGCGAAGAATTTCCCTGGAACCTTGCCGTAGTCAAAGCGCGCCCCAAGCTTCACCGTCACAAAATCATACTCGACGATATCCTGCACGTAGAGACCGACGTCGTACGGGCTGTTCGAATAGTTCTGCGTGTAGATGTTGGTGTTTGCCTGCCCGAGCTTCCGCACCTGATTCACCCGGAAATCATACGACTGATAGAGCACACCCGACCGGAGGTTGTGGTGATCGGTGACCTGGCTCTCCACGTCGCCCCGAAATACCTTGGTATCCAGCTTGTCTCCGCCGAAAAACGGATCCGTGCCGCACGTGGGAAATGAATTACACGACCCGGTGAGCGGTCCGATGAACTGATCGCTGGTAAAGTTGGCATCGGCGAAATTGAGACCAAGACAGACGCCCTGAAAATAGTTGCAGGTCTGTCGCTCGGTCCCGAACAGCCCGGCGGTGATCCGGAACAGTCCGCGCGACAACCGCTGTTCATAGCGCGTCGCATAGAGCCGCTGCGATGACGCGATCGACGCCTGCACGAGCCGATCGAATCCATTCACCAGACGGAGCTCACTCGTCAGATTCGCGATGTACGCGGCAGAGTCCGCGGAGGTGCGAACCGCGGGGCTGTCGAGATAGTCGTTGAACTTGAGCTGGAAGTTCGGGTCGAAGGACTTCCGCTGCTTCTGGTTGTCGAGAACGGTGACCGTCACCTTCGCATTGGAGTTCACGTCGTAGCGCAGCTTTCCGAAAGCCTGCCGCGTGTTGTTGTAGCCGAACGCGCGCCAACCCGGGTAGACGTCACGGTAATTCGCCCTACCCCTGGGGTAGGCGGTGAGGATGGTCTGCTCGCTGGCGCGAAAGATATCGTCATCGAACTCGAGGACCGCGTCCGCCTGGACTTCCTGCCGTCCGGAGAACATAAAACGCAGCTTGTCGGCGGTACCCGGCACCGGACCGGAAACGAATCCTTCAACGAGGTCGTAGCCCCGAAGGTCGTCCTGGGCGCTGCCGAACTGGCTACCGAGCTGGCCAGTGAGGAAGGTGAGTGCGCCGGCGAGCTGGGTCCCTCCTTCTTTCGTGGCGATGTTGATGATCCCGGAGAGCGCATTGCCGTATTCCGGCCCAAAGCCCCCCTTCACCAGGTCAACCTGCTGAGCCGCTTCCGGAGAGAGCGACAGCGCCGGACCGCCCAGGATGAAGTTCTGCACCGGAATGCCATCGATCAGCATCAGGGTTTCTCCGGAACGGCCACCGCGAATGTTGATCGGACTTTGCGGATTGCGGCGGCTATCGGTCTGGGAAATCAGGTCGGTTGAATTGGGCGCCTGGAGGAAACCCTGCTGGAGCTGCAGCGCGCCCTCGATCGACGTGACGGGGAGCGCCTGGATCTCTTCGGAGGTGATCGGGATCTGGCTTCCCGTCTGCCCCCGTTCGATGAGCGGCGCCGCTTCGGCTCGAACGATGGTGCGCGAGAGCGTGGACGCCGACGGGCTCATCGTCACGTTCACTTCCCTCGTCACGTCAGTGGACACGAGTACTCCCGGTCGCTCGATGGAGCCGTACCCCAGCCTGCGCGCAACCAGGGTATAATTTCCTGGGGGGACACTGAGCAGGAAGAAGCGGCCGTTGGCGTTCGTGATACCGGCGTAGCCGGTGCCCTGAAGTACCAACTGCGCGCCATCGATGGGGCGTCCTGTCGAGGAGTCGATGACGACCCCGGTCACTTTACCTGTCTGCGCGCGCGCCGCGACGGGAAGGACCAGAATGCCGAGTAGCGTGATGAGCGACAGTAGCCAATTACGCGAACGAGACTGTTGCATCGTCCCTCCTGGCCGGAGCTCCGCCAAAAAAAAGAAGTTGTTTAGACAACTTCGACCACGGGTCCGTTGCTGTCAAGACAACGTAACAACCCATGGGGGCAGGGCCGTTACCAGGTGTTCCGATCCCTGCCTATTCCTGCCAGCGTTGCCAAGCCGGGTGCGGCCAGTGTAATTACCGAGGGTGAGAGCCGTCGCCAGCTTCCTGTGGATTTTCCCCGTCGCCGCGCTCACCGCGTGCGGCGAGAAAGCGCCTACCGGGACGGGAGCGCTCGTCTCGCGGGTCCGCCTGAATGGGCAGTATACCTGCGTCCGCTTCGAGGGGGTATTCGCCGGGCCGCAGGGTCCGGGACGCTACGAGGGCACGTGCGAGGCCTATGCGAACGTCACACGTCCCAGCCGGCGCGATTCGGTGGAGCTCGCCCCCTTCTCGATCGGCGAGGACAACAGCATCAGCCGACAGGAATTTCCCGGCGGGACGCTCACCTACGACTCGACGACGGCCGTTCTGACCGTCACGGATTCCGAGCAGCGCGTCGAGCGTTATCGCGCCGCCGTGCAGGGTGGCGTGGTGTTTCTCATCCAGCAGTTTCCCCCGTTCGATTTTTCGGGGGACGGGGTGAACGACGAGCTTACCCTGGTGTTCCGACGTCGGTGACCGCACCCCCCTGAACGCGCAAAGGGCGCTCGCTTTCGCGAGCGCCCTTTGTTCATCCGTGGCTGAAGGACCCTACCAGCGATAGTGCGCGAACGCCTTGTTGGCTTCCGCCATCCGGTGCGTGTCTTCCTTCTTCTTCACCGCGTTCCCTTCACCCTTGCTCGCGAGAATGACTTCGGCGGCGAGCTTCTCGGCCATCGACTTCTCGTTGCGATCGCGGGAGAAGCTGATCAGCCAGCGCATTGCGAGTGCCGTGCGGCGCTCGGGGCGCACTTCGACTGGCACCTGATACGTCGCGCCACCCACTCGGCGGCTCTTCACTTCAACGACCGGCTTGAGGTTGGTGAGCGCCTGCTTGAAGACGTTGACGCCGGGCTGACTCGTCCGCGACTCCACCATGTCCATGGCGCTGTAGAACAGGCTCTCGGCCGTGGACTTCTTGCCCTGGTACATCAGGACGTTGATGAACTTGGAGACGGTCTGGCTGTCGTAGCGTGCATCGGGAAGGATGGTGCGCTTGACGGACTTTTTACGACGACTCATTTGCCACCTTTCGTGGCGGTCTTGGCGCCCGCCTTGGGCTTCTTGGTTCCGTACTTGGAGCGGCTCTTGTTGCGCCCGTTGACGCCGGATGCGTCGAGCGTGCCGCGCACGATATGATAGCGAACGCCGGGCAGATCCTTCACTCGGCCGCCGCGAATGAGCACGATCGAGTGCTCCTGGAGATTGTGTCCCTCGCCTGGAATGTACGCCGTCACCTCGAACTGATTGGTGAGACGGACACGCGCGACCTTGCGGAGCGCCGAGTTCGGCTTCTTGGGCGTCGTGGTGTACACGCGGGTGCAGACGCCACGCTTCTGTGGATTCGCCTTGAGCGCCGGCGCCTTCATTTTCTTTTCAACGTCACGACGCGCGCGCCGGACGAGCTGGTTAATCGTTGGCATGAGGCGGGGTAGAGATAACAAACGCCCCGAAAAAGGGGCGGATACAGTCTTTAATGATAGAACGGATATGGGGTTGGGTCAAGCCATCCTGGTCTCTCTTCGGGATCGTCGGCTTTTCACTACAGACACCCATCACGCAATTTCGCGCCGCGCGGGTTGGATTGTGAAAACGGTGGCAGGTCGTTGGGATAGCGTTCCCTCCGCGCCACTCGGCTACTGAGGCTCATCCGTCCGCTGGCCAAGCGACCACACCCGCGAGCCAGCACGAAGTGCGCCCTATTGGGACGCACAAACGACACATGAGTTTTCGGCCATGTGGAAGGTCGACGACGCGATGTCGGCTTCCAGCCATGCCATGTAGAAGGAGATCCGGTTTCGGATGCTCTGACACCTGCCAACCGACCGCGCACGTTATGCGGTGTGGCTTCGCTGCCTAAGCGCTCCCGTGGTGACGAAGTGGGAATGCAAGGGCTTCAGGCACTTCCGCTTACAGGGGCTGACCTTCGATTCCCGTTATTATGCGGCGTAGCCTCGCCGCCTTTGCCACGTTGCTGCCCCATAAGCATCCAGTATAACGTTCCCACACCGCCTAATTGGCGTTAGGTTGCTAAGAAGTCGGTCGTCAAGTCAGGAGGTGGTATGTTGAAGCCGTTGTTATTCCTCTTCGCGGTCGTTGCGTGCAGCAATTCAACGACTCCCGAGATCGGTCTGCCCGAACAACTCCGGTTGCGAGTTGAGCCGTCCGCGGCGGCGTTGACCACCAACGACACGCTTCGTCTCCGCCTGGTAGCGCTGAATCCGTTACGCATTGCAATCGCGTTCAACTTGGGCTGCGGAGATCGTGGATTGACGTATCAGATATCGGACATCGCCGGCCCGCTGACTGGTGAAGGCGTTGACGGCTGCTTCGCCGCCGGTGAGAACGGATCAGTCCGCGTTGCGCCAGGCGATTCGCTGGTCCGCACGCAGGCTTGGGTCCCGCGGCGGTACGGCGGCGATCCTGTGAATCTGGTTCCGCGTCCCGCCGGCGCATATGCGGTGGCAGCGGTCGTTGAACTGCGTTCGACCTTGCGCGCGATCAGTTCACCAGTCGCTTTCGAGCTGCGCACGCCGTAAGTCGGATGGGTATGCGCCAGCAACCGAACGTGCGCTGCAGCAGGCGAGCGCTTTTAGGGCTGCCATTGGAGCGCATGGCATCAGGTATCTGCATTCGCTCATCGCGAGCGTGGAAAGTGAAAGCGCTCGCAGCTGAGCTTGGGCGTTAGCCGGACCAACACGCATCGCTTTATGGCGCTCTTCGATTCCCACTTCGCGACCCGTCGCTGGCTCACACTCGGACTGACGATCGGCGGCGCCCTAGCTGGCGCGGCCTTCGGGATCGTACTCACACGCCTCGGCAAGATCGTGGCGGGAGCTCCGCCTGCGACTCTCGCCAACTATGCTTGGAATGCCGCTGTCTTTGGGGTCATCGCAGGAGTAGTCAGTCCGCTTGTGTCGTGGGCCGTGCTTCGCCGCGTTCCCCTCTGGCGCACCGTTGTCGAGCCACTCGCGTACGCGTTCGCTGGAGGGACGGCGGCCGTCGTGCTTGGCTCGCCCCTACTGTTGCTCGTTCTTCCACCAGTCGGCCTCACGCTGGGTTTCGTACGACTGCAACGGCGCTATCCGGACGCGCAGCCATTGCC
>Ga0136612_10000633_pt1 | contig 13164 bp, 16 predicted proteins | sample AntDryUQ224A2306_2_FD_106644 | JGI IMG/M metagenome (GOLD analysis project Ga0136612, IMG submission 106644) | Polar desert sand microbial communities from Dry Valleys, Antarctica - metaG UQ224A (23.06) | ecosystem: Environmental > Terrestrial > Soil > Desert | place: Antarctica: Dry Valley...
ACTCTGGGGGGTGGGGTGAGGTGGCAGAGTTGCGGTGAGGGCCTTTGTGGGAGCGCATACCAGCGCCCCGCGCTCTTCACCCCTTCCCCCCCTTCTCCCCTACGTCCGTTCTCCCCTACGTCCCTTCCACCCCGCACCAGGCGATCGTGGCCAGCGCCAGCATCTTCGTTCCGGCGATGAGCTGGTCGATCTCCAGCCGCTCGTCGGCGCCGTGCGCCCCGGCGCCGCTCCCTGGGCCGAAGAGAACCGAGGGAATCCCGGCCTCCGCGAACCAGGCGACGTCACTGACCGCCACGAAACCGGCCAGCTCCGTCGGGTGACCCATCGCCTGCAGGCTGCCGATCAACGCCTGCACTCCAGGATGGTCGACCGGGGTATCGACCGGAGGGAACGACACGCCGCGCAATCCCCATTCAATGGTGGGCGGGTTCTCGCGCAGCCACTCGTCGGTCTGCGCCACGCGGTGGATGTATTCCTCGAACTCGGCCCGGACATCTTCCGTCCTCTCGCTGGGGAGATACTTGAGGCTTAGCTCCAGCGAGCAGTAATCGGGCATGGTCGAGACAGCGGTCATGATGTTCGGCATACCGTCCGCGCCACCGCCGCTGCCGGCCGCCATGACTCCCGGATTGATCGTGGTGATCCCCTTCGGCAGCAATGGGTGGATCTTGCGGTTGGCCCAGGCGCGCTCCAGCTCCTGCACCGCGGCCAGAATTTTGGCCCCCTTCTCCAGGGCGTTCACCGCGTAGCCCTGGCCCCCGGCATGCACCGAGCGGTAGCGGAACGCGGAGTGCCCGCTGCGCCCGGTGACCGTCACCCGCAGCCACTCCAGTCCCCCCTCGACCGGCAAGATGACCAGATTCGTTGGCTCGGTGACGATGGCGAAATCGGGGCGATAGCCCCGCTCGATGGTTGAGCGGGTGCCGGGACCGCCCGTCTCCTCGTCGATCACCGTTTCGATGAACAGATCGCCCTGCAGCCGGATGCCCAGGCGGTTCAGGATCGTGGCGGCGTGGAGCATCGCTCCCACTCCGCCTTTCATATCGCAGGCGCCGCGGCCCCAGATAAGGCCATCGGCGATGGCGGCGTTCCAGGGTCCATGCGGCCAATCGGCCGGGTTGCCCGCGGGCATGACGTCGATGTGTCCGTTGAGCGCCAGCGAGCGACCGCCGCCGCTCCCCGCCAACGTGCCGACGAGGTCGGGGCGGCCGGGCAAGGCGTCCCAGCGATCGATCGCGAAACCGAGCGGCGCCAGCACGGCCGTCACGCGATCCTGCACCGCCGCTTCGCCGCCCGGCGCGATCCCGGCCAGCTTCGGGTTTTCCGAGGGAATGCGCACCAGATCCTGCACCAGCGCCACGAGCTCATCGGCGCTGGCATCGACCGCGTCCGAGACGCGCGCGACAACCTCTGCCGAAGGCCCCAAACCGCTTCCGGACGCCACGTTTCGTTCTCCTTACGTAGGGTGATAGGGTCATGGGGTGATAGGGAGGACGGAAGACGGAGGACGGAGATCGTTTGCCGATAGCCGGTCCTTCCCATCACCCTATCACCCTATCACCCTCCGTCACCCGTCACCCGTCACCCCCGTCCATACTTGCCCCATGAACGACCTTGCCCTTTCCGAACCGATCGAGCTGCGGCTTGGCTATCGTGAGCCGATCGCCCTAACCAGGATGCTCGAGCTTCTGGGGACGCGCGCGATCCCTGGCATCGAAGAGCTGGTCGATGGCGCCTATCGCCGTACCCTGCGCCTGCCCCACGGTTTCGGCATTCTCGCGCTCTCCGCGGGAGCTCCACATACCGGGGACGGAGCAAGCGGCCCTTATGTCCGCTCCCTCCTGCGGCTCACTGACCAACGCGATCTCGATGCGGCCGTCGCCCTCTGCCGCCGCTTGCTCGATCTGGACGCCGATCCGCTGGCTGTCGTCGCACACCTCGCGCCCGATCCCCTCTTGAAACCGCTGGTGGAGCGGGAGCCGGGCTTACGGGTTCCGGGCGCGGCCAGTGGGGATGAGCTGGCGGTGCGCGCCATCCTCGGCCAGCAGGTTTCGGTGGCTGGCGCCAGCACATTGGCGGGCCGTCTCGTGGCCCGCTTCGGCGATCATCTCCCTGAGCCGGACGGCGGGCTGACGCACCTTTTCCCCACGCCCGGCGCGTTGCTGGAAGGCGACCCCAGCAGTTTCAGCATGCCGCGCGCCCGGGTGGAAACGCTTTTCCGGCTCTGTGCCGCGCTCGACCGCGGCGAGATTGTGATCGATGGCGGCCTGGACCGCGACGAAATCCTCCGCGTCCTCCTCGCGCTTCGCGGCATCGGGCCCTGGACGGCGTCGTATGTGGCCATGCGCGCCCTGGGCGACCGCGATGCCTTCCTGGCCAGCGACCTCGGTATCAAGCACGCCTTCGCCCGGCTGGGGGAGGCCAGCGACCCCAGGAGCATCACCGCCCGCGCCGAACGCTGGCGCCCCTGGCGCGCCTACGCCAATTTCCACCTCTGGTTCTCGCTGAACGACCCGCTCCACGAGGCGCCACCCGAGTGACTGGGCTATCGGCAATCGGCAATCGGCTATCGGCTATCGGCTATCGGCTATCGGCAATCGGCTATCGGCTATCGGCGTACAACTTACGACTCACGACTGTTCTTGCCGCCTGGCCGTCTTCCTCTCGACTCCTCGACCCCTCGACCTCTCGACTTGCCGTCTTGCCGTCTTGCCGTCTGCGCCCCTACGGCGTGGTGCTGCCACTTCCGCTCGGCAGATCGGCGAAGGGGGTGATTGGGATGCGCGTCGGCTCCGGCTGCCAGGGCAGCATCCCCGCCGACCCGCCCACCGACAGCCCTACGGCGATCAGAATCAGCAGCGGGACCAGCACCACCGCCGCAATGATGATGTTTCTGCGTTTTCTCTCACGCTCCACGGTCATCCTCCTTTGGAGGGGGTGTCGGCTGCGCCTTAGGGGGTGACGTTTCGCTCAGGGGGAAAGAGTGAGAAGTACGGACGAAGCGTCTCGATCGTCGTTCCCCCTTCCCCCCTGAGGCGATGCCGTCTCCCCCTCGTTTACGCCTGCGGCCGCGCGGTCACGTCGAACTCCAGGCGGATCGTCTCATCCAGCGAGAGGACGACTGGCACGCTCGGCGGCTCGATGGCGAAGTCGGGCATCTCGAACTCGGTGGCCGCCGCGCCGGTCAGGGTATCGCCATCGAGTGTCACCGTGGCGTCCCAGGCCACCAGCTTCGTCGTGTCGCGCAGCGTCAGATCGCCAATCAGGGTCAGGGTCGTCTCTTCGCCCTCGGTCAACGGCGCATCCAGTCCTTCGACATCGCGCAGCACGAACGTCGCCAGCGGGTAGGTCTTCGCCTCCAGCGTGTTGTTGTAGAGATAATTATCGCGGCGGGCCTGATCGCTTTGCAGCGTGCGCATATCGATATCAAAGCGGGAGCAGGCCATCGGCATGCCGTCGTCGCCGAAAGCGATCTGGCCGATGATGGCCTGGGTCTTGCCGACCGCTTCCGTCTCACCGACCTGCGCCAGTTCTTCCTGCACGCGGTAGCGTGCCTCGGACTCTTCCGGCACGATAGCGTAGAGGGTAGCGGCATCCGTCCCCTCGGGCAGCATGCCCAGCTCGGAGGGCTCGCACGCGGCCAGATCTGCCGGCGCCTCGATGACGCCCATCGCGGCCGGCGTGGCCGTCGCCTGGGCGTTCACCCCGGCCGTGGCGGACCAGAGCACGCCGCCCATGACGAGCACTGATGGCACAGCAATAAGCGCCGACTGCTGAAGCAACGATGACAAGCGAACCATAGGGAGCATCTCCTTCTCGGTAGTTCCGGCCACGATCCGGATCGAACGGCGGGGCGGATGGAACGATCCGGACGGCCCATTCACCAGCTGGATACCGCGCCACACCGTGTATGCACGATTCCCGGCGATGCCGCCCTCGAGCGCGCCGGGATGTGGCAACGGTACCCCCTCTCGCCCCTCCAAACCTTGGCATTTCCTGAAATTTCGCTGGGAGTTGGTTGCGCACGCTGCACAAGTCCGGCATCGACCGCGCCCACACCCCACGCTTCGGCGCCCACCCGCGCTCGCCTCCTGTAACAGATTTGCCCTGCCACGGTTGTTTCTCGTAGAGGGGTACGATGGGGCATCGCTGGAGCACGGGTACGCGCGCAAGGTCATCCCAATCGATCGCCAAACCCGCTCCGCATGATGCAGCGCGGAGCGACGCGGACCTGGTGGCCGCCGCGCGCCTCGACCGCGGCGCCTTCGCTCCCCTTTACGAGCGCTATCGGGATGATCTCCTGCGCTACACGTTCTATTGCCTCGGCGATTGGGACGACGCGGCAGACGCTACCCAGCAGATCTTCGTCAATGCCATGGCCGGCTTGCCCCGCTTTGTCGACCGCGGCGATGCCTTCCGCGCCTGGCTCTTCCGCATCGCCCACAACGAAGTCGTCACTCGGCAGCAGCAACGCGCGCGACGGCCCCAGAGCCAGCTCATCGCGGGGGCGGAGGTCATCGACCGCGCCCCCTCGCCGGAAGCGCTGGCCATCGCCGCCGACGACCATCAGCGGCTCTGGCTCCTCCTCGAGCGCCTCCCCCCTGACCGCCGCCGCGTCTGCGAGCTGCGCTTCGCCGGCCTGACCGACAAGGAGATCGCCGCCATCCTCGGCAAGAACGCGGGGGCGGTGCGCACCGCGCAATCGCGCGCGATCGCTCAACTGCGGGATCTGATGGGCATCAGTCTCGCCTCAACCAGAGGAGATCATGACTGACGAACGCCGCCGGGATGAGGAGATCAACCGCTTCTGGAATGAGCTGCTTCACTCGCGGGAAAACCCGGCGGTGGGCACGCTGGAACCCGATCAGGCAGAAACGCTGCGACAACTCCATGCATTGTCGCTCGCTCCGCCACCCGACCACGCGCGACTCCGGGTGGCGCGGGCAATGGAGCAGACGCTTGCCGCACCCCAGGCAGCGCCCGCTCGGAACGGTCATGCCGCGTTGTACCCGCGCGATCTGGAGATCGTCGTCCGCGGCAATACCATTGCGCGGGATCGGAATCTGGAAGCGTGGCTGCCCGGTGCTCAAGTCGCCTCCCCTCCGTCGCCGGTCGTTCGCGGGCCGCTGCGGGCGGCCATCCTCCATCTGGCCACGGCATTGTTGCTGCTGCTGACGCTAGGTATCGGCATCCTGGCAACACGCCCGCTGCTTCCCAGCACTGGCCCCACAGCCCTGCTGCCTGCCGCGATCCCACTCATGAGCACCCCCGAGCCGGGGCCAGCGTTGCAGACGCTCTTTGCCACGACCCTGCCAACTCGCCTGATTCCAGCCGCGGGCAACCTCGACTTTTTCGTCTGGCGCACCACGCTCGATCCCGGCATCCATACGTCATACCAGGGCCAGATCAAGGGGTTCCAGATGCAGCATGTGATTTCCGGTGAGCTCACGCTCACCGCCAATGGGCCGCTTCAGCTCTTTCGGGGTTCATCCGGGGCCTCGGGGATGGTTAGCGCCGCCGAGGCCACGCCCGGCGCGGTCCTCCTGCTGCACCCCGGCGACACCGCCATCTTCGCGTTTGACCAAACGGTGGCGTATGCCAATCGCGCATCAACCCCGGTGGAGCTGGTAGCCGGCGGGCTCTTTGCCGGTCATGGCGCCTGGTTGCCAGAGGGAGTCACGCGCATCGATCATAATGAGCTGTATCCCGTGCCAGAGCTGCCAGCCGGACCAGTCGACCTCACGCTGGTGCGGGCCACGCTGCCGCCCGGGGCCGAAGTCCCCGCGCCGCCTGCTGGCTCACTGGCCTTTGACGTCGGCGCGGTCGAAGAGAGCGACATCGCCAAACGCCCCGACGGCGCCCTGCGCAACATCGGTCCGGAAGAGGCTGTCATCTATGTCCTCACCTTGACGCCGCGAGGCGGTTGACGGAAACGGCCGGCGGCGGTCAAAGCGCTTGCTTCGACCAAAGGTCCGATGGCGGTCTGGATCAATCACCGCGTTCATTCAAGCTCGGCGTCAAGGTCACGACGGACATGCAGGATGCGAACGATCAGCAATTCCGTCTCGGTGGCCTGATAGATGACGACGTGCTGTCCTACACGACGGGCGCGGATTCCCTGCCCCAATTCCGGTCGGGCTGGCCCCAGCTCGGGGAATCTCAAGAGTTCGGCAAATGCCTCGATGAACCGTTGCCGGTAGGTGCGACGCTGAGCTTTGCCCCACTGCTGCTCAGTGAAGACCAGGATATTGCGCAGATCCCGGTCCGCGTTGTCAGAGAGAGCCAGCCGTGGTTTACGGACAGACATCAGGATCGGGTGGCAAACCACGGCGAATCTGCTCGTCGGCTTCCCGATCGATCTTCGCCATGAGCTCAGGCGTGAACTCGCTTACAGCGCCACGCTCGATCGCCGCCAATCCCTCCGCGACCGACGCGCGCAGCTCCTGCAACCGGCGATCGCGGGTGTCGAGCAGGCGGATTGCGGCCCGCAGCACCGATGACGGGTCGTCGTATAGACCGCTCTCGACTTTCTGCCGGATGCGCTCTTCAATGTCCGGGGGAAGCAACAAGGCCATGACGCGCTCCATTTCACTCACATGTTGCATCGTACCCTACACACCCCACCGCCAATCCGCCCTACCATGATCCTATCCGGCAGGTGGCGCCTACCCGAACGGCGAGTTGTCGCCAGCACCGCCGCGCGGTATCGTTATGTGAAGAATTCGACCTCTATTGGCCCTTCGCCGATCCCCTCTCGTCGGGAGTTAACCTCAGAATCGTATGCAGAATCCTCCAAACGGCTCGCCACCCGATCGCAACAGCCGCCGTTTTTCCTCAGCAACGGAGCGCGTCGCGCAGCATGGCGACGGCCGTCCCGGCTTCTCCGCGAACGGATCGTCTCCTCCTCCCGGCGATGCTCCAAAGCGCCCGCGTTTCCGCCGGGAGCAGCTCGGCGCGGTGGCGCGGGGCGCGCGCGAGACCTGGCGCAGCGTCGTGCGCGTCATGGCCCTCGTCTGGGCCACCAGCCCGAAGCTGACCACCGCCCTTGGCGTCTCCTCGCTTTTCCAGAGTGTGATGCCCGCCGCCCAGGTCTGGTTGGCCGGCCGTCTGATCGACGAAGTCGTAGCCGGCATCGCGGCGGGGGGCACGGAAGAGCATGTTCGCGCCATCGTCGTGATCGCGGTCGTGCAGCTCGCCTTGCTGCTGGGTTCGAGCCTGTTGCAGACCCTCAGCAACATCAGCCAGCAGCTCTTGCAGGAGGGGCTCTCCATCCACGTCCAGTTGCAGATCATGCGCCACGCCGCCACGCTCGATCTGGCCGACTTCGAGAACGCCGAGTATTACGACCAGCTCCAGCAGGCGCAACGGGAGTCTGCCACTCGCCCGGTCCAGATGGTCTCCGGCGTCTTCAATCTTGGCCGCTCCCTCGTCACCTTCGCCACCATGGTGGCGTTGCTGCTCGGCCTCTCCCCCTGGGTGGCCGCCGCCGCGCTCCTCTCCCCCATCCCGGCCTTCATCTCCGGCTCCCGCTACGGCTGGTGGGGCTTCCAGCAGATGCGCCGCCAATCGCCGGTGCGCCGCGTGATGACCTACCTCACCACCCTGATGACCACCGACGAGTACGCCAAGGAAGTGAAACTCTTTACTGCCGGTGATTACTTCATCGATCGCTACGAGCGGGCCGCGAACGGCTACTACGAGGAGACCCGCCAGCTCCTGGTGCGGCGTTATCTGGCCGGCTTCGGCTGGGGTTCGCTGACGACGTTGGCCTCCTCGGGCACCTTCCTCTATGTGGCCTTGCTGGCCGTGCGCGGGCAGGTGACGCTCGGCGCGCTGACCGTCTTCACCCAGGCCGCCAGCCAGGTGCAGGGCGCCTTCCAGGGGATTCTGGGCGGGGTGCAGGGCATCTACGAGCATGGCCTCTATCTTTCGACCCTCTACGAGTTGCTGGAGCGGAAGCAGAAGATCGTCGCTCCGGAGCACCCCGCGCCGGTGCGCCGCCCGTTCCAGCAGGGGATCGAGTTCCGCAACGTCAGCTATCAGTACCCGGACCGCGCCGTGCCGGCCCTCGACAACGTCTCCTTCACCATTGACCCGGATCAGACCGTGGCCCTGGTCGGCCGCAACGGGGCCGGCAAATCGACCATCGTGAAACTGCTGGGCCGCCTCTACGATCCGGACGAAGGCGTCATTCTCATCGACGGTCGCGACGTGCGCGAGTACGACCCGGTCGCGCTACGCCGCGAGTTCGGGGTGATGTTCCAGGACTACGCCGCCTACCAGGTCTCGGCCGGGGAGAACATCGGGGTTGGCAACGTCGATCAGGCCGAGGACCAGACGGCCATCGCGGTCGCCGCCGAGCGGGCTGGGGCGGACGACGTGGTGGGCAAGCTGCCGAACAGCTACGAGACGATGCTGGGCAAGCAGTTCGAGGGGGGGCACCAGCTATCAGGCGGCGAGTGGCAGAAGATCGCCCTGGCGCGGGCCTTCATGCGCGACGCGCAAGTCCTGATCCTCGACGAGCCGACCGCCGCCCTCGACGCCCAGGCCGAGCACGACCTCTTCGCCCGCATCAAGGAACTCACGCGCGGCAAGATGGCCCTCTACATCTCGCACCGCTTCTCGACGGTGCGCATGGCCGACCGGATTTTGTTTCTGGAAGATGGCCGGTTGGTGGAGCAGGGGACGCACGAGGAGCTGATGCGGCAAGGCGGGAGATACGCCGATTTGTTTGATTTGCAGGCGGCGAGCTATCGGTAGGCTCTCGTTGGTAGCATTGCACAGGAATTCATCCGTTCGGGAGATCGCCATGGCCTTGCAAATCCAGACACCGGAAACCATTCGGCTGGTTGAAGAGCTCGCGTGGCGCACCGGCGAGAGCGCCGAGGCTGTGGTCGAGATCGCGGTGCGCGAGTGGCTCGATCGGCTGCAGGCGCTAGAGGCCAGGAAAAAGCGAGAGGCAGAATTGCAAGCGCTCGCCGACAGCCTTGCCGCTCGCTTCAAGGCGTCGGGACAGCCTCTTATCGATCACAGCGACTTGCTGTATGGGGAGGACGGTCTGCCCAGGTGATCCTCGATTCATCGGCGCTCATCGCGATCACTCGCGGTGAGCCCGAGTCTGTGATCTGCTTTCGCGCCCTCCTCGACGCACCCATCGCCAGACTATCCGCCGCGAATCTGCTCGAAGCCGCCATCGTCGTGGATCGGTGGCGTGATCCCGAAGCGAGTCGTGAGTTCGATGCGTTGATCGCGGGATTTGCGGTGGTGATCGAACCGGTGACGGCCAATCAGGTGCGCATCGCCCGAGAAGCCTACGGCCGCTTTGGAAAGGGTGCAGGACACCCCGCAAAGCTCAACTTTGGCGACTGCTTCGCGTACGCACTGGCCAAGGATTTCGATGAGCCGCTGCTCTTCATTGGCAATGATTTCGTCCACACGGATGTCCGGTCTGCCCTCCCGATCACCGTTGACCCCGGGTCAATTGGACCGGTCGGCGACACTTTGGCCACAGCAGGAACGGGAAGGCCAAGAATGCCGACTCCGGAACTGGATCCGTTGGAAGCTGAAGAACTCCGGCGTTGCACTCCGGAGATGCGCGGCTGGTACTACCAGATAAAGAACTACATCCTCGGGCTAGGAGATGACGTTGAAGCGCGTCCCCGCCACCGGTATGTCCCATTCTGGCGGCTCGGACGGCCCGGGCCACAGGCGGTCTTCGCCAATGCGAACTTCCGTCCCTCGAAGAACCGGCTCATCATCGATATCCCTAAGCTGGAAGACGATACACCATTTGACGGGGAGTTCCTGCTTCCATGGATGGGTCGGCAGAAACGGGACAAGGTGGTGCATGTCGTGATCGATAGCGACGAAGACGTAGAGCGAGCCAAGCCCTTCATCCAGCAAAGCTACGCCAATCTGGATTGAATTGCTTCGTGCTCGTAGATTCGAGAACGGAGACTTTGCCTCATGAACCACCCCAAGCCAACAATTGACCTGGGGTATCCGACGGAACCCCACGGCCGCATCCCGGCCTTCGCCAACGTCGAGGACGAAGCGGCGTTCTGGGACACACATGATTTCACCGACTTCGCGGCGGAGTCGTCGCCGGTGCAGATCACCGTGGGGCAGGAGTTGGCCGCGCGGCTGCATCAGGAAGCCGAAGCCGAGGCATCCTCCAGGTACGCTGTCCGAACGGGGCCGCCAGCGCGTTAGCGAACCACTGGGCGCGCAGGTCCCCGGCGATCGAAACGATGCCTCTGCGCGAAGCGGATTGCTACACTCTGCCTCCAGTCATCACCAGGGGCGAAACATGGCACTGCTCATCGAAGCACCCGAAACCATTCACCTCATCGACGAGGTATCGAAACTCACCGGCGAGAGCGCGGAAACGGTCATCACCGTCGCGGTGCGGGAGCAATTGGCCTTGCTCGATGAAGTGGATGCCGAAGTACAACGGCGGGCGGAGATCTATGCCCTGGTGAAGGAACTCGGCACCGCCCTCCGGGAAACTGGGATCCCTACCGTCGACCATGGCGAATTGCTGTACGACGAGAACGGCTTGCCCCGGGAGGGTGACCTCTCGGAGTACGAACTCAGGTTCTATTTTCCGGGGCGTTACACTCGTTCCGAAGACACTGACTGAGGCAAAGCATGGCGCTCCAGATCGAAGCACCCGAAACCCTCCGCGTGATTCGAGAACTCGCCCGTCGCACCGGGCAGAGCGACGAACGGGCCGTCGACGTTGCGGTGAGAGAACACCTGGCCCGAGTGCGCACGCCCGAAGAAGAGGCGGAGCGACGGGTCAGGGTGAACGCCATCGTGAAAGACTTGCAGGCTCGCTTTAAGGCGTCTGGGCAGCCAATCGTCGATCCCGGCGAATTATTCTACGACGAGGATGGACTACCCAGATGATCGTCGATTCGTCGGCGCGCTATCGGTAGGCGGAAGCACGCCAAAGCCACCGGCGCCGGGGCGGGACGAACGCGACGCACGTCTGAAGCCGGCACTCGTTACTCAAAACCCAATGCGCCGGAATAGCCCAGACGGATCGACGTGCGGCTCGCGACCTCGACAATGCCCGGAACGAGCTCCTCGTGCAGCCGCGGTCCTGCTCGCCGCGCCGTGCCACTGACACTCATGGCCGCGATCACCTGCCCGGCGTGGTCGCGAATCGGCGCCCCCACGCAGATCGAATCGTCGCCCCGTTCTCCATCATCGATCGCATAGCCACGGCGCTGGACCTCGGCCAGCTCGGATTCCAGCCGGTCGAAGCTCTGGATCGACTTCTCCGTGTACGGGCGCCAGCCCTGGTCCGCAATGACCGCCTGCACCTCCTGCCATGGGGTGTGAGCCAGGAGCGCCTTGCCAAGCGCCGTACAGTGGGCCACGGCCCGGCGGCCCGGCGTGGTCACCCAGACCGGCCAACCCTGTGGCGCGGAATGGGCGATGTGCACCACGTCTCCCCCGTCGCGTACCGCCAGATTGATGAGCAGGCCAGTCTCCTCACGCAGGCGGTCCATTTCCGGGATCGCCTCGCGGCGCACCGGGATGTGGTTCAGCACGATCGACGCCAGCTCAACGATGCGCAACCCAAGGCGATACCCCCCACGCCGCTCATCCCGCTCCAGCAACCCGGCCGCCTGCAGGGTCGCGACATAGCGGTAGACGGAGCTCTGGTTCACCCCGAGCCGCGAGGCGATCTTGGCGAGGGAGAGATGCGGATCCTCAGTGCTGAAGCAGGTCAGGATCAACGCGGCTCGGTCGATCGTCTGACTGCGAAGTTTTGGCAGCTCCGCGCGATCGCTCGTCGCCAGCCCGGCGTCCACGTGGGCCACACCACACCTCCTTACCGGCTTCACTTGCTAATAGTGAAAGTATACATGCGATATTGACATTCATGCATGCGGAATATATCCTCCAGCGCACGAGATGCGGGAAGAGCGCCTGAAGGGACACCACCATGGCAGGGGGCAGGGCAGCGGTGACACACCCACCAGCTCAGGCGCGGATCCATGCCCGCGCGAGCCATACCGCCTTGGCCTGCCGCGCCGATCCGACGCTCGTCAATGTCCGTCGCGTCAGGAACGTCGCGTGAGTGCGATCGCGCGCGGCGGCGCCGTTCCCCCCGCGAGCGCAACGCCTCACGGCTCTGCCCGCCAGCGCTGGGCGGCTGATCGGCGGGATATCGAGCGCAACTGGCTACTCTATCTGATGGCACTGCCGGGCATCGCTTCCATCCTGATCTTCGGCTATGGGCCGTTGTTCGGTCTGCTCATTGCCTTTCTGGACTATTCGCCCATGCGCGGCATCCGGGGCAGCGAGTGGGTCGGACTCGAGAATTTTCAAGCGGCGGTGAGGAGTCCGTTTTTCTGGCAGGCGCTGCAAAACTCGGTCATCATCAGCGCCCTGAAGTTGGCCATCGGCTTTCCCTCGGCCATCGTGCTCGCCTTGCTCCTGAACGAGGTGGGGCGCCGCTGGATCCAGCGCGTCGTGCAAACCGCCACCATTCTGCCCTTCTTCGTCTCCTGGGTCGTCATCGCCGCCATGTTCCGCAGTCTCTTCGCACCTGACGGCGTCATCAACGAGGTGCGCCAGGCGCTGGGCTGGGAAACGATCACCTTCCTCTCTGATCCCGACCGTTTTCGCTGGGTGATCGTGCTGCAGGACACCTGGAAGTACGCCGGCTACTTCGCGGTGCTCTATCTGGCGGCCATTGCCGCGATCGATCCCGCCCTCTATGAGGCGGCAAAGGTTGATGGCGCGGGGCGTTGGCGCCAGATCCTCGATATCACGCTGCCCGGCATCCGGCCGACGATGGTGACCCTCTTCGTGCTCCTTACGGGATACCTGATCTTCGCCGGCTGGGAGCAGATCATCGTCATGTACAACCCGTCGGTCTACTCCACCAGCGACATCCTGGAGACGTTCTCACTCCGGCTTGGCTTGAGCCAGAGCAAGTATGGGCTGGCCACAGCGGTTGGCATGTTCCAGGCCGCCATCGGCCTCGGGTTGGTGCTCGTCACGAACGCCTTCGCCCGGCGATTCAATGAAACCGGCGGGCTGTTCTAGGAAGCGGCCGCGTCGCCGCGCCGGGTCAGGCGGAGAGGAGGTTACAGCGAATGGCGATGCGCACGGCGAACCCGCATCGGGAGGCGGCCTTCGGGG
>Ga0136612_10000634_pt1 | contig 13162 bp, 10 predicted proteins | sample AntDryUQ224A2306_2_FD_106644 | JGI IMG/M metagenome (GOLD analysis project Ga0136612, IMG submission 106644) | Polar desert sand microbial communities from Dry Valleys, Antarctica - metaG UQ224A (23.06) | ecosystem: Environmental > Terrestrial > Soil > Desert | place: Antarctica: Dry Valley...
ATCTCCCAGTCACCCATTCCGTAGGGCCAGACGAACTCGTCGAGCTGGATGATCTCGCAGCCGTTGTCGGCAAGCTCCTTGAAGTCCTCGTTGAACGCCTTGGCCAGCGCCATAGCAAGCTCTTTGGTGTCCTTGTAGTGCAGGTTCTGGGTAGCCGCGGCGATGACGCCGAGCCCGGTGTAGGAGATCTTCACCGGCTTCTTGGTGGCCTTGCGTACGGCGCGCAGGTGCGCGAGGTGGAAGGGATGCTCGCGGTTGATCTCGCCGACGCAGGTGGGCGAGTACAGGGTCGAGTAGATCGGCAACCCGACCGGTGGACCGGACAACCGCCAGCCCGACATCCGCTCGGAGTAGTAGTAGAGGATCGTGCCGTACGGCGAGTCCCCGCCGTAGACCTTGCCGTCGGCGATCACGTCGAAGCCGGCAGCCTCCTGGTCGTGCACGATTGCGCCGACCGCGTCCTCGAAAGCCTCACGGCTGATCGCGTCGAAGATGAATTCACCCTTGGGGACAGTCGCGAACGCCTGGCCGTCATACCAGCGTGGGTTCGGATAGTTGCCCACCATGGTCGTGGGAAGCAGGATCTCTTCATTGCCGATACGCATGTGCGTCTCCCTAGACTTCTCTGATGGGAAGGCCACGCTAGAGCCACTGTGATCGCGGTCACTTCCCCTCACTAGGACAGTTCTGGTCGCTGATCTGCCCTTCCGAGGTCAAGCCATGCGGCCGACGATCCGCCAGTCCACTGGCACGGCACCGGCGGAGCTGGCCAGGACCGGATTGAGGTCGATCTCGGTGACCTCGGGCACGCCGACGAGCAGATCGCCCACCGCCACCGTGAGATTGCAGAGCGCGACCACGTCGACCGGTTCGGCCCCGCGACCCCCGTCCAGCAGTGCACTGCCCCGCAGCGAGCGGAGCATCCACTCGACATGGCCGGTGTCCACCGGAGCAACGGCGAAGCACACATCTCCGAGCATCTCGACCGTTGTCCCGCCGAGCCCGACCATGACCACCGGGCCGAATCCGGGATCGCACACCCCCCCGATCATCATTTCCAGACCGTTGCCCTGCGCCTGGACCAGCAGCCGACAGCCGTCCCGCAGAGAAAGCAGGTCAGCAGCGGCCTGCCGTAGCGCCGTGTCGTCGGCGAGGCTGAGCCGGACTCCCCCTACATCGCTCTTGTGCGACAGCTCCGGATGCACGGCCTTGAGGACAGCGGGATATCCGAGTCGATCGGCTGCTTGCACCGCCTGATCAGCGCTGTCGCACACGATCGTGGCGGCAACCTCGATCCCGGCGGCGGCCAGGAACTCCCTTGCCTGGTCGGGGTCGGTCAGGTCAGTTGTCGCCGGAAAGGCAGGAGGTGCCCGGAGTTCGCGGCGCGATGAGCGCCGGCCGATGGCGCTCGCGCATCGGAACGCGGCGCCGGCGGCCGCGGCAGTGCGTTCTGGCCAAGGCAGGCACGGTATGCCGGCTTGCTGCAACGCATCGGCCTGGGGCTGGCGCGCGCGCTCGGTCACCCAGCAGCCGTAGACCGGGACGGTGTTGCCCTCGGCGCGCAATGCCGTCACGACCGAGGCCAGCCCCTCGATCACCTCAGGCGAACCCGCACGGGCGAGCAGAATCGGGATCACCATGTCGACCTCGCCGGATCTGGCCAGGATGTCGATGAGCGCCGGGTACAGGGCGGCATACCGCGACCAGATCGGTGTCATGTCGACCGGGTTGCGTGGGCTGCCGTACGAGGGGATCAGTCGGCGCACCCCGGACTGCAGTCCCGGACTCAATTCCGGCACCTCGAGCTGCTCGGCGTCGAGCAGGTCGGCCAGTTCCACGCCGAGCCCACCGGAGTTGGTGACAATGCCGACTCGGCTCCCGGCAGGCATCGGTTGGGCCGCCAAGAATTTCGCCGCGTCGAGCATGGCCAGGCCTGATGATGCTCGTACCACCCCTGCCTGAGCGATGGCCGCATCGCGGATCGCGGTGTCGGAGGCCAACGCCGCCGTATGGGAGACGGCGGCGCGCTTGCCTGCGGCGCTGCGCCCGGTCAAGGCCGCGATCACCGGCTTGACCGCGGTCGTGGCGCGGGCCGCTGAGAAGAAGTCCCGCGGGTCACTGATCGACTCCAGTAGCAGGCAGATCACCAGGGTTGCCGGGTCCTCGCGGAGATAGGCGAGAGTCTCGGCATCCGAGATGTCGGCCTTGTTGCCGGCCGCGTACACCTTGGCAAAGGGCATGGCCTCGTCCCGGCCCAGCGCATGAACGGCCATTCCGTACGAGCCCGACTGCGTCACCAGACTGATCCCGCCGCGCTCGTCGCCGGCCGGCGAGCCAGGTGCGATGGAGGCATTCAGCGGCAGGTCACAGTTCTGCACGCCGAAGCAGTTCGGCCCGACCAGGCGAACACCTCCCGAGCGCGCCACTGCCACGACCTGCTCCTGAAGTCGTGCACCCTCGGCTCCGATCTCGGCGAAGCCTGCGCTCAGCACGACGGCGGCTGGTATTTCCTTGACCGCCGCGGCGCGGATCGCAGCGAGCACGCCGTCCGCGGGGAGCCCGATCACAGCGAGGTCGATCTCGCCGGGGACATCGGCGAGGTCGGCATACGCGCGGACGCCGTCGATGCTGGCCGAGCGGCTGACCGGGACGACCTCCCCGGGGAAACTCCGCAGGTTGTCCCACAGCAGACGGCCCATCGTCTCGGGCCGGTCGGAGGCTCCGACCAGCGCGATCCGGCGGGGATAGAAGACGGCGTCGAGCCCGCCGGTCAACTCATACCCCAGCCATGCCGGTGGTTGGGCTCCGCCCGGCCGCTCAACAGGCGCACCCGATGGCTGGATCGTGGTCGAACACCCGCTCCAGCTCGGCTGCGGCGAACTCAGACCGCCGCACGCCCAGGGAGTCGATTCCGCGCAAGGCGGCAAGTTCGGCAGCCGACGGCGGACCGACCGTGCGCAGGTCGCCGGCGACGCGTAGCTCGAATCCGGTGGCTGCATCGATCTCCTCGAGGCTGACATCGGGAAACCGGTGCGTCAGCCGGGCGTGGCCGTCCGGGAAGTCGAAGACTCCGAGCTCGGTCACCAGGCTCTGCGGTCCGCCGCCGGTGAACCCGAGGTCGGCTCGGTCGCCCGCAGGCGTTACGTGCCCCATGTCGGTGATGAAATCGCAGGCTTGGACCAGAGCGCGACCCGAGCGGTGGTGGCTGTTCCACAGCGACAGGTGCGGGATCGTCGCGGCCAGGTTACAACCGCCTCCGCCACCGCCCAGCTTCACCTTGAAACCTTGGTCGGTCGGCCCCATGCCGGTCACGTTCGTATTGCCGTAGCCGTCGATCTGACCGCCGGAGAGGAACATGCGGTCGACGTCCCCACGGATCGCGGCGTCGAAGAACTCCTCGAACCGCATGCTGTAGGCGGCACCCTGCTTGAGGCTGGCGTCGTTGCCGGTCGGCGGGATGAACGGCGGATCGGGGTTCACCGCGTACATCGCTCCTTCGATCAGGGTGATGTCGCGAGCATGGGTCCGCCGTGCGACGTGCATCGCGACCTGAGCGCAGGGACTGCCGAAGCCATGGAACACGGTCTCGGCCGGCCGGATGGTGCGGGCGAGCAGCACCACGAACCACTCGTCCAGACTGAATCTCACTGAAAGAGGGCCTTCCAGTTGGCGGTGGATTCCGACCACCTGCTGATCTGGTCCAACCGGTCGTTGCCGATCAGGTCCTGGTACTCCTGCTCACTCGCGACGCCGTACACATAGGTCTTGAGATAGCCGGCGAGGTCCTCGCCGCCGGACTGGGCGGCGCTGGCATAGAGCGCCAGGTGCTGACGGTCATAGGCGTAGTTCGGATACGAGGACGTCGGGTGGGCACCGAACGGGGCCGCGATGACTGAGGCCACCAGGTGCGCGGGAATCGTCACCCCCGCCGCGGCCACATCCTCGGTGGAGACCAGTCGGTCGACCGTGGCGACGACCCGCGCCGACGCGCTGGCAAAGCGCTCGTCGAGGACGAAGGGCTGCTCCAGATGGAGATTTCCGTATCGATCGCCCAACGGGGCATGGAGCAGGGCAAGGTCGGGCTTCAGCGCCGGTACCGCGACCAACACCTCGCCGGTGAAGGGGCAGGTGACTTCGCGGTACTCCGGATGCAGCCGCGCGATGTCGGAGCCTCGAACTCCCCGGACCGGCAGGAACGGCAACCCCATCTCGGTGGCCCGAAGCTGAGCCAGGATCGTGACGCAACAACTCTCGGCCACCTCGATCGAACCGCTCTGGGCCGCCCGACGGTAGGCCGGCGCAAGTCCGAGATCCTGCTCGAACCCGACATAGCTCTCCTCGCATCGGCGCACAGCCTCAGCAGCGACGAGCAGATCGACATCGATGCTGTGCGCGGAGCCGATCAGATGCAGGTTGCGCTTGTTCTGCCGGATCAGTTCACGGACCAGGGCCATCGGCAGCCGGGCGGACAGGCCACCGCCCAAAGCGATCATCGCGCCGTCGGGGACATCGGCGATCGCCGCGGCGAGGCTGACCTCTTTGTCGCGCTGCGGTTGGAAGCCCATGGCCGATCCAGCATGTTGCCGCCTCGGTTCGGTGGGCAGGTCTCGACAGGACGAAGGACACCGGCAGGCTCGACCCGGCAGAGCAGTGGACTTTGCCCTCGAAGTGACCACCCTGAAGGCATGGCTGAGCTGACTGAGCAGGCGCGCGCCGAGGTTTCTGACACCGTGCAACGGGCCCGCGCGGCCGCGGCGAAGATCGCCGACTACACCCAGGAGCAGGTCGACGCGTTGGTCACCGCGGTGGCCTGGTCGGTCGTGCGCAAGGACAACGCCGAGGCACTGGCCCGGCTCGCCGTGGACGAGGGCGGGTTCGGCAACTACGCGGACAAGGTGACCAAGATCAACAAACGGGTCACCGGCGTCCTGAACGACATGCGTTCCGTGCGGACGGTGGGTGTGGTCGAGGAGTCTCCCGAGCTCGGCCTGATCAAGATCGCCAAGCCAGTCGGCGTGGTGGCCGCGCTGATCCCGACGACCGGCCCGGACGCCACGCCGCCGGTCAAGGCGCTTTTCGCGTTGAAGGGCCGAAACGCCATTGTCGTCGCGCCGCATCCGCGAACCCAGAAGAGCACCGAGTTGGTCGTAGCTGTCATGCGTGCCGCCTGTGAGCAGGTCGGCGCCCCGGCGGACCTGGTCCAGTCCCTGCCCGGACCCTCACTGCCCAAGACCCAGGAATTGATGAGTCAGGCCGACCTCGTCGTGGCCACCGGCGGCGCCGGGATGGTCAAGGCCGCTTACAGCTCTGGTACGCCCGCATACGGCGTCGGCGTCGGTAACGCGGTGCATGTCGTCGACGAAACGGCCGATGTGGCCGATGCCGCGGCCATGATCGCGGTGGCCAAGACCTTCGACTACGCGACGAGCTGCCTGGCCGACAACTCGGTGATCGCCCATTCCGCTATCTACGACGATCTGCTGGGCCGCCTGGTCGAAGCCGGCGGTCATCTGTGTTCAGCCGAGCAGGCAGCTGCGCTGCAAAGGGCCATGTGGCCCGACGGGGGCCACATTCCGACGATCGACGTGGTCGCGAAGCCGGCCGCAGACATCGCCAAGCTGGCCGGTATCTCGATCGGTTCGGACAAGACCTTCCTCATCGTGGAGGAGACCGGCACCGGGCCCGAAAATCCGTTCTCCGGGGAGAAGCTATCGGTGGTGCTGGCGCTGTATCGCTACGACGGGGAGGTGGTCCGGGCCGCCAAGTTGGTCAACGACATCACCGCCTACCAGGGACTGGGACACACCTGCGGCATCCACACCAGCTCCGATGAGAACGTGGACATCCTGGCCAACGCGACAAAGACGTCTCGGGTGCTGGTGAACCTGAACCTCAACGAAGGAGCCGGCAGCCCTCGCAGTGGGCTGCCGTTCACATTGAGCCTGAGCTGCGGCACGTGGGGCGGGAACATCACGACCGAGAACGTCAACGCCCGACACTTCGTCAACCTGACCTGGGTGGCCCGCCCGATTCCTCCGCGCACGGTCAGCGAGGACGACCTGTTCGCCGAGCACTGGCGCCGCCACGGTCGCTGACCGCGGCGGCATCTCAGCGCGTGCGTGAGGCCAGGAAGTCGTCAGGCTCGAGGAAGTACGGGTTGTCGATCACCATGCCACCGAGCATCGCCTTCGGATGCGTCTTGAGCACGTCCAGCACCGTCTCGCCGTCGCACCGGTTCATGTCGTACATGCACAAGACGATCTGCGGGTAGCCGCCGATGATCCGGTTCAGCTCGGACTCATACATCGCCAGGTCCTCGACGCCCGGCTTGTCCCGGTGCGCCCAGGTCATGTCGCCGATGTTGCGAACGACGTTGTCATCCGTGCTGCCGGACCAGCGGGCCTTGCCGGCCCAGAACTTCAGCATCCGCTCCGGTAGGAAACCGCCGCCATCGAAGTAGGTCGAGTCGGAATCGAGCACTTCGAGCTGCCCTTGCTCGCACATCGGCGACACGTCAACGGTCTGGCTCAACCGTTCGAGCACGTGCGTTGGGGCGCAACTGTCAACGACGCAGGTGCACTTGCTTCCGCTGACCAGACCGCCGAGCAGGTACGGGATCAGGATGTCATCGCGCTCCTCGGCGGCGCGATAGAAGGCGCAGATGTGATCACCGGCTTCCAGTTGCACACCGGGTAGATCAACGGTCGCAGCTCCGGTCACGTCAGAGCTCGGCTCGAACGGTTGCGACAGCCTCGCCCATGTTGCGCAGCTTCGCATACGCAGCGGTACGACTGAAGTAGCCCAGCCCGCAGTCGGGGGCGACGAGCAACCGATCGGCCGGTACGACCTCCAGGCGGGCCCGGATCCGGTCGGCGATGATCTCCGGTGTCTCGGCGTGCAGGTTCTTCGCATCGACTACGCCAAGACCCAGAACCTTGTCCGAGGGGAAGTCGCGATAGGCCTCCAGGTCGGAGAACTCGGCGCTGCAGGACTCGAGGTGGATGACGTCGGCGGTGGACTCCTTGAACAACGGCATCATGTCGGCGGTCTTGGCCTCGAAAACGTCCCGCTGTCCGTCGACACTGCCGTAGCAGATGTGCCAGAACTTCAGCGCGTCCACGCCGTCGAACATCGTGTTCTGCGCCTCGATCTGCCACATGTCCTGGGTGTAGGGCGCCAGCACGTCGATCAGCTGAACGGCCTCCAGACCGATACCGACCAGGTACTTCAGCTCCTGGTTCATCGCGACGGCGAGGTCTTGGGCGAGCTTGATCGGGTCGCCGTAGAACTGGTCGTCGACGATGATGCTCTGCTGCGCCGGGCCGAGGAAGGCGACCTTGAAGGGTTTGGTCGTGGCGTCCTGCATGGCCGTGACCACGCTCTCGAAGATCGGCCGCTTCCACTCGATCTTGCCCGTGACGGCTGCCTTGTAGAAGGGCTTGTACTTCGCCCCGTCGCCGGGAGGACCATAGGGCTGGAAGCCGCCGAGGTTCTCCGGGATGAAGTGGAAGATCGGCTCCAGCTGGAAGCCGGGCGCTTCCCACTCGTAGTACTGGGCGCCGTCGGTCAGGATGTCGAGTCCGGCCGCCTCCTGCTCATGGGCACACAGCTTTACGGCATCCTCAAAGGCAACCCGCAGGTTGTGGCTTCGGTAGACGGGCTCGGACAACGTTCCCAGCACTCGGCCCTGTAGCCAATGTGGTCGCGGGAACGCCGAAACGGCCGACGTCGGGAGGAGAACCTCTTCGCCTCTGATCTGCATGACCTGTCCTCTCTATGGGTGTGGGCTGCTTAGTGCTTCATCAGGATCTGTACGGCCGCGACGACACGCTCGGGACTGACGTCGACCTCGGCTTCCAATTCGCGGGCAACGGGCCAGGGAATGTTGCCGCCACTGATCCGGCGAACCGGTGCGACCAGGTCGCTGAAAGCCTCCTCGGCGGCAATTGCAGCGATCGCCGAGCCCCAGCCCAGCTGGCCGGGGTTCTCCTCGACCACCACGAGTCGTCCTGTCTTCCCAACAGACTCGAGCACCGCCTGGGCATCCAGGGGCACCAACGTGCGCAGGTCGATGACCTCGGCGCTGGTCCCGCTCTGGGCGAGCTCGGCTGCTGCGCGTTCACACACTCCGACGGTGATCGACAGCCCGACGAGGGTCACGTCGCTGCCCTCGCAGACCAACCGGGCCTTCCCGAGCGGAATGTGCTGCTCGCCGTCGGGAACGTCTTGCTTGCCGCCGTAGAGCGCCTTGTGCTCGAAGACGAGGACCGGGTCCTCGTCCCGGATGGCAGCGGCCAGCAAGCCGACCATCTCCACCGGGTCGGCCGGGGAGACGATCTTCAGTCCGGGCACGCACATCGCCCAGTTCTCCACAGACTGGCCGTGCTGGCTGCCGAACCCGAGGCTGCCGAACCCGTTCGCGCCACGAAGCACCAGCGGCAGGCTGACCTGCCCCCCGGTCATGTAGCGAGTCTTGGCGATCTCGTTGACGACCTGGTCCCAGCAGACGGCGTAGAAGTCGGAGAACATGATCTCCGCGACCGGGCGTAGACCGGCCATCGCAGCGCCCATCGCGGCTCCGACGATGGCCTGCTCGGAGATTGGGGTGTCCCACACCCGATCCGGCCCGAAGGTGTCGAGCAGGCCGGTAGTGGTCTTGAAGACGCCGCCAGAAGTGATGTCCTCGCCGAGCAGTACGACCCGCTCGTCGCGCTGCATCTCCTGGGCCAGCGCGGCTAGGACTGCATTGCGAAAGGTCAGTTCCGCCATCTCGACCCCCCGTCGGCCCACATGTCGGTCCACACGCTGGCCGGATCGGGCCGGGGCCGGGCCAGAACCCGGTCGGCCATCCCGGAGATACCGACGGCCACCCGGGTCTCGAGCCTGATCAACTCCTGCTCATCGGCTCCGGCCGCCTGGAGCGCGGCGCGCTCGCGCATCAGCGGGTCCGAGCCGCGCCATCGCTGCACCTCCTCGGCTGGACGGTAGGCACCAGCGTCGGCAGCGGAGTGTCCCTTGAGCCGGTAGGTGTCGGCTTCGATCAGCGCCGGACCGCCACCGCGCCGAGCGGTGTCCACCGCTGCCCCCACTGATTCCGCGACCGCATGCACGTCGTTCCCGTCGACCACGATGCGATCCAGTCCGTACGCGGATGCCCGGTCGGCGGCCGGGCGCTCCACCGGAATCATGGTCGAGATCGGGCTGTATTCCATGTACTGGTTGTTCTCACAGACGAAAACGATCGGCAGGGACCACAGTGCGGCCAAGTTCACCGCCTCGTGGAATGCGCCGATGTTGACCGCACCGTCGCCGAAGAAGCACACGGTGACCTGCTTGGTCTTCTTGATCCGGCTGGCCCAGGCCAGGCCCACCGCGATCGGCAGGTGGGCCCCGACGATCGCGTACGAGCCGTAGTAGCCGTGCTCGACGCTGGTGATGTGCATCGACCCACCCTTGCCCGCGCAGATGCCGCCGACCCGGCCGAGCAGTTCAGCCAGCACCGCCTCTGGCGATGCTCCCCGGGCCAAGGCGTGCGCGTGCCCGCGGTAGGTGCCGATGGAGTAGTCCTCCGGGCCGAGCATCGAGGCCGCGCCGACGGCGATGGCTTCCTGGCCGAGCCCGAGGTGGGCTGGTCCGTGCAACTGACCCTGCCGGTAGAGGACGTCAACCCGTTCGAGAAACCGGCGAATGAACAGCATCTGCTCGTAGCAGGATGTGGCCGCTGTGTCGGGCACGGTGCCTAATGTCACGTCAGGCACGCTACGTTCGTCCCAGTGCGCGCTACATCGTCCTGACGGGGTGAACGGACCGGGGCCGGGCTGCCTGCGTGGGGGGCTGCTGGATCACTCCCACGGTTGTCCACGCCCGGGTGGCCAGTTGCAGGTTGAAGTGCGTCTCCGGGTCGTTCAGGTCGTACCCGCTCAGTTCGCGGATCCGCTGTAGTCGGTACTTCAGCGTGCTCCGGTGGATGGACAGGGCCTGAGCCGTTGTCTCGTAGCGCCCGCCGTGGTCGAGGTAGGTGGTCAACGTCTGGACGAGTTCGGTGCCTTTCGTCGCGTCGTAGCTGACCAGTGGCCTGAGCCATCGAGTCGCGAAGTCCTCGACATCGTCGAGGTCGGGCAGCGAGGCGAACATCCGGAAGACGCCGAGATCGGCGTACACAGTGGCTTGGTCCTCTTTGCCGACCCCCGCGTGCAGTCGCAGCGCCAGCTCAGCTTCACGCCAGGATCGCGGCAGGTCACTCGGACGGCTGTACAGCTCGCCGACCCCCATCCTGGCCCGGCCACCGCCCTGCTCTCGGAGCACCGCCTGACGCAGTTCCTCCCAGTCGACCTCGCAGGACGTCAGGACCACCACCGCGCCAGAATCGGTACCCAACAACGCCGTGCACCGTAGCCCCCGTAGCGCCCGCCGTACGGCATGCAGAAAACGGTCGCGCGCAGGGACGCCGGTGCCCCGCGCCAGCCGCTCATCCTGCTGACTGCTGGCAGCCTCGCCGGTCATCGCAGGGTTGCAGTCCGCGATCAGAACGACCCGGTGCGGTTGACCCAAGTCGTAACCGAGGGCCTCAGCCCTGGCATAGGCGCCCTCGTCGTCGGTGCCGCTGAGCAGGTCGTGCAGCAGGTCACGGCGCAGCCGCAGTTCGGCGTCGGCCAACCCCCGCAGCCGAGCCAGCTCGACGGCCAGCACGGTCGCCCCCTGCTCCAGGGCCATGATGTCGGAACCGTCGGCGCGATCATCGGGGTCGATCAGCGCGATCACGCCCAGTACGTCCGGCCGCGGAGATGCAAGCGCAACGACCCGGGAACCATCCCGCACGGAGCGCTCCTCCAACTGCAGACGCCGCAACAACTCCTCGCGGCGGTCCTCGCGCGGCTTGGGATAGGGCTCCGGACGATCGGCACCAGCCCAGGCACGCAGATTTCCGTAGCGGTCCTCGATCGCGACGGGCAGACCGGTGAGCTCGTGCAGTGCGTCGGCGATACCTGCCGAACCCTCGCCAGCCGCGGCGACCCCGGTGAGCCGCTGGTGGATCTGCATGCCGCGGCGCAGCGTGGCGATGTTCTCCTCCAGGGCGGCATTGGAAGCCGTGAGGGCCTCGGCGCTGGCCCGCTGAATCTGGTGCAGCCGGGCGTTGGAGACCGCCACTCCGGTCTGCTGCGCCACCACCTGGATCAGGAACTGACCGTCCGTCGGTGGCTCTGCCTGCGCACGGGCGATGAGGTAGCCGAACTGCCCGCCGACGCTGCGCAGCGGATAGGCCCACCCCCAGTCCCCGTCGACGAAGCTGATCGCACCGCCTGCCGGGCCCAGCGCCGCGAAGTCGTCGACCAGCCAGCCCGGGATCTGACCGGTCGCCCAGTACTGCGCCGAGCGCCAGCTTCCGTCGGTGAACGCGAAACCCTCGACCCGCCAGCGGCCCAGTGACGGCGCGCAGGATGCCGCCAGCCGCAGGATCTGATCCTCGTCGGAGCTCTCGGTCATCAGTATCGAGAGCACCAGTAGGGCACGCAGATTGGTCAACTGTTCGCGCACGGCTACCGGCGTCGGCTGGTCGGTCAGTTCCGTGGACATCGAGCGGAGCGCCATCTGAGCACCTCCACCTGGCTCGGAACCTGCTCGGATGTTAGGCCCGGAACCGCGTCGGCACTAGACCTGACAGGTTTATCGCAGACGGAAGCTTGAACCCCAGGGGGCGACTATTGAGCCGTCATGCCCCCGTCCGGAGTCACCACCGAGCCGGTCATGAACGCGGACTCCTCGCTGGCCAGGAACAAGGCCACCCGGGCGATGTCCTCCGGGGTACCGAGCCTCCCGAGTGGATACTTGGCGACCGTCATCGCCAGTCCCTTCTCCTCGTCGCCGCCGCCGCGGGCAGTCAGCATCGGCCGCATCAGCGGGGTGTAGACCGTTCCAGGACAGATGACGTTCACTCGGATCGCGTCCGCGGCCAGGTCCACTGCCATCGACCGGGTCAGGGCGACCACCGCGCCCTTGGATGCGCAGTAGGCGGCGAAGTTCGCGACACCGACCAGAGCGGCGACCGATCCCTGGTTCACGATCGAGCCGCCACCGTTGTCGGCCATCGTCCGGGCCGCAACAGCCGAGCAGATGTAGGTGCCCTTGGCGTTCACGGCCATGCAGCGGTCCCAGTCATCCTCGGTGGAGGTCAGGATCGACCCGCTGCTGTTCACGCCGGCGTTGTTGTAGAGCACGTTCACCGCTCCCAGTTCGGCGGTTACCCGATCAAAGGCTGCCTGCACCTCGTCGGCGTTCACGATGTCGGCCGTCACAGCCAGAGCCCGCCCGTCGGCGGCCAGGATCTGATCGACGGTCTCTTGGGCGGCGTCGGCCACCCGGTCGAGAACCCCGACCGCGGCGCCCTCGGCTGCGAACAGCACCGCAGCCGCTCGGCCGATGCCCGAGCCGCCGCCGGTCACCACCGCCACCTTGCCGTCCAGTCTTCCTGACATCAGCGAACCTCCTACTGCGCGGACAAGCCGCCGTCGATGACCAGTGGGTGCCCGGTCAGATATCCCATCCGTCCTGACGCCAGCACGGCCACTGCTTCAGCGATCTCCTCGGGTTGGGCAACTCGGCCCATGGGGATCTGGCCCTCGACCCGAGCCCGCAATTCGGGTTGGTCCAGCCGCCAACTGGTCATCGGGGTGTAGACCATGCCCGGGCAGACGGCGTTCGCGCGGATGCCGTACTGGGCGTAGTCGACGGCAATCGACCTGGTGAGCATGACCGCGGCGCCCTTGGACGCGGTGTAGGCCGCCCGTCCCGGAAACGCGATCAAGCCGGCCACCGAAGCGATCGTGATGATGTGCCCGGAGCCCTGCTCGATCATCGTGGGTAGCACCGCACGACTGCACAGGAACGGTCCGCGCACGTTGACGGCGTGCACCCGATCCCATTCCTCGACCGGCGTCTCGTGCAGGATCGTGGCCTGCTGCGAGCCAGTGATCCCGGCGTTGTTCACCAGCACGTCGATGCGCCCGAACCGCTCCAGCACCGTGTCCACGGCCCGTTGTACGCCGTCTGGGTCGGTCACGTCGCAGGCGATCGCCTCTCCCCCGCTGACATCGAGTACGGCCACATCCATGCCCTCGGCGCGCAGCCGCTCAGTGGTGGCCAGCCCGATGCCGGAGTTTCCCCC
>Ga0136612_10000635_pt1 | contig 13161 bp, 11 predicted proteins | sample AntDryUQ224A2306_2_FD_106644 | JGI IMG/M metagenome (GOLD analysis project Ga0136612, IMG submission 106644) | Polar desert sand microbial communities from Dry Valleys, Antarctica - metaG UQ224A (23.06) | ecosystem: Environmental > Terrestrial > Soil > Desert | place: Antarctica: Dry Valley...
ATTTCTCACACTCCTTCGTCGCGAGGCGGCGGAGAGTGGCCTGGATGCGAGGCGCACGACGGTTTCGCGACGAAGGCATAGTTGACACTATGTCGAGGAGTGAAACCGTCGTGCAACGAAGCAAACAGGCCGCTATCCGCCGCCGCAGCAGAAGGAGTGTGAGAAATGCGGGCTAGAGGTCATGGAGGAGTGAGCCTGTTGGTGCGGGGCGGAAGGGTGGTGGATCCATCACAGAGCCTCGACGACCGAAGAGATCTCCTGATCGAAGATGGACTGGTCACGAAAGTCGCGAGCTCGATCAAGCCAGGCGACGGCATCAGCACCTTCGACGCGTCCGGCATGATCGTCTCTCCCGGTTTCATCGACCTTCATACCCATCTTCGCGAGCCAGGTCAGGAGCACAAGGAAACGATACGATCGGGAACTCTTGCTGCCGTTGCAGGTGGTTTCACAGCGGTCTGTGCGATGGCGAACACCGCACCCCCAAACGATGAGCGCGCAGTAACGGAAATGATCATCGCGGAATCGCAGCGCAACGGAGCGTGTCGCGTCTATCCGATCGGCGCCGTGAGCCGCGGTCTTCGTGGAGAAGAGCTGGCGGAGATGGCCGATCTGAGCAGCGGCGGTTGTGTGGCCTTCAGTGACGATGGGAAACCTGTAATCAATGCGCAGCTTATGCGCCGGGCACTCGAGTACGCCGGGATGCTGGGCCGCCCCGTGATTGCGCACGAGCAGGACCTCGATCTCAGCGAAGGGGCGTCCATGCACGAGGGCTACTACTCGACCCTTCTCGGGTTGCGAGGGATGCCGGCTGCCGCCGAAGAGATGATGGTCGCGCGAGACGTCGTACTTGCCGAGCTCACGGGAGGACATCTGCACGTGGCACACCTCTCGACTAAGGGCTCTGTCGAGGCCGTGCGTCGCGCGAAGCAGAAGGGCCTGCGCGTCACATGCGAGGTCGCGCCGCATCACTTTGCATTGACGGATGAAGCCGTCCAGTCTTTCTCGACCAACCTGAAGATGAATCCGCCACTCCGTTCCGAAGAGCATCGCCACGCGCTACTGGAAGCACTGGCGGATGGAACGATCGACGCAATCGCGACGGATCACGCGCCGCATCATTTCGATGAAAAGAATGTGGAGTTCGATCTAGCTCCCTTTGGAATCACGGGGCTCGAGACAGCTTTTGCGGTTTCGTATGACCGCCTCGTGCACTCGAAGATTCTGGGGATCTCTCGTCTGATCGAACTGCTATCGGTCGCCCCTGCCCGGATCTTTGCGCTGCCTGGCGGGACACTGGCCGTCGGCTCGCCAGCGGACGTGACCATCCTTGACCCTTCCGGCCAGACGGTCGTCGACCGATTTGTATCGAAAGCCTCGAACTCTCCCTTCACCGGGGCGACGTTCCGCGGACGAGTCATTGCGACCGTGGTGGGAGGCGTCGTTCGTTACGATGGCCGTCCCTCGCAAGAGAGCACGGACGCAAAGGCCACCACGAAGCCGGCAGCTCGCGGCCGTCGTTCCCGATCATGACCCCGGAAGCGGCACAGAAGCGTATTGTCATCGTCGACGATTCCGTGGCGTTTTGTGAGCTGTGGGCCGACATGCTGAGCGCCCGTTACGGCGAGCGGGCTCGTGTAGAGACGTACCATCATCCCTACGAGGCCTTACCAACGATCGATTCGACCATCGACCTGCTCATCGTTGACCTCGAGATGCCCGGCATGGACGGCCAGAAGTTTGTCGAGTATGCCCGCGGGAAAGGAGTTCCACCGCGTCGCATCATCATTACCTCGTCACATCCGGCCGATGAGCTGCATCGTAGGTTCAAGATCGGGGAGACTATCGCCGTCATCAACAAAACCGAGCCCAAGCAGCAGGAGGCGTTCCTGATGATCCTCGATTCTGTGATGAGAAAATAGGAGCGGGACGCGGAACGCCGGCCCTGAGTGGTGGAGATTTCGATGTGATCCCTCGCACTAGCCCCGGATGACACGGCTGTCACACTGCCGTACCCTCGATTAGGACCACGCATTAGAAGGAGCTTCAACAGCTTGTCTTCAAACAGTCAGACGCCCGTCCCACCGGCTCCATCAAGCTATTCGCTGAACGATCTTCTCGCGTTCATGGCTTCGAAGCTGGCGTCAGATCTCCATCTGAAGACGATGCGCCCACCACTGCTACGGATGCAGGGCAAGCTCGTGCCGATGAAAGGTGATCCGCTCAGGCCGGCCGATCTCGAAAGGATGCTCCTGCCTCTGCTGAATGCGGGGCAGAAAGAAAAGTTCGAGCGATACCAGTCGGTCGACTTTGGCTACGGAGTGCCTGGTGTGGCTCGCTTCCGCGGCAACATGTACCTCCAGCGGGGCAGCATCTGCGCGGTCTTCCGGCGGATCCCGATTCAGATTCTTGGACTGGACGAGCTCGAGCTTCCGATGGCGATCCGCGAGCTGACGCAGATCCCGGACGGACTGGTTCTGGTCACCGGACCGACTGGATCGGGTAAATCGACGACTCTCGCCGCGATGGTTTCTGAGATCGCATCGCGCGAGCCGTTGCATATCGTGACCGTCGAGGATCCGATCGAATTTCTCTTCGCCGACCGCGTGGCCGCCATCACGCAGCGCGAGGTAGGGACTGACACTCCCAACTTCAAAGAGGCATTACGAAACTCGCTGCGGCAGGATCCCGACGTCATCATGGTCGGGGAGATGCGAGACGTCGAGACAATTGAAACCGTCATGACTGCAGCCGAGACGGGGCATCTGGTCTTCTCGACTCTTCACACCAACAATGCTGCCCAGACAATCGACCGGATCGTCGACGCGTTTCCTGCCGAGCAGCACAAGCAGGTGCGCTCACAGCTCGCGCTCATTCTCCGAGGAATCATTTCTCTGAAGCTGATCCGGACGATCGAGGGGAAGGTTACCGCCGCTGTCGAGATCCTCAAGAACTCTCCGAAGATCGCCAAGCTGATCGAGGACGGACTGACGAAAGACATCCTCGAGGAGATGGAGGGGTCGGTCGGGTATTACAGAATGCAGTCGATGAATCAGTCGCTGGTAGCCCTGCTGGTCCACCAGAAAATCACTTACAAGGACGCCATGGAGCTGGCGAGCGATCCGGACGATTTGTCTTTGAAGCTTAGGAAGCTTTTCCCGGCTATCGAGGAGAGGGTCCGCGAAGGAGGAGAGATGGCGCCGAGCTATTCGGATTTTTCTCAGATCACCGAGTTGATGGACATCAAGCGGCAGTACGAAGAGCAGGAAGAGAAGTTCCGATCCCGACTGCAGGAAAAGGATGAGACCTTCGCGGCAATGAAAGCTGATCTCGAGCTCCGTCTGGAAATGCTCGAGCGAAAGGCCGACGGCGGTGAGAAAGACGAAGAGATCAGCCGCCTGAGTGGGGATATGGAGCGTTTGAAGAGTGACGCCCAGGGAAAGATCAATCAGTTACAGGAACGGATCAAGGAGCTGAACCAGAAGCTCATGGGAAACGGCGCGCGACGCTAAGACCCGCGCCTAACAACGCACGACGGTAACGCGCTCTCTTCCCTCTCCCGAGGGAGAGGGTGGCGCGTCGAGCGCCGGGTGAGGGCGCAAGAACCTACAGGCGACAGAGCTGACTTAACAAGTCCCCAGGCTTGAAGTATCACTCACTACCGCAGCGCCTCACCACCCTCCAGGACAACCTATGCCGACCCAACCTTCGAAACAGATCGACACTTTCCCAAACCCCAACCCCGGCCGCGACTACCGGATATCCTTCGAAGCCCCAGAATTCACCTGTCTCTGCCCCATGACAGGCCAGCCGGACTTTGCGACCATCCGCATCGATTACATCCCGGACGCACGCTGCGTCGAGCTCAAATCGCTCAAGACCTACCTCTGGTCCTTCCGCGACGAGGGAGCCTTCCACGAAGCCGTGACAAACCGGATCCTCGACGATCTCGTTGCCGCAATCGATCCCCGCTCGATCACCGTCGAGGGCGACTTTTACGTCCGCGGCGGGATTCACACGAAAGTCCGCGTCGATCATCGGAAGGATCGCCAGCCGTCTTAGCGGAGTAGTCAGCCCGGAACGCGCACTCAGCGCTCGAGATCTTCAACATCCGCGAGATCGCGAAGTCTGCCGAGCGCCCGTTTGTTCCGGATCAAATCTTCCCGGGACAAGAAAGGCAGGATCCGTCCTTCGACGTCAAATGTGTCGCGATGCGACCAGGCCTGCTCGAAGTTGAGACCGGTTACGGCAGTGAGAATGTCGATGCGGGCAGGCTCGACTCCGATCTGAAACACCACGCCCTCAGTCGAAAGATCTGCAACGGACAGTTCATCGAGCGGTGCGCCAAACATCGTGAGAGCAGTCCACACGCGCCGCGCATTTTCGGCCGCGGGTCCGACCCAGATATCGAGATCACCGGTTGCACGGGGCCGGCCATGTGCGGCCAGAGCGTGAGCACCGACGATGAGGAACTCAGCTCTTGCGCCGGACAATGCGTCCAACATCTCGGCGAAGTCGCGGTTCATCCCAACGTCCGTCCTTGAAGGTCCAGGCTTCGCGTGTCAGTTCCCCGACCATTTGTACCCGCTCGCCGGGAGTAAGGAAGGAAACCTCGCTTACCGGTTCGGTTGAGGTAAGCGTACTCTTTCTCGTCTTGTAGGTCGCACGATTGTTGAGCTTCACCTGGTGATTATAGACCTGGTGATGCAGTGGCGATTGTGAAAAACACAGACAGAAGACCGTGCTTTCGTAGCCGCCTTCGCGGCGGACGTCTCTTACCTCGGCGTGTCGTCCCGAGCGAATGAACGGCGATCGGGCCCCGGCGTTACGGCCAAGGAATTGCAGCAGTCGCCAGCATGAAGACTGTGATTGCCATTCTCGCGATGCTCTCTGCTTTCGAACTCGTGGCTCAGGACTCAGGAAAAGCCGCTCCGGCCATGGTGTCAACGCAATCCGGCGAGGTGAAAGTCGAAAGGATGGCGAAGCTCGACAATCCATGGGGAATGGCATTCCTGCCCGACGGGCGACTGCTGATCACCGAAAAGCCGGGACGGCTCCGCATCTACGCCAGGGGAAAATTGTCTCCACCGATCAAGGGCGTGCCGAAGGTTGACTATCTCGCTCAGGGCGGCCTGCTCGATGTCGAGGTCGACCCGGCGTTCGCGCGGAACCAATGGGTTTATCTCTCTTACTCGGAGCGCGCCAGCCAGCAGCCGAGCGACGCAACCGAGCCCGGCGACGCACGCTTCGTCCCGGCCATCGACAAAACCGACATCACGCTCAAGGGCGGCGCGGTTGCTCGAGGCAAACTGGTCGGCAACCAGCTGCGTGACGTGAAGGTGATCTGGAGACAGGCACCAAAGATGATCGGACGAGGACACTTCGGTCATCGCCTCGTGTTTGCGCCTGATGGGAAGCTCCTGATTACGTCCGGAGAACGGATGCGATTCGATCCTGCGCAGGACCTCGATGGAAATCTCGGAAAGGTTGTCCGCATCAACTCGGACGGCTCGATCCCCCGTGACAATCCGTTCTTCGACGCAAAGGATAGACGGACCGACGTCTGGAGTCTCGGTCATCGCAACGTGCTCAGTGCGGCGATCAACCCCACTTCGAAGCAGTTGTGGATTGTTGAAATGGGACCCAAAAATGGCGATGAGTTGAATATCGTGACACGGAGGAGCAACTACGGCTGGCCCGTTGTCAGCAACGGAGATAATTACGACGACAGCCCGATTCCGGATCACGCGACGGACCGAGGGTTCGAGGCTCCTATCCGTTCCTGGACGCCAGTCATCTCGCCCTCAGGGCTCCTCTTTTACAGCGGAGACCTCTTTTCGGCCTGGCGCGGCAACGCCTTGATGGGCGGTCTGTCGTCGAAAGCTCTGATTCGGATGACGCTTGATGGCAACCAAGTGACGGGCGAGGAGCGAATCAACATGGGTGAGCGCATCCGTGACGTCATTCAGGCCTCGGACGGCTCCGTACTCATGCTGGTCGACGGCAAAGATGGCGCCCTGTTGCGCCTGACGCCCTCGGGGCAGTAGGGCCTGCACTGACCCTCTCTGGCTCGAACGGAGTGGAGTTGCGAGCACGACAGGTTAGAATCATTTGAGATGAGTTCCATGGGTCTTACCCTCACGATCATCGGCGCGCTCGCGTTCGTGCCTTCCGATCCTGTCCCCGTCCTCAGGTCCTCCGGCGCGAACGTCGAGCCGCGACGTCCTTTCCCCCAGCACGTCACCTACGCTGCCGGCACGATCCGTCCGAACCGCCGCACGCAGGCCAGACAGGACGACGATGTGCGCAACTACTACGGAGTCTGGAAAGCGAAGTATCTCGTACCTGTGGAAGAGTCATCCGACGGGAGCCCACTCTTCCGCGTATCGTTTGGTGCTACCAGCCCGCAACGCACGGTTTCGGAAGGGCAGGGCTACGGCATGATGATTGTGGCACTGATGGCCGGCCATGACTCCGACGCCCGGAAGCTGTTCAATGGCCTCTGGTCATTTGCCCGGAAGCACACCAGCAAGCGCGATGCACGCCTGATGAGTTGGCAAGTGCCCATCTCCAGCGGGAACTACAATGCTTTTGACGGTGATACCTACATCGCTTACGCCCTGCTGCTGGCCGACGCCCAGTGGGGGAGCGCCGGGGGTGTCGACTACCGCGCCGAAGCGAAGACGGTCATCGCCGGCATTCTCGAATCGACCATTGGCCCCGAGAGTCGCCTGCCAATGCTGGGTGACTGGGTCAAGGCCAGTGGCGAGACCTACAGCCAGTACACTCCTCGTTCCTCGGATCTCATCCCGGACCAGTTTCGCGCCTTCGGCGTTGCGACGAAAAACCCGATCTGGGCGCGAGTGGTGACGGAGACGCAATCCGTGATCAGCAGCCTGCAGAAGAAGCACAGCCCCGGAACGGGACTTCTTCCCGACTTTATCACGACCGTCTCGGCGACCGACCATACGCCCCGACCTGCACCTCCGTCGTTTCTCGAAGGTGCTCACGACGGCCACTACTACTACAACGCGGGGCGTGTTCCGTGGCACCTGGCCAGTGACGCACTCCTGAACGCGGACCCCGTTTCACTAGCCCAGGCACGGAGAATCACCAGATGGGCCATCATCGCCGCGAAAGCTGAGCCCGGAAAGATCCGCTCCGGGTACGCTCTCGACGGCAGCCCCCTGCCCGGCAGCGACTATTTCACGATCTTCTTCGCGGCGCCTCTGGGAGTGGCTGCGATGACCGAGCCTTCGCAACAGATCTGGCTGAACGACTTGTATGATTCCGTCTCTTCAAAACACGAGGGCTACTATGAGGACAGCGTGTGCCTGCTCTCATTGCTGGTTATGACGGGCAACACCTGGAAACCGCACTAGCGTTCGGTAAGTTGACTGCTGTGTGTGGTCAGGTCTCGTCCGAAGTCCTGAGCTGTTGCAGGTGGGACACTGGTCATACGTGCAACTCCGGCAGATTCAGGGCCAGGCCTGTCAGCTGCTCGTACGCCTGAACGTATTTTTCCCTGGTCTGTTTCACGACCTCCTCTGGCAGCGTCGGGGCTGGTGGGGTTTTGTCCCAGCCAGTGGTCTCGAGCCAGTCCCGGATGAACTGTTTATCGAAAGAAGGCGGATTGCTTCCTTCTGAGTATCCGTCGGCCGGCCAGAATCGTGAGGAGTCAGGCGTGAGGGCTTCGTCGATCCAGACGATCCGTCCTTCGAAGATTCCGAACTCGAACTTCGTATCGGCGATGATGATGCCGCGGGTGGCTGCATAGGCTGCAGCTCGTTGATAGATGTCCAGCGTCAACGTGCGAAGTCTGGACGCCAGCGGTTTTCCGACAAGCCTTTCCATCTCCTCGAAGGTGATGTTCTGATCGTGGCCGCTCGCCTCTTTGGTTGCAGGGGTAAAGAGCGGCTCAGTCAGCTTGCCGGCCATTCGCAGGCCCGCCGGCAGCTCGACCCCGCAGACGCTACCGGTCTGTTGATACTCTTTGAGGCCCGATCCCGCCAGATATCCTCTCGCTACACATTCCACCGGGATGACTTCGCATTTCTTGACGAGAAGACTTCGGCCCCGCAGCAGTTCGGACGAACGGATCTCCGACGGCATCCGATCAAAATCGCTTTCGATGCGGTGGTTCTCGACATCGGGAAATCTGTCAAACCAGAAGTTGGAAATCTTCGTCAGCAATGGGCCCTTCGAAGGAATGGCCGGAGTCAGGACGACGTCGAAAGCCGAGACTCGATCGGTTGCGACGAATAGCAGGTTGTCGCCGAACTCGTAGACGTCGCGCACCTTTCCACGAGCATGCAGCGGGAAAGGAAGCGAAGTTTCTGTGACGGCTTCACTCATAGGTTCGAAGGGAAGTACGCGGGAGCCGCGCAGCGGCGTTCCCTCTCCCCGGCGGGGAGAGGGAAGCAAGCGAAGCGAAGCAGGGAGAGGGGCGTGAAAGTCTCGCGATTGTGTAGCCGAGGCACGGTCTTCGTATCTCTTGCGGCCCCTCTCCCGGTCGCTGACGCGACCACCCTCTCCCCGCCGGGGATCGTCTCAAAAGTAAGATTAGAGAAACCGAATGGAGAACGCAGAACGCAGAACGCAGAATGAAGAATGAAGAAAACAAAGCGGGGGGATTCCGAGTTTTTTTCTTTTTTCGCTTTTTTCTTTCTAAATTCTTCATTCTCCGTTCTGCGTTCTCCGTTCGGCTTTTCATCTTGGCCTTTTGAGACGATCTCGCCGGGGAGAGGGACCTGGCCCTCTGGGGGGCCTTCGCCCTGCTCACTCGAGGAGTTCCACGGTGTCGCCGAGAAGATACGTCTCATAGCTCAGCTTCGAGCGAAACTGGGTCAGCTGCACGGTGAGCAGATCTTCTTTGTGGTTCTGGAGCCGATAGAGCTCCCGAAGGCTGGCTTTCTGGTTTTCGAGTGTCGCGGTGCAGAGGGTTGCGTCGGGTCCGAGGATGGACCGGAACTCATCCTGTGAGATTCGAATCGAATGCCGAACTTCATCGGAGCTCGGGTTCCATTCGCCGATGATGACGTCGGCGTCGTCATCGTCCGTGGAAGCACAGAGCACGATCTCATTCTCGATACGGCTCTCGCGCGTGGTGGCGGCGGGGCCGGCGGACTGTTCGACTTCGCGGTAGTGATACTCCTGCCGCAGCATCTGAACGAGCGGCTCGGACTCGTCGAGAGGGGTGGCCTCGACTTCTCCGTGTGAGAACGGAACGACCTCGCCTACCTCCAGCTGGGCCAGTCCTTTGAGAGACGCGGTCCCGATCAGCCGGATCCCGATGTATTCAACTCCCTCGATCGAGGGTGCGAATCCGATGCAGCGGCCCCAGCTGGCCCGCAGACTGTAGAGCTCCTGCCCTTCATTGGCTATCTCGCTCGAGAGCTCCTGAATGAGTGGCAGCGACGCAACGATCCCTTCGTTCACGAGATGGCCACTGCTGTTGACATAGGCGTAGAACGGTCGCTGATGCATTCTGTGATCGACCAGGTCGACTCCTCGAGCAAGTGGTGCGAAGAACTGATGGACCTTGCCCACTTCGTAACCATGCGATACCAGGAATCCCTGAATCTCCTCGATCTCTTTACTCGCTTTTCCCGTCGTGAGACGCGAGAGCTCTACAACGCCCGGCCCGTAGAACTCCATGAATCTCTCGTTCGAGCCGCCCGTCCCTTTCATCGGCAGCAGCCGGTAGTAGCCGTAGTTGAGTGCCATCCGGATTCCCTTGTCGAAAGCGAACCCGGTCGACTTCATCTCGGCGTAGAACCGCTGCAGCTCCACTGCGGCACGGAGGAGATAGGTGGCACGCCTGGTCGTGTAGAAGGCTCCGTCTCCCAGAAACTTCTCGAACTGCAGACCGTGCCTGCCGGCAATCGCTTCGACTTTGCGCTGGAAAAGGAGCATCTGCCGATACGAGCCCAGCTCGCCCTTACGCCCGGCTCGCGCGAGGTTGCCGAGCGTTTCCGAAAAAGAGGTGATGTCGTACATCAGACCGAATCTGTGGACCATGGGGTCAACAACGCCTGCTCGTCCGAAGTCGATCGGTCGGGTGGTTCTTGCGAACGCCGTCCCCGAACGAGCGTCGGCTGGAATGATCTCTTCTTCAGGGGTCACGACCATCCAGGTCAATCCGCGACGGAGGAGGTGAAGCACTGAGAATTCGTTCAGGCGACGGGAGAGCGATTGGAACTGTTCGACTTCCTCACGCGTCAGGAGATTCTCGATCGTTGGGTGTGAGAAGAGAAACTTCTGGAAGCTGCGGTCAGTGAGCAGTCCGATGGCCAGTGCCTGATCGGGATTCCCTCCGAAGAGCTCCACCGTAGCCCGTACCACCCGATCGTTCTTGATCAGCTCAGCAGTCAGGTTTCGCAGACGATCGATCTTTTCGCGAAACTGCTGGAAATCTCGGTGCAGATACCCAAAGACAAACGAGCGCAGCTCACGCAGATCTGGTCCCACGAATTCTTCGGTGAGGATAAGGACGTTGTCCTGCAAAAGGCGGACGAAACGAAGGCCGCGTTCCTGTTCGCCGTCGAGTGCTCCGGCCTGCCGGTTGGCCATTCTTCCCATCTGCTCGCGCGATTCGGACGCCCACTTCGAGAAGATTCGATACTTGAGGATGTCGCCCTGATTCTTTCCGGCCTGAGCATCGACGGCACCGATCCGCCTGGGAAGGGCGGAGAAGTGACGGGCCAGATCGACCGAGTGGGCCAGCCAGAAGACCCCGTGATAATCGGCCAGGAGATTCGAGACCATCGCATTCTCGGCGAGCTTGATGAGGTGACTGAGGTAAGAAATGAAGGACTGCTGGGTCCTCTCCTTGTTCTCTTTCCGGATCTGCCAGAGAACTTCATCAGCGAGCCAGCGGTCCAGTCTGCTTTCGAGCTCTACGAGGGGCGGTGAGGTAGTGACCGGGAAGCCGAGCTGGGGCGGCTGGGTCTCGTCCTTGTAGAAGATCTTGTAAGGGCGCGGAAGAATGGAGTCCGGATCGGGGAAGAGATCGGTGATGGTCCGCCCGAGGTCAGGGGTAAGCAGAAACGGTGACCCTTCGGCCCGTTTGAGTAGATAGGTGGTGAGAATTGAGCTCATCGTCAGGGCGATTGTCCCTCGGCGGCCCTAAGGACGGAACGTAGAACGCAGAACGCAGAACGAAGAAGAAAGAAACAAAGCGACTTCCTCATCGGCGTCCAAGGTTTTGTGCTGGCCGGTGACAGTATAGAATCGCTCCTGATGGTTGCAACGATTTCCACGGTCTGCGAGCACTGTCAGGGATCGGGCTGGATCCCGGTGGAGGGAGCGCTTCAGGTACGGGCGTGCAGCTGTCAGCCCGAGCTCAGGAAGCGGCAGCGCCTGGGTGCGGCGGCCATTCCGAAGCGCTACTACCACTGCACGTTGCAGAACTTCAACACGCGTGGGTCGATGTCTCTCACCGGGGGAAGACGTCAGATCGCTGAGTTCATTGATTGCTGGCCGGCAAAGGGGCCGGGCCTGCTTCTCATGGGAGGGTGCGGCGTCGGCAAGACGCATCTTGCCGTGGCGATCCTTCAGGAAGTCATCATCAGCGGCAAGCCCGGGAAGCTTCTCTTCAGCAATTTTCAGGATCTCATCCAGGAGATCCAGGCATCGTTCAGTTCCGATCAGGCACCTTCAAAGTCTGAAATTCTCAGACCGTTGATCGAGGCGGACCTTCTCGTTCTGGATGAGCTGGGCTCGCAGAAGCCGACGACGTTCGTGCAGGAGATCCTCTACCACCTCATCAACTCCCGATACAACGACGAGAAGAGCACGGTATTCACGACGAACTACTTTGACGAATCTCCGGACGTAAGAGAGGAGACCCTCGAGCAGAGGATCGGGAAACGGCTGCGGAGCCGGCTTCACGAGATGACAGACCGTGTCCGGATCGACGCTGACGACTACCGGAAGAGCAAGAGCCGGATGATCTGAGAACTTCTGCCCCGGGGTTCGTATACAAAACCGGGCGCTTCGCGGGGCCCGGTTTGGGAACGGGCCCGTTCCTTTTGATTGGGCGTCGGGTCTGAATCGACTTCCCGCCGATAGTGACCGCAAAGACAGTGAGGACCCGATAGAAATCATTCGCCGATCTTTCAAGAACGCTCTGGAGAACTGGCCACTCCTGCTGAGCAGACTCGTCGAGTCGATGGTCATCTTCGCAATCATTCTGATTGCGGCCATCGCCGCGGCAGGGCCAGTCATCGCCTCCGGCGTCGCGGGGGGATTCAATCTCAGCGCGGAGGATCCAGCTGAATACATGAGGCGCTATCTATTCGCGCATCCAATCCTGGTGGCGTATCTGCTGCTGCTCATCAGCATCGCCAGCCTTGCGGCGCTGGCCGTCCACTCATGGATCGAAGCCGGAAGCTTTGGCGTTTATCTGGAGGGGGAGAGCCGGTCAGCCCGGGCCGCCGCGTTCGAGCCTGATCCCTTTACGGTTTTTACGATCGACCTCTGGGTCTCGCTGGCCAGACGGTTCTGGTGGTCGTTCTTCATTCTTTATAACGTGATCTGGGGGATTTACCTGATCATCATCCTCATACCTCTGATCGGGGTAGCCACTCTCGTGCTGATGACCGGTGCGTCGCAGGGGGGCATGGTGGCGGGCTGCGCAGTTCTGGTGATCTGGGCGATCATGGCCGTCTTTGGAAGCCTCATTACGCAAGCATGGAGTCAGCTCTCCCTGGCCTTGATGGTCGCTCGATCGATGACGGTCGGAGCAAGCCTGCGTGCTGGCTGGAGTCTTTTGTGGCGGAAGCTGGGAGATGTTCTCGTGAGTGTCGTCGTCATTCTCGGAATCTCGCTTCTCATGGGCATCATCGCGGCGGCCTTCTTCGTCGGTATCGATATTCTCGACGACATGCCCGGAGGGGGACTGGTCATCTTCCCATTTCAAATGATCATTTCGTTTACACAAGCGTTTTTCTCCCTCTTTCTTTCGGGATGGATCACTGCCGCTTTCGTTGCCATCGTCGCTCGGGCGGGCGTGACGCCGATCTCGAGTGGCAACGTTCCCTAACCCGCATTTCTCACAGACCTTCGCCGCGAGACGACGGATAGCGGCCTGTCTGCTTCGTTGCACGGCAATTTCGCTCCTTGACATAGTGTCGACTATGCCTTCGTCGCAAAATCGCC
>Ga0136612_10000636_pt1 | contig 13153 bp, 9 predicted proteins | sample AntDryUQ224A2306_2_FD_106644 | JGI IMG/M metagenome (GOLD analysis project Ga0136612, IMG submission 106644) | Polar desert sand microbial communities from Dry Valleys, Antarctica - metaG UQ224A (23.06) | ecosystem: Environmental > Terrestrial > Soil > Desert | place: Antarctica: Dry Valley...
ACGCAGACGCTATTGATGCTGCCCGAAGGCGCAACCGTTGCCGCCGCGCTTGCGGCGTGCGGATTCGAACCCGATGGGATGATCGCCTGTGCGGTCTTCGGCGAACGCGTGACCGCCGCAACCGTCTTGCGCGACCGCGACCGGCTGGAATTGCTGCGGCCGCTGCTGATCAACCCCAAGGAGGCGCGCCGGCGGCGCGCCAAGAAACCTTAGCCCCGCGCGGCTCAGCGGCTGCGTTTCTTCTTGTCCTTGTCCTTGGGCAGGTTGCCGAAGCGGGCCATGCGCTTGGCCAGGGCTTCGTCCTGCTCCGGGAAGTATTCGCCTTCCCATTTGGCCAGCGCATCGCCCTCGAACCACAGGGTCAGGGTCTTGACCTCGGTATGGCCACGGCGTCCGGTGCGCTGGCTGGCGGTGTAGTCCCAGCGTTCATGGTGGAACGGATCGGCGATCGACGGCGAGCCGAGCAGGGTCATGACCTGCTGCTTGCTCATGCCGGCCTGGAGCTGGTCAGCGGCGGCTTTCTCGATCAGGTTGCCCTGGTAGATCGGCTGCTTGTAGAGGATGCCGCAACCGGCGGTGACCACGGCGACCAGAAGGGCGAGGAGGAGCTTGTGCATCGGAGTCCACGGCAAGCGAATCAGGCCGCGATGATACACTGAAGCCCGCTTTTGGTGCCTCGGCTGGCGTCGCGTTCATGCACCGTTGCGAGGTCGGCCCGACGCGGCTTCGTGGCGCACGCGCACCACCAGTCCCGACACATCCGTCCCATACAATCTGCACGGAGCAGCGATGGAATCGCAAGACCTGCGCAAGGCCGGACTCAAGGTGACGCATCCGCGCATGCGCATCCTGGAGCTGCTCGAGCAGAGCAAGCCGCAGCACATGACCGCCGAGGACATCTACCGGCAGCTGCTCGACCACGGCGACGAGATCGGCCTGGCCACCGTCTACCGTGTGCTGACCCAGTTCGAGGCGGCGGGCCTGGTGCTCAAGCATAATTTCGAAGGTGGGCATGCGGTCTATGAACTGGATCGCGGCGAGCACCACGACCACATGGTCGATATCGACACCGGCAAGGTGATCGAGTTCCAGAATTCCGAGATCGAGGAATTGCAGCGCAAGATCGCTGCCCAGCACGGTTACCAGATCGAGGAGCACGCCTTGGTGCTGTATGTCCGCAGGAAGAAAGGGCAGAAGGCCGGGAGTTGAGGGCATCGGTGTGGATGTGGGGCCAAGCTCGCTCGGCTGCGCGCCAGGCAAGCGGCAAGCAGAGCAAGCTCCGCTCTACGACGGGAACAGCCTCAGCCCGCGTCGCGCAGCAACCGTTTTGCCGCAGCGCGCGCCTCGCCGGTGACTTCGACTCCGCCGAGCATGCGCGCGAGCTCTTCCTCGCGCTGCTTCGCGTCGAGCCGTTGCACCGAACTGCGGGTCACATCGTCGCGTGCCGCCTTGCTGACCCGGTAGTGCGTATGCCCCTGCGCCGCAACCTGCGGCAAATGAGTCACGCACAACACCTGGCGTTGTGCGCCGAGCGCGCGCAGTTTCTGCCCGACGATGTCCGCGACCGCGCCACCGATTCCGGCATCAACCTCGTCGAACACCATCGTTGGCACCGCATCGGAGCCGAGCGCGGCGACCTCGATCGCTAGTGAAATACGCGACAGCTCGCCGCCCGAAGCGACCTTGCGCAACGGGCGCGGCGGCTGTCCGGCATTGGCCGAAACCAGGAACTCGACCCGTTCGCTGCCCTGCGGATCGGGGCGTGCGATCTCGTTCGGCTGCAGCGCGATCTCAAAGCGGCCCCCGCCCATGCCCAGTTCGGCGATCAATGATGTGGTGCCAGCCGCGAGTGCCGTCGCAGCCGCGCTCCGCGCGATGCCGAGGACATTGGCGGACTTGTGCCAGCGCGCGGTGGCCGCGGCGATTTCGCCATGGAGTTGCTGCAGGCGCTCGCCGGCATGACGCAGGCCGTCGAGCTCGGCCGCCAGCACATCGCGATGTGCGGCCAGCGCCTCGGGCGCGACACGGTGCTTGCGGGCCAGGTCGTGGATGCGGCCCAGGCGGCGTTCCAGTTGCTCCAATTGCGCCGGATCCAGGTCGAGATCGTCGCGCACGCGCTGCATCAGCTGTGCTGCTTCGTCGATCTGGATCGCGGTGGTGTCGAGCATCGCATCGACCTGGGACAGGCGCGCTTCGTGCTCGGCCACGCGTGTCAGCGTCAGCCGCAGTTGCTGCAACTGCCGCGGCAGCGATGGGCCGCCCTCCTCGGCGTGGTCGCCGCCCAGGCAGGCGAGGGCGCTGTCGCAGGCGGTGATCAGATCAGCGGCATGCGCGTGGCGGCGATGCTGTGCGACGAGTTCGGCGATCGCATCGGGTTCGAGCTGCTCGGCTTCCAGTTCGCGTAGCTGATGCGCGAGCCAGTCGCTGCGCGCGTCGGCGTCGCCCGCCTGGATGAGGATGTCGCGCTCGCGCAACAGCGCGCCCCACTGTTGCGCGGCGCCACGCACCGCCTCGAGCAACGGCTCATGCCGCCCGTAGGCGTCGAGCAGGGCGAGCTGGCTGGTCTTGGACAACAACGCCTGGTGTTCGTGCTGGCCGTGGATCTCCACCAGCAGATCGGACAATTCGGTGAGCTGTGCCAGCGTCGCCGGACGGCCGTTGATCCAGGCGCGCGAACCGCCGTCTGCGCGCAGCGTGCGGCGCAGCTGGCAGCTGCCGCCGTCGTCCATCTCATGCTCGCGCAGCCAGTCGCGCGCGACGTCGGCATCGGCCAGATCGAATTCGGCGGCAAGCTCGGCGCGATCGCTGCCGTGCCGGACCACACCACTGTCAGCGCGCAGCCCGGACAGCAGGCTCAGCGCATCGACCAGCAACGACTTGCCGGCGCCGGTTTCCCCGGAGATCACGGTCAGCCCGCGACCGAATTCCAGTTCGGCGGCCGAGACCACCGCGAAGTCCTTGAGCGTGAGATAGCTGAGCATACGAGCCCGATTGTGCCGGTTGCCTGCCGGATCGGCCAAGCGGGGCCACTTTGCTGCTTGCACTTCGTCCACTACCGGGCTTATATCGACCCCATGCCCGCCGTCGCACATCCGATCGTCCACGACCCGCGCGCACGCCAGCTGCTGCGCACCTTGATCGCGCGCTACATCGAAGGCGGCGAGCCGGTCGGGTCGCAGACCCTGGCGCGGCATGCGGGCCTGGACGTCAGCCCGGCGACGATCCGCAACATCCTGGCCGAACTCACCGACGTCGGCCTGCTGACCGCGCCGCACACCTCCAGCGGCCGGGTGCCGACCGCGCAGGGTTACCGGCTGTTCGTCGACTCGCTGCTGCAGGTGCGGCCGCTGCCGGAAGCCGACCTGGCGCGCATGCGCAGCGAGCTGCCGGCAGGCAGCGGCACCCAGGCGCTGCTGGGCAACGCCTCGGAGCTGGTTTCGGCGATGACCCATTTCGTCGGCGTGGTCAGCGTGCCGCGGCGCGAGCAGTTCGCGTTCAAGCACATCGACTTCGTCGCCCTGGACGGGCAGCGCGTGCTCGCGATTCTGGTGTTCGCCGACAACGACGTGCAGAACCGCATCGTGCAGTTGCGTCGAGACTACGATGCGACAGAGCTGGAGCGCGTCGCCAACTACCTCAATGCGCATTTTGCCGGCCATTCGCTGGTCGACATCCGCGCCAGCCTGCTGCACGAACTGCATGGCGCCCGCCACGAGATGGAAGTGCTGCTGCGGCAGACGGTCGAACTGGCCGAACAGGCGCTCGCGCCGGATGGCGACGACATGCTGCTGGCCGGGCAGACCCGGCTGATGGGATTGCAGGACCTGTCGGACCTGGACCGGCTGCGCGAACTGTTCGAGGCGTTCGCGCGCAAGCGCGAGATCCTGCAGTTGCTCGAGCGCACCATCCACGCCCCGGGCATGCGCGTGTTCATCGGCGAGGAAACCGGGCTGGCGTCGCTGGAAGGGGTGTCGCTGGTGACCGCTCCCTATGGCGCCGATGGTCGCGTACTGGGCGTGCTCGGGGTGATCGGCCCAACACGGATGGCCTACGAGCGCGTGATCCCCTTGGTCCAGGCGACCGCGCAGGTGCTCGGCGGAGCGCTGGCCACGCCATCGCGTTGACCGATTGCCGCGCCGTCCCTTGAAACCGCGGTGGTCGGGCCATATAGCCCCGGATCAGGCGACACTGTCCGCACAAGGATCGTTGGCATGACCACAGAACCGATGCACGACGCCGAACAGGCGACGCTGGAAGCCGAGAACCTGTCGCCGGCGGCACTGGCCGAAGAGATCGCGGCGCTGAAACTCGAACTGGAACAGCTGCGCGGCGAAGGCCTGCGCGAGCGCGCCGACCTGGATAACCAGCGCAAGCGCCTGGGGCGCGATATCGAACAGGCGCGCAAGTTCGCCAACGAGCGCCTGCTGGCCGAACTGCTGCCGCTGTTCGACAGCATGGAGGCGGGCCTGGCCGTCGCGCCCCAGGCCGATCCGCTGCGCGAGGGCATGGAGCTGACCCTGCGCCAGCTGCACAAGATTGCCGAGGCCAATGGCCTCAGCGAAGTCGCGCCCAGCGCCGGCGACGTGTTCGATCCCGAGCGCCACCAGGCGATGAGCGCAGTCGACAGCACCGAAGTGCCGCCCGGCGCGGTGCTGCAGACCCTGCAGAAGGGATACGTGCTCAACGAGCGGCTGCTGCGGCCGGCGCTGGTGATGGTCGCCAGCCACGACTGAACGGCCGGATCCATGAATATCCGGGCCGCCGGCGCTTGAATCGCCACGCGCGGCCCCCACTGAACCCGTATGCGCCGGCCACGCCGGACACCCCCAGAATCAGGATTAGAGGGAAGCACACATGGCAAAGATCATCGGCATCGACCTGGGCACGACCAATTCGTGCGTGGCGATCATGGAAGGCGGTAAAGCCCGGGTCATCGAGAATTCCGAAGGCGACCGCACCACGCCGTCGGTCGTCGCCTACACAAAGGACGGCGAGGTGCTGGTCGGCGCCTCGGCCAAGCGCCAGGCAGTGACCAATTCCAAGAACACCTTCTACGCGGTCAAGCGCCTGATCGGCCGCAAGTTCACCGATGCCGAGGTGCAGAAGGACATCGGGCTGGTGCCCTACAGGATCATCGCGCACGACAACGGCGACGCCTGGGTCGAGTCCAGCGACGGCAAGAAGCTGTCGGCGCAGGAGATCTCCGCGCGCGTGCTTGAGAAGATGAAGAAGACCGCCGAGGCCTACCTCGGCGAGACCGTCACCGAGGCGGTGATCACGGTCCCGGCCTACTTCAACGATTCGCAGCGGCAGGCGACCAAGGACGCCGGCAAGATCGCGGGCCTGGACGTCAAGCGCATCATCAACGAGCCGACCGCGGCCGCGCTCGCCTACGGCATGGACAAGAAGGGCGGCGACCGCAAGATCGCGGTCTACGATCTGGGCGGCGGCACCTTCGACGTGTCGATCATCGAGATCGCTTCGGTCGACGGCGAGATGCAGGTCGAGGTGCTGGCTACCAACGGCGACACCTTCCTCGGCGGCGAGGACTTCGACAAGCGCGTGATCGATTACCTGGTCGACGAGTTCAACAAGGAGCAGGGCATCGACCTGCGCAAGGATCCGTTGGCCCTGCAGCGGCTCAAGGACGCCGCCGAGCGCGCCAAGATCGAGCTGTCGTCCTCGCAGCAGACCGACGTCAACCTGCCGTACGTGACCGCGGACGCCGCCGGCCCGAAGCACCTCAACATCAAGCTGACCCGGTCCAAGCTCGAAGCGCTCGTCGAGGACCTGATCAAGAAGACAATAGAACCCTGCAAGATCGCGCTCAACGACGCCGGCCTGCGTAACAGCGACATTGCCGAAGTGATCCTGGTCGGTGGCCAGACCCGCATGCCGAAGGTGCAGTCAGCGGTCGGCGAGTTCTTCGGCAAGGAGCCGCGCAAGGACGTCAATCCGGACGAGGCGGTCGCCATTGGCGCAGCGATCCAGGGCGGCGTGCTCGCCGGCGACGTCAAGGATGTGCTGCTGCTCGACGTGACCCCGCTGAGCCTGGGCATCGAGGTGCTCGGCGGCGAGTTCAACAAGATCATCGAGAAGAACACGACCATCCCGACCAAGGCGACGCAGACCTATTCGACCGCCGCCGACAACCAGACCGCGGTCACCGTGCACGTGCTGCAGGGTGAGCGCGCGCAGGCCATGCACAACAAGTCGCTGGCGCGCTTCGACCTGGCCGGGATCGAGCCGGCGCCGCGCGGCATGCCGCAGATCGAAGTCACTTTTGACATCGACGCCAACGGCATCCTGCACGTCAACGCCAAGGACAAGAAGACCGGCAAGGAGCAGAAGGTCGAGATCAAGGCCGGCTCGGGCCTCTCGGACGACGAAATCAAGCGCATGGTGTCCGACGCCGAGGCCCATCGCGAAGACGACAGGAAATTCCACGAACTGGTGCAGGCGCGCAACCACGCCGACGCACTGATCCACAGCGCACGCAGCGCGATCGCCGAGAGCGGCGACAAGGTCGGCAGCGAGATCATCGGCCGGGTCGAAGGCGCGATCGCCGAACTGGAGACCGCGATGAAGGGCGACGACAAGGCGCAGATCGAGGCCAAGTCGCGGCCGCTGGAGGAAGCGGCGCAGGCGTTGTTCGCCGCGGCTGCCGCCAGCCAGCAACCCGGCGATGACACCGGTGCCGCGGGCGAGGGCGGTGGCGCGCAAGAGGACGTGGTCGACGCCGAGTTCACCGAAGTCAAGGACGACGACAAGCAGGCCTGAGTCGAGCAGGGACGTGGGAGTAGGTAGTAGGGAGTCGGAAAGCGGCTCCCTACTCATTTTCCCGTTTCCCTTGCCACTGCCTACTTCCAGACCATGAGCAAACGCGACTACTACGAAGTACTGGGCGTGGCCCGCAACGCCAGCGACGAGGAGCTGAAGAAGGCTTACCGCCGCAGCGCGATGAAGCACCACCCGGACCGAAATCCCGGCGATCACAGCACTGAGGCCGCATTCAAGGAGTGCAAGGAAGCCTACGAGGTGCTGTCGGAGCCGGCCAAGCGTCGCGCCTACGACCAGCACGGCCATGCCGCGTTCGAGCACGGCCGGGGCGGCGGCGGAGCTGGGCAGGGCTTCGGCGACGTGGGCGACATCTTCGGCGACATTTTCGGCAACATCTTCGGCGGTGCCGGCGGGCGCGGCGGTGCGCGGCGCGGGGCCGACATCGGCTATGTGATGGAACTCGATCTTGAAGATGCCGTCGCCGGTGTCGAGAAGCGCATCGAAATCCCGACCCTGGCCGCGTGCGAGCCGTGCAAGGGCAGCGGATCTGCCGACGGCAAGCTCGAAACCTGCGCCACCTGCCATGGCCACGGCCAGGTGCGGATGCAGCGCGGCATCTTCACCATGCAGCAGCCGTGCCCGCATTGCGGCGGCCGCGGCAAGACCATCCAGAACCCATGCGCGCAATGCCATGGCAATGGACGGGTCGAGGAAGAGAAGGTGCTGTCGGTCAAGATCCCGGCCGGGGTCGACAACGGCGACCGCATCCGTCTGGCGGGCGAGGGCGAAGCCGGGCCATCGGGCACGCCGCCCGGTGACCTGTATGTCGAAGTGCGCGTGCGTCCGCATGCCATTTTCGAGCGTGATGGCGACGACCTGCACTGCGATGTACCGATCCGCATCTCGCAGGCTGCGCTGGGCGACAGCCTGCGCGTGCCAACCCTCAACGGCGAGACCGAGATCCGCATTCCGGCCGAAACCCAGAGCGGCAAGGTGTTCCGCCTGCGCGACAAGGGCGTCAAGTCGGTGCGCAGCCGCAAGCCGGGTGACCTGTACTGCAAGGTCGTGGTCGAGACGCCGGTCAATCTCACTGCCCGGCAACGCGAATTGCTCGAACAGTTCGAGGCCACCTTCATCGGCGAAGGCGCGCGCCGGCATTCGCCCAGGTCCAGCACCTTCATCGACGGCGTCAAGGGGTTCTGGGAGCGGATGGTGTCGTAGTGGGGGTGGACAGCAGCGCGCGCCCCCACCCTCAGCCGTGTGGACTCCCTGTCAAACGACCGATGCGCAGTGGATGCCACGCTGGTAGCCTGCGTCGATGTCCAGCCCGATCCGACTGTTGATCCACGGTGCCTCCGGTCGCATGGGCCAGACACTGCTGCGGCTATGCCCCGACCAAGGGGAATGCATTGTCGTCGCTGCGGTAGCGCGCAAGGTCGGCCAGCGCGTGATCGATGGCGTGCCGCAGTTCAGCGCGAGCGAATTGTCGGCGGTGCCGGCGTTCGATGTGGCGATCGATTTCAGTCTGGCCGAAGGCTTCGACCGGATCCTTGCACTGTGCGTTGCACGCGGCGCCGCGCTGGTCTCCGGCACCACGGGCCTGAGCGAATCGCAACGTAGCGCAATGTCGGCCGCCGCCGCGCGCATCCCGTTGCTGTGGGCCTCCAATTTCAGCCTTGGCGTGGCAGTGCTGACCGAGCTGGTGGAGCGGGCCGCTTCGGTGCTGCCGGGCTGGGACTGCGATGTGGTCGAAATCCATCACGCGCAGAAAAAAGATGCGCCTTCGGGCACCGCGCTGACGCTGGGTGCCGCGGCCGCAGAAGGCGGAGCCACGCCGCGCTACGCATCGTTGCGCGCGGGGGACATCGTCGGCGAACACACCGTGCAGTTCGCGGCCCCGGGCGAACGCATCGAACTGATCCATCGTGCCGGCAGCCGCGACATTTTCGCGCGCGGCGCACTGCATGCAGCTGCAAAATTGGCCGGACGTCCCGCCGGCGCCTACCGGCTGCGCGACCTGTTGACGTAAACTGACTTGTGTCCTGCGTCACAGACGCAGGTGATCCAGATACCGGCACCCACGAGGTAGGCCATTATCTCGGGCTGTACCATACGTTCCAGGGCGGCTGTAACAAGAAGAATGACCTCGTTTCCGATACGCCCGCCGAAAGAAGCGCGGCGTTCGGGTGCCCGATCGGCCGGGATACGTGCGGGACCCGGTTTAGGCCTGATGGGCTGGATCCGATCGAAAATTTCATGGATTACACCGACGACAGCTGCATGGTCGAGTTTTCCAGCGGCCAAGGCGCGCGCATGCAGGCTGTTACGGCCACATATCGTCCCAGCCTGGGGACGTGATACCCGATTGAGGTCAATGACGCCCGGCTCCGGCCGGGCGTTTTTTTTCCGGTCACGGCCCGGTACAATTCCCGCTCGCCTGCCTCCCATCAGCACGGATCGGTCAACGCCGCGTCCGTGCTTCGCTGCAACCTGCGTTTTCGTTGTGGCTGGTGTCGGCATCCCTCCACGCCAAGGCGAAACCCGTGCCCCAGCCCGCAATCCTCGCACTCGAAGACGGCACCGTGTTCGAAGGCATTTCGGTCGGTGCGCCCGGTCTTTCGGTCGGTGAAGTGGTGTTCAACACCGCGATGACCGGCTACCAGGAGATCCTGACCGATCCGTCCTATGCGCGGCAGCTGGTTACGTTCACCTATCCGCATATCGGCAACACCGGCTGCACCGACCAAGACGATGAAGCAACCCGGGTCTGGGCTGCCGGCCTGATCGTGCGCGACGTGCCGCGCCGGCCGAGCAACTGGCGCAGCCAGACGCCCCTGCCGGACTGGTTGCGCGCGCGCGGCGTGGTCGCGATCGCCGACATCGACACCCGCAAGCTGACCCGGATGCTGCGCGACCGCGGTGCGCAGAACGGCGCACTGATGGCAGGCAACGAGATCGACCCTGCTTCTATTGATGTGGATCGGGCGATCGAAGCCGCGCGCAAGTTCCGGGGCCTCAAGGGGATGGATCTGGCCAAAGAAGTCAGTACGCGCGAAGCCTACCCGTGGCGCTATGGCCAGCTCGACCTGGACCGCAAGGCCTTTGCCCAGTCAGCGCTACCGGCATCGGGAAAGATGTTGCACGTGGTGGCTTACGATTTCGGGGTCAAACACAACATCCTGCGCATGCTCTGCGAGCGTGGCTGCGAGGTCACGGTGGTCCCTGCCCAGACCCCAGCTGGCGAGGTGCTGGCGATGCAGCCTGACGGCGTGTTCCTGTCCAACGGCCCGGGCGATCCGGCCCCTTGCGACTACGCGGTCACAGCGATCCGCGCATTCATCGACCGCAAGATCCCGATCTACGGCATCTGCCTGGGCCATCAGTTGCTCGGTCTTGCGATCGGTGCGCAGACCTCGAAGATGAAATTCGGCCACCACGGCGCCAACCATCCGGTGCTCGATCTGGACAGCGGGCGGGTGATGATCACTTCGCAGAACCACGGCTTTGCGGTCGACGAAGCGACATTGCCGGCGAACGCGCGCGTGACCCATCGTTCCCTGTTCGACGGCAGCAACCAGGGCATTGCGCTGACCGACGCCCCGGCGTTCTCGTTCCAGGGCCATCCGGAAGCGAGCCCGGGTCCGCACGATGTCGCCCCATTGTTCGATCGATTCATTGCCGCGATGCAGGCGCGCTGACATGCCCAAGCGCAGCGACATCAAGACGGTCCTGATCATCGGCGCCGGTCCGATCGTGATCGGCCAAGCCTGCGAGTTCGATTATTCGGGCGCGCAGGCGTGCAAGGCGCTGCGTGAGGAGGGCTATCGCGTGGTGCTGGTCAACTCCAATCCGGCCACGATCATGACCGACCCGGAGATGGCCGATGCGGTCTACATCGAACCGATCAACTGGCAGATGGTCGAGAAGATCATCGCCAAGGAGAAACCCGATGCGCTGCTGCCGACGATGGGCGGGCAGACCGCGCTCAACTGCGCGCTGGACCTGGCCGACCACGGCGTGCTGGAGAAGTACGGCGTCGAACTGATCGGCGCCTCGCGCGAAGCGATCCGCATGGCCGAGGACCGTGAACTGTTCCGTGTGGCGATGGCGCAGATCGGCTTGGAATGCCCGAAGGCGGAAGTCGCCAGGACGCTCGAGCAGGCGCTCGACATCCAGACCCGCGTCGGCTATCCCACGATCATTCGTCCCAGCTTCACCCTCGGCGGCAGCGGCGGCGGTATCGCCTACAACCGCGAGGAGTTGCTCGAGATCGTCAAGCGTGGCCTCGAGCTGTCGCCGGTCGGCGAAGTGCTGATCGAGGAATCGGTGCTGGGCTGGAAGGAATTCGAGATGGAAGTGGTCCGCGACACCGCGGACAACTGCATCATCGTGTGTTCGATCGAGAACCTGGACCCGATGGGCGTACACACCGGCGACTCGATCACGGTCGCGCCGGCACAGACCCTGACCGACAAGGAATACCAGCGCCTGCGCGACGCCTCGATCGCGGTGCTGCGCAAGATCGGCGTCGACACCGGTGGTTCCAACGTGCAGTTCGGCATCAATGCGCAGACCGGGCGGGTGGTCGTGATCGAGATGAATCCGCGCGTGTCGCGCTCCTCGGCGCTTGCATCGAAAGCCACCGGGTTCCCGATCGCGAAAGTAGCGGCCAAGCTCGCGGTCGGCTACACCCTGGATGAGTTGAAGAACGAGATCACCGGCGGACTCACGCCGGCCTCGTTCGAGCCGAGCATCGATTACGTGGTCACCAAGATCCCGCGCTTCGCGTTCGAAAAATTCCCGGCTGCCGATGCGCGCCTGACCACGCAGATGAAATCGGTCGGCGAAGTGATGGCGATCGGACGCACGTTCCAGGAGTCGCTGCAGAAGGCGCTGCGCGGGTTGGAGATCGGCAAGGTCGGGCTGGACCCCACCGACCTGGACCTCGACGACGAGGACGATCTCGCCACCCTGCGGCGCGAGGTCAGGGAAGCCGGCCCGGAACGCATCTTTTTCCTCGCCGACGCGTTCCGCGCCGGCATGAGCGTGGAGGACGTGCATGCGCTGTCGTTCGTCGATCCGTGGTTCCTCGACCAGATCGAGGAGCTGGTCGCAATCGAAGGTGAAGTCTCCGTCGCCGGCCTGGATTCACTCGATAAAAACTGCTTGCGCATGCTCAAGCGCAAAGGCTTCTCCGATGCGCGTCTGGCCCAGCTGACTGGCACCAGCGAGTCGGCGGTGCGCGCATTGCGCAAGGCTTTCGGTGTGCGCCCGGTGTACAAGCGGGTCGACTCCTGCGCCGCCGAGTTCGCGACCACCACGGCTTATCTTTATTCGACCTACGAGGACGAATGCGAGGCCCACCCGACCAGCCGCGACAAGATCATCGTGCTCGGCGGCGGCCCGAACCGCATCGGGCAGGGTATCGAATTCGACTACTGCTGCGTCCACGCCGCGCTTGCGCTGCGTGAGGATGGCTATGAAACGATCATGATCAACTGCAACCCAGAAACCGTGTCGACCGATTACGACGCTTCCGACCGCCTGTATTTCGAGTCGCTCACGCTCGAAGACGTGCTTGAAATCGTGGAGCTGGAGAAGCCGGTCGGCGTGATTGTGCAGTACGGTGGCCAGACCCCGCTGAAACTGGCGCAGGCGCTGCAGGACAACGGCGTGCCGATCATCGGCACCTCGCCGGACTCGATCGACCTGGCCGAGGATCGCGAACGTTTCCAGCAGCTGGTGCAGAAGCTGGGCCTCATGCAGCCACCAAACCGCACCGCGCGCAATGCCGAGCAGGCAATCGCGCTGGCGGGCGAAATCGGCTACCCCCTGGTTGTGCGCCCGAGCTACGTGCTTGGCGGGCGGGCGATGGAAGTGGTGCATTCCGACGCCGACCTGTCGCGCTACATCCGCGACGCGGTCAAGGTTTCCAACGATTCACCGGTGCTGCTCGACCGCTTCCTCGACAATGCGGTCGAGGTCGATGTGGATGTGATCGCGGACAAGGACGGCAACGTGCTGATCGGCGGGGTGATGGAGCACATCGAGGAGGCCGGCGTGCATTCGGGCGATTCGTCGTGCTCGCTGCCGCCGTATTCGCTCTCAAGGCAGACCCAGGCGCGGCTGCGTGAACAGGTGGTGGCACTGGCCAAGGCCTTGAATGTGGTCGGACTGATGAACACCCAGTTCGCGGTCCAGACCGACGCCGACGGCAACGACACCATCTTCCTGCTGGAAGTCAATCCGCGCGCCTCGCGCACCGTACCCTTCGTGTCCAAGGCTACCGGCATGCCGCTGGCCAAGATCGCCGCACGCTGCATGGCCGGCAAGACCCTCGCCGAGCAGGGCGTGCTGCGGGAAATCGTGCCGG
>Ga0136612_10000637_pt1 | contig 13143 bp, 9 predicted proteins | sample AntDryUQ224A2306_2_FD_106644 | JGI IMG/M metagenome (GOLD analysis project Ga0136612, IMG submission 106644) | Polar desert sand microbial communities from Dry Valleys, Antarctica - metaG UQ224A (23.06) | ecosystem: Environmental > Terrestrial > Soil > Desert | place: Antarctica: Dry Valley...
AGATGATCCAACTGCCAACGGTCACGCCGGCCGCGCAGCCACATGCAGAAATTGCCGCGCCTGGGTCGACGGTCCCCTTCGAACGACGACCGCCACCGGCCCCAACGAAACGAAACGGCCGTCGCGGAACTTCAGCCTGTTCCGTGGTAAGGCGAGGGCGCTGGCCCGCCAGGAGCGGCTCGATCGGGAACGAATCGTTCCACCGATCCGGAGTCCGCGGCGCATCGCCGTGGTCGGATGAAGGGCAGAGTCGGTAAGACGACGCTGTCGGTGCTGATGGCCGGTATCTATGCACAGGTGCGCGCTGAACCGGTGCTCTTGCTCGATGCGGATCCGACCTTCGGTTCGCTGCTGCTACGCAGCGGCGTTGCACCGACGCACAGCGCTCGTGACCTTGCCGGGCGAGGTGACCCCGGTGATCTCGCCATCCTCACCCCCTACCTCGGTCGATCCGCGAACGGCACGTGGGTGCTGCCCAGTGGTCTGGACCCCGGGGAGAGCGCCCGCTTCGACGAGGCGACCTTCGTCGCGACGATGGATGTCGTTCACCGGCATTTCCCCATCACGGTCACCGATTGTGGGGCCGGTCTCAGCGGCGGACTGATGCGGCAGTTGCTCGGGGGTACGCACACGCTGGTATTCGCCACCTCGCCGAGTGTCGATGGGATCACCTCGACCTACGCGCGCCTGCGGTGGATCGCCGAGCGCGGCTTCGGTGCTCTCGTGGCAGACAGTTTCGTGGCTGTCACCGCGGCGCCGCGGCGGCGCAGCCCCGTGGATCTGGCTTCGGCAGCGCTGAGATTCGAGGGCCTGTGCCGCGGTCTGGTGACTGTTCCGGACGATCCACACCTACGAGCCGGCGCGCGGATCGATCAGAACGAACTGACCGATCAGACCCGTGGCGCCATGGTGCATCTGGCCGCAGAGGTTCTCGAGGCGGCCAAACGCGCCTGAGCCGGTGTCAGACCGCAGTCAGCGGCGATCGAGAATCTCGCCCAGGGCACCCAGGATCAGCGTGACGATGTCCGGACGGGCGTTGTAGCCCATCAGCCCGATCCGCCATACCGTGGCGGCGAATTCCCCGGCCCCAGCTCCGATCTCGATGTTGTAGTCGTGCAGCAGCTTTGCTCGTACGGCCGCGGAGTCGACACCTTTCGGGACTCGCACCGTGGTCAACTCGGGGAGCCGATGCCCAAGTGCGGCAAAGAGTTCCAGGCCCAGGTTCTGCAGACCTTCTTGCAGCGCCTGGCCCATTGCGGCATGGCGGGCGATGACCGCATCCAGCCCCTCCTCGAGCACCCGACCCAGCCCGGCATGCAGCGAGGCGACCATCGCTGTGGGTGCGGTGTGATGGTAGGTACGACCGCCGCTGCCACTGGCAGCCTCACCGACGTAGCCACCGAGCATGCCGAGGTCGAGATACCAGGACTGCGGGCGCTCGATCCGCCGTTCCCAGGCACGGTCGTTGATGGTGAACGGCGACAGGCCGGGGGCGACGCCAACGCATTTCTGGGTGCCTGAGTACGCGAGGTCGATGCCCCAGTCATCAACGGCCAACTCGATGCCGGCCAGTGAGGTGACACAGTCGGCCAGAAGGAGCGCATCTCCCTTGCCCGCTGCGAGTGCGGCCACGTCGTTGCAGATGCCGGTCGATGTCTCCGCGTGAACCGCAGCGATCAGCTTCGGTGACGGGTGAGAGCGGACAGGACTGCATCCACGTCCAACGGCTGCCGCCACGGCGCATCGACGCGGACGACCTCGGCACCGCAGCGGTCCGCGACATCGCACATCCGTACTCCGAACAGGCCGTTGACACCCACCACGACGACATCGCCCGGACCGACGGTGTTGACGAAGGCCGCCTCCATGCCGGCGCTCCCGGTAGCTGACAGCGGAAGCGTGCGGCGGTTGACCGTGCGGTAGACCGTCCGGAGCCGGTCGCAGGTCTCGTCGAGCAACGCAAGAAAAGCGGGATCGAGGTGGCCCATCAGTGGCTGGGCCAACGCTGCGGTCGCCTCGGGGTACGGATTGGTCGGGCCGGGGCCGAGCAGCGTACGAGAGATTACCGACATGGCGCCGACGATAGAGCGCCCGGTCGGACCGAGGAAAGGACGCCTTGTATCGAACCTATTGGTAGAAGGCGTCCTTCACTCGGAAGGCAAGGCGTCGACGCCGGCTTCCTTGCGCTGGGCAGCGGTGATGGGGGCGGGCGCGCCGGTCAGCGGGTCGTATCCGCCGCCGGACTTGGGGAAGGCGATCACCTCGCGGATCGAGTCCTGCCCGGCCAGCAGCGCGCAGACCCGGTCCCAGCCGATTGCGATCCCGCCGTGCGGCGGGGCCCCGTAGGCGAAGGCGTCGAGCAGGAAGCCGAACTTCTCCTGAGCCTCCCCGGCGGACAGCCCCATGATCGCGAAGACCCGCTCCTGCACGTCCCGACGGTGGATCCGGATCGAGCCACCGCCGATCTCGTTGCCATTGCAGACGATGTCGTAGGCGTAGGCCAACGCATGCTCGGGATCGGTGTCGAAGGTGTCCAGAAACTCTGGTCTGGGCGAGGTGAACGCGTGATGCACCGCGGTCCAGGCTCCGCCACCCACGGCCACGTCGCCGGAGGCCCGGGCTTGGGCAGACGGTTCGAACAATGGCGCGTCCACCACCCACACGAACGACCACCGGGACGCATCGATCAGCCCACCGCGGCGACCGATCTCCAGCCGTACGGCACCGAGCAGGCCCCGCGCCGCGGAACACTCTCCGGCGGCGAAAAAGACGCAGTCGCCGGGCTCAGCACCGACGTGGCCGGCAATAGCGGCACGCTCGTCAACCGAGAGGTTCTTGGCCACCGGGCCGGCCAATTCACCGTCAGTGCCGATCAGCACGTAGGCCAGGCCCTTGTGTCCGCGTTGCCGGGCGAAGTCCTGCCACGCGTCCAGCGTGCGCCGCGGCTGGTCAGCACCGCCCGGCATGACGATCGCCCCGACGTAGGGGGCCTGAAAGACCCGGAAGGTGGTCTCTGCGAAATATGCGGTGCAGTCGGTCAGTTCGATCCCGAAGCGCAGGTCGGGTTTGTCGGTGCCGTACCGCGACAACGCCTGCGCGTAGCTGATCCGCTGGATCGGCGTGGGTATGCGGTGGTCGATCAGCGACCACAGCGCAGTCAGGACCTCCTCGGTCAGCGCGATCACGTCGTCCTGGTCGACGAAGCTCATCTCCACGTCGAGTTGGGTGAACTCGGGCTGCCGATCTGCCCGGAAGTCCTCGTCGCGGTAGCAGCGCGCGATCTGGTAATAGCGCTCCATCCCGGCGACCATCAGCAGTTGCTTGAACAGCTGCGGCGACTGCGGCAGCGCGTACCAGGACCCCGGTGCCAGCCGCGCCGGCACGACGAAGTCGCGGGCACCTTCCGGCGTCGAACGGGTAAGCGTCGGGGTCTCGATCTCGACGAAGCCGTGACCGTGCAGCACCTCGCGGGCAGTGCGGTTGACCTCGCTTCGCAACCGCAGGGCCGCGGCCGGACCGCTTCGACGCAGGTCGAGATAGCGATGCTTGAGTCGAGCCTCCTCTCCCACCTCCACGTGGTCGTCGATCTGGAACGGCAGCGACGCGGACTCCGATAGCACGTCGACCTCGGCCGCGATGACCTCGATCGCGCCGGTCGGCAGAGCTGGGTTCTCGTTGCCGACCGGCCGGGCGGCGACCGTGCCGAGGACCCGGAGACAGTACTCGTTGCGCAGCCCGTGGGCCACGGATTCGTCCCGTACGACGACCTGCACCACACCGGAGGCATCGCGCAGATCGAGAAACGCCACCCCTCCGTGATCGCGGCGTCGACCGATCCACCCGGCCAGGGTGACGGTCTGTCCGGCATCGGAGCTGCGCAGGTCTCCACCTGCGTGGGTGCGAATCACAGATTTCCTCTACTCGACGGCGTTCGGGGTGGAAATGATCTGCGGTTTCAGGTCTACCTCGGGCGGCAACCAGGTATCGGGGTCTGCTGCGGTCTGATCACCGCTGCGGATGTCCTTGACCTCGTGCTGCGAGCCCACTTCGCTCGCGGGGAACCAGACGTACGGGATGCCGCGCCGTTGGGCGTACCGGATCTGCCTACCGAATTTCTCCGCCGATGGAGCAACCTCTGTTGCGACACCTCGGGACCGAAGTGCTTGAGCCACGAGGGCAGTTCCCGCCCGCATCCCCTCGTCGGGCAGTGCAACGAGCACGGACGACGGGACGCTGCGGGAGGCGGCGATGCTGCCGTCGGCGAAGAGCGGGACGAGCAGCCGGGACACCCCCAACGAGATGCCCACGCCGGGATAGGTCGTCCGCCCGTCGCTGGCCAGCGAGTCGTACCGACCTCCCGAGCAGATCGAGCCGAGTGCGTCGTATCCGCTCATCCTGGTCTCGAAGACGGTGCCGGTGTAGTAGTCCAGGCCGCGGGCGATCCGCAGGTCGGCCTCCACCGTGATTCGCGCGGAGTTGAGGTCCCTGCAACCGTCGACGACGACGGCCAGCTCGGCCAGACCCTCGTCGAGGAGCTCGTCGTGTATCCCGAGGTGGCGCACCCGGTCCACGAAAGAGGTGTCAGCCGTGCGGATGCCGGCCAACTCCAGGCAGGCGTCGGCCTGCTTGTCCGACAGACCGGCGTGGGTACGGAGCAGCTCACCGACAACATCGGCCGGCACCTTGTCCAGCCGGTCGATGGCCTGCATGGCAACGGATGGTTCGGGTGCACCGATTCCGAACAGGAAGCCCTGGAGAAGCTTGCGATTGTTGACCTGCAGCCGAAGGTGCCCGACGGGCAGGGCAGCCAGTGCCTCGGCCATCACCCGCGCGACCTCGACGTCATGGTGGAAGGCCAACTCGCCCTGGGCGACGATGTCGATGTCTGCCTGGGTGAACTCCCGGAAGCGGCCCGACTGCGGCCGTTCGCCGCGCCACACCCTCTGGATTTGGTACCGGCGGAACGGGAACTCAAGTTTGCCGGCGTTCTCCAACACATAACGCGCGAATGGAACGGTCAGGTCGAAGTGCAGTCCCAGACCCGTCTCGGAATCCCGGTCCTCGACATCGGCCAACCGGCGTACGGCGTAGATCTCCTTGTCAACCTCGCCGCCACCGGTCAACTGCTCGACCGGCTCCACGGCCCGAGTCTCGATCGGCGCGAAGCCGTGTAGTTCGAAGGTTCGGCGCAGGCCGTCGATGATCTGCTGCTCGATCATCCGTTGTCCCGGCAGGAGCTCCGGAAAGCCCGACAGCGGGCCGGGCCGCTGACCGGACATCTAGAGGTTCTCCATCTAGGCGCTGACCATCTAGAGGCTCCGGCGCGGGGCGGCGGGCTCGTCGACCAAGTCCTGAAGGTATGGGTTGCTGGCCCGCTCCCGGCCGATCGTCGTGACCGGACCGTGCCCGGGAAGGACGACGGTCGCGTCATCGAGGGGAAGCACGACCCGCGCGAGAGAAGCGGTCATCTGACTCATCGACCCGCCCGGCAGGTCGACCCGACCTATGGAGCCCGCGAAGAGTAGGTCGCCGCTGAGCAAGCCGGGTCCATCATCGAGTGTGACCTCGAAGACGGTGGAGCCGAGCGTGTGACCGGGTGCGTGTCGGGGCATGAGCCGCACGCCGGCCAGGTCGAGATCCACACCACCGGTGAGAAAGCGAAGATCATCGGGTTCCGGAATCGGCATTCCGGCCACGATCGCGGCCAGCGCCGGTCCGTGCCACGTCACCGGGTCGGCCAGCATCGGCGCGTCGTCGGGGTGGAGATAGGCGGCGATGTCGTAGCCGGAACAGACCGGGACCACGGAGAAGGTGTGGTCGAGGTGCCCATGGGTCAGGACGACGGCGACCGGCTTCAAGTCGTGTTCGGACAGCACATCGCGCAGCGGGTCGACGGCGTCCATCCCTGGGTCGATCACGACGCACTCCGCCCCCGGGGCGGAGGCGAGGACATAGCAATTCGTCCCGAACACACCTGCAGGAAATCCGACGACCAACACGAGAACAGGCTACCCAGGGCTCACTTGCCAGGCGGCTCACAGATGCTTCACGCGGCCTTTGACTAGACTTCGCCGTCGGTCCTCCGTGGCCGGCCGTACAGCCGGAACAACGGTGGCAGGCGCCTCCCCGAGGTGTGCCGCTCCGGACCCGCTCGAACGTCGGTGCAGGGTCCAGACGCGCAAGAAACGATCGATGACTTCGACAGGAGTACGACAGTGGCTACGAACAAGCAGCGGCGCGAGGCTGCCCGGCGTCAGTTGCAGAGGCAACTGGAACGCCGTGCCGAGGAGGCGCGCAAGCGTCGCCGTAACACCCTTGTGGCCGTCGCCGCGTTCACCGTCGTACTCGTGGTCGGCAGTGTGCTGTTCTTCTCCGGCGCCTTCGACGATAACGAGCCGGCCGCCGAGCCTGAAGCCAGCAGTGAGCCGGAAACCCTGGCTTGCACGTATTCCCCCGGCAATCCGGAGAATACGAACCTGCGCGATGTGGGTGTCCCGCCCCAGCCGGACGGCACGACAACGCCGGTCGTCTTGGATGTCGTGAGCACGCAGGGCGCGTTCCAGATGACCCTGGATCCAACCAACGCGCCGTGCGCCACCAACAGCATGAAGTACCTGGCAGAGAGCGCCTTCTTCGACGGCTCACCCTGTCACCGACTGGTCAACAGCGAGGTCTTCGGCGTGCTGCAGTGCGGGGACCCGACCGGAACGGGCTCGGGTGGACCGACATACAGCTACACCGCGGAACCGGCCAGCGTCGCGGCCCTTGGTCCATCACCGGACGGCGCCAACGCCATCTACCCGCGAGGCAGCGTGGCGATGGCTCAAGGCGGCCAGCCGCCAACCATCGGCAGCCAGTTCTTCATTGCTTTTCAGGACACCCAGTTGCCGCCTGAGTACACCCTCGTCGGCACCATCACGGCAGGGCTCGAGGTGATCGATGCGGTCGCCGCTGGGGACAACGACGGTTCCTTCGAGGCGAGTTCCGGCGGCGGTGCCCCACTGCTCCCGATCACGCTGACCACGGTCACCGTGGCAGCACCCGTCGCTTGACGCGCTGATCCCTGTGCCGGTGTTACTGCGATGCCGGACATGGCCGGCTGCCGCAGTTGCGACGGCGCTGCTCGTCACGGCCGGCTGCACTGTCACGATCCCTGGCCGGGGAGTCGCCAGCCAAGGGAGTCAGGGAGAGGGCGAGGCGACTGAGCCGGCCACGCCGGCTGATCTGGTCGACTGCAGCTACGACCCTGTTGATCCGGCTGTCCGCCCTGACCTGATCGATGTCGGGATCCCGCCAGATCCGGAGCTCGGCAGCCAGCCGGTCCTGCTCGAAACGTCCAGTTCGCGTGGTGACTTCGAGATGACCCTGGACCCAGAGACTGCCCCGTATGCGACGAACAGCATGGCCTTCCTCGTCCAAGAGGGATTTTCGATGGCTCACCCTGCCACCGCCTGGTCAACGCCGTGAACTTCGGCGTGTTGCAGTGCGGGGATCCGACCGGTACTGGTGCGGGCGGGCCGGCATACGGCTACAGCGCCGAGCCGGACAGCCTCGTTGCCCTCGAGCCGGCCGGGGACGGGATCGGACTGATCTACCCGCGCGGCAGCGTGGCGATGGCCTCCGGCGGCAGTCCGCTCACGATCGGGAGCCAGTTCTTCATCTGCTTCGAGGACACCCAGCTGGCCCCTGACTACACGCTGGTTGGCACGATCACCTCGGGTATCGAGGTGATCGACGTGGTTGCTGCCGGCGGCAACGACGAATCTCTGGAGCCCGCCCCCGGCAGTGGCGCGCCGCTAGTCCCGATCACCCTCCAACGCGTCACGGTGCAGAGCTAACGCCGACCTGACTTCAGGCGGTGACCCGGTAAACGTCGTAGACGCCGTCGACCCCGCGGACGGTACGCAGCAGATGCCCTAGATGCTTGGGATCGCCTAGCTCGAAGGTGAAGCGGCTCACTGCAACTCGGTCGCGGGTGGTTTGCACCGACGCGGACAGGATGTTCACGCTCTCATCAGACAGTGCGCGGGTGATGTCGGAGAGCAGCCGATGCCGATCCAGAGCCTCGACCTGGATGGCGACAAGGAAGATCGCCCCCGGCTGGGCGGCCCACTCGACCTCCACCAACCGCTCGGCTCGGGTCTTGAGGTCGGCGGCGTTCGTACAGTCGCGACGGTGCACCGACACCGGGCCTCCGCGGGTGAGGAACCCGAGGATGTCATCGCCTGGCACCGGTGTGCAGCAGCGGGCCAGCTTGACCCAGACGTCGGTGACCCCGCGCACGACGACCCCCGTCTCCCCTGAGGTCGTCCGGCGGATCGGCCGGGTGGGGGTGGTGGTCTCGGCCAGGTCCTCGACGGTTCCTTCGGCCCCGCCCATCCCGGCGACCAGCTTGTCGATGATCGACTGGGCGGACACGTTCTTCTCGCCCACGGCAGCATAGAGCGCACTGACGTCGGCATAGTGCAGGTCCTTGGCCAGGGTGGACAGCGATTCGCCGCCCAGAATTCGTTGCAGCGGCAATCCCCGCTTGCGCATGGCTGCGGTGAGCGCGTCCTTGCCGGCCTCGATCGCCTCCTCGCGCCGCTCGTGGGCGTACCACTGCCGAATCTTGGTCCGGGCACGCGAGGACCCGACGAACCCCAGCCAGTCCTGGGAGGGCCCAGCGGTCTCTGACTTGGAGGTGAACACCTCGACGGTGTCCCCGTTGGACAGCTGACTCTCCAGCGACACCAGGCTGCCATTGACCCGGGCCCCGACGCAGCGGTGTCCGACTTCGGTGTGCACCGCGTAGGCGAAGTCCACCGGAGTGCCACCCTCCGGGAGGCTGATGACGTCACCCTTGGGAGTGAAGACGAAGACTTCCTGAGGGCCGAGTTCGAACCGCAGCGATTCGAGGAACTCCCCCGGCTCCTGGTTCTCCCGTTGCCAGTCCAGCAGTTGTCGTAGCCAGAGCATTTCGTCGTTGCTCTTGGCCGGCGCGCCGCCCTTGGTCTCCTTGTACTTCCAGTGCGCGGCTATGCCGTACTCCGCAGTCCGGTGCATGTCGCGGGTGCGGATCTGCAGCTCCACGGGTTTCCCCTGCGGACCGATCACGGTGGTGTGCAGGCTCTGGTAGAGGTTGAACTTCGGCATCGCGACGAAGTCCTTGAATCGACCGGGTACGGGTTGCCAGTACGCGTGGATCACGCCGAGGGCGGCGTAACAGTCCCGGACCGAGTCGACCACGATCCGAATACCGACGAGGTCCCAGATGTCGGTGAAGTCCCGGCCTCGCACGATCATCTTCTGATAGATCGAGTAGTAGTGCTTGGGCCGACCGGTGACCATCGCGGTGATGCTCGTCGACTTGAGTTGACCTCTAACTGCCGCGGACACGTTGGCCAGATAGGTGTCCCGAGAGGGCGCACGGTCGGCCACCAGGCGGACGATCTCGTCGTAGCGTTTGGGGTAGAGCGTTGCGAAGGCGAGGTCCTCCAGCTCCCACTTGATCGTGTTCATCCCGAGTCGGTGAGCCAGCGGCGCGAGGATCTCGAGAGTCTCCCGGGCGATGCGCTCCTGCTTGTGCGGGGGAAGGAAGCGCAAAGTGCGCATGTTGTGCAGCCGGTCGGCCAGTTTGATGACGAGCACGCGCGGATCGCGGGACATTGCGATGATCATCTTGCGGATGGTCTCGGCTTGAGCCGCGTCGCCCATCTTGACCTTGTCGATCTTCGTGACGCCGTCGACCAGGCGCGCCACGTCCTCGCCGAAGTCCCGCCCGAGATCGCTGAGCGCGTACCCGGTGTCCTCGATGGTGTCGTGCAGCAGCGCAGCGATCAGGGTGGTGGTGTCCATCCCCAACTCGGCCAGGATCGTCGCGACCGCGAGCGGATGGGTGATGTAGTCGTCACCGCTCTTGCGCTTCTGTCCGGTGTGCAGATGCTCGGCAGCGTCGTAGGCCCGCTGCAACTCGCGGAGGTCTGCCTTGGCATGCGCCTGGCGATGGCTGGCGACCAAGGGCTCGAGAACCGGTTTGACACCCGGGGCGCCCCCTCCGGCGATGATCCGCCGAGCCAGCCGGCTGCGCACACTTCGCTTGCCCTCAATGGGAGCGCTGGTGGTAGGGATCTCCTCGTCACCGGCTACCCCGAGCGACGGCTCTGGCCGTGCCTGGGTGGCGGACGCGCTCGGCGGGGCGGCGTCGCTGCTCACAGCCCTCCTCGATCAGGACACGGGCGCCCGTGGCCTGGGTAGGACGACCGTTCTACCACTGTAGCGCCGCCAGGGGCGCGAGCGCCTCGACCGGCCGGTCATTCGGCGAGATGGTAGGAGGTTCACCCGTTCCGCTTGGCGGGACTTCCGCGCCTACCGGCGGACACAACGGCACCATTCTTGGTCGTGCTGGTTGCGGGCGTACCGGCCGATGCCCGCGTGCTGCGCGGTCGAGTTCGTCGTGCAGAAGCGACCAGGGTGCCTCCGCCACCGGTCACGCCCGGGAAGTCGTCGGACTGATCATCGCCGTCAGATTCCTCAGAGTCGATCGTGTCGATCGTGTCTGCACCGGGATCAGCCTTGCGCACGTCGCGCCGAGCTTGTGCCAGTCCCCGGCGGCGATCAGCCTTCGCCGCTGCCATCGGTGAGACAGCTGTGTCTGCCGTGCTCATCGGAGTTGCGCTGTCCACGCTGACCCCGGCGCGCTTGGCGTTCAGCCGCTTGGCCAGCTTCTGGTACTCAGGTTCGCGTTCCTTGAGATCACACAGAACCGGGGCAGCCAAGAATATCGAGGAATAGATGCCGGCCAGCATGCCGACGAAGAGCACCAGTGCGAGATCTTGCAGCGTTCCCTCGCCGATCAGGAAGACGCCTGCGTAGAGCAGGCCTAGAACTGGTAGCAGCGCGAAGATGGAAGTGTTAATCGAGCGCATGAGGACCTGGTTTATCGCCAGGTTGGCCGACTCGGAATACGTTCGGCGCTGGCTCGCGAGCAGACCCTTGGCGTTTTCGTCCACCTTGTCGAACACCACGACGGTGTCATAGAGCGAAAAGCCCAGAATTGTCAGCAATCCGATGACCGATGCAGGGGTGACCTCGAAACCGACGAGTGAATAGACCCCAGCGGTGATCACGAGGTCGTGGATCAACGCCACCATCGCGCCGATGGCCATCTTCCACTGGAAGCGAACCGCCAGGAATACCATAACGAGGACCAGGAAGACGAGTAGTCCCTGCAGCGCTTTGCTTGTCACGTCCCGACCCCAGCTGGCGCTGGTGGTGGAATTCGTGACGTCGCTGCTCTCAACTCCCAGAGCGTCGGCGATGGCGGCGCTCACCTCGCCGCTGAGCTCCTCATCCAAGTCTGCGGTGATCAGAACGAGTTGATTGTCACCGACCGCCTGGGCGCTGGTCACGTCGGCGCCGACGTCCTCGACCGCCTGACTCAAATCCTCGAGCTGCTCTGCGGTTCCGGGACTCCGGAAGCGCTCCCCGCCGGCGAACTCGACACCAAGATTGAAGTCCTTGAAGATCATCGAACCCAGGCAAATCAGGACCAACACCGCCGAGACGACGTACCAGATCTTGCGCTTGCCGATGAAGTCGAACCCGATCTCGCCCAGATAGAGCCGGATCGGCCACGGCTTGCGCTCCGGCGCTGCGGGTGTGCCCTGCTCGGCAGCGGAAGCGGTGTCGTCAGCGGATTCCGTGTCGACAGCTGTGGCCACGGACGCTGTGGCCTTGGCAGCCGTCGGGTCGGCAGCCGTCGGGTCGGAAGCCGTCGCCTCCACAGCCGTTGGCTTTGCAGCTGTGGCCTTGGCGGCAAGGGTGGCTTTGCTCGCTACCGTCTTGGCAGCTTCCGCCTTGGCACCTGTGGCCTTGGCACCTGAGGCCTTCGCTGTTCTGCCTGGCGCTGCTTTACGGCGGGATTTTCCGGAGCCGGACTTCGTGGCCATCAGCTGCCACCCCTGTTCGTCGAGGTACCGCGTACCGATGCCTTACCTCGCACGGCTGCCGCCCCGCCACCCGCCGTAACCACGGACGTCGCCGGTCCGACTCGGAGCCGACCCAGGCCGGATACGCGTGGAGAGGCAAAAGTCGCGTTGCGCGACAGCAGTGCCACCAGCGGGTGGGTGAACAGGAAGACGACTATGAGATCGAGGACGGTGGCAAGACCGAGGGTGAACGCGAAGCCCTTGACCCCGCCGATGGCCAGGACGTACAACGTGGCGGCGGCAAGGAAGCTGACGGCGTCGGCGGACAGGATGGTTCGGCGTGCACTCACCCATGCTCGCGGTACGGCCGCCCGCATCGAGCGGCCCTCCCGCACTTCGTCTTTGAGTCTTTCGAAGAAGATGATGAAGGAGTCCGCCGTAATACCGATGGCGACGATGAAACCGGCGATTCCGGCCAGGCTCAGGGTGAACCCGATCTGGCGACCGAGAATGACAAGACAGGCATAGACGATGACCGCGGACAGCACAAGGCTGGCGATGGTGACCAGGCCGAGGAGCCGGTAGTAGAACAAGGCATAGACAAAGACCAGCAGGATGCCGATGCCGCCGGCGATCAAGCCGGCTCGCAGCTGATCGGCTGCCAGGAGTCCGGAGACCGTCTCGGCGGTGGACTGGGTGAAGGTGAGCGGCAGCGCCCCGTACTTCAGTGAATTCGCCAGGCTGGTCGCCGTTTCCTGGGTGAACGATCCACTGACAGTGGTGGTCCCGTTGATCGGGCCGTTGATGACTGGTGCCGACAGCACCCGGCCGTCCAAGGTGAAGGCGACGTTATTCCCGACGTTGGCCGCGGTGTACTCGGCCCAGGTGGATTGAGCGCCGGACTTGAAGTCCAGCAGTACGACCCAGCCGGTCGTGCCCGATGGGTCGAGTCCGGCACTGGCGTCGTCGACCTCGGTGCCAAGGATGATCTTCGGTGCGAGCAGGTACTTCTGCGTGCCATCGGTCGAGCAGACGACGACGTAGTCGTCCGGACGGTCTGAGTTGACCTGAGTCGGGTCGACCTCGGTGGTGCATTCAGTCAGCGCTGCGAAGGCGGCCTGGGCCTCCTCGAGCGTGACGTCTGGTCGGTTCGGGTCCGGCCCGGCCGCAGAGCCCTCCGTAGTGGTCGCCGCAGGATCAGTGGTCGCCGCAGGATCAGTGGTCGCCGCAGGAT
>Ga0136612_10000638_pt1 | contig 13137 bp, 10 predicted proteins | sample AntDryUQ224A2306_2_FD_106644 | JGI IMG/M metagenome (GOLD analysis project Ga0136612, IMG submission 106644) | Polar desert sand microbial communities from Dry Valleys, Antarctica - metaG UQ224A (23.06) | ecosystem: Environmental > Terrestrial > Soil > Desert | place: Antarctica: Dry Valley...
AAGGGAAATCCCGCACGATCAATCTTCATGGAACGCGTAGCTCAGGGACAGGCGGACTGTCGCGGGGGGACCAGCGGCCACGGGCGGGCGCGCTCGCTGGCGGCTGGTCCTCGTGAACAGTAGTGGGGTGGCGGCCGCGTTCAATGCCGTGCGGCGTGCGGCGCGTCGCCGTCGCTGTTGTGACGGCGCAGGATGCTCTCCATCTGATCCTTCAGGTGGAGCTTGTGCTTCTTCAGTCGGACTTCTTCCACCTGTTCGGGCTCTGAGAGAAAATTGCGGGTCGTCAGGTTGTGGATACGTTCGTCGAGATCGTGGTGCAAGGTGGCCAGCTGGCGGTACTCATCGTCGGTCTGCAGCAGTTCACGCTTCAGCGCTTCGAAATCCTTCGGCATTTGCGCCTCCCTCCTTGAGATGAGTCACGAAGTCTGAGGTCGTTCACACATGGTGGGCGGCCATAACGGGAACCTACCACAAGACCCGACCACCTTCAAGGATGCCACGCGAGGTGCTAGCCTTCTCTCCGGAGGTCGTGGCGCCACAGGATGAGCGCGTCCTCCTGCGGGTGGCTGTAGTAACCCGGGCGCACGGCGGCGACGGTGAACCCCAGCCGCTCGTACAGGCGGAGCGCGGCGACGTTCGACCCTCGTACCTCGAGCGTCGCACGGGTTGCGCCGGCAGCCGCCAGATCGCAGAGGACGTGCTCGAGCAGCGCCGTGGCGATCCCCTGCCGGCGTTCGGCCTCTTCGACGGCCAACGTGTTGATGTGGACCTCGTCCACGACGAGCCAGCAGGCGCAGAACGCGGCAATGCGCCCGTCCTGGAGCTTCACCACGTACACGCGCGTCACGTCGGAGTGCCGCAGCTCCCGCGCCAGCATCTCTCTCGTCCAGGAATTCGCGAAGGAGGTGGCTTCGAGCGCCGCGACGCGATCGAGCTCGGCGTCGCCGGCAAGGCGTGAGATGGACCAGGCCCGCTGCGGCATCATCGATGGGGGGGCGACGTGCGACGGTCGCGCGCCAGCTCGGCATCCGGCTTGCGAACGTAGATGGGGATCACCGCATGCGGACGGACCGCCCGGTCGGGGCAGGCGGCTGCGATCTGTCCGATGAGCCCGGCCAGCGGAGGCGGGTGCAGCACGCGTGTCGTGTTGCCGAACCGGGCGAGAACGTCGTCGCCATACCGCACCGCACCGTCGCCGATGAATACGAGTTCAGCGCCTCCGAGCGCCTGGCCCCAGGCATCGAGCAGTGCCCCTGGAGGCAACGATTGAGCCGGGACGATCACCCGCTGGCCATCGGGCGCATACAGCTCAGCGAACACTTCTCCCCGCTGTGCGTCCATGCACGCGGCGATCGGCATCGTCGAGTTGATCGCGGCGCGGGCGAGCGCCTCGAGCGCGGAGACCGCCACGACCCCGCGGCCTCGCGCCATGGCGAGCCCCTGTACCGTCGCGATGCCGACGCGTAGCCCCGTGAACGAACCAGGACCGGCGGCGACCGCGAATAGTTCCACGTCGTCAATCCGGAGCGAGGCCGCGGCGAGCACGCGCATCAACTCTTCGGGCAGCCGCTGGCCGTGCGTGAGCGCCGCGTCGCCGGTGAGCTCCGCGAGGATTGTCTGATCGCGCAGCACGGCGCTGCTGCCGGAGCGGGTCGTCGTATCGAGGGCCAGGACGATCAAGATCTCAATGTTATACTTTGCGCAGAACCTCCCCTGAATGTCCTCTCCTCCTGCGTCCTCTGAGCCTGCCGGCGCCACGCCGGCCATGCGGCAGTATTTCGAGGCGAAACGGCAGTATCGCGACGCCATCGTCTTCTTCCGCATGGGAGATTTCTACGAGATGTTCTACGAGGACGCGCTGACCGCCGCGCGTGCGCTCGAACTGACGCTCACGTCCCGTTCGAAGGACTCGACGGGAGGCGCCATTCCGATGTGCGGGCTGCCGTATCACGCCGCGGACGGATATATCGCGCGACTCGTCAAGAAAGGCTTCCGGGTGGCCATCTGCGAACAGATGGAGGATCCCAGGAAGACCAAGGGCCTCGTGAGGCGCGAAGTCGTGCGGGTCGTCTCCCCCGGCACACTCACGGACGCAGCCTACCTGGATGCGCGGGAACCCGCGCTGCTGATGGCCATCTTCCCCACGCAATCGGCACCCGGCTATGGCGTTGCGCTGCTCGACGTCTCGACGGGCGAATTCACCGCCGCCGAGTACGCGGGTCCGGACGCACGGCAGGCGCTCGCGGACGAGCTGACGGTCCTGCGGCCCCGTGAGATCGTCGCGCCGTCCGGATTCGCCGACGCCGCTGCACTCATCGCGGAGCTGCGCCTCGAGGCGCGGCTCACGCCGGCCGACGAATGGACGTTCGATCTGGAATCCGCGCGGCGATCCCTGATGACACAGATGCAGACGCAGACCCTGCACGGTTTCGGGCTCGACGATCGACCGGCGGCGACCTGCGCGGCCGGAGCCCTCGTCCAGTACCTGCGAGACACGCAGAAGGCCGACCTCGGGCACGTGCGCGAGATCGCCTTCCGGACCACCGCCGATTGCATGGTCATCGACCCGACCACGTTCCGCAACCTGGAGGTGATCGAGGCCGCCGACGGGGGGCGCACGGGTTCACTGCTTCACGAGATCGATCGCACCGTCACGCCGATGGGCGGCCGGCTGCTGCGTGCATGGCTGCTGCGGCCGCTCGTCGCCATCGAACGGATTCAGGATCGCCTCGATGCCGTCGAGGAGTTCGCGTTCCGAAGCACCGAGCGCGCAAAATTGCGCGACACGCTGAAGGCGATCCACGACATCGAGCGGCTCGTGGGGCGCGCGGCACTCGGCACGGCGGGTCCGCGCGATCTCGTCGCCCTGCGGCAGTCCATCGCGGCGGTTCCCCGGGTCCGGATGCTTCTGGAGGAGTGTCAGGCCCCCTTGATCCGCAGCCTGGTCTCGGAGCTCGACGATCTCGCGGACCTGCGCGCGGATCTCGATCGCACGCTGCTCGACGAGCCGCCCGCGATTGCGCGCGACGGGGGCGTGGTGCGGGACGGCGTGGATCCCGAAATCGACGATCTCCGCGGCATCAGCCGCACCGGCCGCCAGCGGATTGCGGAGATGGAAGAGGCGGAGCGTGCGCGGACGGGCATCTCGTCGTTGAAGATTCGCTACAACCGCGTGTTCGGGTATTACATCGAGATTTCCCGATCGAACCTGGCGCACGTTCCCGCGGATTACGATCGCAAGCAGACGATTGCCGGCGGCGAGCGCTTCACCACACCGGGCCTCAAGGCGTACGAGGAAAAGGTGCTGGGGGCGGACGAACGGATCCTGGAGCGCGAAATCGAAATTTTCGAGGCGCTTCGCAGGCGAGTGGCCGCCAGCGCACCAGCCGTGCAGGACACCGCGCGTGGCATCGCTTCGTTCGACGTCCTGTGCTCGCTCGCGGAGACGGCCGCCGTGCAGAACTACATCAAGCCACAGGTGCACGCCGGAGACGAGCTCGTTGCGACCGACGTCCGCCATGCCGTTGTCGAACGGCACGCCGCCCACGCCTTCGTGCCGAACGACGTGACGCTCGATGCCGGTGCCCATCAGCTCATCATTCTCACGGGCCCCAACATGGGGGGTAAGTCGACGTACCTGCGGCAGACCGCGCTTCTCTGCCTCATGGCGCAGGCGGGCTCCTTCGTGCCCGCCCGCAGCGCGAAGCTCCCCGTCGTCGACCGCCTTTTCGCGCGTGTGGGAGCATCCGACAACATCGCGCGGGGGCAATCGACCTTCATGGTGGAGATGCAGGAAACCGCCAACATCCTGCACTGCGCCACGTCGCGAAGCCTGGTGATTCTCGACGAGATCGGCCGGGGCACCTCGACCTTCGATGGTCTCAGCCTTGCCTGGGCGGTCGCCGAGCACCTCGCGTCCAACACCCGCGCGAGGCCGAAGACGATCTTCGCGACGCACTACCATGAGCTCACGGACCTCGCCGACGCGCTTCCCGGCGTCGCCAATTTCCACGTCGTCGTGCGCGAGTGGAAGGAGGACATCGTGTTCCTGCGGAAGGTCGTGCCGGGACGCTCCGACCGCAGCTATGGCATCCAGGTGGCGCGGCTCGCCGGCCTCCCGCCGGCCGTTGTCGCCCGCGCGCGCGAGATCCTGAACGGTCTGGAGCGCGACGAGCTGTCGCGCGGCGGACGTCCCTCCCTGAGCGGCGATACCGCTGCCAGACAGCGGCAGCTCGGACTCTTCCAGGCGTCCCCCGTGCCCGACGATGCGGTGCACCAGCGGTTGCGGGCGATCGACGTGAACGCGATCACTCCGATGCAGGCACTCGCCCTTCTGGCCGAGCTGAAGGACGAGGCGGGAGAATGAGTCGGAGCCGCCGGCCCGGGTCGCGATGCCGCAGGACGTGACGGGGTCCCGCCCTTCGAGGCCGACCTGCCGATTCGCCGGTGCGATCCTCGCCGGCGTGCTGGCGCTGCTCGCCGGAGCGGCTCCCGCGGCGGCGCAGGTTCGGACGGTTCATGGCGTCGACGGTCCGATCGCGGTCAACCGCTACGACCCGCGTCTGCGTTTCCGCACGATCTCCACCCGGCGATTCGACATCTATTTTCATCAGCGCGAGGAAGTGCTTGCGCAGCGGCTCGCGGGCTTCGTCGAAGAGATCGCCGCCGGCGTCGACATAGCCCTCGGTGCGCCGCGCGGCCGCGTGCGCGTCATCCTGGTCGATCAGACCGATCAATCGAATGGCTGGGCCACCGTGTTCCCGTACAACCTGATCGAGCTCGCGGCCGTGCCGCCGCCATCTCAGAGCATCATCGGTAACACGGACGACTGGCTCAGGCTCGTGTTCGCGCACGAGTACACGCACGTCGTGCACCTCGAGAAGTCGGGGGGCTGGATCGGCGGGCTTCGGCGCGTGTTCGGCAGAGTGCCGGTGCTCTTCCCCAACGCGTTCCTGCCTGACTGGCAGATCGAAGGCCTCGCCACGTTCGAAGAGAGCGTCGTCACGGGCGAGGGCCGGATGCCCGCCGGCGACTTCCGCCTGATTCTCGATCGCGCTGCCGCGGCAGGCCGCTTCGCGCCGCTCGATCGGGCGGGGGGCAGCGTCATCGACTGGCCGTCCGGCAATGCGGCATATCTCTACGGTGTCTACTTCCACGAGTATCTGGCTCGCCGGTATGGGGCTGCGGCGCTCTCCCGGCTCGCGGAGGAGACGTCCCGATCGCTCCCGTTCCTTGGATCCCGCGCCTTTCGCCGAGTCTTCGGACGGCCCCTCGGCATGCTCTGGAACGACTTCGAGAACGACACGTCCCGTCGCCTGCCGGACGACAGCGAAGGGGTGCGCGCCACGCGACGCACGAGCCACGGGTTCATCGTCACCGCACCTCACTTCAGCCGCGACGGGCGCCTGTTCTACTCCGTCGCGAATCCCCACGGATTTCCCGCCATCATGGAGTGGCAGGGGGACGGCCCGGCGCCGCGGCACGTGGTCAGCAGGTACTACGGGGATCGCATGTCGAGCACCGGCGGCTCCCTCGTGTTCAGCCAGCTGGAGGTCGTCCGGCACGGCGACGTGCAGTCGGACTTGTACGCAGTACCAGTGAATGGCGGCGCCGCCCGCCGGCTGACGCGCGAAGCTCGCGCGGCTGACGCGGACGTCTCGCCGGACGGGCAGACGATCGTCTGCACGGTGCAGCAATCAGGACGACGGCTGCTTGCCACGCTCACGATGCCGCGGCGCGGGGAGATTGCCCAGCCCGTGGCGCTCGTGTCGGAGGACGCGGCCGAGTTCTCCTCGCCGCGATGGTCGCCGGACGGGCGGTTCATCGCCGCGGAGCGGCGCCGGCTTGGCGGGCGATCGGAAATCGTGATTGTCGACGTCGCGAGCAGGGTCGTCCGTACGGCGGCCTCCAGCAGCCGGGGCCGGAATGCCGGGCCAGTGTGGCTGCCCGACGGCTCGGCGCTCCTGTTCTCCTCCGATCGCGATGGTGCGGCGTTCCGCATCTACGGGGCGGAGGTTGCGACAGGCCTGGTGCGGAAGCTGCGTGGAACCGGTGCGGATGCGCATTCCCCGGCCTTATCGCCCGACGGACGCGAGATCATCTTCGTTGCGTCAACGGCTGATGGCTACGACCTTCACTCCCTGCCCTTCGACACGGCGCAGTGGGCGCCGGCGGATCCCCCCGCACCGGCTGCGGTCCCCGCGGCACCCGCCTCGGCCGGGGCGGCCGCTGCAGCCACCGTATTGAAGGACTCACCGTACCGCCCTTGGCCGACCCTGGCCCCCCGTTACTGGGTGCCCGTCATCGAGACGCGCAGCGACGATCTGTTTCTCGGGGCCGCCACCAGCGGGTTCGACGCGCTCGGCCGGCACGCGTACATCGCTACAGCGGCGTGGGCGGTCCCGCGGCGCCGCCCTGACTGGCAACTCGATTACACCTACGCCCGCTGGTGGCCGGCGCTTTTCGCGCGCACAGCCGACACGGTTGGCGGCTGGCGCGAAGGGGAAGTGCGATCGCGCGCACTCACGGCCGGCGCGCTGTTTCCGCTGAGGCGCGTCCGCTGGGCCACGACCACACTGGCGGCGTTCCACGCCTCGCGGGACGTCTTCGAATGCCCCGCCTGCGAGACGCCCGTCGCAGACACGGCGCGGCGCAGCGCCGTGCAGTTCGGATGGAGGCTGTCGAACGCGAAGTCGTTCGGATATTCGATCAGCACCGAACAGGGAGGAAACGTCAGCATCACCGGGGAGTTCACCCGTCGAGCGCTCGGCGCCGACGGGGATGCCGGCGCCGTCGTCGCAGACGCGCGCGGGTATTTGCGGATGTTTCCGCGCCACGCGGTGCTCGCCGCCAGGCTCGCCGGGGCCACCGCATGGGGTGACGGGGGCGTGCGGCGCGTCTTCGATGCCGCGGGCTCCGGGTCTCAGTCCGGGGGCTTCGACGTAGGCCCGGCGGCGATCGGCCTCGTGAGAGGCTTTTCTTCGGGGGATCTTTTCGGCTTCCATGCCGCGGTCGCCAACTTCGACTACAGGGTTCCGATCGCGTGGCCTCAGCGCGGCGTCGGTACGTGGCCCGCCACGCTGCGCGCCGTTCATGGAGCGCTCTTTGCGGACGTCGGCTACGCGTGGGATCGATCCGTCCAGAATGCCGGGACGCGCCGATCGTTTGGCGCCGAGCTCTCCGGCGATGCGATCTTCGGCTACTCTCTCCCGCTCACGTTGACCGCTGGCGCGGCCTGGCGGGAGGACCCATCGGGACGTCGCCGCAGGTGGGGCGCATTCGCCCGCGTGGGCCGCGCGTTCTGATTGCGCCGGACGGCAGGCCGCACGCAAACCGCGCGGTCCACCGAAGATGGCTGTCCTGCGCGACTGTATACAAGATATACTCCCGCCCGTGCCCGAGCCCGACCTTTTCGCACAGGCAGTCCAGGCCCTCGAGCGCGGCCGCGGGTTCGACGCCACTCCTCTGCTCATCCGCGCGCTGAGGCAGCCTGGCCTTGCCCGGGACCAGCACGTCCAGATTCGTTGCGCGCTCGCTGAGGCGTGGCTCCTGCAGGATGATGTGCGCCGGGCGACGGATGCACTGGGGGCGCCACCACAGGGGCGAGAGCGGATGGATCCGGCGAGACTGTCGGACGTGTGGCGGATGCACGGCCGCCTTGCCGTGGCTCGCGGGGAGCCCTCCCGCGGCATTGCGTTTCTGGCCAAGGCGTTGAAGCAGGCGGAACGCGCGCACGACTCGCGGGCCATCGGCCTCGCCCACTACGAGCTCGGGCTCTGTTACCGCCAGGTCGGGGACATGGCCATCGTCCGCGAGCACATCACGAGTGCGGCGTCGGCGCTGCACGCCGCGGGGGATCGCCGGCACCTCGCGATGGTGCATTCCCTCTCGGGTGTGTCGCTCGCCCAGGAAGGGCGCCTGGACGAGGCGACGGCCGCCCTGCGCCAGGCGGAACGGCTCGCCGTGATCGTGGAAGCCGGAGACGTGCTGGCAACCGTGTGCGGTAACCAGGCGAATGTCGCGCTCATTCAGCACCGGCACGAACAGGCGCTCACGCTGGCGGAGCGGAGCGTGGAGCTGCAGGAGCATTCGGGCACGCCGCACGGGCTGGGGGTGGCGCTCGCCTCCCTCGGCCAGATCTGCGTTCGGGTCGGGAGCCTCAAACGCGCGGAAGAGGCGTTGAACCGCGCGCTCGACGTCCGAAGTCCGCTGCACTTCATGCGGGAGACGACAGGGGCGGTGTTCGATACGCTCGCCCAGATCCACCTGATTCGGGGCGAAGACGACGAGGCCAGCCGGTGCCTGAACAGAGCGCGCGAAGCCTACGGGGCAACGCTCGCGAGCCGCTGGTATCAATGGTCCGTCCGGGCGCTGGAAGCGCGCGTGGCGCTCCGGCGCGGGGACGCCGGGACCGCGCTTGCCGTGTCAGGGGAGGTGGCGGCGTCCGCCGATGCGCCGGAGCTTTACGTCCTGCAGGCGGAGCTCATCTCGATCGAGGCCCTGCTGGCGCTCGAGCGCGGCGAAGCCGCCCAGCACCGGCTGGAGAGCGTGGCGTCGAGGATCCACCCGGACGCGATGACAGGCACGTGGGGAGAATTTCTTCGTTTACGCGGGCGTCTGCACGCGGCCGCGGGCCGCGCGACCGAGGCGTACCACGATTTCGGACAGAGCGTTAGCGTGTTCGAGCTCCTGGGCGAGGGGTATCAGACGGGTCTCAGCTACCTCGAGCTGGGGCGCCTGGCCGCCGACGCGGGCGCGCGATCGCGCGCCACCCGGTTCCTGACGGCCGCCGCCGCGGTGTTCGAGGGGCTGGGCGCGGCGCCGGACCTCGAAAACGTCCGCGCCGCGCTCATGCAGGTTCCCTCCCGGACGGCGGTCGGATACCTCGGCGTGCAGATGACCGGAGATGATGCCCTCGTGCGGCGGATCGTCGACGCGTCGGCCATGCCGGCGCTGCTCGCGCGGGAAGGGGCGACCGCGCTCGTCGAGGCATGTGACGGCCAGGCGGCCGCCCTGTTCGTTCATGCTCAGGACGGCCAGGTCCGGGTGCTGGCGGCGTCGGGGTGTGATGCGGAAAGCGCACGCGCGCTCGCGCACACCGCGCTGCGGAGTACGGCGGGTCCAGGCGTGATGGTTCTGGAGCCGATCGGGCGCGCTCCCGAGGGGGCCCGGTTCGTGGTTCTCTCCTGCGCCGCGGCGATCACGCCGACCACCCTGCAACGATTCCGCACCTTGTGCGCCGTGCTCCGGCAGGGTTTTGATCTCTGCCAGGCCCGTGAGCGACCCGTCGAGGGGAGCTCCGGCGCGCTGGAACACCAGCTCGAGCCGCTTCTGCCCGGGTTCGTCTGTGCGAGCGCCGCCATGCAGCGGGTCGCCGACCAGATCCAGCGGATGCAGGGCAACGACCTGACCGTTCTGATTACCGGCGAGAGTGGAACGGGCAAGGACCTCGTTGCGCGCGCCATCCACGCGGGATCACCGCGCCGGAGCAGCATGTTCCTGCCCTACAACTGCACCAGCGCCACGCGGGAACTCGCCGACAGCCAGCTGTTCGGCCACAGGCGAGGGAGCTTCACGGGGGCTGTCGCGGATCAGCCCGGGGTTCTGAGGACGGCCGTCGGCGGCACCCTGTTCCTCGACGAAGTCGGCGATTTGCCCCTCGATGTGCAGCCGAAGCTGCTTCGATTCCTGGAACAGGGAGAGGTGCTGCCTGTCGGCGATACGAGGCCGCAGCGCGTCGATGTCCGGGTGGTGGCGGCCACGAATGCGGACCTGGAAAGCCGGGTGAGTGACGGCAAATTCAGGGAGGATTTGTTCTACCGGTTGAGCGTGATCCGCATGCACGTACCTCCACTTCGGGAACGGCGGGAAGAAATCCCGCATCTGAGCACGTTCTTTTTGCGCGAAGCCTGCGAGCGGCTCGCCAGGCCCGGCGTGCGCCTCAGCGCTGAAACGCTGGATCTATTCGATACGTTTCCATGGCCCGGCAACGTACGTCAGCTTCGCAACGAGGTCCAGCGGGCCGTCGCCATGGCTCCGCCGGCGGGGCTCATCACGCCGGACCTGCTGTCGGTCAGTTTCGGCACGCAGGGGCTCAAGCTCGATACATCCGCACCGTCCAGGCGGGGCCAACCCACGCTCGCGGCCGCCGTTGAAAGGATCGAGCGCGACATGATTCAGTCCGCTCTGGACAGGGCTTCGGGCAACATTTCCGAAAGCGCGCGCCTGCTCGGACTGACGCGCCGCGGACTCTATCTGAAGATGGAACGGCTCGGCGTGGCCGCGACGCGGCTGCCAGCGTAACGCGCGCGGCATCGTCGACTCTGCAGGATACCTGGTATCCAGTAAAGCCGTCCATGGATACATGGTATACATCCACGCGTGGCGTCCCCACCGCTTAATACCAACCATAAACAATTTAGAATCAGCAGCTTGAGCTGATGTGTAGGGCTGTGTGGTGTGTTTGTGGTTTCGGGCGCGCAGCTTGATATGGAGGAGGCAGAACATTCTTCCGGAGGGACCGATTGATGGAACAGCGACTTCGTCTCGTCCAGGGTGGCAGCCGGTACGAGAAGCGGACGGAGGATCGGCACCCGATCGAAGTCCCGGGGGAGATCCTCTGGAAGGACGCCAAGGGCAATACGCGCGTCGCGTCGGTGGTCACGCGCGATGTGAGCGCGCACGGGGTCAGCATGGAATGCCTCGGGGGGACGGCCATCCCGATGTATCGGCTCGTCTACTTCCAGGTGGACCGGAGCGCGCGGTCGCGCACCGACCTGCCGGCGCCGCTGCGGAGATCGAGTGTTCTGTCGGCCGTCTTCCGGGTGGGTGCGGTGAGCGACCTCACGGGAGCGCCGGCCGAATACGCATTGCGTCTGATGGTCGAGCCCGAGCGGCAGGCTGGCACCAGCCGGGCGTCGTGGGAGCCGGAGGCCGATCGCACCAGGACCGCCTGACCGCCGTCGGACCGCCCTCGGGCCCTCGAGCTTCCAAATCGCTGACGCGAAGGACGGATGATACAGATGCGGGTCGATCGGTGGGACGTACGCCGCGATGGCCCGTTCGCCGAGGCGGCCCTGATTCACAAGGTGCGGGCCCTCGGGTACGATGCCGTCACCCGTCCTTACCCGGCTGGCGCGATGATCTCCCCCCAGCCATACCCCCGACCGCGCATCCAAGGCGTGGTCTCTGGCCTGATCAAAATCACGATCGACAGTGAGGCTGCCATTCTGAGCGCCGGCGACCTGGTGGTCGTGCCAGCCGATGCCGCGCCACGCGTGGAAATCCTCGGTCCGACCGGCGCCACGTGTGTCGAATCGCTGCTTCCCGCCGGCGACCATCCCTGACCGCCCGCCCCGGAGGCGGTTCGATCAGCCCTTCTTCGCCTCTTCCCTCTCCCGGCGCGCGTCCGCGGCGTAGAGCGACTGCGGAAACTCCTCCACCACGCGCGTGAACGCGCGCGCGGCTTCCGACTTCTTTCCCGCCTTCATGTATGTGCGGCCAAGTTCCATCAGCACGCCGTCGACAGGCATCTGGGAGGTCGTGTCGGTGCTCAGTTGCTGGTAGATCTTGATGGCATCGTCGTACTTCTCCTGGGCGACCTGGACCTGCGCGAGGCCGAGGCGCGCAGTGCGCGCATAGATGCGGCTGCCGGCCGTGTCGATCACGTCCTGGTAGCGCTGCTGCGCCTCGGCGAACCTCCCGAGCGACGCGAGCGTGCCGGCGGCATGATACCGTGCGGCGATCCCCGCATCGGTGTTGGGGTAGGCGTCGGCGGCCTGCTGGAGTTTCGGCAGCGCCGCTTCGAGCCTCGCGCGCTCGGTCTGGAAGGTCCCCGGCTGCTGGACGGGCATCGGGCTCCCGGGCGCAGGGGCCGTCGGCGCCACCACGGGCGCCTCGGCGACGGCAAGCGCGCCGGCCAGCATGGTGTTCGCCTTCGCATTCCGGTACTGCCGCCACGCCATGTACCCGAATGCCAGGGCGAGCGCCGCGACGACCGCAATCGCGATCATCGCCATGTCCCGTCCCCGGCTGTCCATCAGCCCGCGCGCGCGGGCAACGGTGTGGGCGAACTCGTTCTCTTTGAGTCTGTGACGTTCAATGCTTTTCATAACAACTTCTGCGAGCGGCGTCATTGTATCGTGGCTCGCCTCCGACTCATACCCCAGCGGAGTCGACGGTCACCTCGCTCCTCCTCCACGCCCGGCGTGGCAAAAACACCACTGTTCAAAATTGTACAGCGGCCCGACCCGGCTCGGAACCACGGACACGCTCAAGCGGAGGCTCACAAGTGTTGCAGGACTTTCTCAGCGTCTATCGGGACGCCATTATCGCCAGAACGAGGAGGCGGGGCACCGTGTCGATCAATGGCAGCACCGGTGCCGTGCTTTCGCGAAGTCTCATCGGAATCCAGAACCTGGTCGACACCACACTGACGGACGTCCGGCTGTCGGCGAACCAGCAGCGCCGCGAGCGGGTGGCGATCACCGCGCTTCTCGAGGAGATCGCGGTTGCGGCGCGCCTGGATGCCGATCACCGGGGGCAGCAGTTCGTCATCGAGGCGGTCGACCCCGACCTGGTCGTGGATGTCGATCCGCAACTCCTCGCATCGGCCGTGAAAAACCTGCTGAACAATGCCTCCAAGTTCACGCCGGCCGGCGGACGCATCACGCTGCGCGCCCTGCGCCACGACAGTGACCTGAGGATCGAAATCGAAGATGCCTGCGGGGGCATTCCCGGGGGCAGCGCCGATCTCTTTCAGCCGTTTGGCGAACGCCGCGGCAATGACCAGACAGGCATGGGGCTGGGCCTCGCCATCGCCCGGCGAGCCGTGCGAGCGCACGGCGGTGACGTGGTCGTGCGCGACATGCCCGGGCAGGGTTGCGTCTTTACGATTGAACGCCCTCTCGCGTCGGTCGCGGCCGCACCCGCAGCGACGTAGCAATGACCTGACCACGGTGGCCTGGCCCGACTCCGCGAAGTCGCGTCCGCGCCCCTTCGCAACTCTGAGGTTCGAAGGCGGACGACGTTCGAACTGGAAGCCGCGGCTGGACGCTGAAGGGATCGGGCCCGCCTCGACAAAGTAGTGCGCCCGGCAGGTCTCGAACCTGCGACCCCCGGTTTAGGAAACCAGTGCTC
>Ga0136612_10000639_pt1 | contig 13126 bp, 12 predicted proteins | sample AntDryUQ224A2306_2_FD_106644 | JGI IMG/M metagenome (GOLD analysis project Ga0136612, IMG submission 106644) | Polar desert sand microbial communities from Dry Valleys, Antarctica - metaG UQ224A (23.06) | ecosystem: Environmental > Terrestrial > Soil > Desert | place: Antarctica: Dry Valley...
GGCAGCGCCGAGAAGGCCCGGCCGCGGCTGCGGTTGAGCAGTCCGATCGCCACGAGCACCAGGCCCAGCGCGCCCAGGATCGCCAGCGCGTTCTGCCACCAGCGCCAGTCGAAGCTCGTGGCGCCCAGGAGCTCGGCGATGAACACCAGCTGGAGCACGGGCGCCGCCCGCGTGAAGACGTCCTCGCGGGCCGAGTAGTCCTCGATGAGCAGCGGCAGCCCGGCCCGGCGAAAGCGCCGCTCGTAGGCGCGCAGGTCGTCGGCCATAGCCCGTATTCGAGCGGGCCGGGCGGACGGCTCTACGCGCCTTCGGCGGCGCGGTAGCGCGCCAGCGCGCGCTCGCGCTCGCGCCGGTGGTCAACGACCGGCTCGGGGTAGTCGCGGCCGATCACGCAGCCCGCCGCGTCCTGCTCGGCGGCGCTCATCGTCCACGGCTCGGTCAGCCGGTCCGCCGGCACCGCGGCCAGCTCGGGCACCCAGCGGCGCAGGTAGCTGCCGTCGGGATCGAAGCGCCGCTGCTGGAGGGCCGGGTTGAACATCCGCCGGAAGTAGGGCGCCGGGTCCACGCCCACGGAGGCGATCCACTGCCAGTTGCCGTTGTTGGACGCCTCGTCGCCGTCGAGCAGGTAGCGCATGAAGTGCGCCTCGCCGTGGCGCCAGTCGAGGTGGAGGTCCTTGGTGAGGAACGAGCCCACCACGAGGCGCGCGCGGTTGTGCATCCAGCCGATGGTCTTCAGCTGGCGCATCCCGGCGTCCACGAGCGGATAGCCCGTGCGCCCCTCGGTCCAGGCCTCGAGCAGCACGGGGTCCTCATCCCACTCCAGGTCGCGGTAGCGCTCCTGGAACTCGTGGCGGGCGTTTCCCGGGTTGCGCAGTAGGACGTGGGCATAGAAGTCGCGCCAGGCCAGCTGGCGGGCGTAGGCGGCGGGGCCCTTGCCGCGCAGCTCTCCCACCCTCGCCTCGAGCTCGCGCGGTGACAGGCAGCCGAAGTGCAGGTAGGGCGAGAGCATCGAGGACCCCTGCGCGAAGCGTTCCTGCTGGTCTGCGTAGCGGGCGATCCCGTCCTCGAGCCATGCGTGCATGGCGCTGCGCGCGGCGGCCTCGCCGGCGGGCAGCGGCTCGGCCACCTCCGTTGCGGCGCCGAGGGTCTCCGCCGCGGGCAGCCTCCCCTTCCGCAGGCCTCCGGGCAGGGCGATCGCGCGCGGCGCGCCGTGAACCTCGCGGCGCTCGAGCTTCTCCCACGACTTCCAGAACGGGGTGAAGACGGTGAACGGCTTCCCGCTCTGCGTACGCGGCTGCGAGACGTCGGCGACGAACAGGCCGGGTGTGCGCACGGGTTCCACCCCGGCGTCGCGCAGCGCCCCGGCCACCCGCTCGTCGCGTCCGCGCGCGTAGGGCGAGACGTCCCCGGCCCAGTAGACGGCCGCGGCGCCGGCCTCCTGCGCCAGCGCGGGCAGCTCGCGCTCCGGCGCGCCCGCGCGGAACACGAGGCCGCCGCCCCGCTCGCGCAGCGCGGCGTCCAGCTCGGCCAGGCACTCACGCAGGAACGCCGCGCGGGTCGGCGAGGGGAAGCGCCCCTGTAGGAGTGCGTCGTCGAAGACGAACACGGGCGCGACCCGGTCGTGGGCGCGTAGCGCCGCGGTGAGCGGCGGATGGTCGTGGACGCGCAGGTCGCGCCGGAACCAGACGAGGGCGGTGGAGGGCACCACGAGGAGTACGTGGCTGGGCGCGGGGAGGCTCATGGGCCCATCTAGACTCAGACGGGATGTCCCAGCCCGGCTTCCCGCTGTTCCCGCTCGGCCTCGTCGCCCTGCCGAGCGAGCTCGTGCCGCTGCATATCTTCGAGGACCGCTACCAGACCATGATCGCGGAGTGCCTGGACTCGGGGACGGAGTTCGGCATCGTGTGGATGGCCGACGACGGCCTGCGCACGGTCGGCTGCGCGTGTGAGATCGCCGAGGTCCTCGAGCGCATGGACGACGGCCGGATGAACATCCTCACGCGCGGCACGCGGCCCTTCCGCGTCATCGAGCGCCAGGAGGATCTGCCCTACCCGGCCGGGGAGATCGAGTTCCTGTCCGACGAGCCCGAGGAGCCCGACCCCGAGGCGCTCGAGGACGCCCGCGAGGCCTACTCCGAGCTGGTGCAGGCGGCGACGGACTCCCCGCCCGACTCCGACCGCCTCGCCGCGATGGACGCCTACGACATGGCCGCGACGGTCGAGTTCGGCCTCGACGCCAAGCAGGGCCTGCTCGACCTGCGCTCAGAGAACGCCCGCCTGCGCCTCGTCGCCCGCCTGTTCCGCGCCGCGCTCAAGCGCCTGGACTTCGTCGAGCGCGCGCAGGAGCGGGCGCGGTCCAACGGGAAGGTGCGCTTCGGGTGACCCGGCGGTCAGCGCGCGAGCCCGCAGACCCGCTTGGCGATGGTGCGCGTGAAGCCCTGCACGGCGGAGAACGCCTCGGGCTGGGCGCGCGAGGAATCTGAGAACTCCACGATCCCCTGCTGCTGGCGCACGCGGTAGCGCAGCACGGACGCGGGCCCGGGGGCAAGGGTGAGGTCCTCCTCCGCCGAGGGCATGAGGTCGCGGTGGATCTCGCGCGCGTCGAGCAGGAGGTCGCCGGAGAGGCGCCGGCGCTCGCCGCCGTTGCAGCGCACGAAGCCGTCGTCGATGACCTGGAGCGTGAGCCTGGCGCCGGGGATCTTCCCCGAGCGCTCGATCACGAAGAGGTCGGCGGCCTTGCCCGTGCCGCAGCCGGCCAGCGCCGCGACGCCCACCCCGAGCCCGAGAACCGCGACCACGGCGCGCCTCACGCCACCACCACCGCGCCGCCGCGCCGCGGGTCCGCGCCGCCCGACAGCTCGCCGGTGCCCGGGTCGCGGCGCACGGCCTGAACCCCGCCGAAGAAGAGGTTGCGCGCGCCAAAGGGCGCCAGGGTCCAACCGGCCTCCGCCAGCCCCGTCACGTCGGCATCCGGCTCGTGGTAGACGACGCCGTCCTCGAAGTGCACGCGCGGCGCCTCGATCGCCGCCGCGACCTGCTGGTGGCGGTCGATCACGCCGACGATCGTCTGCGTGATGGCCGAGCGGATGCGGTTGGACCCCCCGCTGCCCAGCACGAGCTCGGGCCGCCCGTCCTCGAGTACCGCCGCCGGGCACATCATCGAGGGCATGCGCCGCCCGGGCGGGTGGCGGTGGAAGCCGAGGGGGTTGAGGTCGTGCTCGCCAAGCATGTTGTTGAGGTGGATCCCGGTGCCCGGAACGACGATGCCGGCCCCCTCGCCGTTGGAGCACGTGACGCTCGCCCCCCGTCCCTCGCCGTCCAGCACGGAGAGGTGGGTGGTGGAGCCCAGCCGCGCGGCCATGAAGCGGTCCAGGAAGCCGGGCTCGGCCAGCCCCTCGAGGAACTCCGGCGTGCGCTCGTCCTGTGCGGCCCCCATGGCGGTCACCAGGGCGAGCGGGTCCGCCGGGCCGGGCGCCCGCTCGAGCAGCGCGAGCGCGTAGGCGATGAGCGTCCCGCCCGCCGAGGGCGGCGGGTTGAGCACGACCTCGCGGCCGCGATAGGCGACGCGGACCGGCGCCCGGTCAACCGCCTCGTAGGCAGCGAGGTCGGCGGCGGTCAGCAGCGAGCCCGCCCCCTCGAGCCAGCCGGTCACGGCCGCCGCGACGTCCCCGGTGTAGAACGGGGCAGGGCCGTCGCGGCCGAGGCGCTCCAGCGCGTCGCCGAGCTCCGGGTTGCGAAAGACCTGCCCCTCGCGCAGGAGCGACCCGCCCGGCGCGAACAGCGCCGCGCACTCCGGGGTGGCCATGACGATGCGGTCGAGGATCTCGACGACGTAGGCCTGCTCGTGCGAGAGCGCCACGCCGTCGCGCGCCAGCGCCGCGCCGGGCACGACGAGGTCGGCCAGGGGGAGGGAGCCGAAGCGCGCGGTCGCCTCGGCGAGGCCGGCCGGAAGGCCGTAGCAGCCGACGGAGGCGGCCCCGATGTGAAACCGCTGGATGGCGTCGCCGAAGGAGACGTCGACGGGGACAAGCTCGGCCCGGGCCTGCGCGTCGGCGCCCCGGCCCGGCGCCTCCACGAAGAAGTCGATGAGCACCGGCTCGGCGCCCGGGTCGGCCACCAGCATGTAGCCCCCGGCGCCCAGCCCGGTCAGCAGCGGCTCGGCGGTGAACGACGCGCACACGGCGGCCACGGCCGCATCGACGGCGTTGCCGCCCGCGCGCAGCACGTCGGCTCCGGTCTGCACGGTGACGGGGTGGCCGGCGGCGATGACCCCCCGCGGGGGCACGGCGTCAGCCCCGCGGGATGAACTCGGGCACGTCGAGCTCCTCGACCCCGAGCGATCCCGAGCGCCGGCTCGGTGCGGGCCGCTCGGCACGCGGGCGCTCCTCGCGCTCGCGCGCGGGGCGCTCGGCCCGGGCAGTGGGGCGCTCGGTCCGCGAGCGCTCCTCCGCGCGGCTCGTGCGCGCCACCCGCGGCTCGCCCGCCGGCTCCTCGAGCCGGGGCCGGGGCCGGGCGGGGGCATCGCCGTAGCCGGTGGCGACGACCGTCACCCAGACGGCGTCGTCGAGCTTCTCGTCGACCATGGCCCCGAAGATGATGTTCGCCTCCGGGTGGGCGGCCTCGGCGACGGCCTTGGCCGCCTCGTTGACCTCCCACAGGGACAGGTCCTTGCCACCGGTGATCGAGAGCAGGATGGAGTGCGCCCCGTCCATGCTCGTCTCCAGCAGCGGCGAGGCCACGGCCTGCTCGGCGGCATCGATCGCCCGGCGCTCACCGGTGCCCATCCCGATCCCCAGAAGCGCATTGCCCGCGTCCTCCATGATCGTGCGCACGTCGGCGAAGTCCAGGTTGATGAGGCCGGGCAGCGTCACGAGGTCCGACACGCCCTGCACGCCCTGGCGCAGCACGTCGTCGGCGACCCGGAAGGCCTCGACCATCGAGGTGTTCTTGTCCAGCACGGACAGCAGGCGGTTGTTCGGCACGACGATCAGGGTGTCGACCTCCTCCGCGAGCTCCGCGACGCCGTCGTCGGCCTGCGCCGCGCGGCGCGAGCCTTCGAAGCCGAAGGGCTTCGTGACGATGCCGACGGTCAGCGACCCGAGCTCGCGGGCGATCCGCGCCACGACGGGCGCGGCGCCGGTGCCGGTGCCGCCGCCGGCTCCGGCGGCGACGAAGACCATGTCGGCGCCCTTGAGCAGCGCCTTGATCTTGTCGTACTCCTCCATCGCGGCGGCGCGGCCGAGATCGGGATTGGAGCCCGAGCCCAGCCCGCGCGTGACCTCCGCGCCGATGTGCAGCGTGACGTGGGCGGCCGACTGCTGCAGGGACTGGAGGTCGGTGTTGATGGCCAGGAACTCGATCCCGGCGATCTCGGACTCGACCATGCGGTTGACCGCGTTTACGCCGGCGCCACCGACGCCGACCACGCGGATCACCGGCGCGCCGACGGGCCGCGTGGCGCCGTAGACGTTCTCCCCGGCCTCGGGATGCTGGGCGTAGACGTCGCGCTGCGGCGGAGCGGCGGGGACGGCGGGCTCGGCCGCGCCCGTGGGGGCGTTGCGGTCGAGGATGTTCTCGGGGATGTCCGAGGAGAACGCGCTGCGCAGCCGCTCACGGGGCGAGGGCACGTCGGGCGTGGGCTCGTCCTCGACGTCGGCGACGGGCTCGTCGTCGACGTCGGCGACGGTCTCCGGCGCGGGCGCGACCTCGGTCTCCGTGGGGGGCTTGACCGGCGCGACCTCGGTCTCGGCGGCCGGCTTGGACGGCTCGTCGCCGGACGCCGGGCGTCCCTCCAGGCCCTCCTCCTCCGTCTTGCGGAAGAGGGCGGCCAGGGGACCTTCGCGCATGCTCGCTCGCTTACCGCTTGCCATTCTCGAGAACCTCCTCCGCCAGCTGACGATACGAGTTCGCCGCCGTACCGTTCGGATCGTACTTCAGCACCGACATGCCCTTGACGGGCGCTTCCGCAAAACGCACGGTTTTCCGGATCCGCGATGCGAACACCCGGTCGCCGAAGTTCTCCTCGAGGATCTCGATGGCCTCCTTGGCGTGCACGGTCCGCGTATCGACCAGCGTGGGCAGGATGCCCTCGATCTCGATGTCCGGATTGAGGTTCTCGCGGATCATGTTCAGGGTGTTCTGGAGCTGGATGAGCCCCCTCATCGACAGATACTCGCATTGCACGGGGACGATCACCTTGTCAGCGGCCGTGAGAGCGTTGATCGTGAGCAGTCCCAGGCTCGGCGGAGTGTCGATGCAGATGAAGTCGTAGTCCTCCTTGATCGCGGCGAAGGCCTTCTCCAGCGACCGCTCGCGGCCGATCTGCGTGGACATGGCGATCTCCGCGCCGGCGAGGTCGATCGACGAGCAGGCGACGTCGATCTCGCGCTTCTTGATGACGTCCTTGATCGGGATGTGATGTACGAGCACGTCGTACATCGACTTGTCGACGACGTCGGGGTCGATGCCCTGGGACATCGTCAGATTGCCCTGGGGGTCCATGTCGACGCACAGGACGCGATGACCCTTCTCGGCGAACGCGACGGCGACGTTCAACGTGGTGGTGGTCTTGGCGACGCCACCCTTCTGATTGGCGAAGACGATGACCTTGGCCTGCTTCATGGGAGGCTCCGATGTGCGTTGGGGAAACCCATACGCCGCACTATTCGCAGCCGTGCGGGGGATTCCTTCCTCGATACGCTCCGCGCCGTGTCCGGCCTGCTCGACAAGCGCCTGATCTTCGTCACGGGCAAGGGCGGGGTGGGCAAGTCCACCGTCGCGGCGGCGCTGGGCATGGTCGCCGCGCGCCAGGGGCGGCGCACGATCGTCGCGGAGGTCGCCCACCAGGATCGCGTCGCGCGCGCCTTCACCGAGGAGGACTCCCACTTCCGCGAGGTGCGCATGGCCCCCGACCTCTACACCATCTCGATCGACCCCCAGCACGCCCTCGAGGAGTACCTGCGCATCCAGGTCCGGGTGCGGGCGCTGGCCGACGTGCTCTCGGGGTCGCGCATGTTCCAGTATTTCGCGGTCGCCACGCCGGGTATGAGCGAACTCGTGACCATGGGCAAGATCTGGGAGCTCGCACAGCTCGAGCGACCCTCGGGCAGCGCGGCGTATGACCTCGTGATCGTCGACGCGCCCGCCACCGGTCACGGCGTGGCGATCATGCGCACGCCCAAGACCTTCGCCGACATCGCGCGGATCGGGCCGGTCGCCCAGCAGGGCCGCGCGATCCACGCGACGATCACCGACGGTGAATTCACCGGCGTCGTCGCGGTCGCCCTCCCCGAGGAGATGCCCGTGTCAGAGACCATCATGCTGTCGGGCATCCTGCGCGAGGAGCTCGGCCTGGACATCGACCGCATCGTGGTCAACGGCCTCTACCCCGATCGCTTCAAGCCTGCCGAGGCACAGCAGCTGCGCGGCGCGCTGGATCACGCGGGCAGCCCTGAGAGCCGCGCGGCCCTGCGCGCCGCGCTGTCGGAGCATGTGCGAGCGAGCGAACAGCGTGAGCAGATCGCGCGTCTCGCCGAGGCCGGCGACACCACGCCGGCCCGGCTGCCCTTCGTCTTCTGCGAGCAGTTCGGGCGCGACGAGTTCGAGGCCCTTTCCCAGGCGCTGGAGGCGACGCTGTGAACGTCGCCGACGTGCTCGCCGACAAGCGGGTCCTGATCTGCGGCGGGTCGGGAGGCGTGGGCAAGACGACGACGTCGGCGGCGATCGCGATGGGCATGGCGGCGCGCGGGCTGAAGGTCGCGGTGGTCACCATCGACCCCGCCAAGCGCCTGGCCAACTCGCTGGGGCTGACCGAGCTGGGCAACGAGCCCGCGCTCGTGGACCCGAAGGTCTTTGCGAAGTCCGGGATCGAGATGAAGGGCGAGCTGTGGGCGATGATGCTCGACGCCAAGCAGACGTTCGACGAGATCATCGACCGCCTGTCTCCCGACGAGTCCACCCGCGACGAGATCCTGGGCAACCGGATCTACCAGGAGCTCTCCAGCGCGGTCGCCGGCTCCCAGGAATACACGGCGATGAGCAAGCTCTATGACCTCGACCGCGCCCACGACTTCGACCTGCTCGTGCTCGACACGCCGCCCTCGCGCAACGCGATGGACTTCCTGGACGCGCCGGACCGGTTGACGAACTTCTTCGAGGGGCGCGCCCTCCAGCTCTTCCTCCGGCCCACGGGGCTGGCCACGCGGATCGTGGGGCGCGGCACGGGCGTCGTGTTCTCCGTCCTCAAGCGCGTGACCGGCGTGGACCTGCTCGAGGACCTGTCGGTGTTCTTCCGCGCGCTGGGCGGGCTCATCGACGGCTTCAAGGAGCGCGCCGACCAGGTCAACAAGCTCCTCGCCGACCCCCAGACGGTCTTCCTCCTCGTCACCTCACCCGAGCGCGAGCCGATCGACGAGGCGCTCTTCTTCTGGCGCAAGCTCAAGGCCGCGCGCATGCCCTTCGGCGGCGTGATCGTCAACCGCGTCCACCACGACGAGGTGCCCGCCGGCGACGGGGGCGACATCGCGGCCGAGCTCGCGGGCGAGCTCGGCGACAAGCTGGCGGCGAAGGTGGCCGAGAACTTCGAGGACTACCTCGTGCTGGCCCGGCGCGACCGCGAGAACATCGACCGCCTGGCCGCCAAGCTCAACGACGACCGGCTCCTGCTCGTGCCCTCGCTCGACCAGGACGTCCACGACGTGAGCGGTCTGGAGCGCCTCCACCGCTATCTCTTCACCAGCGAGGCGGGGCGGCGGAAGCTGCTGGAGGAAGCCGCGGCTTAGCGTCACTCGCTCGCGGTCGTCGCACCGGCCAACGGCATCCTCGAAGGGTGGGACCGGAGGCTGGTAGACGGCTTGGGTCGAGTTCGACGTGCCATGACACGTCGTATTCGACCCGAGGTCGGGTTGAGTCGAATCCTGCACGCCAGGGCGTGCCTCAGTCGACGCAACCCTCGCCTCCGGCCCGACCTCGCTTCCCTCACCGATGCCGTTCATCCTGGCCCGGCGAAGGAGGGGTCGTCGGCTCTCAGGCGGTCGCCCCGACCGCCGTGTGCTCGCCGGTGGGGGCGTCGGAGAGCAGCTCGTCGGCGACGGCGACGACGTCGGTGGCCAGGTGGCCGCAGAGCACGTCGCGCAGCAGGGAGCGCAGGTGATGGGCGAGCTCGGAGACGAGGCGGTCGGCGTGCGGGTCGGCGGGGGCGAGCCCGGCCACCAGCGCGCGCTCCAGGGAGATCGCGTGCGCGGTGCGCTCGGCCAGCGCCGCCCGGTCCTCGGGCGCGGCGCAGATGGCGCCGAGACGCTGGGCGAGGCGCCCGCTGCCGGGGCCCTCGGGCTCCAGCAGGGCGCGCAGGGCCGCGAGGTGGTCGGTGACCGCCTCGAAGGGATCGGTGCGCTCGCAGCCCATCTCGAAGCGGGCGAGCGCCCAGGCCACCTCGCCGCGGGCCACCGCGCCCTCGCCTCCGCCGGGGGAGCGCCGGGCGATGAGGTTGCAGAAGCCGCGCAGGGCGTCCTCCTCGTCAGGGTCTACGAGGTAGGGATCGGGCCGCGGGCGCGCGTCGCCGCCGCCGGGCAGCGGCACGAGCGTCCAGCCGCCGGCGTCATGGCGCGCCCAGGCGACCGGCGCCAGGGCGAAGGAGCCGGCGTCCACGAGGCGCAGTGCGGTGAGCAGGCGCCGGAAGCGGTCTCGCGCGACGTCGAAGGGCGCGGGGTCGCCCGGCACCCCCTCCGTCGTGAGCACGGCCAGCGTGCTCGGGCCTTCGGCGGCGGGCCCCGACCAGACCGCTTCGCGCGGGGCGTCGGGCACCGTCTCGCCGCGCATGAGGGCGAGGCCGTCGCCGAGCTGGACCTCCGCCGATACGAGCTCGAGCCCGTGCACGGCGACCATCACGGACGTGAGCGCGCGGGTCTCATAGACGGCCCCCTCGAGCTCGGCGTAGGCGCGGTCGAAGCGCTCGCTGGAGAACTCGAACTCAGAGGTCTCGGCGTAGAGCGCCGAGAGGAAGGCGCGCAGCGCGGCGTCGGTGCGCTCCCCGGTCGTGGAGGGCACCCGCGGCTCGGCGCGGGCGCGCAGGTAGGCGTCCAGGCCACCGAGGCTCTCCAGCGCCTGGGCAGCGGGCCGGTAGGTGGGCAGGCGGCCGAGCACCCCGAGACGGTCACGGATGAACTCGTCCGAGCGGGGGCGGTAGCAGTACAGCGGGGTCCCCTCTCCGGGCGTCTCGATCAGCTCGAAGGGCACCTCGGCGCCCTCCAGCGCGTCGGAGGAGAGCTGCAGCGCGGCCTGCTCGGCAAAGGCCAGAAGGTTCTGATGCAGGCTGCGGTTGCGCACGCTGACGGCGTTCGGTGCCGGCGGGCGGAGTCCTTCCCGGGCGCAGTCCGGCGGCGCGGGGTTCAGGCGGCCGCGACTGCCGGCTCGGCGGCGGCGGGCACGTCGCATGACGCGTCGTCCGCCGGCAGCCACTCGCGCCCGTAGGTGCGCATGTCCTCGATGATCGGCAGCAGCGCACAGCCCTTCTCGGTCAGCGCGTACTCGACCCGGGGAGGTACCTCGGGATAGGTCCGCCGCTCGACGATCCCCTCCTCCTCCAGCGCACGCAGGCGCAGCGAGAGGGTGCGGGGCGAGATCCCCTCCAGCGAGCGCTCGAGCTCGCAGAAGCGAGAGCGCCCGTCGGCGAGGTCACGGATGACGAGCATCGTCCACTTCGAACAGACGATGTCGGCCGTGCGGCAGACGGGACAGGAACGGTTTCGCTCGCTGCTCACCCCCACAGCGTAGCGCAAAACTATACGAAGTGAAGTGGGTGGGCCGGAGCGGCGGAGCGCCGCCCGGCGCCTCCCCCGGTCAGCCGCCGAGGATGTTCCCCAGCCCGCCACCCGCGCCACCGGCGGGGGCGGCGGCGATCCGGCCCTCCGAGGGCTGCACGAGCACCCAGCCCTGGCCGGCGAAGGCCATCTGGACCGACTCACCCGAGCCGCGGCCCACGATGTTCTTGAGCTTGATGTCGGTCTTGATCGAGGTCGTGACCCCCGAGGACCACGTGATGGCCGCCTGCGCGTCGGCGAACGTCGGCGCCGTCGCCACGTTGAGCAGCACGGGCGGGCCGTCCGACAGGATCGCGACCCAGCCGGTGCCCTGGAGCGCCGTGTTGAACAGGCCGCCGCCCATCACGCCGCTGGCGCCCTGCACCTTCTCGATGTTCCAGTCGATGCCGGCGTCGAAGGCCAGGACGTTTGGCCCATTGACCGTGACCTTGTCGTTCTCCAGGTAGATGAGATGGATGTCCTGGGCGGTGTCGGCCAGGAACACCTCGCCGGTGCCGCTCATCTTCATGAGGGACTGGCCCTCACCCGTCACGGCCTTCTTGAGCATGCGGCCCATACCGCCCGAGCCGGCGTGCTCGAAGGCCACGTCGCCCTGGTAGGCGACCATCGAGCCGAGCTTGGCCTGGATCTGGACCATGTTGAGCTCGACCTTGAGAAGCTTTGAGTTCTGGAGTGAGAAGGCGTCCTGGGTCTCCTTCTCGTTGTACTGAGCAAGGGTTGTCTGCACGGGGTACTTCCTTTCTCGGCGCGCTGCCGGGTCGTTCCCGGTCGGGAGTCAGCGCACTCTATGCGGCGACCGACGGACCCGTCGAGGGCGCCGTCGAGGGACCCGTCGACGGCGGGGCGCCGGCGGGGGCGCTCGACGGGGCCTGCCAGCTCCCGCGCGCGTCGGCGACGTCGTCCATCGAGGTCGCCCGGCGGCCCTCGGAGGCCACGAGGAGCTTGAAGTCGTGGGGATGGGTGGCGGCCCGCAGGGCCTGCTCCATGGAGATCCGGCCGGCCTGGAGATGCCCGAGCAGCGCCTGGTCGAAGGTCTGCATCCCGTAGTAGGTGCCCTCCTCGATGACCTCGGCGAGCTTCCCGGTCTGCGTCGGATCGAGGATCATGTCGCGGACCCGCCCGGTCATCACCATGACCTCGCACACGGCCACCCGGCCGGACTCGTCCACGTTGGGGATCAGGCGCTGGGAGACGACGCCCTTGAGCGTGCCGGCGATCATCGCGCGGGCCTGCTGCTGCTGATGGGGCGGGAAGAAGTCGAGCATGCGGTTGATGGACTCCGTCGCGTCCACGGTGTGGACGGTGGAGAGGACGAGGTGGCCGGTCTCGGCGGCCGACAGGGCGGCGTGGACCGTCTCCTCGTCGCGCATCTCGCCGATCAGGATCACGTCGGGGTCCTGGCGCAGCACGCGGCGCAGCGCGCGCTTGAAGGACTCCGTGTCCATCCCCACCTCGCGCTGGTTGATGACGGAGCGACTGTCGCGGTGGAGGTACTCGATGGGGTCCTCGATGGTGACGATGTGCTTGGAGCGCGTCTGGTTGATGTGATCCACCATCGCGGCCAGCGTCGTGGACTTGCCCGAGCCCGTCGTGCCGGTCAGGAGCACGATCCCGCGCTCTTCCTCGGCCAGGTCGGAGATCACGTCGGGAAGCTTGAGCTCGGCCACCGTGCGGATCGAATAGGGGATCGCCCGGCAGACCAGTGAGATCGCCCCACGCTGGCGGAAGGCATTGACGCGGAAGCGCGCGAGTCCCTTGACCGCGTAGGCGAAGTCCACCTCGCCCTCGCGGTCGAACTCCGCGAGCTTGTCGGGGTCGGTGAGCATGTGCTGCAGGACGTGCTCGGTGGCCGCTTCGTCCAGCCGCTGGGCGTCCTCGTCGAGCGGGGCGAGGGTGCCGTGGACGCGCATGAGCGCCGGGGAGGGAACCTTCAGGTGCAGGTCAGACCCCTCGGAGCGGATGAGATGGCGCAGCGCAGCGTCGACGTCGAACATCTCTCCCCCCATCGGCGCGAGCCGCGCGCCCCTTGAGGAACCCACGTCAGGTCGACTCAAGCCGTCGCGGAGGGTTATCCCGTCCAGGAGGAGGCGCACGCGGCGGCCTGAACGCGAGCGGGGCGCCCGTGGGCGCCCCGCTCGACGTTTGTTTCGCGCGGCCGTGTCTCAGGCCACGTCGCGGAGCTTCTGGGCCTCCGCGAGCGACTGGAGCTTCTTGAGCGACTGGTTCTCGATCTGGCGGATGCGCTCGCGCGTCACGTTGAACGTGCGACCGACCTCGTCGAGCGTGCGGGGGTGCTCCCCGCCCAGGCC
>Ga0136612_10000640_pt1 | contig 13119 bp, 29 predicted proteins | sample AntDryUQ224A2306_2_FD_106644 | JGI IMG/M metagenome (GOLD analysis project Ga0136612, IMG submission 106644) | Polar desert sand microbial communities from Dry Valleys, Antarctica - metaG UQ224A (23.06) | ecosystem: Environmental > Terrestrial > Soil > Desert | place: Antarctica: Dry Valley...
GTCGGAGCTAACCGCGCGAAGGCATGGAAGATCGCGAACGGGGCCGACCCCGCGAAGGTACTCGGCGGCGAGAAGGTTCGGCGATTCTGGCGCAACCTGTGCGGCGAGCTATCGGCCGTCACGCTAGACGTTTGGGCGATGCGCCCGGTCGGCTGGACGCCAAAGGAGCTAAACCGCGCCGGGAGCTATGCGCTACTTGAGCGCGCCTATCAGCGCGCGGCCGCCGAGGCGGGGGAGCTACCCGCGAACTATCAAGCGCAAGTCTGGCTGGCCGCGCGCGGCGTCAAGCCCGCCGACCCTGCCGCGTACCGTCCGACCCCTAGCGTAAGATTGGCGGCCGCATGAACCTGTTCTACGAACTCTGCCCCGTCTGCCAAGACAACGGCGACGAGTGTGTCTGGTGCGAGGATAGTGGCGCCCCCGGGTACGTCGCGCATGACTGCGAGGAGCTATGAAGCTACATGAGAGCTATCGGCGCGGGTATCGACCGGAATGTAAGGCCTGCTACGCCGCGAAGCTGAACGGCGATCCTACCGGCTGCCGCGAGCATCGAGCTATGTCGGCCGGGGAGCTGGAGCGGGCTATCGACCGGGAGCTATCGCGCGGCGAGACTGCGCGGCGGCTCGGGATCGGCTACCCATGATCGAGCTACGGGCGCACCCTTACGGCCGGCGCTGTTATGTCGCCGGGCGCCGAGTGCATCACGGCCCGCCCTGCTACGCGCTAGCGGCCGCCCTATGGCGCAATCATCGAGCTATGGCCTACTTCGCGCTAGCGGCTGGCCTACATGACGCGCGAGACTTTCCATTCACCGACAAGAACAACCACAAACCGAGGAGGCTGAAATGCAAGAATCCAGCGAGCTAGCCGACCGGATCAGCTACATCGTCGAGGAGGAGCTGCCCGCGCTGACGCTGAGCTATGAAGATGAGGGCTACGGGATCGACAGCTATACGATGGCGCTGGGGCACGCCTGCGGCTGGCACCGGCTGCCGGCGGCGTACGCGCCGAAGATCGACCGGCTCTACAGGGAGCTATTGACACGGCAACTAGAATTGGAGGAACGATGATCGAGGAGCAGATATACGTCACGCTCGCCGAGGAGGAGCCCATCGAGGAGCTATGGACCGAGCTGCTCTTGGATGGCACGAGGCTCGACCGGGCCGACTTCGACGGCATGGTCTATGACGCCGCCGAGGAGCTAGCGAACGACCGCGCCGAGGCTCAGGCATTCAGCCTGGCCGAGGATGCCTACATGAATGGAGATCGAGACAGCTATGACGATTAGGCTATCCCCCGAGGCGCGCGAGCAGCTATGCCGCGAGCTAGGCCAGCTCCGCCATATGACGCTCCCCGAGCGCCGCATCTGGAGCACGTGTGTCGCCAGCGGCACCGTCGAGGCCGCGGACGTGCGCGAGTTCATGACCAAACTAGAAAGCCTGCCGGCAGCCCACCCGACGCCGGGTGAGCGGGAGCTAATCGCCCTGGTCGCGAGGACTTGACACGGAAAGTAGAGTTGGAGGAGAGGATGAAGCTAAACGAGAACGAGAAGCGCCTGCTGGTCAGCGCCTTGAGCTATGCGATCGCGGAACAGGACCGAACGTTCAACACCGCTAAGAGTTGGCACTACCGCGGCCTGCGTGAAAAGCTGGAAACCGCCCTACGAACAGGAGAGAAGTGATGATGACGCCGGCCACCACGGGCGCCGAGCCCTTCAAGACCGCCCGCCTTGACCGCGCGAAGCTACGGGAGCTAGCGCGCGACCGCTTCGGGGTCACGGACACCCTAGACTTCCAGCGCCGCGCCAGCCGGACGCGCTGGGGCTACGCGCAAAGCTACGTCTGGACGTATTCGGTCATCGGCCTTGACAGCGGCCACCCTACGGTCGAGAGCGCGACGCGCACCCTGGCCCATGAGCTAAAGCACATAGAGCAGGTCCGCCGGCTAGGTTTCGAGGAGTTCGCGAAACAGACCGCCAGCCTGGTATCCATGAGCATGAAAGATTACGACGCCTACCGCGCGCACCCCATCGAGGCGGAGGCCATCGAGGCCGAGTGGCGCTGGACCGAGCTACTGCCCGGCATCCGGGTGCCACATATTAACGTTTGATTTATGTGCCAACGACACAGAATAGGAGCTAATTATGGGTGAACACGTCGTCGTAACCCTAACCGAGCTAGTCATGGAAATCGAGATTCGCCTTGCCCGGCTGGAGGCGCAGCTCGATGCGCTAGAAGCGCGCCAACCGAAGGAGCCGCCCGGCCGCACCGGGCCGGTAGCCGACGAGGAGTACGACGCGCCCTACGGCCGCTGCAAGATCGAGCTATGCGGCGCACCGCTCGACGCGTCCGGGTGCTGCACCGGCTGGGAGTAGTGGGTAAATGAACCACTACCTAGCCACTGTGCGCACGCGCTCCGGGGCGGTGCAAGTGCTCCGAATCGCGGCGCGCGACGAGCCGCAGGCGATCAAGCGCGCGGCCGCTAAGCTGTACGTGAACAAGCGCGACGTGGTTGGCCTCATGGCCGTCGCGCCCCGACATGCGACGAAAGGGAGCTGAATGGCTAAGCGCAAAGAGACCTACATCGTGACCTTCCTCCGGCACACGCCCGGCGGCCTCCGGGAGCTGGCCGAGTACGAGGTCGAGGCCGGCCACGAGCAGGACGCGATCCTGGTGGCGCAGCGTGACCACCCCGACAAGCGCGCGAACGGCTGGACCGCCGAGAGGAAGCGCCCTTGACACCCGTGAGACAATATAGTTGTGGACCCCAACCGGAAGGAAACGAGATGAGCACCGTCGAGATTACCAGGGGCGCCCCGCACGGCGCCAAGCAGGGCATCGTGGACCACTTCACGCGCAACATCGAGGCGCAGGTCGCCCTGCACTTCTTCTACCGCAAGGGCGCCGGCGAGCCCGTCGAGCTGCGGGCGCTGAGCCCTTACGAGCTGCGCACGAGCGCGGCCGGGCATCTGCTCGTGCTCGGGTTCGACCATGACCGCCAGGAGGTCCGCCACTTCCGCATCGAGCGGGTGCGCGGCACCCTTTCCGCCCCGGACCTCGCGTTCGTGGCGGCCGAGGAGGGCGATGAGGAGTGACAAAGTCATACGCTTCGCCCGCTTCGCTAAGGAGCTGGAGCAGCGCGTCAACATCGAGGTCCGCCGGTCGCGGCACGAACTCATCGGGTACGTGGTCGAGGTGACGAGCGACACCGTCACCATCGAGGCCACGAACCTGAATGAGCCGACCTACTCCGGCGGCGGGCCACCCCTGCGCTCGATCAGGGCCGAGGATGTGCGCTGGATCGGGGTCGAGCTATGATCTTGCTCGCCCTGCTGCTGGCCTACGTCGCCGGCATAGTCATCGGCGCTGACGGGCCGATCTTCGTCGCCATTCTGCTCGGCATCGGTGCCGGCGCGGTCGGCGGCTTTTTCGAGCTATGACCATCATCTATCACAACAGGAGGATTACACAAAAAATGGGATGCACAATCAAGAATAAGCACGAGCTGGTGCTACGCGCGAAGGCGCACGCCCGCGCTGACCGTATCATTCAGGGCACCTACGGTCGGGGGTCGGTGAACGGGAAGGTTGAGTTCGAGGGCTGTTTCATCGGGTGCCTGGCGGCGCCACACCGCAAGCGGGCGCTCCGAGCCTGGGTCGAAGGGTTCCTCGGGAACTATGTTGAGGACGAGTTCGCGCTGCTCGAACTCCTGCACGAGGAGTTCGGGATCGTCCCCGAACTGTCGCGCGCCTGCGAAACGATCTTCGAGGAGATGGAGTACCACGGGGACGCGATCAACTTCCTGCCGGCGTTCGCGGAGGCGCTGCCGGAAGGTAAGCGGATCACGCCCCGCCAAGTCAACAGCGCCTGGGAGCGGATCACGGGGCACGAGATCGGGATGGGCCCGTATTTCCTCAGCACGCACACGGAGGCCGAGGATGCCCGCGACGAGCTGCTCACCTGGCTGCGGGGTCGCGCATGAGCCCGCAGATCAGCTACGCCGACCCCTGCCTCATCGACGGCGAGCCGGCGGAGGTTGCGGCCGAGGCCAAGCGCCAGCTACAGCGCGTGACGCGCGACGTGGAGGCGCTAGTGCAGCGGAGTATCTGGCAGATACGCTCCGCCTACCTCAGCGCGCAGCTCGCCGAGGATGACATGCTGACGGCCGATGAGCTGGCGGCGCTCTGGAACGAGAGCGGCGCGTACGCGCAAGCCTGCCGGCTGGAAGGTGCGGCCGGGTCGATCGCGCGGATGGCGGAAGGGCTCTGAACATGGGCCCTTTCGCCCACCGCGATGCCGGGCACGAGCAAGTTGTAAAGTGGGCAAAAGGCCTACCTTTCAACTTGGCTTGTTCATGCCGTTCCCGCAGCTTTACAACCCTACCCCCCTATAGAGGGGGGTGGGTTGCTACAGCAGGTACTGTAAACCGGACGCAATTCCATCGTTTCGTTCCGTCCGCATCGGCCACGTGTGGTACACTTTTAGTGGAAGCCGAGTCCGAGTGTGGGTGCGGACGAGGGCGCAGTAAGGCCTAGAGCCAATCGCTGCGTGTGTAGGACGACGCTTCTTATGACTTCAACCATGAATGGAGACTAGATGCCCTCAGGAAGGCCCCCCAGCGCCGACATCACCGCGAAGGTGGACGCGGCGCGCAAGCTGATCCAAGCCGATCCCGACCTGAGCTACGCGAAGGTGGCGAGGCAGGTCGGCACCACCGGCGAGACCCTGCGGCGCCGGCTGAACGATCTCGACCGTGACGGCGCCCCCGGCGGCGGCCAGATCACCCCGGCCGACCCGCTCGACACGGAGCTGGACCCGGGCGAAATCCCGGTAGTCAAGCTCGACTACCGCGACAGCGACGTGCTCTACGTCTACCCCCTGGGCGACATCCACAAGGGCTCCCCGCAGCACGCCGGCGAGAAGTGGCGGAGCTGGCTGGAGTACCTGGCCGAGCACGATAACACGAGCATGCTCGGCACCGGCGACTTCCTCAACGCGGCACTGACCACGAGCGTCAGTGACACGTACGAGGAGACGAGCCCGGTCGGCGTCGCGAAGCGCGAGCTGCGCGCGGAGTTGAAGCCGCTGGCGGACGCCGGCCGCCTCGACATTCTCATCCCCGGCAACCATGAGGCTCGGGTGCACCGCGCCATCGGGGACTGCCCGATCGAGGACGTGGCGGACGCCCTCTGCGTCCCCTACTCCCGCTCGGCCGCCCTGCTCGTCTATCAGGTGGGCGACCAGGAGTACGAAATCTTCGTCCGCCACGGCTCCGGCTCCGGCCGCTCGGGCGCGCAGGCCGGGCGCATGGAGCGCGAGAGTCAGATCATCATTGCGGACGTGTACGTCGCCGGCCATACGCATCGCCAGAACGTCATCAACGGCGTCATCTTCGAGCGCCAGGGCGATGAGGTTGTCCGGCGCCGGCAGAAGTACGTCACGAGCGGCAGCTTCCTCAGCTACGAGGCCTACGCCGCCACCGCCGGGCTGCCCCCGGCCGACATCGGCGCCCCGCGCATCCGCCTGGACGGCGCCCGGAAGCGGGTGTTCGTCAGTGTCTGAGATGCGCTACGGCACCGGCGCGAACGCCCCGCCTAAAGTCGTGGTGAATATCACCCTTGAGGTCGAGGGGCCGGAGGGCAGGGTGTTTGTCGACCTGTCGGAGGCCTTCACGCCCGCGCCCTACAGCCTAAAGGATGTCGAGAACGGCAAGACCCCCGGCGACGCCGCGGCCGAGATGGTCGAGGCGCTTTGCAGGAGCGCCGCCCATAAGGCGGAGTACGCGATCCGTACCGGCGTGAACGGGCTCGAATGAGCGTGCAGCGCCGACCCCCACCCCCGCCGCGCAAGCGCGCGAAGCGCTCCGGCCGCTCGAACGACGAGCGCACCTCGGAGCGTATCGCGAACCTCGCGCTGCGGGCGAAGCGCCTGCGCATGTTCGCGGAGCGCGTGATCGGCGAGGGCGATAAGGCCGGCGCCGATGAGGTCGTGAAGTGGGCGAAGGGCGCCGTCGAGCGCGACAACGAACTCCGCGCCCCGGCGCAGCGCTGATGGCGCGCCCCTGCCCGGCCTGCCGCCGGCCGCTCGACGCTGCGAACCATACCGTAGACGGTAAGGAATGGAGAGTCACCCGTCGAGGGCGCGGCCGCATGCAGCTCCAGCGGGTCAAGCGCTACGCCTGCAAGGTACGCCTCGTCGCGACCTCCCCCGTATCCGGCAAGACTTTCGTTCCCGAGAGCCCGCAACGGCTCGCGGTCATTGACAATCGCTACGTGCACGAGGACCGCTTCGGTCCCGGGAAGGACTTGGCCCCTGATGACGCTTGACCACGACGACCACGACGAAATCCTACTCGCGGCCGGGATCGAACCCTCCCAGTGCGAGGTTCGCGCGGACGCGGCGCCGATTGATAGCCGTCCCGCGATCCTTAGTGGAGCCCTGTACCCGCTCTCCGAGCAGCGCGTACCGTTCATTGTCAAGGGGTGGCAGACGCCGGACGACGAGTGGATCGCCGTCGCGACCCTGAGCCGCAACTACGCGCTGCTCGCGGCCGAGCTAGACGAGACTGACCGCGAGCGCCTGCGCGCCGAGAATAGCGCGCTGAACTCCTACGGCCGCACCGACGCCGCCCCGGTCGGCCAGGAGGCCGTGATCGAGCAGGCGGCCGCGCACCCCCTGGACCCCCCGCCGCCCGAGCCGGCGCCGGTGGCGAACAGTGCCCTCGTCGAGGGCGAGGCGCTCGACCCGGGGATAGCGGCGCTCGACCCTGAACTACGAAAGGAACTAGGCATATGAACATCGACGAACTGAACGACGCCCTGCTCGACCGATTCCTGGGGGCCGGCCCGTTCGGCGCCGCGGACGAGCAGGAGGAGGCGCTGCGCGAACTCGGGCTCGACCCGGATGACGTGAGCCAGCGTGCCATGCGCTCGATAGACGATTCCATCGCGGCGGATGCGCCTACGCAGCCATTCATCCACGGGCTCCTGCTGGGCGCGCTGATCGTGCAGGCCCAGGCCCTGGAAGCGCTGGAGTAAGTGCCAGCCTTCCTCAAGCTCGATGGTGACGTGCTTTATGTTGAACTTGGCGGGATGGATTCTTCCGAGTTCGGGGATGCGCTCGCGCGCGTCAAGTCGATCCCCGGTCGGCGTTTCAATCCGGACCTCAAGCGCTGGGAGTTGCGCAACGACCCGGACACCGCCCTCCGAGCTATGCAGATGCTCGACCCATATGCGGACCCTGCCGTACAGGAGATGGTTCGCGATCACGCGGCCACGCAGGCGGCCGACCTCGTCACGACCATCGGCGACGATGCGACGCTAGGGTGGCACCGCGCGCCCGACCTCTGGCCCTTCCAGCGCGCCGGCGTCGACTGGCTGGTCGACCACCCGAAGTCGATCCTCGCGGACGAGATGGGGCTCGGCAAAACCATCGAGGCGATCGGCGTTGTCGAGGAGTCCCGTCGACGGGCCGCCGCCGGCGACCGTGCCCTCGACGGGCCGGTTTGCGTGGTGGCACCGAACTCCTGCGTCGGCACCTGGGTCGATGAGCTAAACGAGTGGGCCGGCGTCGAGCCGGTCGTGATCGACGGGCGCAACCCGGCGATCCGCCGGAAGCAGCTCGCCGCGGACGCGCCCGTGTTCGTGGTCAACTGGGAGAAGCTGCAAACGCGGGTCAAGTTGATCGACGACCTGGCGAAGCGGTCGGAGTCCGTGACGGAGCCCTGGGCGGCCGTGATCGCTGACGAGGCGCACCGCGCCAAGAACCACAAGGCGCAGCAGGCCAAGGGGCTCTGGAAGCTGCGCGCGCCGATCCAGCTCGCGCTGACCGGCACGCCGCTGATGAACTCCCCGGACGAGCTGTTCTCGCTGTTGAAATGGCTGCGGCCGGAACAGTACACATCTTTCTGGACCTTCCATTACAGCTACGTGGACGAGTACATCGCCGGCAAGCACGCGCGCGTGATGATCGGCGTGAAGAACGTCGACGACCTCCGCTTCGAGCTGAGCGACAAGCTGGCCCGCCGAACGAAGTTGCAGGTACTCCCCGACCTCCCGGAGAAGCTGCCGGCGCAGACGATCGAGCTGCCCATGAAGGCGGCGCAGCGGCGCCTCTACGACGAGGCCGAGGACGCATTCTTCCTCGACGTGGCCGAGGCGCTCAAGGACCCCGAGGATGAGGCGCAGCGCCGGAGCATCGAGGCCGCAGTCGAGTACGGCGACATCCGCGCCCTCAGCACGATGATCTCGAACGGCGGCGTGCGCGTCACCCGCCTGCGCCAGATCGCCTCCTCCCCCGCCCTGCTGGGCGGCCCGGACGAGTCCGCGACGTTCGACGCGATCGTGGAGACTGTCCGCGACAACCCCGGCAAGCCGTTCGTCATCTTCGCCTGGTACCGCCAGGCCGTGCAGTGCCTCGTGGACCGCCTGGAGCGCGGCAAGCCCGCCCTGCGCGTCGGCCGCATCATGGGCGATGACGACGCGCATGCCGTGACGGAGTCCTTCCAGAATGGCAACCTCGACATCATCGTTTCGACTATTGCGAAGGGCGGCACCGGCCTGACCTGGACGCGGGCGGACACCGCGCTGTTCGCGGAGGAGGACTGGGTGCCCGACATCAACAAGCAGGCGGAGGACCGGCTGCACCGCATCGGTCAGAAGAACGCGGTCACGATCAAGCGCTTCCGCTCCGCGCAAAGTGTACACACCGGGCGCATCGCGAACGCGCACCGCGCGAAGGAGCGCATCCGGGACGCCGTGCTCGGCCTTCCTGCGGGGTTAGCATGATTGTCGCGCGGTTAGCATGATTGCCTGCCCCCGCTGCAACGGCAGCGGCTTCGACCCCGATAGGGTTACGCAGTGCTGCGGGGCGCCCATCCGCGACGGCAAGTGCTGCCACGATCCCCTTCCGCCTGAATCCCAGCCCTGTACCCACTGCTACGGCACCGGCCACGACCCGGAGGCACCATGAATCTAGAAACCCTCGCACGTCAACTGGTCGACGCCGACGAGGCGAACGAGCACTACCAGCAGGCGGCCGACAAGGCGGCCGAGCGCTTCAAGGCGGCGCAGATTGCCTTCTGGACGGCGATGCACGACGCGAAGCAGACCGAGGCCACCCTGGAACTGGGGGAGGGCTACGGCAACGTCAAGTTTCAGAAGCAGGAGACGATCCTGGGCAGCGTGCTCAAGGGCCGCGAGGTCGAGGCGTACGAGGCGTTCAAGCGGGAGGGCATTGCCGATCAGGTGTTCGACGAGGACCGGCCGGTGCTGCGCAAGCGCGTGCTGAACCAGATCGTGAACTCCCGCCTCGCGAGCGGCCAGCCGCTCCCGGTCGGCGTCAACTTCTCCTCACGCAAATACGTGACCATCACCAAGAAAGGCTAAGCTATGCCGGAAGAAGATCAGACAACGTCGTATAAGCTCGGGAGGCTCACCGGGGTCATCATTCTACTTGTCCTGCTCACGGCGTTGACCATCGCGATCAACTCCGCTGTCGTTTGGCTGGCGATCGAGGAGATCGCGGGATTCACGGACCTCTCATTCCGCGAGGCGCTCGGCGCCGGCGGGCTCCTCACGGTCGCCCAAGGCTCCGTCACGAGAAGCGGCTGATGGACCCCTCACCTAATCAACCGGCCTCCCCAGGCGCCGCTGACCTCTCTCACGAGGCGGTCAGCGAGCGCCAGGAGGCCCGACAGGAGCACGAGCGCCGCGTCAGCGGCCGCCGGCTGGCCCGGGCCTTCAAGGGCATCGCCGGCAAGCGGCAGCGGCCGCGATGACGAAAACGCTGTGCTACAATGTAAGTGGAAGCTACCCCCTAGGAGAGAATCTTGACTGACGCCGTTGCCGTCCCCGAATCTACTGACCTGTCCCCCGCCGAGCAGGAGGCGGCCACCGCCGCCCTCGCCGGCATCGACTCGAACGATCTCGTTCTGCCGATGCTCAAGGTGACGCAGCAGTCTACGCGCGAGGTCTCGGACGGCTCCATCGAGAGCGGCCACTACCTGAACGCGCTGACCGGCACGGACTACGGTGACACCACGGAGCTGATCGCGGTCACGTACTTCAAGGGCCGCCTCTACTCGCCGGACAAGGGCGAGCCCGGCGACCCCGATCGCACGTACCTCGCGACCGAGGATGTCGCGCCGTCGAGCTGGCCGGAGGAGTACGCCGGCCGCCCGTTCGCGGACATCCCCGAGGCGGAGGAGACCTGGAAGGCGCGAGCGAACGACCCCGAGGACGATTTCGCTTGGGGCCACGGCCCGCCAATCCAGACGACGCACAACTACGTCGGGTATGTCCCCGGCGACGAGGGCATCCCGGTGCGCCTCTCCCTCAAGTCGACGGCGACGCCGACCGCGCGGAAGATCAACTCGATCCTCAGCTTCGCCAAGGCGCCCTGGGCGGCCGTGCTCTCCCTGTCGCTGGTGCGGCGCGAGAACGCGAAGAAGCAGCCCTACTACGTGGTCGAGGCGGCCCGCGGCCGGCAGACCACCGCCGATGAGCGCGGCGAGGCGGTCGAGCTATTCAACCTAATCCAGCGCTCTAGGGTGCAACTCGTCGGCGACGAGACTCCCTCGACGGCCAAAGCCGAGGCTCGCGCTTCGGTCGAGAAGTCGGCCGAGGGCGCACTCGGCATCTGAAATCGTTCGTAGCGTGGGGCATCAGGCGGTTTTCATCCACCGCTCCTACTGAGGACCTGATGACGGCCGTGGGGTGGGCAGCGGCCGAACTGACAAGCAACGAGAGGAACCGATGACGACGGACTTCAACCTGACCTCACGCTTCATGGCCCTGTTTCGCGGCCGCGAGGACGCCTTCGGCGTCGACGCCGGCGGGGTCGTCCATGAGCGCCTGAGCAACTCGCGCTACGCGGCGCACCTGAACGGCGAGGCGGGCATTCGCGTGTTCCCGATGCAGGATGACGGCACCGTGCTGTTCGCCGCGATCGACCTCGACGAGCCCGACTTCGACCTGGCGCGCTCGATGCAGAAGCTGATCCCCGGCGCGAGCTGGCTGGAGCGCTCGCGCTCCGGCAATGCGCACGTGTGGGTGTTCTTCGAGGCGCCGGCGCCGGCGTGGGCAGTGCGCGCCGTCCTGCGCTTCGCCACGGAGGCGGTCGGCCGCTCGGACGTGGAGATTTTCCCGAAGCAGGATCGGCTGCGCGAGGGCGGCGTCGGCAATTATGTCAACCTCGCGTATTTCGGCGACTCGCGCCCAATGTTGGGGGCGAACGGCGAGCCGATAGTGCTGAGCATGTTTGTCGACGGCGCTGAATGCGCCCGCCAGGACCCGGACGCCTGGGCCCGCCGCGCGTTCGCGATTGGCGCTCACCCGCCCGAGGATCGCGAAGCGAATACCGAGTGGGGTGAAGCGCCCGTGCTGCACGTATGCGCCGAGTACATCATCCAGGGCATCCTGGAGGGCGAGCGGCCGGTGCGACCGGGCTCGCGCCATCAGGTGCTGTTCCACCTCAGCAAGCAGCTCCTCAACTACCGCGGCTTCTCCCAGCAGGAGGCTTGGGAGATTCTCAACGAGGTCAACACCGCGCTGCCGAGCCCGCTGAGCGACCTGGAGCTGGGCCGCCAGTTCAAGAACGCGACCGAGGGCCGCTTCACCAGTACCGGCTGCGATGACCCCCTCATGCTCGATTACGTGTCGCCCGACTGCCCGATAGCTCACGCATGATCCAGCCCACCTTCACCCCCAGCGAGGCGATCCACACGATCGCCGCCCTGTCGCAGGTCATCGCCGCGCGCAACGGCGACGCGGTGCTCGCGTCCGCGTGGGATGTCCTGCGCTCGTGCGTTGCCGACGAGCTGGACCGGGACCCGACGCTGCTCGCGGACGTGGAGGCGGAGCTGGACCTTTGGAACCGCATGGAGCCGCCGAATGGCTGATGCCCTCGACCCGCGCATCCTGGCGGCCGCCGAGTGCCTGGCCGAACTGCCGGTCGACAAGCGCGCTATCGAGGAGGCGCGCCTTCACCATGCGACGACGCTGCGCCTGCCGATCGAGGAGGTCGGCAAGCCCGATGTCTCGACCCTGGGCGAGTACCTCGACCTGGAGATCGAATTGCCACCGATGCTGGTCGAGCCCGGCCTGATCGCTCGCGGCGCGATCACGGCGATGATCGCTCGCGGCGGCAAGGGTAAGACCTCGATCAACCTCAACAAGCTGGTGCGCTGGTCGATGGGGCGCCCGCTATTCGACGAGCTGCCCGAGACGCTCAAGCCGATACAGCCCCTGCGCTCCCTCATCATCGAGAATGAGGGCGCCCCCGGCCACTTTCAGGAAATCTGCCAGAGGATCGTCACGTGCAACGGCTACACCCCGGACGAGGTCAAGTTGGCGCGCGAGAACATCCACGTGTGGGGCGACGGCGGCTGGTCCGGCCTCAAGCTCGACGACGACAAGAACCTTGAGATGGTCGACCGCGCGACGCGCGAAACGGCCTCGGACGTGCTGTTCGTGGAGCCCTTCCGAGGGCTCTGGAAGGGCGAGGAGAATAGCTCGACTGAGATGTCGAACGTGCTCGACTCCCTGAGTGAGATCGCCTCGAACAACTCCTGCGCCGTTATCATCACCCACCACGAGCGCAAGTCGGCGCCCGGCGATGGCGGCGACGCGATGGATACGGCGCGCGGCTCCTCCGTCATGGAGGGCGTGTGCGCGGTCATGGAGCGCTGGCGCCACGTCAAGAACGGCACCCAATCAGAGCTGAGCTGGATCAAGTCGCGCTTCCGCGAGGCGCCGGCGCCCCTGCGGATGGAGTTCGTCCGCGACTCCTGGTCGTATGAGTACGTGACGGAGGACGAGTCCGCGCGCGCCGTGCTCGCCCTGTTCATTCAGGACCAGGACCAATACTTCTCGGTCGCGGATGTCGCCAAGGAATTGAGCGACCACCAGCAGACCGCGCGCCGCCTGCTCAACAAGCTGACCGATGAGGGGCGCCTCGTGCGCACCCGCAAGGACAGCGCTTACGTGTTCCGCTACAAGCCTGACGGGGATTCCGAACGCGAACCCCTCGCGATCAGCTAGGAGGCTGACTATGACTGACCTACTTCTCGACATGGCTGATGCGCTAGAGGATATGCGCTGGGAAGCCGCCCCCGAGCCCA
>Ga0136612_10000641_pt1 | contig 13113 bp, 13 predicted proteins | sample AntDryUQ224A2306_2_FD_106644 | JGI IMG/M metagenome (GOLD analysis project Ga0136612, IMG submission 106644) | Polar desert sand microbial communities from Dry Valleys, Antarctica - metaG UQ224A (23.06) | ecosystem: Environmental > Terrestrial > Soil > Desert | place: Antarctica: Dry Valley...
CAGGAGAGGTTCCCGATGTTTGCTCCCCTAGGCACGGTGGTGCCAGCAGCGTAGTGGTAGTTGCTGAGATGCCCGACGGCGATCCCAGCGGCTTGGCCCGCCGGACTCGGCAGGTTCAGCGCCATCGCCATCGACCATTCGATGCCGACCTCGCGGCAAGGGAAGTCAGCCCACACCCGCTCGGGCAACGGGGCGTCCGATCCGCTGAGGACCAGCGCTGAGGACCAGTCGGTCGTGCCCCACAGCCATATGTTGGCGTCGCGTGACTCGTCGAGACTGTTGATGTCGTTGGAAAACCGGTTGGTCCAGCCGACGAAGTACCAGACGCTGTGCCTCGGGCCCGTGGTGGTGTTCGACAGGGACATCGGGTTGTAGACCTGTGCGGCGAGGTGCGTCGCCGACGCCTGCATCGTCACGATGAGGGCGACTACGAGTGAGAAGGCAAGTGAGGCGAGAGCCGTCCCCCTGAGCGTTCGCATGCGTGACCTCCCTGTGCGGACGAAGTGGATTCCTGGCGAACGCACGGTCAGCAGCCCCCCGGTCCAGAGACCCACGGCGCTCGGTAGGGTCCGCAGCTCGTGCGGCTGAGGTCCTGCCGCGGATAGTGGTGGAGCGCTTCCGTCCAGTACCACGCCCCTTGGATCTCGCCGACGTACAGGTCGACTCGTGTCGTCTGACCGCCCTCGCTCCACTCGGAACGGAGGAAGAACCGCTCGTACCGGTTGGCACCCTGTCCCTCAACTTTGGCACGCGGCTCGGGGTCGACCAGCACGACCAAGTCGCTGCTAGCGAAACGAGTGTGCAGGGCGTCAGCGAATCCGGCGACGGAGCGGTTCACGATGCAGCACATCTCCGACCCTCGCTCCACGGGCTCTAAGACCGTGTGGATGCCGAACCGGCACGTGGGCATGTGGCGCGCTACGGCAGCCGCGTCGCGCGCGGCGAATGCGGTGAAGAGCTGGCGGCCAAGCTCTGCCGCGGCCTCGCGGGGCTGCGCGCGGACAGCTGCTGCGGGGAACGCCTGGGGCGGCGTCGGCGCGAAGGTGGCCGCGATGTCGTCGAGCGCGTGCTGGGCGGGAGAGAGCCACATGGTGGGGGTGAGGACGTACACCCGGTCGTTCGCGCGAATGGCGTAGGCCATCGTGATGCCTTCGTTCACGAAGCGTGCCGCTTCGAGGACGCCGACGCGCGCGGACTCAACGGCTGCACGAGGGGTAGCGAAGGGGGACTTCCTGGCCCAGTCGGTGGCTCCCAGACCCGCAGGATTGCGGAAGACGACGACGTGGAGATACGCAGCGTTCGCGCGGTCTGGAGTGGAACTCCCGTCGCGCATGCAATTGGCCCGCTCCTCGCCCTCCGTGAGCAGCGTGTACACGTCTCGACCGAGCAGATCGCCGCTGCTGGAGAGGCTCGAGGTGGCGGGACGGTACGACCTCCGCAAGTCAATGCGGTAGCCGAGCGCCGCATTTTCGTGCGTCGCCAGGCTGGTCGGCGCCGAAGCAGCCTGTGCCTCAGGCACCCGCGCGCGCTGCCTCTCGCCAAGGGATAGGCCGCCGACGACCACGGCCACAGACGTGGCTACCACGAGTAGAACCTGCGCGGCGACCGCGCTCGAGCGGATCAGTGCAGTCATCGGTCCGTCGCCTCTCTCGCTAGTCTCGGACGCCAAATGCATTACGCGCGCGCACCGCAAGCCTGTCAAGTAGATGTTTAGTGTCCCATCCTTAGTGCTATACTGCGGCCGCAACGGCCCCAGGGCGATGCGCAGCATGTGTGCGACCTGATGCTCCTCGTTGACACGACGTCGGCAACCGGTCCCACGCGCCAATGGTCGAACATCTGCTGTCCGCCACGCTTACGTTCAGCCATTGCTGCCCGCCGTCTTCCTTTCGTAGGCCGTTACCCGGCGTGCGTTTCGGCGTATCCGGGTCACTTTCGTGCTTAGGGATCTCACTATGCCGCTTCTTTCGCTTCCCTTTAGGAAGAGTTGTCATGGATTCGAATCACATCGGGCCACTGGAATTTCCAGCGACGCAGAAATTCAAGCGGGCTTTCGACCCCGATTCCGGGATCGCACGAAGAATTGTGTACCAGCCTCGAAGTCGTAAACGTCACCCGGTTCGATATTGGCGCGCCGCTTCCGCGTATTGAACTCAAGGAGCGGGCCGGCCGCACGTATGAGCATGGATTCAATCTCACGCCGGTGAGTGCTCGACTTGAGGACGTAGAACGAGTAGTACACGAGCATGTGCGCTCGATTCTTCCGAGCCTCCTTCAGCCGTGTGAAGATCTTTCCGCGCCCGATATACCGCGCGTATCCCATCGAGTCTTGGGCCACGTACACACCGGAGCGTGATCCTATTCGCTGCCCAACTTGCTTACCGACAGCGTCGATCGACGCGAAAGGGAGCTTCTCGCCCACGACTAGAAACAGCGGCTTCACGTTCTCCGGCCGTCCTCTGCGTCGCTTCAAGACTCCGCGCGAAACGACCCAGCTGGTGTCGTGCCACACCCGTTCCTGAATCGACTTAGTCGCCTTCGCCTTCCCTGGCACGCTGTCCTCCACTGGTAGTTAGATCGGACGATCGAGCCCCTGAGTGTTCAGTGGGGGCTGATCGTAGCGTTACAGGATCTAGCGCAAGCCGCATGCGATCGACGGGTGCCAAGCCGTCGAAAGGGTCCCCGTCCGCGTTCTCGGCGGCCGTCATGCTCAGCCGATGCTGCTCCCGGAGACGGATGCCGCGGCGGATCCGCACGCCCTTTGCGCCGTTCGCGGCGGCGAAGCCGTGCCACTCGAGCCGGTGCGCGAAGCCCTTCTTCGTGAGCGGCTGGCGCTCGCCGCCGGCCTTCGCCCAGGCCGAGTACGCGGCGTAACGACCCCGTAGCAGCGGACACCGAAGGATGTCGTCCGGCGCGGCGGCCGTGGGCGCCGCGCCTGCTCGGGCCTTACGGCACGGGCTGCAACAGTTCGAGCGCCTTCTGCGCCGCGGCGTTCGCCTGCTTCGCTTCTCCGCGATCAACGAGCGCCTCGAAGTAGGCCTGATACGCGCGCGAGAGGGTACCCGTGCCGTGCGCGCGCAGCCCGTCGATCGCTTCTTCGAACGCGCGGGTCACCTCGCGCAGCGGACGCTTTGCGCGCGCGAGCGCGCGCGCCCGTACCAGGGCGGATAGCGCTCTGCATCTGGCGGACGCGTGCGGGTGCAGCATGCTCTCTCGCGCGAGACGCTCAGCTTGGTCGGCATTGCCGCGCGCGAGCGCGAGCTCAGCGCGGTTCTGCAGCACATACGCGATCAGCGCGGGGTCGTCGACGTCAGCGCTGATCGCGGCGGCCCGATCGAGCGCGTCCTCAGCGCGCGCGAATTGCCGCCGCTGCAGGTACACCCAGCCGATCGTGTTCCAGGTCGACCCAATTGCTTTGCGGTTCCCGAGTTCTTCGTACGCGCGCAGGCTGCGCTGGGCGTAAGCGAGCGCACCCTCGTAGTCGCCTTGCCGCTGACGCGTGTGGGCGAGGTTCTCGTACAGGTTTGCCAGTGCGCGCGGATCGCTGACGTCTTCCGCGATGCGGCGCGCGCGCTCGAGGCGCATATCGGCAGCCGCAAGATCCCCGACGAGCACGAACTCGCCCGCAAGGAATGAGAGCACCTGGAACTCAAACGTGCGGTCGACGATCGCCGCGTCGAGCAAAGCCTGCTCGGCACGCGCGGCGTAGCTGAGCGCCTCCCCGCGCGCAGCAAGCTGCGCATGAGCTTGAGCGAGATCGAATGCGACCCGCGCGGCAAGATCGCGCTGCTGCGAACTCTGGTACGAGCGGAATGCCTCATCCAAGTGCGAGAGGGCCTGTCGTGCCTCGCCGCGCGCGAGCAGAGCTCGGCCGCGCAAGCGCTCGAGGCGCGCACGTCCGGCGCCCGTGGTCCGCGGAGCAAGCTTCTCCGCGATGTCGAGTGCCTCTTGAGGCCGCCCCGCGGTCAATTCCGTTTCAGCGCGGACGAGCTCGAACTCGACGCGGGGGTCTGTGTGCGAAGGAGCCGGGTTGAGCAGATCGGCGACTGCAATGCCTAGGCGGCCCGCGAGGATCTCGGCAGCACGCAGGGAGACCCGCGTACGGCCGGTCTCGACGAGGCTGATGAACCCCTTGGTGAAGTCATTGCCAGCGAGTTCCTGCTGGGTGAGTCCCTTGCCCGTGCGCAGCTCACGCAGGCGCACCCCGAAGCTCGGGTCGATCGGTCCCTTCGCGCGCTGATGCACGATCCGTCTAGCGGTCTTCGTAGCCATGAGGGGTCAGCATAGATGTGAAGTGAGGGTGAGCCGCGTCGCGGCTCACCCTCGGCTTCTAGCAGCCGCCGTTCTGCTGTGAGGGGCAGGGGTCCGCCAGTGCCGCGGTCGCGAGCAACAACGAAACGACCGCGAGGATCGCCGGGCCGAGGGCGAGGACGGCGTAGATGCGCGCGCGCATGTCGTGCCTCCAGCCGCCGGCCGTTTATTTGGGTGCGGCGGCCGCGGGGCGCTCGTGTACTACCTGCGCGCGGTCCCGTGGACAGTTCCTGGGTTCTCGGTCGCGAAGTACCGGCATGAACTGATCGCTCTGCAGGCTCAGTTGGACTCAAGATCGCCGCTCCTATTCACCTCGAGACGCCTCCTCATCCGCGCCTCGCGACGGCCGGCATGACCGCGCCGCCGATACGTTTGCTTGGTCGGCGATGAACATAGTCTTCCTTGGAGGAACGGGGCCGGTTGGCAGCGCGGCGTGCCGCTACGCGCTGGAGCAGGGCTACGACGTGACGGTCGCGCACTCGGGATCGCACGAGCCGGCGGAGAGTCTCTCGTTGCGGCACCTCCATGGTGACCGCGATGCCCTGATCGCGCCGAACGGAGCAATCGCCCAGTTGGGCCCAGACGTGCTCGTCGATACCCGGACGAAGGCGGACAACGTCGGCGCGCTCCTGGCGTGCGCGCGCGCTGGCGGCACACATCGACTCATTGTGGTGAGCTCGACCGATGTATATGCCCAGTTCGTTGCCGGCTCGGGCTACGACGTCGCCGCGCGCTCGTGGGAGGGAAGCGCAGGTCGCGCCGTCCTGCCAAGTCAGACGCTGCCCATCACCGAGGATGCCCCGCTGCGCGACGCGCCGTATCCCTGGGCGGCGCCGGGCCACGACAACGCGGCCATGGAGCGCGCCCTCGCATCGGCACGTCAGGGTGAGGCGATCACGGTGATCCGGCCGGGCATGATCTACGGGCCGGAGAGCGCCGGGCGCGAGTGGACCATCGTGTCGCGCGCCCGCGCGGGAATTCGACGGATCGAGCTGCCGGATGGTGGCGCGCAGTTCTTCGCCCGGGTGGCTCTCGATCGCGTCGGCCGCGCGGTGGTCGCCGCCGCTGAGCGCGCGCCCGATGGCTTCTGGCCGGTGAACGTCGTCGACCCGTACGGCTGGACCTACGCCGGTCTCGTCGGCGAGATCGGGTGCCTGCTGGACTGGGAGTGGGAACCGGTTCTCGTTCCATGGGGAACCGCTTGGCATCCGTACCAAGCGCAGAGTCCCTACTTCTGCTCGGACAGGCGGCTGCGAGAGGTTCTCGGAGTCAACGACCCGGATCCGCGAGCCGCGCTCGCCGACACGGTGCAGTGGCTACTGGCGCATGGGGCGGAGCGCTATCCCGACGACCACGCGCAGACGGTCGCCACTCCGCGCGGCCCGGAGAAGAGCGCGACCACCTGATGCGCCCGGAGACCGACGCATGGCTCGTCGCCCTTCCGTCCGAGCTCCGCGCACAGCGGGATGCGCTTCGGCGTCTAGTCGAAGCAGCCGAGAGCGATGACCGCATCCGCCTGGTCGTCGTCGGGTGCAGTATCGGGCGGGGAGTCGGTGATGCGCTCTCGGACATCGACGCCTATCTCGGCGTCGCCGCAGCGAGTTGGCCGAACTTCCTCACCGACGTGCCTTTGCTCGCGGAGACGCTCGGCCACGTCCTAGACCTACGCAGCGAGATCTTCGAGGCGCCAGCGGGGACAACGCGGCCCTATCAGCACACCTTCGTCCAGTTTCGCGACGGCCTGCAGCTTGACCTGGTCGTCGCACCCGCTGCGCCGCGGGCACCGGGCCACGACTGGGTCGTCCTACACGACCCCGACCACCTGATCGGAGGCGAGCCCATACCAGGCACGGCGACACCAGATCAGGTGACCGGCTGGATGTTCAACGCCTTCGTACGGCTAAGTGCCTGCGCCAAGTACCTCAACCGTGGCTCGCTTTGGGAGGCGGCGGAGATGCTGCATGCGGCGCGCACAGACCTGTGGCGGCTGTGGGCGACGGCTCGGTCGATCACAGATCCGCAATACGGCCTGGCAGCGGTGTCCGACGCCGCACCGGTCGAGCTCCCAGACGGCATCGAACAAACGATTGCCCCGCTCGAGCGCGCCGCGCTGAGTGCAGCCGCGCTCGCATGCGCCGATCTACTCCTCGGGGTGTGGCCGACGGCGATCAGCGCCGCGGGCCTGCCGAGTGCCGCTGCTCCCGCCTTCGCCACGTACGTTCGTGCCCAGCTTGCTGCACGGCACCAATCTTGATCACGCGCTCAAGCCATGGCGACCGACGTCGGGGGGAAGCGTGACGAACAAGACTCCGGAATCCTTCTATGCGGGGCTGCCTCGCAAGCGGGTCGGAGCGGGTGCTCTCATCACCGATGCGAGCGGCCGGGTGTTGGTCGTGGAGCAAACCTACCGGACGACGTGCGAGGTGCCGGGTGGCGTGGTCGAGGCATCGGAAACTGCTCCCGCTGCCTGCGCGCGCGAGTGCCGAGAGGAACTCGGTATCGACGTCGCAGTCGGCCGTCTCCTTGTGACCGAACACCAGACGGAAGACAGCTTCAAGGGTGACTCCATCATGTACATCTACGACGGGGGCGTGGTCTCCGACCCGGGAACGATCCGGATCGCCGCCGATGAAATCAGAAGTTTCCGTTTCGTCCAGCCAGATGATTTGCACGCACTCATGACGGCGAAATTGGCGCGTCGCCTTGCCGCTGCTCTCCGGGCGCGTGCTGGGGGCATCGTCGTCGAACTGGAGAACGGCGTGGAGCGTCAGCCCCCCGGACGCCTCTAAGCGAACAGGAGATGCCTCTGGATCCTGCCGCCCGTTGCCCTGGCCACGGATGTCGCGTGAGTACGAACCCGAGAGATAGAGCCCACTCACTGCGCAGAGGTTCAGAGCGTATGGCGCGGGCCTAAGCGCGCAAAGATCATGATCTCGACGGTCAGCGACTTTGTCAGTGAATCTGGTCAGCGACTCTGTCCGTGCCCTCGGGAGGGAAAGGACGGAGTCGGATGGACGAGGTCAGGCGCGAGGCGGTCATCCGCCGGGTGCTCGCGGGAAAGCTGGCGGTCGCGGACGCGGCACTGGTGCTCGGAATCTCGGAGCGACAGGTCTGGCGTCTGCGGGCTCGCTTCGTCAGCGGGGGCAGCGCCGCGCTGGCGCACGGCACCCGCGGGCGCGCGCCCGCGAACCAGATCGCGCCGGCGCTCGCGGTGCGCGTCGTGGCGTTCGCCCAGGACGGCTACGTCGGGATCAACGACAGCCACTGGCCGAGCTCTTGCCGAGCGCGAGGGCCTCGCGCTCTCGCGCAAGAGCGTGCAGCGGATCCTGCGCCGGCGGGCCTGCCGAGTCCTCGGCGGCACCGCGCATCCAAGTACCGCAGCCGCCGAGAGCGGCGGCCGGCCGCAGGGATGCTGGTGCAGCTGGACGGATCTCGCCACCGCTGGTTCGGCCGGGCACTACCGTACGCGGTGCTGCTGGGCGCGATCGACGACGCCACCGGCGAGTGCATGCTGGCCGCTGTCAGCAAGCTAGGCTGGCTCGTAGTCGGCTGGCCGTGTGTCGTCCCGAAGCGAATGGTCGCGCGCGCGAGCAGCGATTCGATCGTCGAACCCTCCGCGGAAGCTCACTCACGGTTCGGGCACGAGAACCCAGACGTCACCCTTCACTCCATCGCGCTCAAGGTGGAATCGCCAACAACCTGACTTGGGCAAGACGAAAGCACTGCCCCATTCGTCGCCTGGGCGTTGCCAGTCGGACCCACTGTGAGGCCCAATGCGCGCCGGGAGAACCCGTGCTCCGTCGGTGTGCTCAGCGAACGCGCGTAGCGCTCCTGTACCGGTGACTCGCCAGATGATCTTCTCCTCCGTCTGGGGCCGAAGCGGATCGCTCATTCGCGCGAACACCGACCCGCCTTCAGAGGTCCCGAGCAGGTCCAATCCTAGGTTCCCGCGCACGCGCGGCGACGGAGGATTGCAGTCTAGTCCGCCGAGCTGCGGGCCAAGTGTCATCGCGACATGCGGCGTGCTCGGTGCTGCGCATCCCAGGACCAAGAACACGACACCGATCGCCCAGCGGCGCAAGTTAGTCAGCCAGGTCGGCTGGCTGCCAAAGGGGGCCGTGCGCATCCGTAGCGACCACTGCGAGTGCGCCCGAACGTGCGTGCAGCGCCAGCACATCCACGCGCTCGCGCGGCACAGAACCAATCTCGGACAGGTCGCACGGCGCCCGCTTGAGGAGGACCGCCTCCCCCGACCAGCCGATTACCCGTGCATCGACTGAGCTTCCCAGGCTCCACTCAGCGCGGATGCCCTTCTGTCGATCAGCTACGGCCACGCGCGTCCCACAACGCAGGTGCGGTGTCCTATCGGTCAGCGCAAGTTCATCGCGGCGCGACGACCAAGCAGGAGCCCCCCAGCCGACGAAGGTGTTCGTGAGCGTCCCTTCGCGGTCGCGGATCTCGGTGCTGATGTGTGGCGGATCATCGTCGAACCTCGACAGGGCGCTCGTTCCATCAGCGGCGAAGCCGCTGCTCAGGTACCGCCCTGTGATCGCCCCAACGGCGATGGTGCGCACGAAAGTGCCGCCAATCTCATCCCAGCGAGCAAGCTGCTCGAAAGTATCGCGCCGCTGCGCAATCAAACTCAGTTGCGGGCCGCGGAACGCAGCTTCGAGGATGAAGAGCTGACCGACTGGGACCTCTCGAATGTGACCATCATCGGAGCGGAAGAGACGTGATGGTGCGTGTCGTGCGCGACCCGCGGCAACTACTGCGAACGACTTGGCTCGACCTGCAGCCGCGCTAACGGCATCGAAGCCCGGCGGGAGTGTCAGCATTGACGAGATGATGCGCGATCCGGCCAGATCACGCAATGGATCGCCTGCGATCGACTCGATGCGACGACGGACGAGCAGGTTGTCGAAGACAGTTCTCCGCAGGCAGTTCCACTGGCGCGACCCGTCGTAACTCTGCGTCCGGGCGTGCGCGGCCCAGGACGCGGCGATCAATCACACGAGTCCCCGCCGGGTGCGAGTGGCTAGCCTGGAGGACCTTCGCGCGGCTCGCAAAGTGTTCGACGGCCGTCGCCTCACCCTCGCACGGACCTTCCGGGGACTGAGAAAGAACGAGTTGGCGCAGCTGCTCGGGGTGACGCCTGCGGCCGTGGGTCAGTTCGAGAACGGGCACACGCGCCCGAGCCCGGAGACGTTGGCTCAACTGACACTCGCGGTGGGGTTCCCCTTGGGCTTCTTCGAGACGGGCCGCCCGTCCTTTCCCGTATCCGAAGAGCGTTTCCAGTTTCGAAGCTTGAAGGCCGCAACGAAGCTCGCTCGAGTGCGGGTCCTAGCCCGTGTCGAACTTCTGGCGGAGCTCGTGTCAATGCTTGAGGCTTATGTCGAGCTTCCTCCAGTCGACCTGCCGAATGTGTCGACCACGGATCTCGAGAGCGGTGACATGAACGCGATCACATCTCGCCTCAGGCTCGAGGCGGCTCTCGGGCTGGGTCCCCTGGACAACGCCGTCGGCTTCCTCGAGTTGCGCGGATGCATCGTCACGCGCCTCCGGGCCGAGACACGTGAAGTGGACGCATTCTCTGGCTGGGTAGGGCAGCGTCCGTTCGTCGTCCTGAGCGCTGACAAGAGCGATACGGCGCGCTCACGGTTCGATGCCGCGCACGAACTGGGCCACCTGCTGCTCCATCACGATGTGGATTCGGACAACGAGGAGCTAGAGTTTCAGGCTCACGCCTTCGCATCAGCGTTCCTGATGCCTAAGGAGTCGCTCTTGCGGGAGCTGCCTCGGCGTTTGGATTGGGGGCGACTGATTGAGCTAAAGCTTCGTTGGCGCGTGTCGCTCGCAGCGCTTCTGCGCCGTGCACGCGATCTGGGCGCGCTGAGCGAGTTCACGTACCGTCGCGCGATGGTGCAGATGTCCTCCTGGGGTTGGCGTGTCAATGAACCGGGTGAGGTGGGCGCTGCAGAGCAACCGACCCTTCTTCACGACTCTCTGCTGCTCTTGGAACGTGGTCTCGGCATCAGCAGCGATGACGTGTGTGAAGCGCTACGAGTCTCACCTCGTGACCTTGAACTCCTTGTGGGAGAGTCCCCAGTCCGCCTGCGCCTAGAACCGTCGTCGACAGCGAACGCTTCCTAGGGGTCATCGGACAGCAGGGTTCCTACACAGCACGAGCGTTCTCGCGAGGCAGCCTGACACGACCAGCATCACGGCAGGGGTCGAGCTTCGCCGCGCACCATGCAAGCGGGGAAGACACCGGAAAGGCGCGCCGAGACACCTAGCGCGATGCGCGGTCTCACGTAGGGCCGGCTTATCGGTGAGCATTCGGAGGATTAACGTCGACAGCTACTAATGGCTCGCCACCGACATCGCGAGCGTTAGCGGCTACTGCCGCGAGCGGCAAGCTAATCCGAAACACAAGGGAACCCATGAGGCCGCCGGCGCGCTCCCCCTCGGCCCTCATCGATTCGACACGTCAGTTCGGCTGCGGAGCTGAGCGCGACGACGGCTGCCCATAGCAACGCGAACATGGCGCCTTGGTCGCGTAAAGCACCAGAACCGCACTCCATGGGGTGAACCACACCCGATCAACTCGTCGTGACTCCATAGGCACTCAATGCCGCGAGATCACGACACGCGTCAACCCGACGAATTAGCGCGGCGTACTTACCGCGAGGCCCATACCGAGCCCGAGGAGCCAGGCCGACCCCCATAGCGGTGTACAGAACTGCCGCCCAGGTCATCCGACTGATGCGATTGCGACGTCACTGCCCCGATTGCTCTCGTCCTGACGATCAATTGCTACCCAATACCGTGGCGCGCGCCTCGCTTGAACATCGCCTGCCCTCAGGTCGCCGCGCCGATGTCGCGTTACTCGACGTGAGTGGCCAGGTACTGGCAGTGATCGCCTACACGCAGCAAACTTCGTTCCCAAATATGCGGCCGTGCTTTGCTCTCCGGCGGTAACGTGAGAAGTGCACTGTCTTTCAGTCGAGCCAAGGGGGAACTTCTCCCGACGGAGTTCACCGGGCCGCTAGCGGATTCGTACGCTCAATGCTGGCCCGAGGTAGGCCCCGGCCACGAAATCCAGATCAATGACGCGGACCTCGAGATTGCGTAGGTACAGTGCGACACGGAACCTGTCGCTGCCGGTCGCATCCGACGCACCTGAGCCGTCCTGGCGTTCGCACCTGACTGGGCCGCTCATCATGCTGACCGGCCTCTCAACTAATCCGGCCGGGCACCGGAAGTCGGCGTATGCGAATACCGTGTGCGGATCCGAGATGACCGCAACTCCGGCCAGCAGGAGTAGCAGCAAAGCCAGCGCACGTAGCTTCCGCCCGCGGCGCGAAGCGGGGGACGTTGTGCCTTCGGTGCGGCGCGACAAGCTTCTAGGTGAAGTGACGGTCAGCGCCGGACTGTGCGACGAAACGGGCACTCATGCGGCTCCGCACTGCGGGTGTGGCTGGCGGCGGCAACTGCGGCTGCGCCGGCTCGAGATGGACTCGGAAGCGCAACAGTGCCCTTATTCCCCAATTGTCGGTCACTTACCCCGATCGCGAACTCTCGCGAACATGTCGGGCCAGGACTCATGTCCAGCGAAGGTGAAGGCGTCTGCTCCTGTGTTGGCGTCATAGGCGACAATGCCCCAGCGGAACACCTCGCCGCGCGCGAGTTGTGGCCTGAACTCGCCAGAAACTGCCACGAGCCATATCTCGCGATCTGGTTGCATTGCAGCGATGAACTCGTCAGTTACGCCGCGCGCGATTTGGAACTCCATCCAAGTCGTGAGCTTCGCCTCAATTCGATCGATGCGGGTCGCGATCGTCTGACGCCCCTTGGTGGCGGCGATGACCTGCTGCCGGGTGATCGGTGGGGCGGCCGCAGGGGCGCCCAATGCGGCTGGCTCGTCCACCAAAGTACTCGCCACGAGAACTCCTACTGACACCGCAAAAATCCCCGCGACGACTGACGCTACGAATCCGATCAAACGCTGACGCGGCGTTCTCATGGCTTGTTTGCCGACCATTGCACGCCAGAGTTCCATTGTCCGTTGAGGCAATTCGGGGGCACCTGTCCGAGATAGCAAGGATACTGCTGATACCGTCGCTCCGTGCCCTGAGCCCAGCCGCCTTTCCCCTGTCTATTTTGGTCGTACCAGTAAGTGTCGTGGTTCATCGTGTACGAAACATATCCAGATTGCACGCCGCTGCCGTAACGCGACACCTCTAGCCCAGCTTGCGCAATGCAGCTTCCATAGCCGAGCCCCCCGCCACTGAATTGAGCCCGCAGCGATGCGCCGCGCCACATCCGCCAAGTCGTGTCAGATGTGTACTCGGTCTGGAACATCACGTATTCGCCGCTATTGCTGGTCACTCCATCCGGGTAATGCTGGTACGACGGCTGCCCTGGGGGTGGGGTCTCGTAGCGTCGGACGAGTGCGTACTCGTAGTAGCGGTGATAGTCGAGCCCGTAGACATATACCTGCTCCACGAACGAAGTGCACGGGGAGCCGCTGTAGGTCCAGAGGCCCTGCAGAATGTGATTGCCTGCATCCACCAAGTAATCCGGCATCGTCATGGTGTATTGCGAGAACTTAGTCTCCGTGATGTACGCCGAGTCAGGAGCCAGGTACAGTAGGCATGCCACGGAAGCGAGATTGCCGCCGTGCGGACAGTCGGTATCACCAACGTATGGCGTGTTGTCATGATGAGCCGCGGCGGGTCCCATGACCATGATCGGCAGGGTGATCACGATCGCACACACAAGCGCGGCTGCAACAAGCCGAGA
>Ga0136612_10000642_pt1 | contig 13109 bp, 12 predicted proteins | sample AntDryUQ224A2306_2_FD_106644 | JGI IMG/M metagenome (GOLD analysis project Ga0136612, IMG submission 106644) | Polar desert sand microbial communities from Dry Valleys, Antarctica - metaG UQ224A (23.06) | ecosystem: Environmental > Terrestrial > Soil > Desert | place: Antarctica: Dry Valley...
CCCAGGTGGTGTCAACGTCGAGTTCTGCGTACGCCGCGGCGTCCGCCACGTGGCGATGCGGGTCCACGAGCGCGGCTCGGGCGAGACCCGCTCGTGCGGCACCGGTGCCTGCGCCGTCGCGGTAGCCTGCGCCCTCGCCGACGGTGTGGCGCCGTCGTCTGGCACGTCCCGCGGACCGGAGACGTACCGCGTCGACCTGCCCGGCGGCACGCTGCGGGTGACCTGGGCCGGCGACGGGCACGTCCTGATGGCCGGTCCGGCCGAGATCGTCGCGGGCGGGCAGCTGCAGTGGCACGTCCCCGCCGGTTCCCGTAACCGCCTCCCCGCTGGCACTTACGCCACCTCCGCTGAGCCTTACCTCTGAGGCGCGACACGCCGCGTTGTGGACGAATCTGCGTAAGTCTCAGCGCGGGGAGCAGAGGTAAAGCGGTAGCGCGCGGTGGAATGGCGTGCCTACGGTGGGTGTTGGACCGAGCGATGGACAAGGTGAGCATGACCGAACACACGCAGCACGAACCCGAGTGGGTCTCCGGCTATGCCGACGAGGGCACCGACGGGCTCGAGCTCGAGGAACGCAACTCGCTGCGCCGCGTGGCGGGCCTGTCTACCGAGCTCCAGGACGTCTCCGAGGTCGAGTACCGCCAGCTGCGGCTCGAGCGGGTCGTGCTCGTCGGCGTGTGGACCAACGGATCGGCGACTGACGCCGAGAACTCCCTTGCCGAGCTCAAGCTGCTCGCCGAGACCGCCGGCTCGGAGGTGCTCGACGCGATGATCCAGCGGCGCAAGAAGCCCGACCCCGCGACGTACATCGGCAGCGGCAAGGTCGACGACCTGCGCGCCGCGGTCGAGGTCAGCGGCGCCGACACCGTCATCTGCGACGGCGAGCTCGCCCCCAGCCAGCTGCGCAACCTCGAGGACCGCGTCAAGGTCAAGGTCGTCGACCGTACGGCGCTGATCCTGGACATCTTCGCCCAGCACGCCAAGAGCCGAGAGGGCCGGGCGCAGGTCGAGCTGGCCCAGCTGCAGTACCAGAAGCAGCGACTGCGCGGCTGGGGTGGCAACCTGTCGCGCCAGGCTGGCGGGCGGGTCGGCTCCGAAGGCGGTGGCATCGGTGGCCGCGGACCCGGTGAGACCAAGCTCGAGACCGACCGGCGGCGGATCAACGACAAGATCGCCAAGCTGGGTCGCGAGCTCAAGCAGATGGGTCGGACGCGCGAGACCAAGAAGTCCCAGCGTCGACGCAACGAGGTTCCCGCCGTGGCCATCGCTGGCTACACCAACGCCGGCAAGTCGAGCCTCCTCAACGCGATGACCGACGCCGACGCACTGGTGGAGAACGCGCTGTTCGCGACCCTCGACCCCACGACCAGACGCACCGAGACGCCCGACGGGCGCGTCTACACGCTCACCGACACCGTCGGGTTCGTACGCCACCTGCCGCACCAGCTCGTCGAGGCGTTCCGCTCGACGTTGGAGGAGGTCGCGGAGTCTGACCTCGTGCTGCACATCGTCGACGGCTCACACCCTGACCCTGAGGGTCAGATCGCGGCAGTCCGGGAGGTGTTCGCCGACGTCGACGCAGCCGGCGTACCGGAGCTGATCGTCATCAACAAGGCCGATGTCGCCGACCCGCTCGTGATCGCTCGACTGCTCGCCCGCGAACCCCACGCCGTGGTGTGCTCGGCACGGACCAATGAGGGCGTCGACAAGCTGCTCGCCACGCTCGAGTCCGAGCTGCCCAGGCCACGGGTCCCGGTCGACGTCGTCCTGCCGTACGCGCGCGGTGACCTGCTCAACCAGATCCACACCAGCGGCGACATCGACTCTGTCGAGCACACCGCTGACGGGACGCACGTGGTCGCCCGTGTCAACGAGGACCTGGCGGGCTCACTCGCGCCGTTCGCCTAGCGCTGACCGCCCGAGGATCGGTGGCGTCGTCGCACCCGACGTCAGCACCGACCGGTAACCTGCCCAAGGTGGCCGGGGTGGGAGAGCGAGCGGGCGTACGTACGGTGCTGCATGCCGCGGTCGCAGCCATCGGCGGCCAGGAACGCCCCGGCCAGGTGCAGATGGCCGACGCCGTACGCGATGCGCTGAGCGATGGCGAACACCTGCTCGTCCAAGCGGGCACCGGGACCGGCAAGTCGCTCGGCTACCTCGTGCCGAGCCTGCTCCACCACAAGCGGGTGGTGATCGCGACCGCCACGCTCAACCTGCAGCACCAGCTGGTCGAGCGCGACATCCCGGCCCTCCTCGAGGGGGCGCACGAGACGCTCGACCACGTGCCGCACCACGCGGTGGTCAAGGGCCGCAGCAACTACGCGTGCCTGCACCGCATCCGCGAAGGTGCGCCCGACGACCAGGGCGCGCTGATCGAGGTGCCGGACGGGTCGCTCGGGGCTGAGGTCGTCGCGCTGCGTGCCTGGGCCGAGGAGCAGTCCGAGCAGGGCGCCGTCGGCGACCGCGACGCAGCGCCTGCTCACACCGACCGTGCCTGGCGCCAGATCAGCCTGCACGCCCGCGAGTGTCTCGGCGCCACCCGGTGCCCGTACGCGATCGAGTGCTTCGCCGAACGTGCCCGCGACAGCGCCCAGGGTGCCCACCTGGTCGTCACCAACCACGCGCTGCTGGCCATCGACGCCATCGACGGGGTGCCGATGCTGCCGGAGTACGACGTCGTGGTGGTCGACGAGGCGCACGAGCTGACCGCCCGGGTGACCCAGGCCTCGACCAAAGAGCTCGGTGCGCCGATGATCGAGCGGGCCGCCCGCCGCACGCGGTCCCTGATCAGCGGCGCCGAGGCAGACGACCTGGAGGACAGCGCCGACGCCTTTCGCGACGCCCTCGCCGAGCTCGCCCCCGGACGCGTCGATGAGTTGTCCGCTCAGCTCGCCGACGCCCTGCGGCTCGTCGGCAGCGCCGCTCGTACCCTGCTCTCCAAGATCCCCAAGGAGAGCGCGTCACCGGACGGTACGGCCGGCGGCGAGGACGCCGTACGCCAGCAGGCGCGTGGGCTGGTCGATGAGGTACGCAAGGTGGCCGAGCTGATGGCCGCCGACGCCGAGACCGACGTCCTGTGGGTCGCGGAGCGTGAGGTCGCGCGCGGCGGCAACGAGCTGCGGGTCGCGCCGATCGACGTCGCCGCCAGCCTGCGGGACAACCTTTTCGCCGACAAGACCGTCGTGCTCACCAGTGCGACGCTCAAGCTCGGCGGTGGTTTCGAGCCGCTGGCGCGCTCGCTCGGGCTGCGCCCGGACGACGAGGAGCTGCCGTGGACGGCCATCGACGTCGGGTCGCCCTTCGACTACACCACCCAGGGCATGCTGTACGTCGCCAAGCACCTCCCGCCGCCGGGGCGGGACGGGCTCAGCGACCTCTTCATCGACGAGATCGCCGCGCTCGTCGGCGCCGCCGGCGGGCGTACCCTGGCGCTGTTCTCCTCGCGCCGGGCCGCCGAGGCGGCGACGGCGGCGGTCCGCGAGCGACTGCCCGAGATCGACATCTACTGCCAGGGCGAGGCGCAGCTGCCCGAGCTGGCACGGCTGTTCGCCGAACAGCCGTCGGCGTGCCTGTTCGGCACGCTCAGCCTGTGGCAGGGCGTCGACCTGCCCGGCGACACCTGCCAGCTGGTGATCATCGACCGGATCCCCTTCCCGCGCCCGGACGACCCGTTGATGAGCTCACGGCAGCGCCTCGTCGAACGCAGCGGTGGCAACGGCTTCATGAGTGTCCCGGCCAGCCACGCCGCGCTGCTGCTCGCGCAGGGCACCGGCCGGCTGATCCGCCGCAGCACCGACCGCGGCGTCGTCGCGGTGCTCGACTCGCGTCTCGTGACCGCGAGGTACGGGTCCTTCCTCGCGGCGTCCTTGCCGCCGATGTGGCGCACCACCGACCGTCCGACGGTGCTCGCCGCGCTCGAACGACTCGACGCCACCGCCCTCGCCCGCACCTGACCCCCACCCCGCCGTACGTGGATGATGGCGCACCCGTACGTGGCAGATGGCGCACCCGTACGTGGCAGATGGCGCGATCAGGCGGCGACGGGTGCCGGCGATCGGCTCGGAGATCGTAGGCCGAGGATGAGCACGACCAGGAGTCGTCCACGTACGAGCGCGCTGGGCGAAGGGGGTCAGAGTCGGCGGAGGACGGTGGTGACCTTGCCGAGGATGGTGGCGTGGGTGCCGTCGATCGGGTCGTAGTCGGGGTTGTGGGGGAGCAGCCAGACCCTGCCGTCCTTGCGCTGGAAGGTCTTGACGGTCGCCTCGCCATCGAGCATCGCGGCGACGATCTCGCCGTTCTCGGCGGTGGGCTGCTGGCGTACGACGACGTAGTCACCGCTGCAGATGGCGGCGTCGATCATCGACTCGCCGCGAACCTCGAGCAGGAACAACGTGCCGTCGCCGACGAGCGACTTGGGCAGCGGAAAGATCTCCTCCACCTGTTCCTCGGCGAGGATCGGCCCGCCGGCGGCGATCCTGCCGACCATCGGGACGTACGTCGTCTCGGGCCGCTCGTTGCCGATGTCGGTCTCGTCGAACCCGAAGTCCGAGGCGTCGCCGATCGAGCGGCGGGCAGCCATGACGTCGGGGAGGAAGACCTCCAGCGCACGAGGGCGGTTGGGGTCGCGCCGGACGAAACCGCGCTTCTCCAGTGTCTTGAGCTGGTGGGCGACCGAGGAGGAGCTGGTGAGTCCGACAGCGGCGCCGATCTCGCGCATGCTCGGCGGGTAGCCCTTAAGCTCGATCGCCTCGCGGATGAACTCCAGCACGCGGCGCTGACGCGGCGTGAGCCCGGTGGCGTCCGGCGGGCCGTCGGGCAGCTCGGAGACGGCGGGGGCGGTGCCGACTGGGTCGCCGGAGAAGTTGTCGCTCATGGAGTGCAGGTTAGTACCGCGGGGGCGGCGGATCAAACATATGTTCGATGGCGTGTCGCGCCTAGTCTCATGCCATGCCCGCACAGAGCCAGCGCAACACCGCCCACCGGGTCGACCCCGCGCAGCTGAGGTCGGCCGTCGTCACCGGTTCCGCCCGCGGGATCGGGCGAGCCATCGCCGTCGAGCTCGTCGCCGCCGGTTACGAGGTCGTCGTCACCGACATCGACGCCACCGCCGCCAGTCGGACCGCGGCGGAGATCGGCGCGGTTGCCGGGATGGCATTGGACGTCACCGACGAGAGGGCCAACCGGGACATCGCGGCCGCGGCAAGGGCGTAGGAACCGCTCGGCGCGTGGGTCAACAACGCCGGCGTCGGCTTCGAGGGCACCGTCGCGGACCAGGAGTCGGGCAAGATCCGCGCCCTCGTCGACATCAACTTCCTCGGCGTGATCTGGGGTTGCCGCGCCGCGATCGACGCGTTCCGCACGGGAGCCTTCGACGGCGTGCGCGGCGGAGAGCTGGCGATCATCGCCTCCCTGAGCGCCCACGGCCCGGTACCGGGCTTGTCGGTGTACGCCGCGACGAAGGCGGCGGTCCTGTCCCTGGCGACCTCACTCGACACCGAGCTGCGCCGTGACGGGGTCGCGGTGCACGCGATCTGCCCCGACGGCGTCAACACCGTCCTGCTCACCGGCATGGCCGACGACAGCCAGGGCAAGGCGCTGGTGCCCAGCGGCAAGCTGTACCAACCACAGGACATCGCCGAGGCGCTGGTCGCGATGTTCGGCACCAAGCGGGTCTACCGCACGCTGCCGGCCTGGCGGGGCGTGATGCTGCGGACGACCGGCGTGTTCCCGGGGCCGACGATGCGGCTCGAGCCGGTGATGCGCCGCTGGGGCGCGCGGCGAGCGCGCAACATTGCACTGATCTGACGCCCCGAGACACGCCGATCGAAAGTTTGTTCGACGGATGCTCGCTTTTGTCAGTGGCTCCCGGTAACTTCGTACCTGTGTTCGAACGAACATACGTTCTATCGAACGCGTGACCGAAGCACCGCCCGCCCTCATCTTCCCCGATGAGCCCCGATCCCGGAGGCCACCATGAGCAGTCTGTCCCACGCCATCGAGCGTCACCCCGCCGGTTCGGCACTGCCCCGCACGTCGCCGTCGCGCCCCGCGCTGCGTCTGGTGCCGGCGCCGCAGCCGTTGGTACGCCTGACCCGCCGCGGCCGGCTCGCGGTGTTCGTCGGCGCGCTGTTGCTGGTCGCTGTCGCGTTCCTCACCTTCGGCCCGTCGGTCGTGGCGACCGACGCCCCGGGCAGCTCCGTGCCGACCCGGACGGTCACCGTGCAGCCGGGACAGACGCTGTGGGACATCGCCGCTCGCAGCAACCCCGACGGCGACATCCGCGCGACCGTCCAGGAGATCATGACCCTCAACTCACTGCCGAGCGCCGGCTACCTGCAGATCGGCGACCGGCTCGCCGTCCCCGCCGGCTGACCGCCGGCGGCCGCGCGGTCCCTCAGACTCAGCTGCTCTTCTTCGCCGCCGTCGCCGCCTTCCGCGCGGCGCCCCGCTCTGTCTCGGCCGATGCCGTGGACAGGGTCCCGTCGGCCTTTTCTAGGTGCGCGCGGACGAACCACTGGAACAGCTCGAGACCGCTGATCTGACCGATCAGCATGTCCTCGGTCACCGGGTCCAGCTCGGAGACGTCGGCCACCGCGGTGCGATGGTCGGCGATGACGCCGTCGTACACCACGTCCAACGCGCCGAGATGCTCGCTCGTGGTCGCCCGTCCTAGGTCGTAGTCGTCCCAGCTGCGGTTGGCGACGATCTCCCCGGGCGTGCCTTTGGGTGACCCGCCCAGCGTTGCGATGCGTTCGGCGGTCTCATCGACGGCGGCGCGTACCTCCATCACCTGCGGGTCGATCATCTCGTGTACCCCGATGAAGTGCGGTCCGACGACGTTCCAGTGCACGTGCTTGAGGGTCAGCGCCAGGTCGTTCAGCGCATTGAGGCGGTCCTGCAGGATCGTGGCGACCTGGTGACCGTCGCGGACCGCCATACCGGGAACCGTGTAGCCGCTGTTTGCGGTGCGAGTGGTTTTCTTTGCCATGCCTCGACCGTACGACGGGACGGCCCGCCCCGCACGTCGCCGCACTTCACCGGGCGTACCGTCACCTCACCTGGGTTGCAACCCTGGTGAGGTGACGCCGTACCAGGAGAACCTTGTGGCAGGCGCGCGGCGGGGGCGAATCGTCAGGCCTGGTCGGCGAGGGCGTGCGCGATCGCCGCGGCGACGTAGTCCATCGCCTCCGCGCTCGCGGGCAGGACGTTGACCATCGAGAAGAACCCGTGCATCTGGCACGCGAAGGTACGCTGCTCGACCGCGACACCGGCGCGTCGCAGCCCATCGGCGTACGCGTCACCCTCGTTTCGCAGCACGTCGTGCTCGGCCAGCAGCACCACCGCCGGCGGGAGTCCTGCGCGCACCGGCGCCTGCAGGGGCGAGGCCTCGGGGTCGAAGCGCTGGACCGGGTCGGGCACGTAGTGGTGCCAGTACCACAGCATCGTGTCGCGATTCAGGAGCAGCTGGTTGGACGGTTCGCGGTACGAACGGTTGTCGACGTCGTTGTTGGTGACCGGGTAGATCAGCACCTGGAAGGCGAGGTGGGGGGCGCCGGCGTCGCGCGCGCGAAACGTCATCACCGCGGCGAGGTTGCCGCCCGCGCTGTCGCCGGCGACGATCAGCGGCACCCGTACCCCGGCGATCCGCGCGAGGTTGTCGTCCACCCAGCGAAGCGCCTGCCAGCAGTCCTCGACCGCGGCGGGAAAGGGGAACTCCGGCGCCTTGCGATAGTCGACCAGCACCACCGCGCAGCCGGTACGGTTGGCGAGCTCGCGGCCGAGGGTGTCGAACTGGTCGATGGAGCCCAGCACCCACCCGCCGCCGTGGAAGTAGACGATCACCGCCCGCAGCTCGCCCTCGGGCACCAGCGTGCGTACCCCGAACGCGTGCCCGCCTTGCGGGATGAGCTCGATCTCCTCCACCCGCGCGACGTCCGGACCGGGGCCGATCATGTCGATCAGCACCGCCTCGTTGGCGCGCGCCTCGGCCGGCGTCAGCTGGTGGGTGGGGAGCACCTGGGCGTCGGCCATCACGGCCAAGAGCGCTAGCGTCGGCTGGTCGAGGGCCATCGGGGGTCCTTTCGGGGGCGGTCGCCGGTCTCACCGTACGACGCGCCCGCGCGACTCAGTCGCCGGGCCACTCACCGGTCCAGCGCTGGAACGCTCGGGCCCCGCCGCGTTGGATGCTCGCCTTGACGACGGCGAAGATGGCGCCCTGGAAGAGCGCCGCGATCAGCACGTCCTTGAGCTGGTACTCAGACTCCAGCGCCTTGGGCGCGTCCTCCTGGTCCCCGGGCGTGGCGTGCTTCCAGACCTGTTTGAAGACCTGCCCGGCGACAAGTCCGCCGATCACGGAGCTGACGATGCCGATCGGTTGGTACAGGATCTTCGCTGACTTCGAGCTCGGTGTCTCGCTGCGTGTTCTGGCCATGGATCCGACGCTATCCCGGTTCGAGACGGTACGCAGGTCTGCGTCGGGTGCAGGTTCCGTGTCCGCGACGCGCCGATGCGTGCATAGTTAGCCCATGCGTGCGCTGAGCGTCCTCCCCGGCGAGAAGGACTCCGACCGGCTCGACGAGATCGACGAACCCGACCGCGCCGAAGGCTCGGTGCTCGTGGCCACGGTCGCGGTCGGCGTGTGCGGCACCGACCACGAGATCCTGTCCGGCGCGTACGGGCAGGCACCCGCCGGCGAGGAGCGCCTGGTGCTGGGCCACGAGTCCGTCGGACGGGTCCTGGAGGCGCCGGTGGCCAGCGACCTCAGCGAGGGTGACCTCGTCGTCGGGATCGCCCGCCGGCCCGACCCGGTGCCCTGCGCCAACTGCGCCGTCGGCGAGTGGGACATGTGCCGCAACGGGCGTTACACCGAGCACGGCATCAAGGGCCTGCACGGGTTCGCCCGCGAGCGGTACCGCGCCGAGCCCGACGCCCTCGTCGCCGTCGACGGCGCGCTGGGCGAGCTCGGCGTGCTGCTGGAGCCGACGTCGGTGGTGGCCAAGGCGTGGGAGCATGTGCAGCGCATCGGCTCCCGGGCACACTTCGAGCCCGCGACCGCCCTGGTCACCGGAGCCGGCCCGGTCGGGCTGCTCGCGGCGATGATCGGCGTCCAGAGCGGGTACGACGTGCACGTCCTGGACCAGGTGACGGACGGCGCGAAGCCGCAGCTGGTCCACGACCTCGGGGCGACGTACCACAGCGAGCCCGTCGAGGACCTCGACCTCCGGCCGGACGTGGTGGTCGAGTGCACCGGCGTCGGGCCGGTGGTCGCCGGCGTCCTGACCTGCACCGGCCCCAACGGCATCATCTGCCTCACCGGCGTGTCGTCCCCCGGTCGTACCATGCCGCTGGACCTCGGTGCGCTCAACCGTGAGTGGGTGCTGGAGAACGACGTCGTGCTCGGGTCTGTCAACGCCAACCGGCGGCACTACGAGCTGGCGGGCGAGGCGCTCGCGCAGGCGGACCGGTCCTGGCTGGACCGCCTGGTGACGCGCGCCGTACCGCTGGAGGACTACCACGACGCGCTCGACAAGCACGACGACGACATCAAGAACCTCATCACGTTCGAAGAGCCGGCCTGATGGCGACCCGGATCGAGGACTACGGCGTCATCGGCGACCTGCACACCGCGGCGCTGATCGGCAAGGACGGCTCGGTCGACTGGCTGTGCCTGCCGCGGTTCGACTCCCCGGCGTGCTTCGCGGCGCTGCTCGACACCCCCGAGGCCGGCCGGTGGAAGATCGCCCCGGTGGGCGCCGTCGAGTGCACCAGGCGCCAGTATCGCGACGACTCCCTCGTGCTGGAGACCGAGTGGGACACTCCCGACGGCACCGTGCGGGTCATCGACTTCATGCCGCCGCGCGATGAGTCCCCTGACATCGTCCGGATCGTCGAAGGGGTGAGCGGCCGCGTGCAGATGTGCAGCGAGCTGCGCCTGCGCTTCGACTACGGTCACATCCTGCCCTGGGTCAGGCACGTCGGGGGCTCATTCAGCGCGATCGCCGGGCCCGACGCGGCCTGGCTGCGTACCCTGGCGCCGCTGGAGGGCCGCGACGACGCCACCTGGTCGGAGTTCACCGTCAGCGCGGGCGAGCGCGTCCCGTTCGTCCTGACCCAGGCCGCGTCACACCTGCCCGAGCCACAGGCCGTCGAGCCCGAGCAGGCGCTCGAGCTCACGGTCGCGTACTTCACCAGGTGGATGCGCAAGTGGACCTACGACGGCCCGTACGACGAGCCGGTGCGCCGTTCGCTGCTGGTGCTCAAGGCCCTCACGTACGAGCCGACCGGCGGCATCGTCGCGGCGGCGACTACCTCGCTGCCCGAGGACCTCGGGGGGAGCCGCAACTGGGACTACCGCTACTGCTGGTTGCGGGACGCGACGTTCACGCTGGAGGCGCTGCTCACCAGCGGCTTCATCGACGAGGCCCGGGCGTGGCGCGAGTGGCTGCTGCGTGCCGTGGCGGGCGATCCGGCCGACCTGCAGATCATGTACAGCGTCGACGGGGCGCGCCGCCTCACCGAGTACGAGGTGCCGTGGCTCGACGGTTACGAGGGGTCCACACCGGTGCGCGTCGGCAACGGCGCCGCGGCGCAGTACCAGCTCGACGTCTGGGGCGAGGTCCTCGACGGTTTGCACCTGGCAGGTGAGGCCGGGATGGAGGGCGACGAGGACGCGTGGAACCTGCAGCGGGCGCTGATGGACTTCCTGGAGGGCCACTGGGACGAGCCGGACAACGGGTTGTGGGAGGTACGCGGGCCGCGTCAGCACTTCGTGCACTCCAAGGTGATGGCGTGGGCCGGGACGGACCGCATGGTCCAGGCGGTCGAGGCCCACGCCCTGGACGGCCCGCTGGACAAGTGGCGGGCGCTGCGCGAGCAGATCAAGGACGACATCTGTGACCGGGGATTTGACACCGGCCGCGGCACGTTCACGCAGTACTACGGCACGAGCGAGGTCGACGCCGCCCTGCTGCTGATGCCGCGCGTGGGCTTCCTGCCCTGGTCCGACGAACGCATCAAAGGTACGGTCCGCGCGATCGAGGAGGACCTGCTGCGTGACGGCTTCGTGCTGCGCTACCGCACCACCGGTGTCGACGGCGTACCCGGTGACGAGGGCGCGTTCCTGGCGTGCAGCTTCTGGTACGTCGACGCGCTCGCCGGCCTCGGGCGTACCGACGAGGCCAAGGCGTTGTTCGAGCGGCTGCTCGGCCTGCGCAACGACCTCGGGTTGCTGGCGGAGGAGTGGGACGTCAAGGCGCAGCGGCAGGTCGGGAACTTCCCGCAGGCTTTCAGCCACGAGAGCCTGATCAACAGCGCCTGGCAGCTCTGCCGCGGCGACAACGAGGACTTCTCGCCGAACGTCGCGCCCGAGGTGGCGCCGGAAGTCGCGGCCGACGACCCCGACAGCTGATCCCCACGACAATCTCCCCGCGATTTGTGAGCCTGCGGATTGTCTCGCGCGACAAACCACCCGCAGCCTCACAAATCGTGGCGTGCGTGGAACCGTACGGCCGGTGCCGGACACTACCGGGCAGACACCCGCACCACAGGTAGCTCACCGAATCGTGTGGCGTGGCGGGCGGGTGCATGGTGGAATCGCACCCGCCCGCGAAGCGTTGTACCAGGTGTGAGATCCCCCGCCCCAAGCCGCCCGCGACACGCCGCACAGGCCATCCCGTACGCGCTCTGACCTGCGCCGATCCGCCGCGACGCAGAAAGTGTCGGTCGGATGCGAGAACCTGTTGCATGCCGCAGATGACCGGCGTACGGTAACCCCTACATGTAGTAGTTACACCGCTGTAAGTTATCCACATCTAGTCCACACGTTGGTGCGGGTAGCCCACCGGAAAACCCCGGTTCTCAACACCGAACCCACAGGCTCGTCCCCAGCCACCCCGGAAGGAGCGCCCGCGATGCACTGCCCGTACTGCAGGAACGCCGACACCCGGGTGCTCGACAGCCGGGTCGCCGAGGATGGCGGGTCGATCCGGCGACGGCGCACGTGCCAGAGCTGCGACAAGCGGTTCACCACCGTGGAGCAGATGCAGCTGACCGTGGTCAAGCGTTCCGGGGCGACCGAGCCGTTCCTGCGCGACAAGGCCACCGCCGGCGTCCGCAAGGCGTGCAAGGGCCGCCCGGTCACCGACGACGACCTGGCCCGCCTGGGCCAGCGGGTCGAGGACACGCTGCGCGAGTCCGGCTGCGCCGAGGTGCCCGCGCACGAGGTCGGCATGGCGATCCTGGAGCCGCTCAAGGAGCTCGACCACGTGGCGTACCTCCGCTTCTCCAGCGTCTACAAGGCGTTCGAGTCCGCCGACGACTTCGCCGAGGAGATCGCGGCGCTCATGGCCGCTCGCGCCGAGCCCGAGCACGCCGCTCGAGGATCCGGCTGAGGCCGATCAGCGCCGCACGTACCAGAGTCACCACCCACACAACGTAGCCAGCAGTCACCAATCCTCACCAGGAGCACCGAATGACCGAGACAGTCAGCGGCCAGACCGGCCGATCGAGCAAGGCCCGCGGCAAAGGTCTGTCCGTCGACCGCGTCTACACCACCGCCGGTGTGCACCCCTACGACGAGGTGACCTGGGAGCGCCGCGACGTCGTGCAGACCAACTGGAAGACCGGCGAGACCGTCTTCGAGCAGCGCGGGGCGGAGTTCCCCGACTCCTGGAGCGTCAACGCTTCGACGATCGTGACGACCAAGTACTTCCGCGGCGCGGTCGGCACCGAGCAGCGCGAGCAGTCCCTCAAGCAGCTCCTCGACCGGGTCGTGCTGACGTACGTCAAGGCCGGCAAGGACAACGACTACTTCGCGACCGACGCCGACGCCGAGGTGTTCGAGCACGAGCTGACGTGGATGCTGCTGCACCAGGTGTTCAGCTTCAACTCACCGGTGTGGTTCAACGTCGGTACGACCAGCCCGCAGCAGGTGAGCGCGTGTCAGCCGTACGGCGCCCTGGTCAGCACGCCGGCCGGCATGGTCCCGATCGGCAAGCTGGTCGAGGACGACGCTGTTGACACCAAGGTGTACGACGCGCACGGCGTGACCAAGGTCCTGGCGACGAAGTCCAATGGCGTCAAGGACGTCCTCCGTCTGCACACCAAGGCCG
>Ga0136612_10000643_pt1 | contig 13106 bp, 9 predicted proteins | sample AntDryUQ224A2306_2_FD_106644 | JGI IMG/M metagenome (GOLD analysis project Ga0136612, IMG submission 106644) | Polar desert sand microbial communities from Dry Valleys, Antarctica - metaG UQ224A (23.06) | ecosystem: Environmental > Terrestrial > Soil > Desert | place: Antarctica: Dry Valley...
AAGTGTAAGGGCATTAATAACGCACCCGGTTTTAAGTGGTAATGCTTATCAAAATATAGAGGAAAGTGAACTGGAGGAATTGATTGTTTGCGATACAATTCCATTATTACAGAAATCAAACAAGATCAAAATAATTTCTGTTGCCGAATTATTTGCAGTAGCTATCCGCAATGCATTTGAAAACAAGAGTATTAATAATCTGTTTATTCACTCGCAGAGGAGAGATATGTAAAACCCCCTGTCCCCCGGGTGGGAAGGCCCCTGTCCCCCGGATGGGGGAACACAGGTCAGGCAAACTTTTTTCTTTCAATTAGTTCTTTAAAATAAAGTTTTGATTTTGAAGCCAGCTTCATTACTACTATCAGCTTCGTTGCGTCGCACTCTTGTACTGCAACAATTTATTGAGCACTTACACAATCAAACACTCTTTTTTGTCATCCTGACGAAGGAAGGATCTCAGAGATTTAGAATGTAAGATGGCAAGTATTCAAGACGATAGTTGTGCTGTAGGAGATGCTCAGTAGAATTACCAGCCGATGCAGTGAGTGACACAACAGAAGATGAACAGAGATAAAATGCTGGTTCAAAAAATATTCCGGCAAGTGAAAAAGAAATTTAGATCTAAATCCTTCGTTTAGGGCAACAGAGGGCAAACAAATTAAACAACCATAAAAAAAATGAAAACAATTACAATCGAAGGACAACTGAGGACCGAATATGGCAAATCAGCCACCCGCCAGCTTCGCTCTCAGGAACTTGTGCCTGGTGTAATTTACGGGGGTGCTAAGGAGATCAATTTTTTGGCTCCGGCAAAGGCGATACGTTCGCTCGTATATACACCAGAATTCCAGTTAGCGGATGTAACAGTAGATGGTACCACCTATCGCTGTATTTTAAAAGATCTGCAGTTTGGCAAAGTATCTGATGAATTGATACATGTTGACCTGCTTGAATTAGTGGAGGATAAAAAAATTGTGGCTAGCATTCCTTTAAAATTTACAGGCATTGCTGCTGGTGTAAAAGAGGGTGGTCGTTTAGTAACTAAAATGAAGTCATTGAAAATTAAAACCTATCCAAAACATTTGAAAGAGCAGATTGAAGTAGCTGTTGACAAATTAGAAATCGGCGAAAACCTGCGTGTAGAAGATGTTAAGGATGAAAATTACGAGGTAATGAACTCGCCTCGTATTCCTATTGTATCAGTGGTTACCACCCGTGCGCTACGCCAGGAAGATGCTACAACAGATAAAGCCGCCCCTGCCAAGGGAGCTGTACCGGCCGCACCGGTAGCAGCAGCGCCGGGTAAAGCAGCAGCAGCACCAGCTAAAGCAGCCCCACCAGCTAAGGCAGCGGGAGGCAAAAAATAAAATTATTTTACTTAACCCGTTCTTCAAATCAAAGAAGAGCGGGTTTATCATTTGTATCAATTGATATTTGCAATTGTATGAATAAGTTTTTGATTGTGGGTTTAGGGAATGTGGGTACTGAATATGCTCATACACGACATAACATCGGTTTTGATGTTGTGATGTCGTTTGTTACAAAGCTTGGTGGAGAGTTTGCGACTGACAGGCATGTGTACCGATCGGTTGTAAAATGGCGAAGCAAAATTTTTGTTTGTATTTGTCCTACTACTTACATGAACCTCAGCGGAAAGGCAGTAAAATATTGGATGGATAAAGAGAAAATAGACATAAAAAATTTATTAGTTGTAGTAGATGACCTGGCACTGCCACTAAACAAACTGCGGTTACGACCTGGCGGTAGCAATGCGGGACACAATGGTTTACGGGACATTCAGGATATATTAGGCACTACGGAATATTCAAAATTGCGTTTCGGAATTGGCAATATTTTTCCAAAAGGAAAACAAACTGATTTTGTTTTAGGAAAATGGGTAAAAGAGGAAGAGCCAATAGTGAAACTCAAAATCGATAAAGCCATAGAAGTTATTGAAATTTTTTCTACCGGAGGCATTGAAGCAGCCATGAACCTTGTAAATAAGATTGAGTTTTCGTTATGATAAATGGGTGCAAATACTTATTTTAGCGCACCAACTCAAAACCTTTTTAAATTCCAAATTCTATTTAAGGCCTAATATAACGGATAAACTACTTCTATGTATGTATCCGGTGTATTTACTTTAAACCAACTTTCTGTATGAAAATATTTTGTGTAGGTCGTAATTACGCAGACCATGCTAAAGAATTAGGCAATGCTATTCCCGATGAGCCTGTCATTTTTATGAAGCCTAAAAGTGCTTTGCTCCAGGCACATACTCCCTTTTACTATCCTGAGTTTACTAATGAACTGCATTATGAATGCGAATTAGTATTACGCATTTCAAAAAATGGAAAATACATCCAGGATAAATTTGCCAACAAGTATTATGATGCTATAACAACGGGTATTGATTTTACAGCACGTGATATCCAAAACGAATTAAAGGAAAAGGGTTTGCCCTGGGAAAAAGCAAAGGCCTGGGATAATTCTGCTGCTGTAGGTAAATGGATTCCTTTTCCCAACGTAAAAAATAAAAAAGAAATTCATTTTGCCTTATATAAAAACAAAGAGTTGGTTCAGCAAGGGAATTCAAAAGAAATGATCCACGATTTTGATTATATCGTTTCTTATATATCAAATTATTTTTCTGTCAATATTGGTGATCTTGTTTTTACAGGTACTCCTGCAGGTGTAGGTGAGTTGGTAGTGGGAGATGAGATTGAAGCTTTTATGGAAGATGAATCTTTGTTTGCATTAGAAGTAAAATAAGATGTTGGAAGCAGAAGTTAAATGCTACAAACAAAACAGGCAATGTCCTTGCAAGGGTTTACGTCCAAAAACAGTTTTGTAAATATTAAATATTAAATATTAAATTGTTTAGAGCTTAGCCATCCTACTTAATTGGCAGGATGGCTTTTTTATTTCATTTTTTTCAAAGCTTACATTTGTTTTATTTTAATAATGATTGATCGTAATCTTTTACTACATGCTTACCGTTTAATGTATTTGTCCAAAATCATGGCAGAAACCTATGAAGCCAACAGGCTCATAACAAAGTATGTCCATTCCACAAGCAGGGGGCACGAAGCCATACAGTTAGCTACAGCGTTTCAACTTAAACCTTATGATTGGGTTAGTCCTTATTATCGTGATGAAAGTTTGCTCCTTGGGATGGGATGGACGCCATATGAACTAATGCTTCAATTACTTACAAAAGCAGATGATCCTTTTACAGGTGGAAGAAGTTATTACTCACATCCAAATTCAAAAGCTGCAGATAAACCAAAAATAATTCATCAAAGCAGCGCTACGGGAATGCAGGTAATACCCACTACCGGCATAGCACAAGGCCTGCAATATTTAATGACGATTGATTCGCCGCTTTTACAAAAAGGAGAAAATGGTGAGTTGCCCATAGTTATTTGTTCCTTGGGTGATGCCAGCATAACAGAAGGCGAAGTCAGCGAGGCTTTTCAATTTGCCGTATTAAAAAGGTTGCCGATCATTTACCTGGTGCAGGATAATGATTGGGGTATAAGCGTGACAGCAGAAGAAGGAAGAGCCATGAATGCCTACCAATATGCAAAGGGTTTTCGCGGCATGGAAAGAATAAAAGTAGATGGTACTGATTTTATGGAAAGCTATAATTGTATGAACAAGGTAATAGCTGATGTACGCGAAAAACAACGCCCCTGGTTAGTACATGCAAAAACCTGTTTGCTTAACCATCATACCAGTGGTGTACGAAAAGAATTTTACCGAACTGAAGAAGATTTGGAAAAACATGGTGCAGATGATCCAATACCTAAAATGCGCGAGCTGGTTTTAAAAAGTTTCCCGGAAGAAGAGATTGTAAGAGTTGAAAATGAAGCAATAACATCAGTTAAAGAACAGTTTGAAAAAGCTGTAGCAGCTGCCGAACCTGGTATTGCAAAAGTTAGCGAACATGTATTTGCACCCACACTCGTTACAGAAGAAAAAGGCGAAAGATCACCAGCGGGCAAAGAAAAAATAATGATGGTTGATGCCGCTTTATTTGCCATACGTGAATTGATGGAAGAGCATGAAGAATGTATTTTATTTGGGCAGGATGTGGGAAAAAGATTAGGAGGAGTTTTTAGAGAAGCTGCAACCCTCGGCGATCAATTTGGTGATCATCGTGTTTTTAATACAGCCATCCAGGAGGCCTATATTATTGGTTCAACAGTTGGCTTGAGTGCTGTTGGTATAAAGCCCATTGTTGAAGTTCAGTTTGCTGATTATATCTACCCGGGATTTAATCAACTGGTCACGGAAATTTCTAAATCATGTTATCTATCATGCGGTAAATTTCCCGTCTCAACCATCATCCGTGTGCCTGTTGGTGCGTATGGCGGTGGTGGCCCGTATCACAGCGGCTGTGTTGAATCAACTTTGCTCACTATCAAAGGAATTAAGATTGCCTATCCCAGTAATGCAGCGGATATGAAAGGTTTAATGAAAGCTGCTTATTATGATCCCAACCCAGTGATAATGCTGGAGCATAAAGGTTTATATTGGAGCAAGGTTCCAGGTACAGAAGAGGCAAAAATGGTAGAGCCTTCCAAAGATTATATATTGCCTTTTGGTAAAGCAGCTGTTGTATTAAAAGCAAATGATGCAAGTATAGATAATGGCGAAAGCGCTTGCATTATCACTTATGGAATGGGTGTTTACTGGGCAAAAGCTGCGGAAAAAAAGTTTGGTGGCCAAATAGAAATTATTGACCTGCGTACGTTATTTCCGCTTGATGAAGACTTGGTTTTTTCGACTGTAAAAAGGCATGGTAAATGTTTGGTGTTAACCGAAGAACAACAAAATAATTCCTTTGCAGAATCGCTTGCCGGCCGCATTTCAAAAACATGTTTTCGGTGGCTGGATGCACCGGTTGATGTATTTGGCGCATTAAATTTACCTGCCGTGCCTTTAAATATGGGACTTGAAGGTGCTATGCTTCCTAACGGAGATAAGGTAGCTGAAAGATTGCTTGGTTTATTGGAGAGTTAAGATATAATAGTTGGCGGTTGATAGTTGATAGTCGCTTTGTTTTATTTAATAATTTTCATTCTAAACCGAATTCCCAAATCATAATTCATGGAGTTGAATTTATCTCTTATTCAATACAAATGCCTGTTACCACAACCTATTTTTCATAAACTAAAAATTCCCATCCAACCATCTCAAAGCTTTTTTCTATTGTAAAATCGTTTGGTGCTGCCGAAAAAACATTTTTAAATTGTCCATTTACTGTATTTTCCAATAGATCAAAGCGTACTCGATTAGGAGATAGATTTAATAGGACAAACACTTCTTTATTACCCACTTTTCGCAGGTAAGCAAAAATATGAGCATCATCACTTGTCTTTATTTTTTCGACCCCGTTAGTTGCAACTAAAGCAGGATGATTCGAGTGAAGCGTTAATAAAGTTTTGTAAAACTGCTGCAGTTCATATTTGCCATTCCATTCAATCGCATCTTTTTCAAAAAACTTTAAACGTTTTAGATTAGGCATTTCCTGTCCATTATAAATGAGCGGCAGCCCAGGCCAGGTACAACTAAATACAGCCAAAGCTTTAGCTGCCCCGCCATATTTTTCATATTCAGTTCCGTTCCAGCTATTTTCATCATGGTTTGTAGTAAACCACGCTTTCATGCCCGGCGCTCGCTTATACTTTTCTAAAACAACATGCAAACTATCTAATGGTAATTTTTTCTCGTAAAACTCTTTTGTACGGTGCATCCACGTCCAGGTGTAAGCAGCATCAAAAACTTCCATATATTCAGGATGTTCCAATGGATCTAATTCCCCTAACCAAAAAAGTGGTTTTATTTTATGCAATTCCGTTTTTGCTTCTTTCCAAAAATCCAGTTCTACCCAAAAAGCAAGATCACAGCGGAAGCCATCAATATCCGCCTCTTGAATCCAAAACTTCATGGCATCAATCATCGCTTTTCGCAAAGAAAGGTTTTTAAAATCCAGCTCTATAATATCATCCATACCGGAAGCAACCTTAAAATCATTGGTAATGCTGTCTTTTTCAAAATAATCCGGATGCTCTTTCGTCCACCGGTGATCCCAACCGGTATGATTAGCTACCCAATCAATGATTACTTTAAATCCTTGCCCATGTGCATCTTTTACAAGGCTTTTAAAATCATCCAATGTGCCAAACTCCGGGTTGATAGCAGTATAATCTGCGGCTGCATAATAACTGCCCAATTCTCCTTTTTTCTTTTTCTGCGCAATAGGTGTGATCGGCATAAACCAAAGTGTTTTTACACCCATCTCTTTTAACCGTGGTAAGTCTTTGGCAAAAGCATTAAAAGTTCCTTCTTTGGTGTATTGACGCACATTGACCTCGTAAACATTTGTACTTTTTATCCAATCTATAGTATCCATAATTTTATTTTCTTCTGGTTGTGAACTGGAGTTCGAGTGACAGGCATTCAACAAAAAAATTAGAGTAAATCCGTAAAGGAATTTCTGCATAAGCTTTATTTCTTAAGCAAAATAACACATTAAAAAACTGTTAGCATTTTACCAGCTAACTTTGATGCCGATGAAAACGTTTGACGTTCCCATTATCTACAGAAGCCCACTTATTTCGGCTATTAAAAAAAAGCGAAAGGAAGAAGACCGGTTAAAAAAGGACTTTTCTCCTACTCTTTTAGATTTTGGCTCGTTGCGAATTTACCTTGCCAGGCATTTTGGATTTTGTTATGGTGTGGAGAATGCCATTGATATTGCTTTTAAAACTATAGAAGAAAATAAAGGCAAGCGTATTTTTTTGTTAAGCGAAATGATCCATAATCCGCAGGTTAATGCAGATCTGGAAGATAGTGGCATTTCATTTATTCAGGACACATCCGGAAAACAAATTCTACCATTTGAAGATTTAACCAGTGATGATATTGTTTTAATACCCGCTTTTGGAACAACATTAGAGATCGAAAAAAAATTGCAGCGTATTGGTATAAACATTGAAAAATATGATACCACCTGCCCGTTCGTGGAAAAGGTATGGAACCGCAGTGAAGCTATCGCTAAAAATAATTATACCATTATCATACATGGCAAGCCTACTCATGAAGAAACAAGGGCTACTTTTTCACACGCGGCTGTTAACGCTCCTTCCCTGGTGATACGAGATATGGAGCAGGCAAGAGTACTGGCGCAATATATACTCAACGAAAAACCTGCTAAACAATTTTACATTGATTTTCAAGATCAATATTCTGAAGGTTTCAATATAGAAAAAAATTTGCAGAGAATTGGAGTGGTTAACCAAACCACTATGCTTGCCAGTGATACCCAGGCCATTGCTGATTTTTTGAAAGAAATAATTGTAAAGAAATTTAACCTGTCTGAAACGGCAGTTAAAGAACACTTTGCCGATACAAGGGATACGCTTTGCTACGCAACAAATGATAATCAAACTGCTGTTTTAGGCATGCTGGATGTTGAAGCAGACCTGGCTATTGTGGTCGGTGGTTATAATTCTTCCAACACTTCGCATTTAGTGGAACTATGTGAAGAAAGATTACAAACTTTTTATATTAACAGCAGTGATAAAATAATATCTGACCATACAATTTTGCATTATGATTTTCATACAAAAATGGAATTGGTAACTGAAAATTATTTACCTAAAAAAGAAAAGTCAACCATCTTAATAACAAGTGGCGCTTCCTGCCCCGATGCAATGGTAGAAGGGGTTATAAAAAAACTGGTAGGATTTTATCCCTGTAAGTCTGTAGATGAAGTTCTCCAACAGTTTACCGTTTAAGGTTTGCCGTTTACGTTTTTACATGTTTAAAAGTTTACAATCAGGCTATCTCGTTGCATTAATAACAGTGAACTCGTAAACTGTAGACTGATGAACTGGCTCAATAAGTATGTTCAACATTATGATACTCGTGGTACAGTAATTTATAATATTCGTTTGCCATCCTGTTGCTGTCAAATTGAAACTGTACATCATTCATTCCATTTTTTACTACCTGTCTCCAGGTATTATAATCATCATAATAAAGCGGTAATATTTCGTTTTGCAAAATCTCATATAACTTATCCAGGTCATACTGATCTTGCTCCGGTGTAGTCATACTCTTATAATCAACCGGCGGTACTACAAAACCGTTATGTCCATGATTTATAAATTCAGGTATCCATCCATCGTTTGTAGAAAAATTAACAGCACCATTCATAGCAGCGGTCATACCACTTGTACCTGATGCCTCCCGGGGCACTCGCGGGTTATTGAGCCAGCAATCAGAGGCTTGTTTTAACCGCTTTGAAAGTGCTAATTCATAGCCAATCATTACAGCTACATTTTTATAATTTTTACTTAAATGGACCAGTTCATTAAATTCAGAGATAGCCGGGTAATCAACCGGGTAAGGCTTCCCAGCCCAAATTATTTGTATGGGATATTTAGTGTTAGACGTTAAGTCATTGAACCGTTTTATATCTCTTGTAATTAAATTAGCTCTTTTATACCCTGCAAAACGACGGGCCCAAACAATGGTAAAAACAGCAGGATCAAATAATTTACCTGTTTGATCGGCTACCAGGTCAAAAGCCCTTTTCTTTAAATATTTTTTCCGGTCATCAAAACCATAATCATCGCCAATCTGGCCAAACTTGTATAACTGTTTATCAGCCCAGTAGCGCCAGTTTTGCGCATTGGTGATGGAAACTATTTCGCAAATATCATCGTACTTACTCCACATATGTCTTGACACTTCTCCATGTAATTGCGAAACACCATTTGCGATCCTTGCAAAACGCAGCGCCGCCAGAGAATGATTGAACTGATCATCAGGCATGCCTGTCATTTCCTTCACTTCATCTACTGTTAAGCCACAGAAATAACTCATTTTATGACATAGATGAATATCATGTTTTTCATTGCCTGCTTCTTCCGGTGTATGCGTTGTAAATACTAAACGCTTTCTTACTTCATTAATATTGCGATCATATTTATCATATAAATAAAAAGCAGCCGATAAACCATGCGCTTCATTTAAATGATATATCTCGGGTTTAAAACCAATTTCATCTAACAACTTAGCGCCGCCTTTGCCCAGCAAAATAAACTGTGCCACTTTGGTTGCTACATTCGCATCATATAATCGATGGGTAATGGTTTGAGATACATAATCATTTTCAGGAACATCAGTTGACATTAAAAACAATGGTGCACTATTAAAAGTATTGGGTGGCAGGTACAATACTTTTACCCAAACCGGGTGTTCGTGAATGGTTACTTCAAACTTGATCCCCGTATCTTCTAAAAAACTATAGATCTTTTCCATCCAGGTTACCTGTAAGGTTTGATCCTGGTGGCGTGCCTGGTCATAATAACCATACTTCCATAAAATACCAATGCCCACTAAGTTTTGTTTTAACTCGTAGGCACTGCGTAAGTGTGAACCAGAAAGAAATCCCAAACCGCCACTATAAATTTTCAGTGGTTGATGAATAGCAAACTCCATTGAAAAGTAGGCTACTTTCTTATTATAACGTTCGTCAGTAGAATACGGTACACGGAAAGATCTAAAATCCATTTTTAAAAAACTTTGATTAATAGCTGCGCAAGATAAAACAAAAGAAATTGCAGTGTTAGTGATACACGTTCTAAAATTTTATCTTGCGGTTGGTGGGGACATCGGCCCCTTTTTCAATTGTAAGAAATTCTAAAACATTTATAGGCTTCTCAGTGATTCACGTTCGAAATTTTGCTTTATTTCTTTTTGATTTTTTTGGGCTGTACTTTCTTTGGCGGTTGTTTTTTTGTAAAGGTTCCATTAAAAGAACATTTTAAACCACGATGAGCTCCGCAACCTTCCATTTCTTTTATGGTAACAGAAGTGTTAGAAAAATGTAATTCCATCACGCAAGGATCGCCGCCCTGGCGGTACACCGCTATCTTTGAAGATGCAAAAAAAGCTGTCCCTTTCAATTCCCCTTTGCAATCGCCGTTATCTTTTTCAAAGTGAACAAAAAAATTAATTTCATTTGCTGCCCTGCTGTCTCTTATAGATACCATGTTTTTTTTGTCAGTAATATAATCACCCGCCCATTTATTTGTGCGGGAAAAAGTATCTATGGGATTAATTAATTCTACTGTTTGTTCATCAAGAACATCTGTCATTATTAATGTGAAGCTTTTTGCATCTTGATTATAGACATAAACGTCTTTGCCTTCTGTCAAAACATCGTCTTTAGTTTTATGAGAAACACTCCTGATAATTGAAAAAGATTTATCGATGGCACTGGCCTGGGTGGTTTCTGCATCATCATCAGGAATTAAAAAGGGCATTGCAGCGCCAAACGAATCTTTATCAAAAGCAATTACTAAGGCAGCTTTTTGCTTGCCACTAATAGCCTTTACAATAAAATAGTTTTCGCCGTTCGGCAATTTTAATTTAGAAAGAGGAATATATTTTACAGTGCCGGGTTTATTAAAAAGTTTCTTTTTAACACTATCCGGAATAAAAACAGCAAAGGAGGCATTGGCTAAACTTGCTGTATCGGTGTTCTTTAAAAAGCCGGTATCACTCAAATGGTAAGGAGCAGAAACCGTTTTAAATTTTTTTTCAAAATTTTCAAATCCAAATGTTGTATCGTCTTCCTGTTCCGGGTTTTTTTGATTATTACAAGCCAAAATAAAAAGCATTACGATAAAACTTATCCTTGCCATAAGCATATTTACTGTAAATAAAAGAAATAATGTGAAAGAAGCATAAAGTAATTTTTTGGTTGTTTAGTTTTAAATTTTTAGGTTTGTCTAAATTTTTAATTAGACAACATTGAATTTTTCAAACAGTGAAGAGAATTATTTAAAGACCATTTTTCAACTTCAACTTGACCATGGTACCGTTACAACCAATGTACTTGCAGATAAGCTGAATGCCAGGCCGGCTTCTATCACTGATATGATGAAAAAGCTGAGTGTTAAAAACCTGGTTGTTTATAAACCTTATTATGGTTTTTACTTAAATAATGAAGGGAAAAAAGTGGCCATAAGCATTATCCGTAGGCATAGGCTATGGGAATATTTTTTGTCGCAAAAACTGGAGTTTGGGTGGGATGAAGTGCATGTAATTGCGGAAGAACTGGAACATGTAAGTAGCAAAAAACTAATTGATAAGCTGGATGCTTTTTTAGATTTCCCGCAATTTGATCCTCATGGTGATCCTATACCCGACAGCAAAGGCAAGATTAAACCAGCCAATAAATTAACCCTGCATCAGCTTCCTGTAAACCACCCTGCACAGGTAATAAGGGTAATCAATCAATCGAATGAAATGCTGGAACTTCTGCAAATTAAAAATATCAGCATTGGATCTGAGATAGAAGTAAAAAAGCATTTTGTTTTTGATGGATCATTGACAATTAAAATAAAACCGAATAAAACAGAAACAATCAGCGAGCAATTAGCCAAAAATATTTTTGTAAAATGAAGCCTTTGACAAGCAATGATGCATCATTGAGTGAAGTACACCAAACGGTAGATACTACTTTAAGCTCAAAACCCGGATGGAGAAGGATTTTATCATTTTTCGGTCCTGCTTACCTTGTCAGTGTAGGATACATGGATCCAGGTAACTGGGCTACTGATTTAGCAGGCGGCAGCCAGTTTGGCTATAAACTGATATGGGTTTTGTTAATGAGTAACCTCATGGCTTTGTTACTACAAAGTTTATGTGCCAGGCTGGGTATAGTTAGGGGAAGAGACCTGGCACAAGCCAACAGGGAAACATACCCTAAAGGCATTAATTTTTGTTTATACATCCTTGCAGAAGTAGCCATAGCCGCTACGGACCTGGCAGAAATATTAGGTATGGCCATCGGTATTCAACTATTAACCGGCATGCCATTAATATGGGGGGTTTCCATCACTGTTTTTGATACATTTTTATTACTGCTGCTACAACGTTTAGGCATGCGAAAAATGGAAGCATTTATTATTTCGCTGGTGGCTATCATTGGTATTTCTTTTTTAATTCAAATCTTAATTGCCAAACCTGATTTAAGCGAAGTAGTTGTTGGTTTCATTCCTTCCATTCCCAGTGAAACTGCTTTGTATATTGCTATTGGAATTATTGGTGCTACTGTAATGCCACACAACCTGTACCTCCATTCTGCCCTGGTGCAAACACGCAAAATAAAACGTGATTCAAAAGGCATAAAACGAGCGTTGAAACTAAATTTCATTGATACTACTATAGCTCTGAACCTTGCTTTTTTTGTAAATGCTGCCATTCTTGTTTTAGCTGCCACTGTATTTTTCAAAACAGGGCGTACAGATGTTGGCGAAATAAGGCAGGCGCACGAACTTTTGGCTCCCATGCTTGGTTCCAGCCTTGCTCCTATATTATTTGCTGTCGCCTTAATTGCTTCGGGCCAAAGTTCTACTGTTACAGGTACACTTGCAGGGCAGATTGTTATGGAAGGATATTTGAGGCTGCGAATGAATCCCTGGGTGCGGCGTTTGCTCACGCGGTTAGTAGCTATTATTCCGGCAGTGATCGTTATATTAATTAATGGTGAAAATAACATAGATGATCTGCTGATTTTTAGCCAGGTTATACTAAGTCTTCAATTAGGTTTTGCTGTTATTCCACTGATACATTTTGTAAGCAATAAAAAGAAAATGGGTGAATTTGTTATAAAGCGATGGGTACAAATATTAGCCTGGCTAATAACGATTGTGTTGGTGTATTTAAATATCCGCATGGTAAGCGGGCAGGCCATAGAATTTTTTGCTGAAAGTGACAGCATCTTTTGGAAGAGTGTAATAATAGCAGGCGGCCTGGCATTTTTGACTTTACTATTGATTGCCTTAATTTATCCATTATTGAATCTTAAAGGGCAGGATGTGGCGGTGGAAATGCACAGCACGGGAGCTATTGAAATAGGGGAACCTAAATTGCTTCAATATAACCGTATAGCTGTTGCGTTAGATTTAAGTCAGCGTGATAGGCAGGTAATTGCCTATGCCATGGGACAGGCTAACACTGCAACACATTTCACTTTAATTCATATTGTGGAAAGTGCCTCTTCAAGAGTTTTAGGT